>Ga0180432_10001048_pt1 | contig 44095 bp, 41 predicted proteins | sample SS_ome_10_FD_132414 | JGI IMG/M metagenome (GOLD analysis project Ga0180432, IMG submission 132414) | Hypersaline lake sediment archaeal communities from the Salton Sea, California, USA - SS_1_MS_2 metaG | ecosystem: Environmental > Aquatic > Non-marine Saline and Alkaline > Hypersaline >... | reverse complement strand
GGCGAGCAATTCCCTGAAGTTCACCGGAGAGGGCAGATAGGCATCGACGCCCATTTCCAGAAGGTCAATCCCGGCTGTCTCTTCCTGTTTCTCCCCAAGGATGACAATAGGGACGTGGCAGAGCTCCCGAATCCGAACAAGGGGTTTATCTCCATTCATCTTTGCGGCACTCTCAGCCATGACTACGAGAGCAAGATGGTTGCCATCTATTTCAAGCAGGGCCTGATGTTCATCCACAGCCCTTACGACTTGAAAACCTGAATGCTGTAATATAAAAGTCAGCTCGTTTCCCAGCACAGGGTCAGAATGAACCAGTAAGATTTTTTCCATCCTCAAGCGAAGCGCAAAACACATCTTAACGCTTCAGGATGGAGAGGTCAGTACCTGTGCGGCGGGAAAAGGGGATATTTGGATGCCAGAAGGTCTCTTTTCGGTGGAAAATGGTCTCTTTAAGGTCAAATTAGATTATGCCAAGAAATAGCCCAAACCTCTTTCCGTGAAGACTATCTTGGGCAAGGCAGGGTCCTCTTCCATTTTGCATCTCAGGCGATAGATATGCTTCTTAAGACATTCTGGGTCAGCGCTATAACCCGGTCCCCAGACAGTGCTAATCAACGCTTCACGGCTGACTACGCTTCCCTCATTCTGAGCTAGTTGCCATAGAATTTTGTACTCGGTGGGGGTTAGCCTCACCTGCTGCCCCAAGACAGATACCTGATGCTTGCAAGAGTCTATGGATAGCTTGCCGCCAAGGCAAGAAAAGACGCAGCTATCACTGCGGGGCTGGCAGCGGCGGAGAAGAGCATTGACCTTGGCTATAAACTCCATAGGCACGGAGGACTGGACAATCCACTCATCGGCGCCCATTTCCAGAGCTCTTACCTTGTCCATAACATCATAGCTCTGGCTAATGACAATGAGGGGCACATCGGAAAAGCTACGAATCTCGCTTATGAGGGCAAAGCAGCCCTCGGGTGCTGAATCGAGATGAAGCAGGGCGAGACAGGGTTGCTCTCTATATATTATCTGGAGGCATTCCCTGGCTTCACTGGTGCAGGACAGACTCAAATTGGGCCATCTCACTCTGAGGACAAGGGGAATAGTCCTGGATAGCTCCTCCGAGTCACTGACCAGCAGCACTTTCATCTCAATCCCTAAAAACAAAAAAACGAAACCAACCTTCGAGGTCGGTTTCGCTATTGACTCCGCCGAACCCAAGCGACCACTTACAGGTTCGGCATCAGCATCCCCTCATTTAGTGTCGTCCGCGAAATTCCAGCACCACATACAATGCTATCATACATTCCCCGTTTGTCAATACCATTATCCTAGCTTTAGTTCAATACGCATTATATCCTATATGTTTATATCGTATATGACATATCGCATTTCCATTATACTATACTATCAAAGCTTGTCAATACCATTATCTTAACTTTAGCTCCATCTTCAGGAGAGAGGCACTGGCCTTTTTTGCACTTTTGAGTCAGGCAAAAAGGTTCAAATTATCTTCATGGTAGAGTCTCTCGCGTGTTTTCCCGTAATGAATACGTCCCCTCACAAAGACAAAAACCCACCTTCTCATCTCAGGTCGGTTTCATCATGAGCTTTCGACTGCACAGATGATCACACATAGATAATTGACTATTTCTGCGGGATACATTCACCCGCTTTTTTAGCCAATTCTATAGAAATTGCCTGTGCGTGTTGAGGGCGCTGTGGGTATAGTCGAAAGCTAATGCTATTGCGGTTGTGGGCTTAATGTAAGAAGCGGCGCAAATACTGGGGTAGGTCAACTTGAGGCTATTTGCGGATGATCATACTGGGAGCCATTAGTATCAGATACCTTTTGGAGGTGATCGGAATTCATCTCTTCGAAAAACCCTTCTGCCTGCGTTCCCCCAATTACCCTTTTCACGTCAACAGCTAGGCGTTCCCTGGCTTTTTCTAGCATCTCTGCGAATAAGGATATTTCAGAATCCGATAATTTAGAGGCCAGCGTTTTTATCATTTGCCAGGCTTTTGGAATAGCTTGCGTAGCCACATGATTACCATGACCAGTCAGTTTTACTACAACTGCCCTCCGATCACTTTTGGTCCTAGCCCTCCTAACCAAGCCTTGCTTTGCCATGCGATCAACCATCATGGAAGTGCTATTGGGATTTTGATGTAGGTAAAACGCTAAATCAACTATTCTCACTGGCTTGACAGAGTATTTCAAAACGAACAACATCGCGAATTGAGGCCGAGTTAGACCTACAGAGGCACATACGGCGTCTACAACTTTCCCAAATAATTGATGAAATTCGACCGCAGAAATCCATAGCCTGTGTACCGCTTCATCACGTAACATGTCGGTACCGGCCTTTTTCTTGTCTACAGCTTTCATATCTATGAGCCTTTCTTCCTCAATTATAACACTTTTGCTATCGACTATAATCTCGAAATGGTATAGTAGGATGTTGGCCGAGCTTTAATTTACATCCAACTCTTGCTATCATCTGTTACGGTAATGAAATTCACCGATAAACTGCTTAATATCAGCCGGAAGAACAAGAGCCTGCTTTGCATCGGCCTTGACCCCGACCCGGAGCTTATGCCCGGGGCAGACGTTTTACAATTTAACAAAGCCATTATCGAGGCTACATCCGACCTGGTCTGTGCCTATAAGCCCAATCTGGCTTTCTACGAAGCCCTGGGCACCGACGGGCTTACTATCCTGGAGAAGACCATCAGATATATACCCGGTGATATTCCCGTAATTGCTGATGCCAAGCGCGGCGATATAGGTAACACCGCCAAGGCCTATGCCAGGGCTCTCTTCGCGGTTTTCGGCTTCGATGCCGCTACCGTCAATCCTTATCTCGGCTTCGATTCCATAGAGCCTTTTATCCGCTACCAGGATGAAGGAGTATTTATCCTATGCCGAACATCAAACCGCGGAGCCCTGGATTTCCAGAACCTTTCCACCGACGGCCAGCCGCTATACGAAGCAGTGGCCCGAAAAGCCAAAGAATGGAATATTTATGGAAACATTGGTCTGGTGGTCGGAGCTACCTATCCTGAGGATTTAAAGAGGGTCCGCTCAATTTGCCTCGAAATGCCTTTGCTCATTCCAGGTATCGGCGCTCAGGGAGGAGATTTAGCCTCAGCGGTTGGCTACGGAGTTGATGCCCAGGGCGAGAAAGCGATTATCAACGTGTCCAGGCAAATTCTTTATGCTTCGAAGGACAAGGATTTTACCCAAGCGGCCAGAAACATGGCTGAAAAAATCTGCAATCAAATCAATGCCTATAGAAATAAAGGCCGGTGATGTGGTTCGGCTGCACAAGCCACATCCTTGCGGCAGCTACGAGTGGGAAGTGGTAAGGATTGGCGCAGATATCGGCCTTAAATGCCTCAAATGCGGGCGAAAAGTGCTTTTGGAAAGAGGGGTGTTTGAGAGAAGGGTGAAAGAATTTGTTTCCAAAAGTGACTAACTAACCAGCTTCGCGACAATAAAAAGCACCCTGGGATGAAAAGTTGGCTCTGGCCGCTCCATGTGCTAGTTTATATATTGTTACATGGCTCGCTGTATTTTCCATATTGATTTGGATGCCTTCTTCGTTTCTGTGGAGCAGGCGCTTGACCCAGAGCTAAAGAGGAAGCCGGTGATTGTCGGCGGAGACCCTGAGCGCCGCGGTGTAGTCGCCTCTGCTTCCTATGAGGCGCGACCTTTTGGCATCCATGCCGGTATGCCATTGTCCAGGGCACGTCGCCTCTGCCCCCAGGCAATTTTAATACGGGCTAACTTCTCCCGCTACAAAGATGCTTCAGCTAAGTTTATGAAAATCCTAGGCGATTTCTCTCCCTATATTGAGCCTTTAGGGCTTGACGAAGCCTACCTTGATGTCACTGGATGTGAAGAGCCTTATGGCTCTCCCCACCAACTGGCACTGGCTATAAAGGAAAGAATATATAAGGAGCTCAAGATCACAGCTTCAGTGGGCATAGGTACGTGCAAGGTGGTGGCCAAAATTGCCTCAGACCTTTGTAAACCCGATGGGCTGCTGGAGATTGCCCCAGGAGAGGAGCAGGCTTTCCTCAATCCTCTCCCCGTAGATAAATTGCCCGGAGTGGGCAAAAAAACAGAGCAGGCATTAAAAGAGATGGGTATAACCACGATAGGAGAATTAGCCTCGCTTCCTTTCGATACGGTAAAAAAACGGCTCGGAACGCCTGGCACAGCAATCCATAGCTATGCCAGGGGAATAGACGACAGAAGGGTAGAGGCGGCAGGCGAAGCTAAATCTATTAGCCAGCAGCTCACTTTTGCCCGCGATACCCTGGACCGCGATTTTCTTGAGGCTAATCTTCACAATTTATGCCAGGAGGTTTGCCAGGCCCTGCGGAGCCAAAACAAAAGGGCAAAATGTGTAACTATAAGGCTGAGGTATGCTGACTTCAAGACAATCACCCGCCAGGTCATCTTAAGAGAACCTAGCGACGTTACCCAGGTTATTTTCGCTACAGCTCAGCAGTTGCTGAGTAAAGCTCTGGCACAACAAGAAAAATCAATACGCCTGATAGGTATTAGAATATCAAGCCTGGTGGGCGAGGAAAAACAACTCCCTATGTTTGATTCCGGGACAGAAAAACCGGAGCGCTTGGACAAAGCTATAGACAGAATTCGAAAGAAATACGGCTCGACAGCGATAAAAACAGGCAACGGCTTCTCCTCTGAGAACAGTTGACCACGTCCTCAGGCGCTAGCCCTTGACCGATATTCTTCGCTTGCGGCCAGAATAATGGAGGAGGTGCAGAGGCTTGTTTTGAGCTTAGAATACAAAGTATAATTGATTAAATCATCCCTTTAGTTAGGAAGGAGGAAAGCATGCCACCTTATGCCTTTTTCCATAAACAATTTATGCCACTATCTGAAGCCAAAATCGGAGTCCTGACCCACGCCTTCCACTATGGCACCGCCTGCTTTGAGGGCATTCGTGGTAACTGGGATACCGAGCAAGAAAGATTTTGCCTTTTTAGAATCCAAGACCACTATAAACGCCTGCTTGAAGGCTGTCGCATCCTAAAAATCAATCTCTCCTACTCCGTTGATGAGCTTTGTCGACTGACCGGGGAGCTTTTGGAGAAAAGCGGCTACCAGGAAGATGTGTACATCCGACCTTTGGCCTATAAAAGCTCCGAAACTGTGGGAGTCCGTCTCCACGACCTGGAAGATGATTTCTTGATTATCGTGACCACGCTTCCCCCTTACCTCGATATAGAAAATGGTGTTCGCTGCTGCACTTCCTCGTGGCGTCGTGTCGATGACACCATGATTCCACCACGAGGCAAGATTTGTGGCATTTATGTAAACAGCGCTCTGGCTAAAACCGAGGCCTGGGAAACAGGCTTTGATGAAGCAATACTGCTAACTCACGATGGACATGTCTCCGAAGGCAGTGGGGAGAACATCTTCCTGATTTCGGGAGGGAAACTGATAACTCCTCCTTCATCCGACAACATCCTCATGGGCATCACCAGGGACACGGTCATGAAATTAGCTAAAAATGAGTTAGACATAGATACAATTGAGAGGCAAGTTGATAGAAGCGAACTTTATGTGGCGGAAGAATGTTTCTTTACCGGGACTGCAGCCAACATTGCGCCCATATTGGAAATCGACCATCGCCCTGTAGGCACGGGCGAGATTGGCAAAATAACCGCTAAATTACAAAAGTTCTTCGCAGAAGTAATGCTGGGGAGAAATCCTAAATACTCTGATTGGTATTACCTGCTTTCCCCAAAACCAATAAAGGCATAACCGGTTTTCTTAAACAGGGTTTACCCCAGGATTCACCCTCAAGGCCTTGAGCAGGTAAAGTAGGCGGCAGCTCTGCTCCAAGACAGCAGTAAAGTAATAGGCTTCCTCTAATAACTGGCTGATAGCAAAGCTTCCGTGGCCCCGCACTAAAACCACCCTGTGCTCTCTCAGTAGCCTGGCTATCTCATCGGCAAGTTCCCTAAGCTCTACTACTACCCCTGTACTTAAGATAGGCACCTTAGACAACAAAGCTTGTCCCTCTACATCGCAGGGCACAATCTCTTTTTCCGTGAACGACAAGGCAACAGCGTAAGGTGGATGGGCATGAACCACCGCCAATGCCGGAGTGTTTTTATAGATACAGCGATGAACTTTGAGTTCCTTTGAAGCTAAAGGAGTAGCCCGGTCGTTCTTACTTATCCCCGTCTCCACCAAATCCGCTTCTTGAATGGCGCCCAGTGTGCTGCCGCGATGGGTGATAACTAGATGCTCTCCAAGCTTGACGCTAAGGTTACCTCCCTGGGGAGTAACCAAACCTTGAGTAAAGAGAGCTTGCCCTACCGCTTGGAATTGGTACAGCATTTTTACCCACTATTGCACACGTCGGATTACAGCCACTACCTTCCCCTGAATCTCGACGTTATCTGGAGTAGTATAAATGGGTTTTATCTTACTATTTGCCGGCTCCAGGCGGATGCGATTTGACTCAGCGAAAAACTTCTTAAGTGTGACCTCTTGCTCCCCCTTAAGCCAGACCGCCACCATATCGCCATTCTCAGCATTGCTCATATAGTCCATTAAGACTATGTCCCCATCTCCTATCAAGGCATCTAACATGGAGTCGCCTTTTACTCGAAGGGCATAGATATCTTGCTTGCCATGAAGCAACTCCTCGCTCACTTCCAATCCCTCAGTGGGAATAACGTTTCCTGTATCAGAAGCAGGCACAGGGATAGGCGCACCAGCAGCTATTATCCCCACTATGGGAACATACGCAAGCTTCCCTCCTTTTTTATGCCTGTTCAACTCAATTCCCCGAGATATATCACTGTGGCGGCGAATATATCCCGCTTGTTCTAATTTATTCAGATTATAAGTTACCACTGAGGTAGAGCTTATCCCGCATCCAGCAGCAATGTCTCTGATGGTGGGAGGATAACCTCTATCCTCCAAAAACTCGGTGATAAAGTTGATGATTCGTTCCTGCTTTGGCGAAAGTGCCTTAATAGCCATCGGTTACCAGCTAATTACTCACTGCCCTTTATTCAACTTTTTCATTAATCGAGATTTGAGCCTGGCAGCTTTATTCCTATGAATAACCCCTTTATTCGCCGCCTTGTCTACCCCACTTATTGCCATCATTGTTTTCTCATATGCCGCTTCTTCCTTGGCATCAGATGAGCTTTTGGCTTTAATTATAAGGGTCCTGACGCTGCTGCGCGCTGAGCGATTCCGTAACCGCTTTCTCTCTGCCGTCCTGGCTACTTTGTTGCCCTGCTTACTGTTTGGCACTTATCCCCCTTTTCTTACTGCACTTATTACGTTCCACACTGAACAAATTCTAGACATTATTCTACTTAGCTGAGCAGCACTTTTCACCTCCAAGGTAAAATACAGTGTGGTAATATCCTCATGGTGATCGGTCATGCTTACCTCGCTAAGATTTACTCCCTCTTCAGCTATGATAGCACTAATATCCCGAATAAGACCAACTCTATCCCAAGAATCAACTTGAATCATCACAGGGTATACCTGCGACACATCCCCCCATTCAACCTTGATTAACCTTTCCTTCTCCTCTTCATGGATGATATTGGGGCAATCCCTCCGGTGCACAGTGATACCCCGGCCTTGAGTAATATAACCAATAATCTTATCACCAGGCAAGGGATGGCAACAATTAGCCAAACGAGTAAGTAAGTCTCCCACACCCAACACGTTAATACTCACGGGACTGACCTTCCGCGGAGGCAGAACTGCAACCCCCTCTCCAGCAGGCTCCAGGTCTCCACTTAGTTTAAGCGCTACTTGAGAGGAATTGATGCTACCACTGCCCAGGGCAGCAAAAAGGTCATCTGCGTCATCGTAGTCAAGCAGGCGTGCTACTTTGTCAACACTGGGCAAACCGATGCCTAACCTCTTAAGCTCCCTATCCCAAATCTGCTTGCCAGTTTCAATACATTGACTTCGTTCTTGTTTCTTAAACCATTGACGAACCTTGCTTCGCGCGTGGGACGTCTTAAGATAGCCAAGCTCTTGATTGAGCCAGTCCAGACTAGGGCCTTTATCTCCTTTGCTGGCCATAATCTCCACCGCATCGCCGTTCTTAAGAGCGTAATTCAAGGGTTCAAGCCTGCCATTCACTTTCGCCCCAATACACCTGTAGCCCAAGTCCGTATGAATTCGGAAGGCAAAATCCAGAGGAGTAGCACCCTTGGGCAATTCTTTTATCTCCCCTTTGGGGGTATAGACAAACACGCTATCCACAAGAACATCGGTCTTAACAGATTCCAGAAATTCCTCGCTATCAAGTTCCTCCCGCCAATCACCAAGCTGCCGCAGCCAAGCCATTTCACTGTCAAGGTGCCCCCCCACTTTCCCTTCCTTATAGAGCCAGTGAGCAGCCACCCCATATTCGTTGACTCGATGCATATCATGGGTCCGGATTTGTATTTCCAGCGGTGTTGTACCTTGACACATTACCGTAGTGTGCAAAGCCTGATAGCCATTATCTTTGGGGTTAGCAATAAAATCGTCGAACTCCTCAGGTACAGGACGCCAAAAATTATGAATTACCCCTAACGCTCTATAGCAATCTGAGACTGAGTTCACTAACACTCGCAAGGCAAAAAGGTCATGAATATCACCAAAATCCTTGCCTTGCGCATCATACTTGCCAATCTTTTGATATATGCTGTAAATATGTTTCGGCCTGCCAGAAACTCTAGCTTTTATATCGGCATTCTCTAATTCCTGGCATAGTTTCTGACTAACCTCGGTTATGAAGCCTTCCCTCTCGGCTCGCTTTCCTGCCACTAATCGAGCAATTCGATGGTATGAACGCGGCTCCAAATAGCGAAAAGATAAATCCTCTAATTGCCATTTCGCCTTCCTCACGCCCAAACGGTGCGCTAGAGGAGCATATATGTCCAGGGTCTCTTGAGCGATAGCCCGCCGTTTCTCCGCGGGCAAAGCCCCCAGCGTACGCATATTATGCAACCTGTCTGCCAATTTGATGAGAACCACCCGCAGGTCTTCAGCCGTAGCCAGGAGCATTTTGCGTAAGTTTTCCGCCTGAACTTTCGACTTCGTTTCTCCCGTTCGAGTTCGCCTTGTGAGCTTATTTAGTTTCGTAACTCCGTCTACCAGTTTAGCTATTTGTGGACCAAAGTTGGCCTCGATTTCACCTAATGATACGCCACAATCTTCGGGGACATCGTGCAACAAGGCAGCAGCTATGGTATCAGCATCAAGGTGAAAGTCAACCAGGGCCATAGCCGTATCTAAAGGATGTTCTAAATAAGGGCCCCCTGTTTTACGCAGTTGCCCCTGGTGAGCCCGCGAAGCGAATTCATAAGCTTCTCTAACCACAGCTACCTTGTCATCAGGTAGGTAAGCACTAACCTTTTCTATAAGCCCACTAGCTTCCATTGAATTCATGATACTGCAAAGGCAAAAGTAAAGCAAATTGATAAATATGGTAAACTAAAAGATAGATAAGGAGGACTTCTTTGTACAAAGCGCCCCGGGGAACATCCGACATCCTGCCACAAGAACACGCCTACTGGGACTACGTAGAGGAAAAGGCTGCTTTCTTATGCCAGCTCTATGGTTACCATCCATTGAGCACGCCGATATTCGAAGATGCCCAGCTTTTCACTCAAACCGTAGCCGGGGGGACCGATATCATCGACAAGGAAATGTATCTCTTCAAGGATAAAAGCGGACAAGAACTGGCTTTAAGGGCAGAAGGCACAGCGCCAGTTTGCCGAGCTTACCTAGAGCATGGCTTGTCTAATTTCCCTCAACCCGTGAAGCTTTATTATATTGGACCGGCCTTCAGGTATGAGCGCCCGCAAGCTGGAAGGTATCGCCAGCATCACCAATTTGGCTTTGAGGCTTTAGGCGAGGCCGACCCTGCCCTCGATGCCGAAGTAATAGAAATGACCTGGCAATTCTTCCTCTCCCTAGGGCTCCCCGGGGTTGCCATTCAGCTCAATAGCATTGGCTGTAAGCTCTGCCGACCCGGCTATTTAGAAGTACTAAAGCAGCATTATTCAAGTTATACAGGCCGTCTTTGCCCTGATTGCAAAGTCAGGCTGGCCAAAAACCCACTGCGCCTGCTTGATTGCAAGCAATCCTCTTGCCAGGAGATAGCCAAGACCGCACCGAAAATCACAGATTATCTATGCCCTGAATGCAAGCTACACTTTCAAAGCGTTCAAGAATACTTAGGAGCACTGAGCATCCCCTTTCAACTTAACCACAGATTGGTCCGTGGCCTGGATTATTACACCAGGACAGTGTTCGAGGTGGAACCTCAAGAACAGGGAGGACAAAGCACGCTTGGCGGAGGCGGTCGCTATGATGACCTCATCGAGGCACTAGGAGGAAAACCAACTCCCGCAGTGGGCTTTGCCGCCGGGCTGGAAAGAATAATACTAAATTTAAAGGGGAAGAATTCAGATATTCCCGCATTGCCTAGTCCTGTTGCTTTTATCGCCCACCTGGGGAAAGAAGCCAAGATTGAAGCGGTGAAGATTGCCTCGGAGTTGCGCAAATCTGGAATTGCTATTGTCGTAGCCACAGGTGACAAAAGCCTGAAAGGGCAGATGAGACAGGCTAACTCCCTAGGTAGTACCTACGCCCTTATCCTCGGCAAACAAGAGATCGCAAACCAGAATGTAGTATTGAGAGATATGAGGAGCGGAGACCAGAAAGACATTCCTTTGGCTGAAATAGCCAGAATCCTTAAAGAGGGGCAAGATTAGCACCTGCAATGCCAGATATGGTATAATAGACACAGTGCCATTACCATCGACCACAAGTGGAAGCCTAGATTGTTTCCTACCATTGCCTACAATTTTGAACTATGCCTCAGAATGACATGGATAATCACTTAAACCGGGAATATACCGCCAAAGATATCCAGATTCTAGATGAAATCAAAGCCGTACGCTTACGCCCAGGAATGTACATTGGGGGCACCGATAAGCACGGATTGCACCAACTCCTCTACGAGATAGTCTATAACAGCATAGACGAAGCCATGGCTGGCTGCTGTGACCGAATTGAAATAACAATCCATATTGATAATAGCGCCACTGTAACTGATAATGGACGAGGAATCCCTACGGAAACTATCCCGGGACAGGGTATCACAGCCCTGCAAGCAGTGATGACTCGCTTGCACGCCGGGGCCAAGTTTGCGAATCACGTCTACGGCGTATCCAGCGGTCTCCACGGCGTTGGCGCTTCGGTAGTGAACGCCTTATCTTCCTGGCTTAAAGTTGAGGTCAAGCGCCAAGGGAAAATCTACCGCCAAGAATATAAGCAAGGCCTTCCCAAAGGCGACATAGAAATTGCTGGCGATACCCAAGATACAGGCACTTCAATTAATTTCCTTGCTGATGAGGAAATCTTCGAGACTATTGACTACGATTTTGACATGGCTTGCCAGCGATTAAGGGAACTAGCTTACCTGAATAAAGGGATAGAAATATCTCTTAAAGACGCGAGAAACAATCAAGAGAAGGCGTTCTACTTCGATGGGGGGATAGCTAGTTTCATTCGCCGCCTGAATAAAAATAGAGCAGTTGTTCACCCCTACCCTATCTATATCTCCACTATGATAAATAGCACTATAATTGAAGCAGCTCTGCAATATAACGATAGCTTCACAGAATCCACCCTCTCCTTCGCCAACTGCGTCAATACAAGAGACGGCGGTAGCCACCTTACCGGCTTTCGTTCAGCATTAACCCGAATCTTCAACGATTATGCCCGGAATACCAAACTTTTGAAGGATACTGACCCCAACTTAACCGGGGAAGATGTGCGCGAAGGTTCAGTAGCCATCGTCAGTGTAAAACTGCCCCAGCCCCAGTTTGAGGGGCAAACTAAGGCCAGGTTGGGAAATCCCGAGGTAAAAAGTCAGGTTGAATCTGCTGTAGCAAGTAGCTTGTCCCTTTACCTCGAGCAACACCCCAACGAGGCAAAGGCAATCATAGACAAATGCCTCACCGCAGCCAGGGCCAGAGAAGCGGCACGTAAGGCTCGCGACCTTGTTCTCAAAAAGACTGGCTTCGAAACATCGACTCTACCAGGAAAACTGGCCGATTGTTCGGAGAAAGAGCCGGCACTATGCGAGATTTACCTGGTTGAAGGTGACTCAGCCGGCGGCTCGGCTAAGCAGGGGCGAGACCGCCGCTTTCAGGCTATTCTCCCTCTGAGGGGCAAAATACTTAATGTGGAGAAGGCTCCCAAAGACAAGATAATAGTACATGAAGAGCTAAGGGCCATCGTCACGGCGTTAAAAGCAAGTACTGATGAACAATTTGACAGCTCTAGACTGCGCTACCACAAAGTAATCATCATGACCGATGCCGATGTTGATGGCTCGCATATTCGTACTTTGCTCCTCACCTTCTTTTACCGCCATATGACAGAGCTAATTAACCAGGGCTATCTCTACATTGCTCAACCACCCCTTTACCGCCTCAAGTCTGGTAAACAGGCATTCTGGCTTTACTCTGAACAGGAAAAGGAGCAGAAAATCAAGGAGCTAAGAGAAAACAAATTAGAGATTCAGAGATATAAAGGGCTGGGCGAGATGACTCCTGAACAATTGTGGGAGACAACCATGAACCCCGCTAACAGGACCATGCTCAAAGTAGAGGTAGAGGATGCCCTGGCCGCAGACCAAGTTTTTCATATGCTAATGGGCGACGAAGTCTTGCCTCGCAAAAGGTTCATCCAGGCACATGCTCAGAATGTCAGAAACCTGGATGTCTGACCGTTAGGCTTCAGCTGTCAGATATAGCTTTGTTCAGTACAGATCGAATGATGTCTTAAACAAAGAGCACCCCCGATCTTATCTAAGAGCCTAGGTTCTTGCTTTTCAGCTGTACACTGCCTCTTTGATTCCCACTAGGTATGTTGATAAGATATAAAATATGGGCAGTTTAGAAAGATGGGCATCAATGTGTGCAACCATTAGGGTGATATACTGCGTTTCGCATTATAGTAGTTAGTTGAGCCTACTAAAGGCAATATATCATCAATTAGGAGACTATAAGCTATGGATGCTGAAACCCTTGTCCAGCATGCAAGAAGGATCATCAAAAGCTGTCAGAGCGGTTCCGTGCAAGGTTCAATCAGTGAAGCTACGGAGTTGTTCAGAGTGTACGCTGGAGAGAAAAGCGCTTTTTATGTGCATTTGACCCAGATCAATCGAGGTGCACCAGATGAAAACCTTCAGCCATATATCATTGATCAACTGGAGGCATTCATTCGCTACGTAGAAGATGGGTTACTTGGCGGGATATCTCTTAAGCGTGAAGCCCAAATTGACGTTGTATCTGACTTCCTTGAGCAAGCATCTACTCTTCTAGATTCAGAAGATGTCCATCCTGCGGGTCCTACTGTTATAATCGGTGCAGCACTCGAGGAATTTCTCAGAAATTGGGTTGAGGAAGCTCAGTTGGACCTCCAAGGAGCTAAACCCAGCATTGATGCTTATGCAAAGGTACTTCGAAAAGCAGATTTGATAACGAAGCAGGATATCAAAGACATCACAGCCTGGGCTGGTCTCCGAAACCACGCTGCCCACGGTCAATGGGACGACGTGAACGACAAGAACCAAGTATCCCTAATGCATGAAGGCGTGAACCTGTTCATGAGGAAATACGCCCAGCGGGCTTCTTAGCAATAGCTGAAGTGAGAAGGTTTTTACATAATTCCAAATAGTAAGCTTAACAACTCCTTGCAACCCGCCAGCATGGGGTGGCCATAAATCAAGTCTGGCGTTGCAAATGAGAGTCAGGCATAATTCGAGCCAAGTTCCGCAAACACCGTGTAGCGGCTGAGCTTGATTGTTGGGTAACCTCAGACAAAATGGGCGATAAGTTCACAAAATCCAGCTTCCTCAAAATCAGTCAAGAAGCTCTTGAGTTTCAATTGAAGTCTCTTTACCCATTGCATATACAAGGAGACCCAACTCGAATTAATTTGCTCTTCTTGAATCACGACAGAAATTTCTCGGCATTTCTCACAGTGAGGTATCTAGTTGAGCATGAGAGGGTAACCGACATCTACACCCTGTCCCGTTCGCTGTTTGAGAGTATTGTGTCAATGGGCCTGCTGACTAAGTCGCTAGTCTCGAACGACTTATATCGTTACCAAAACTATCAATTCATAGAAATATACAAAACTTACTCTCACCTAGAGAAACTTGGACTTGCACACCTCAGCGGCATTGCCTCGTCCGAAATCGCCCTTGTAAAAGCTAAGCGCGATGAATATGTAAGGCAGTGTGGCAATAACCTCCCCACATGGACCGGCAAATCATTAGAACAAAATGTGAAACTGCTAGACGAGAACTTTCCCCCAACGTGTAATGAAGAACACTTCTATGAGTATTTGTATTGCCAAGTTTATCGCGAAGGATCGACTTCAACTCATTCGAGCTTTCTTGGTCTTAAAAGGGGAATAGAAATTGAACAAGTAACCATTCCTGGTTCTTTTGTCGCGCACCGGTTCAAATCAGATGAAGCGAACCTCATATTCTCCTGTTTTCACTCCCTGCTAGTCTTTCTAAGTTCCGTAAGATTCATGGGTCATGCTCTGCAAAAAGCAGAAACTGAAAACTACTTTCATAAGATAGCCAGATATATTATTTCAGAATAACCGAAAGTATCATTGTCTAGCAAGTCATTGCATTCCGCCTGCACGGGGCGGCGGCTGAAGCGCAGCGTTATCTGCTAGATGTCAGATACATCTTCTGTTCTGTTATGTATTTTTCTACCTCTTCAGGCACCAGGTAACGAATGGACAGCCCCTGAGCTATGCGCTGGCGAATTTCCGAAGAGCTAATCCCGATTACAGGCATATCGAGCTGAATAACTTTATCCGGCAGCCCGGACACTGATGTTTCTAAATGCTTCAAGTCTTTTGAGCCTAATCTCGGGGCAACCACCAGCCTGCACAATCGGACTAATTTCTCGGGTTCCTTCCACAATGGCAGCCCGGCTAAAGTATCACGCCCCAGGATGAAGAAGAGGTCTGCTTCACTGCCTAGTTGTGTCTGTAGCATCGTCATGGTATCCACGGTGTAAGAGGGAGTAGGGTGCTCCGCTTCGAGAGTACAGAGCTTAAAATGAGGGTTGGCAGCTATAGCACGGCGCACCATTTCCACCCTGTGGGCTGCCGGCGTAATATTATGGTCTAGCTTAAGCCAGGGCTGCCCGGCAGGCACAAAAAGAACCTCGCTAAACCCCAACCTTATTCTTGCTTCCTCAGCGACAATAAGGTGACCTATATGGATAGGGTCAAATGTACCACCAAGAACGCCTATGTTCACTGCCTTATTTTCTCGGTTTGGGACGGAATATCGCTATTTGGGGTTGGGAAATTATTTCCTCATCGTGGCTTGCCTGAACCACCATTTCCATGGCTTTCCTCGTCAATTCTAACACAGCTTGGCCGCTAACCGCAGAAATGTAAAAGACAGACGCCCCAAGCTTGGCAAAGCTTTGCTTGACCTGAGGCAAACGAGCTTGAACTTGGGGCAAATCTACCTTATTTACCGCCACGATTCTGGGCTTCTGCGATAAATCACCTTTGTATAAGGCTATCTCTTTATCTAGCTGGCTCAGGTCATCGCTAATGGTTGACGAACTGCCATCCAATAAATAAATCAGCAACTTAGTTCTTTCCACATGGCGTAAAAACTCGTTCCCCAATCCCTTGCCCAGATGAGCACCTGCAATAAGGCCGGGAATTTCAGCAACAATAAAGTCTCTCCTATCACCTGGAATGACTCCCAAAATTGGCTGGCGGGTAGTAAAGGGGTAATCGGCAATTTCGGGTTTGGCTCTCGATACCGCAGATAATAAAGTAGATTTTCCCGAGTTTGGATGACCAAGAATACAGATATCGGTAATGAGTTTTAGCTCAAGGATAATAAAACACTCCTCCCCCGATTCTCCCTTGCTAGCTATCTCGGGAGCTTGATTTACCGATGTGGCAAAGCGGGCATTACCTAGCCCTCCGCGTCCCCCTTTGGCCACCAAAACCTTTTGCTTGGGGGCACACAAGTCAACTAAAAGTATCTCCTTGCCTGAATCAGATTTAGTAAAAACCATTGTGCCCACTGGCACTGAAATAGTCAGGTCTTCCCCCTTCTTGCCATGTTTCCGCCACCCACCTCCTCGGTGACCATTTTCAGCGACAAATTTCTTCTTTTGCCCCATCAAGCCCAAATCAATTACGCTGGGGCTGGCCACGATAACCACGTTCCCACCATCTCCACCATCTCCACCATCCGGACCTCCAAAAGGAATATACTTCTCCTTCCTGAAGCTAACACAGCCATCCCCTCCATATCCCGCAACAACTATAATTTCTTTTCTGTAAATCATATCTTAATAAAGTATAAAGGTTTTAAGTTAATTATATAAAGTTACAAGTAAAATTTGTTGTGGGATAGATAAATAGTGAGGAGGGCGAATGGCTAGGAAGTTAGTGCAGGCTCACAAGCATGATAAGTAACAGTTTGTCCACAAATCAGCATTAGTTCCGCACAGCTTGGTGTGCCTCTCTACAACCTTTCTGAAAACTAATTTTCTCTTTGATTTCCAAGACTTGGTTGGAGAGGTTAGGATGAATGTTCAACTCGCTAGCTATTTTTTCGTAGCCATGAAGAATTGTGGCATGATTTCTGCCACCCAAATTTTTGCCGATTTCGGACAAAGAGCAGTTATTTTCCTCCCGCATAATATAGATGGCGACGTGTCGTGCCAGGGCGGTTTTTCTGTCTCTTTTCTTGCCGATTAGCTCTTCTGCCGAAAGGTTGAAATGGTCTGCTACCACCTGGAGCAGCAAGCTTGTGTCTTGTTTGTGATTTGTGTTTGTTAATAACTTGTTAATTGTTTGCGGAGTGATGTTGGTTCCACTTAGTTTGGCATAGGCAGTTAGATATACCAAAGCACCTTCGAGCTGGCGGACATTCTCGCGTACCTTCTCAGCTACGATGGGCAGCACTTCTTCGAGCTCTGGGGTCATGGCTGTTTCTGCTTTAGCCCGTAGGATATCCAGGCGTGTTTCAAAATCGGGTGGTTGTATGTCAACAACAAGACCCCCTTCAAGGCGTGATTTAAGCTTATTGCCAATTAGATTCAAGTCTTCAGGGGCACTGTCAGCGGTGATGACAAGTTGATGATTATTGCCATATAGCTCCTTGAAGGTTTGGAAGAAACATTGTAAGGTTTGTTTTTTGTCGACCAGGAAGTGGACATCGTCAAATAGTAGGACATGGATATTTCCGAATTTGCTGCGGAACTTGTCAACCTGGTTTTCTCTCACGGCTAATACAAATTCATGGGCGAATTGTTCTGCGGTAGTGTAGGCTACTCGCAGCCCATTGTGTGTCGTCAAATGCCCGATAGCATGTAGTAAATGAGTCTTACCTTGTCCAGTGCTGCTGTGAATGAAAAGAGGGTTATAACTGCTTCCCGGATTTTCAGCTACTTCCACAGCGGCAGCATAGGCTAAACGATTCGAATCGCTGACAACAAAGTTATCGAAGGTATATCTTGGATTGAATCTATACTGTACAGCTTTGCTGCTTGTGCCGCCATCGGTTTGACTGCTCGAAGAGCTAGCTGCCAATGGTTCGTGATTTTGGACCACGAATTGGACATCGACATCCTTACCCATAATATCAACCAGAGTCTTCCTTACCAGAGGATAAAGGCGCTTGGATAGCCATTCAGCTACAAAAATGTTAGGGACACTGATGACAAAGATATTATCCTGGCAGCTTAGGCCTTGACTATTGCTAAGCCAAGTAGCGTAATTTGCCTTGCTGACCCGAATTTGAAGCTCGCCTAGGGCTCTCTTCCAGACCTCTTTAGCTGATCCCAATTTATCCCAACACCAGTAGTCCTAGCCCGATGGGTGGCTGAGAAGAACGCTAAAAAAAGAAAATTGGTAATTCCAAAATTACCTAATTTATAGAATATCAAATTATTATTAAGGTCCTCTAGGCAGACTTTGACATAATGAAAGAAATTATTGAAAATAGTCTTTGCCATGAAAGTGCGCACCGTTTTTATGGGCACACCGCAATTTGCTGTGACTATATTGGAGTCTTTGCTTAGTAGTCCATATCAGGTGCTTGCTGTGTATACTCAGCCTGATAAACCGGCTGGCAGGGGGCGACAAGTTGCTCTGCCTCCGGTGAAAAGGCTGGCTCTGGAGCACGGAATACTGGTTATTCAAGCACAGACTCTTAAATCAAGCGAGGAGGTGGAAAAGCTGGCCAGTTTGCAGCCTGAGCTAATAATTGTGGCGGCCTTTGCTTACATTCTCCCGCCGGCAGTGCTGTCTTTGCCCAAGTTTGCTTGCCTAAACGTTCATCCTTCATTATTGCCGCGGCATAGAGGGCCGTCTCCAGTCGCGAATACTATTCTCTGCGGAGATGAACTCGCTGGCGTTACCATAATGTTAATGGACGGTGGAATGGATACTGGGCCGATTTTAGCTCAGGAAAAAGTGGGCGTTTCTTTCATGGATACCACCGGCTCACTTAGCTCCAGGCTGGCTGACGTGGGAGCCAAGCTTTTGCTGGACACCTTGCCTGATTGGCTTGGAGGCAAAATAGAACCGCAAGCTCAAGATGAGTCTCAGGCTACTTATAGTAAATTGACAGCTAGTGAAGATGCTGAGATTGATTGGCATCTTTCAGCGGTTGAGCTCTGGCGGAGGGTAAGGGCTTACAATCCCTGGCCAGGCTGCTACACTTGGTGGCAAGGAAAACGGCTAAAAATCCATGAGGCAACTCCTGTTGAAGATGTGGTGGAGGAGGACATAGGGGAAGTCATAGCCTTGAAAGACCCACCTGGAGTTGGGGTTATAACTGGGCGGGGTATCTTAGGGCTTGGGCAGGTTCAGTTGGAAGGAAAGCGCAGAATGTCGATGGATGATTTTGTCAGGGGGCAGAGAGAATTTATTGGTTCCATCCTGGGGCGACTCTAGGTTAACACTCTGAGCTTAGCCTTCATTTGTCTTATGGCTGATCCCAATCAAGTGCTAAGTTCCCTCAAGTCTCTGGCTATAGCCCCACAGCTTGGATAAAGCCCGCACCCCACGCTCGGGGCTGGCAAAAACTACCGTCCTGTTATTTTGCTCCAGCTTAGCAGTGAATCTACCCGGAGCTCCGAGTATGGAGAAAATGAGGGGATGGTGTTCAAGGGCATCAGCGGCATCAAGGAATAAGGAGGAAATGTCTCCATATTCTCCAAACATTTCCACAAAATCCGGGATAATGGCCAAAACGGCATCGGCATTTTCCTCGGCCAGAAGCGCTTCCAGGACAATCCGCATCCTTTCTTTGAAGCTCTGACGGTCAGCGATGAGGCCAATGCTGGCCCATAAATCTATAGGATTATGAATGGGTAGCCAGGGGGGGGCCAGTTGTCTGATCTTGCTCACAGTCACCGGGGATAGTTTGGGCAATTCCAATCCGTATCTTTCGCAGGCATCTGCAGCGAGAACCATGGTGGCACCAGCCCAGGACGTAATGGCCAGCCGCTTTCCCTTCATCGGAGGAAGCCTTAGAAAGGCCAGGGACAGGTCCTCAAGTTCTTCAGCATCGGATGCCCGAATTATGCCGCACTGATTAAAAGCAGCCTCATATACTTCGTCTTTACCTACCAGGGAACCAGTGTGTGACTGCACTGCTTGGGCTCCTGTTTCACTCTTGCCTCCCTTGAGGGCGATGACCGGCTTTTTCCTCGCAACTCGCTTCGCCACTTGGAGGAATTTCTTGCCTTCTTGAATGCCTTCTATATGCAACACGATTACTTTAATGTCAGGGTCATCCTCGAAGTAAGCTAAGGCATCGGCAAGACCAATATCACAAGCATTGCCCAGGTCAATGACTTTACCGAATCTCAATCTGGGGAAACCGAGAAAGAAAAGGCCAGTTTGTGAAATGCCTCCTATCGGAATTTTTTCTGTCTGAGGAGGGGCGGGTGTAGTGGAAAAATTATAAAATACATTGGCTACTCCAAAAGTATTAGGGCCGATTATCCTTGTCCCTCCCTCTTTGGCAGTCTTAACTATTTGAGCTTGCAGCGCTTTGCCCTCCTCGTCGGCATCGGCAAATCCTTGAGCAACGACTATTATGGCCTTTATCCCCTTTTCCACGCAGTCCTGGACAAGCGGAGGCACTGTGTCGCGTGGAGTTGCTATTACTGCTAAGTCAATATCACCAGGGATAGCTTTCACGTGAGGATACGCTTTGAGCCCCGAAATTTGCTCGGCCTTAGGATTTACTGGATAGATTTTTCCGGAGAAATTGAGATTCAACAGAGTCCCCGGAAAATCAAATGCGCCCACTCCAGCAGACCTGGTTACCCCAATAAGTGCGATTGACTTCGGCTCCATAAAAAGTTTCATTTGCTCGGTTGTATTCATAATGATAGATTTTAGCAGTTTGGACGTCTCTCAAAAAGGTCTCTGCCTATTTGCGCTGCGAGGCCCTTACTGGAATTTTCACTGAAAGCTCTTACCCTTCGGCTGCCTTGACTTAATCTATGCACCTATTATAATTTGACTGCGGTTTTGCTCCTATTACTTAGCATACGTTTGCGGCGAGGGCAGTCTTTTCTTGCTTACTAGATGTCAACACTGTGGTAGAGAATCCCCCCTTATTTCCCAGTCTTTAGGGATATGTCTTGATTGTATTCGTCAGGACTTTGCCGCCGTACTTCCTGACATAGAACAAGCCCATAGCCGAGCCAGGAGACAGTTTAATCTCCCCGTTCATCCTCCTGAAAGCGAAACCGGACGGCGATGCCAGATTTGTGTAAACGAATGCTGCTTAGCACCCGGGAACGTGAGCTACTGTGGGTTGCGCTCTAACGAGGGAAACAGGCTCAAGGGCGCCACAGCGGATAATGCCAACGTTAGCTGGTATCATGATCCTCTGCCCACTAATTGCGTGGCAGATTGGGTTTGCCCCGGTGGGACGGGAGTCGGCTATCCGGAGTTTGCCTATGCCGATGGGCCTGAGTATGGCTATAAAAACTTGGCCGTTTTCTACCAGGCTTGTTCCTTCGATTGCCTGTTTTGCCAGAACTGGCAATATCGGGGCTCGGCGTTGCAGGAGAGCAAGATCACTGCCTCAAGCCTGGCTGACGCTGTTGACCACCGTACTTCTTGTATATGCTATTTTGGAGGTGACCCTTCGCCCCAGTTGCCTCATTCCCTTCGCGTTGCCCGGCTGGCCCTGCAAAGGAAGCAGGGCCGGATCCTCCGCATCTGCTGGGAGACCAACGGCTCCATGCATCCCGCGCTGTTAAAACAGGCTGCCGAGATTTCCTTAAATTCTGGAGGCTGTATTAAGTTTGACCTTAAAGCCTGGGATGAAGGCCTACACATTGCTCTCTGTGGCGTAAGCAACAGGAGGACTCTGGAAAACTTTCAGTTTCTCGCTGAATATGCCACGAAAAGGCCTTCGCCTCCTTTATTGGTAGCCAGCACCTTGCTGGTTCCGGGATATGTGGATAGGGAGGAAGTCCACAATCTCGCCAGGTTTATTTCCTCCCTCAACCCCGACATTCCTTATTCTCTTCTCGCCTTCGCCCCTCAGTTTATGATGCGAGATTTGCCCACCACTTCCCGGCGCCACGCTGAAGAATGCCTGGCAGAGGCAAAGGCACAGGGGTTGAGAAATGTCAGGGTGGGCAATGTGCATCTGTTGGGAAAAGATTACTGATGGCGGTTTTCACTATTGGCTATGGAGGCAGGAAATTTGCTGACTTCGCAGCCCTTCTCCAGCAAAATGGCATCGCCCTTGTTGTAGATGTCCGCCGTTTCCCTAAAAGCAAATTGCCTGAATACAATAGGGAAAGTCTTGAGGCAAAGGTACCTCAATTTGGCATAGGCTATATCTGGATGGGCGATACCCTGGGTGGATTCCGCCGGGGTGGCTACCCCAAATATATGGAGACAGATGATTACCGGGATGGCATAAACAAGCTCCTCGAGCTAGCCAGACAGGGGAATCTGGTCCTCATGTGCAAAGAACGCACTGACGCCGGCTGCCACCGCAGGTATATAGCAGAGACACTGGCAAACCAAGGCATCAAAACAATCCCTTTAAAATAAACGATTGCCCACTCTTCTAAGCCGTAACAAAATGGCGGATTGTCAATTTCAATTATTGCGTCCGCCCTTTCACCCCTGCGTCTCCATAATGCTATTCTTCGGGTCGATTTTTGCTTCCCTTGGCTCCTCTCAGAAGTATAATATGAAGAGTCACTCCGATAGCTACGAGTACTAAGATTATCTTCACAACAATACTTGGAGAGATCAGAAAGATAGACAAGCTGATTGTAGTCCACAGCAAGGCAATCGTATAGATTTTTATTCTTAAAGGCACGCCCTTTCCTTCTATATAATTACTAATATAAGTTCCAAAAAATCTATTGTTTAGCAGCCGGCGGTAAAACCGTTCAGAGCTTCGCATATAGCATGCGGCAGCTAGCAGGAGAAACGGCGTTGTTGGTAATAGTGGAACAAATATGCCTATCACTCCTATGGCTACCGATATAGTGCCCGCAATAAAGAGTATCTTTTGCTTTAACTTGTCGGACATGGCTTGTCCTGACTAATCTGCCAGTGCCTTAACTGCATTTTAGAGCCTCTCATCCTAATGCTAAATGGTAACCTAATAAAGGTCAAGAAGAACAGAAGGAGCTTTACTGCCCCTTTTCATTGAACAGTGTAGAGGATTGTTTGCTTTTTGGATATGGCTATATGGATGCCTGTGGCAGAGGATATTGAGTCGTCAGAGTCAAATAAATTGGTTGGTAGAGAAGACTGAACCCTGTGACCTCAGTGTCCCGACCGCTGTGCGCTCTACCCTGGGGCTAAGCCTATTATGGGTTATTGTCCTCGAATGGCTATTCAGCTATACTGGGCAGGCGCAATATCGGTTGGCTGGAAATCCCTTAGCGCGTAAGGGTGGCTTCGTTGTGGGTTGATGTCGTGGTAGTGTGTCTGGACGAAGGATAGCGATTTGAAACTGGATTTGCATACTCATTGTGGGGAGGCGACGTACTGTTTAGACCCTACTCTGGAGGTTGTGAAAAAGATTGTAGCTGTGGTGAAGGCCCGGGGGCTGGATGGAATTGCCGTTACAGAACACTATACCAAGGCTTTTGGCTACGGGGTGAAGGAGATAGTTGACCAGCATCTCGATGGCGAAATAATTGTCATCCCTGGTTGGGAGATTGATAAGGCATTTCAGGGTACTGATAGGGGACTTTTCCATGTTCATATAGTGGAGCTGTATTTGCCTGGAGATGTTACCTTCAGGTTTATAGCACATCCTCTCCGCGGGCAGATAAACGAACTTGACCCTCAAATAGATGATAGCATCCACGGGATTGAACTCAAAAATCCGAATCACGACTATGAAATGGATGAAGCGAAGATAAGGGAGGTGGCCGAGAAGCACGACTTGCTTCTTTTAGCTAATAGCGATGCCCATTTCCTGAGTGATATCGGCAAGCACTATAATGAGATTGAGATGGAGGAACTTTACGCTCGGGCCAGGAGCAAGTAACCTCAGCTTAATCAGGACGAAGGGCTCTGAACCTCCACCCTTGTATCTAGGAAATATACCCATCCCTTATAAGGAGTTCGGCGACAAGAACTGCGCCCTTGGCTGCTCCCATCTTGGTGTTGTGGGATACCAGAACGTACTTGATGCCGTTCTCCAGGACGTTGTCTTTTCTGATTCTGCCGGCCACGGTAGCCATGCCATCCTCAGCGTCACGGTCAAGGCGCGGCTGAGGCCTGAACGGGTCTTCATGCACGATTATCAGGTGCTTGGGAGCTGAAGGCAGCTCGGCTTCGCCGACCGAGTCACTGTATTCTCTCATGGCCTTGACAACCTCATCTGCCTCACAGGCTTTTTGGGTGGAGACGAAGACCGATTCCGTATGTCCTTCCCGGACGTTAACACGGGTGCAGGTGCAGCTTACGTTGAACTTGGCTGAACTGACTGAATTACCTGCGAAATTGCCCAGAATTTTCTGTGTTTCACGCTGCACCTTTTCTTCCTCCCCGGCGATAAAGGGTATGACATTATCCAGGATATCGAGGCCTATCACTCCAGGGCTTCGGCCTGCGCCTGACAGGGCCTGCATGGAGGTCATTATGACGGCGTTCACGCCGAACGATTTGTAGATTGGTTTTAATGTTATCGCCAGGCCAGTAGTGGTGCAGTTGGGAATGGGTGTGATGAAGCCTTTCCATCCGCGGCTTTTTCTCTGAACATCAATTAATTTGGCGTGCTCGGAGTTAATGCCCGGGATTAAAATTGGCACATCATCATCATAGCGGAAAGCCGAGGCCGTGCTTATGACCGCTTTGTCTCTGGCAAATTTCGGTTCCAGAATCTTCGCCTGGTCGGACTCTATGGCAGAAAAGACGATGTCTAAGGCAGAGGCATCCATCTCGATAGCATTCTGGACCGGCATGGCCATAACTTCCTCTACCGGAGGTTCCTGGCAGAACCAGCGCAAGGCCCCAGACTGGGCATCGGTTATGGCCTCTTTATAACTGCGCCCTGCTGACCTCTCGGAGGCAGCCAGTGCGGCGACTTCGATCCAGGGGTGATTTTTCAGGGCAACGAGAAATTGCTGACCAACGATGCCCGTAGCTCCTACGATTGCTGCTTTCACCATAGCTTCCCTCTACTCTGTTTTTAAATTCAGGGATAATCGGGCACTATAGAGTATATCCTTATTTCTTGTCAAATTTCGTGCCTCTGCTGGCATCTTTATCAGGCGTCACCTTGGTAGCTCCACACCTTCTGCCCAGACATCTATATCCCTCTCCCTTAGGATTAGGCACAAGCAGCTTGCACTCTCCGCAGGTTGGCATAAGTGTCACCTCTTTCCCTTTTATGCTTTGGGGTTGACCATATTCTAAGGCGCATTAGTCCATAAAGCTATATGGTGTATGATAACCCCTGTAACTGAGCTAATCGGGGCGAGAGGACTCGAACCTCCGACCTCAGCGTCCCGAACGCTGCGCGCTACCAACTGCGCCACGCCCCGTTTGCCAATGCTATTATATGATGCTTTAATTATTGGAACAAGGATGAAGTACTGCGTTTTAATAATTGATGGGGCGTCAGGTTGGCCATTAGCGGGTCATGGTGAGAAGACTTGCCTGGAGCTGGCGCATACTCCGAACATGGATGCTATGGCAAAGGCGGGTGCTGTCGGGCTGCTTGGCAATGTGCCGCCGGGGATGGAACCCAGCAGCGCCTGTGCCTGTATCTCCGTGCTGGGTTATGACCCCAAGGTGTATTATCGGGGCCGGAGCCCCATTGAGGCTAAGGGCATGGGTATTCCTATTAACGAAGGAGAGGCCGTTTTTCGCTGCAATCTGGTGGCTGTTCGCGACGGGAGAATGTGGAGCTATAGTTCCGGGCATATCAGTACTGGCGAAGCCCTGGTCCTTATTGCTAGTCTGAACGAAAAGCTTGGCAACGATGAAGTGCATTTTTATCCTGGCGTGAGCTACAGGCATATATGCAAGATAAAAGGAAGGCAAGATACGCTTCTGGCCAGTTGTACTCCACCTCATGATATTCCTGATAAAGCTATTGATGACTTTCTTCCCAAGGGGCCCGGGAGTGACCTGTTGAGAGACCTTATGGCGCAATCTGAGCTTGTGCTTCGTGAACAGCCTGTGAATGTAGAGCGAAGGGCACGCGGCGATGTTCCGGCTACCATGATTTGGCTTTTTTGGGGTAGTGGTAAAATACCTGATATGCCGGCCTTCAAAGAGGTCTATGGACTTGACGCTGCCATGACGTCCGGAGTCGATATTATGCGGGGCTTAGCCCGAATGATAGGTATGCAGGTGCTAGATATCCCTGGTGTGACTGGCGGTCTGGACGACAATTACGTTGCTCAGGCAAGTGGTGCCTTGGAAGCACTTGAGGAATATGACATGGTGGTTATACATGTGGAAGCAACTGATGAGGCGGCTCATGCCGGCCTAGTTAAGGACAAAATAGAGGCTATTCAGATGGTAGATAAAGAGATTGTGAGTCGGCTTCGTTCCTGGGACAGGGATGCCCTTCGAGTGCTAGTGGCGCCTGACCACTCCACGCCGATTGAGATTCAAACCCATGTTGCTGATCCCGTTCCATTTATGCTTTGGGGGCCAGGATTCACAGCTAGTGGGGCGAAGAGATTTACCGAAGCAGAGGCGAAAAGCACAGGCGTTTTTGTTGAAGAAGGGTATAATATTATGGGCAGGCTGGTAGAGTAAATAGGGGCGAAGAGATGGCATTGATAGTTCAAAAATATGGTGGCAGCTCGGTGGCTGATGCCGAAAAGATTGGGAATGTAGCTCGCCGAGTAGCTAAAGCAATAGACGAGGGAAATCAAGTGGTGGTGGTTGTTTCGGCAATGGGAGATACCACTGATGATTTACTTAAATTGGCTTACCAGGTTACTGAACAGCCTGGTGATAGGGAGCTAGATGTACTTTTGTCCACTGGGGAGATAGTCTCCAGTACCCTTTTAGCCCTGGCTTTGGAGAGTTTGGGTTGCAAGGCAGTCAGTCTTACCGGCGCTCAAGCCGGCATACAGACTGATTCCAGTTACAGTCGAGCTCGGATTCTCGGCGTCGACGCGAAACGAGTGGTCAATGAGTTAGAGAAGGGTAATATTGTCATTGTGGCCGGATTTCAGGGCGTGACTCAAGAGATGGATATTACCACTTTGGGTCGTGGTGGGTCCGATACAACGGCAGTTGCTCTTGCTGCCAGCTTGAGTGCCGAAATATGCCAAATATATACTGATGTGGAAGGTGTCTACACTGCTGATCCTCGTCTTGTTCCCCAAGCGAGGAAATTAAAGGAAATTGGCTATGAGGAAATGTTGGAGCTGGCTAGCTATGGAGCCAGGGTAATGCACAACAGAGCGGTGGAATTGGGAGAGTTGTATAATGTGCCCATCTTGGTGGCTTCTAGCTTTAGTGATAGCCCGGGTACCATTATTTGCAAGGAGGCCTCTATGGAAGTAAAAAACAAGGTAAGGGGTATCGCTCATGATACTAATGTGTCTAAAGTCACTGTCGTCGGTGTCCCCGACCATCCTGGCATTGCTGCGGCAATCTTTGAGCCCCTGGCCAGAGCAAATATAAGTATAGATACCATCGTCCAGAATGCCAGCATTGATAATATTACTGATCTCACTTTTACGGTAGCTCGGAATGATTTGATTAAGGCGATGTCCATCGTGGAGCCGGTGGCTAAGTCCGTAGGGGGTAAGCAATGTGTCACCGATTCCACTTTGGCCAAAGTTAGCATCATAGGTACGGGCATGCAAAATACACCGGGCTTTGCTGCCAGAATGTTTAGCACGCTTCATGAGCAGGGCATTAACATCCAGTTGATTACCACTTCCGAGATAAGGATAACCTGTATTATATCTGAGGATAGGGTTAGGGATGCTGTTCAATCATTGCACCAAGCTTTTGAGATGGAGAAAGAAACTTGACATTATTGGTCTAACATCATAAGTTTATAGATTGGTTAAAAAGGCAATGGATATAATAGCATCTTACCAGCAAGAGGAAGAAAAAGCTCGATTAAGACAGCGGCTGAGCAAGGAAGCTGTAGACTTGGCCCTTCAGGGTAAGTGGGAGGAAGCGGAGGCGGTAAACAGGGATATAATCGAGAACTTTCCCGCTGATGCCGAGGCTTATAATCGCCTTGGCAAAGCTTTGACAGAGTTAGAGGATTTTGACGGAGCCAAGGAAGCCTATTTTAGGGCTTTAGAGCTTGTCCCTGAGAATGCTATTGCTAGGAAAAATCTAGCCCGTTTAGCCAGCTTGACTGGGTCTATGGCGAACTTGAGTGGCGATCCTCAGAAAGCTTCGCCCTCGAGAACCCAGGCCCGAAGGCCTGCTCTTGAGCTTTTTATAACGGAGATGGGGAAGGCTGGGGTGGTAGATCTTTATAATGCGGCTTCAGGTGAGGTGTTAGCGAAGATGGGGGTTGGCGACCAAGTGTACTTGGGAATTAGAGGGAGGAGCCTAGTTGTGGAAAGTGGGGGTGGAGAATACTTGGGAGAGGTGGAGCCGAGACAAGGATTGCGGCTCATTAAACTAATGCAAGGCGGAAATAGATACGATGCGGCAATTCTCAATATAGAGGAAGATAAAGTGCAGGTGGTTATTAAGGAGGTGTATCAACATCCCAGCCAAGTGGGACATCCCTCCTTTCCTGTTAAAACTGCAGAGCACTTTCACAGGCATATTAGGGAAAGCCTTCTCAGGCGAGGAGTCATTACTGACGAAAATGAGGACTTGCCGGAGATTGGAGATTTTGAGGAAGAAGAATATCTCAGCGGCGAAGAGGAATCTTTACCCGAAGGTTTCACTGTCGTTGGTGAAAATGGTGAGGAAGGAACTGAGATTTGATGGAAGTCGCAACAGTAAAGCCTATTGATATCGAAGAGGAGATGAAAAGCTCCTATCTGGACTATGCTATGAGTGTCATTGTCTCCCGAGCGTTGCCCGATGCGCGTGACGGTTTGAAGCCAGTGCAGCGGCGGATTTTGAACGCTATGGATGGTCTGGGGTTGCGGCACAATACTCCATACAAAAAGAGCGCCCGTATTGTTGGTGAAGTTATGGGGAAGTATCACCCCCATGGAGATGCCCCGATATATGAAGCTATGGTGCGCATGGCTCAGGATTTTTCTATGAGGTATCCCCTGGTCGACGGGCAAGGTAATTTTGGCAGCGTCGACAATGATCCTCCGGCGGCAATGAGGTATACCGAAGCTCGCCTTTCTGAAATTGCCGAGGAAATGTTAGTTGACATCGAAAAAAATACCATCGACTTTGTCCCCAACTTCGATGACTCTCTTCAAGAACCCTCTGTCCTGCCCGCCAGGTTGCCTAACCTGTTGGTTAGTGGTTCTTCAGGCATAGCTGTGGGCATGACGACTAATATCCCTCCGCATAATTTAGGCGAGATATGTGATGCCATTGTCTATCTAATTGATAATCCCCAAGCCACTGTAGAGGAACTGATGAAGTTGGTCAAGGGTCCCGATTTTCCCACGGCCGGGATAATTTTGGGGAAGGAGGGTATAGACAATGCCTATACTACAGGGCAGGGGAAAATTATACTTCGGGCTAAAGCCAGCGAGATGAGTAGCAAAGGGGGCAAGAGACAAATAGTTGTTAGTGAACTTCCCTATCAGGTGAACAAAGCAGCTTTGGTAGAGAGGATAGCTGAACTGGTTAAAGTGAAGCGAATTTCGGGGATAGCCGAGGTGCGGGATGAATCGGATAGGGAAGGAATGCGTATTGTTATCGAGCTCAAGAAGGAGGCGCAACCTCGACAAGTACTGAACAACCTCTACAAGTATACCGCGATGCAATCTGCCTTTTTTATCAATATGGTTGCTTTGCTCAATGGACAGCCTAAAGTAATTAATCTTAAAGAGGCGCTAACTTCTTACATTGACTTTCGTTTTCAGGTCATTACCAGGAGGTCTCAGTTTGAACTTGGCAAGGCAAGGGATAGGGCTCATATCCTCGAGGGCTTTCGAATTGCCCTGAACAATCTGGATCAGGTGATCAAGATTATTCGACAGTCTCAAACTGTGGAATCCGCGCGTGCCGATTTAATGGCAGCTTTTAATCTGTCACAGATTCAAGCGCAAGCTATCCTTGATATGCCGCTTCGTAGATTCGCTAAGCTAGAGCAGGAGAAGATAACTGAGGAATATGCCGCTGTTATAAAGAATATTTCCTATCTGGAGGATTTGTTAGCTAGCTCTCGGGAAGTATTATCGCTCGTTGCCCAGGATGCTAAGGAGCTTAAAGCCAAGTATGGTGATTCCCGGCGAACTGTAGTGGAAGCAGAGGAAATCGAAGAATTTCGTACAGAAGACCTTGTTCCTCATGAGACAATGGTAGTTACCTTGACCAGCGGGGGATTCATTAAGAGGATTCCTATCAGCGTTTATCGGCTCCAACGCCGTGGTGGAAAAGGCGTCATGGGAATGGTAACCCGGGGGGCTGATACGGTACACCATATCTTGGTAGCTGACACCCATGATAATCTGCTTTTCTTTACCAGTGCCGGTAAGGTTTATTGTCTTAAATGCTACGAGATTCCCGAAGATTCATCCCGTACGGCCAAGGGGATGGCAATAGTTAATCTATTACCTATTGACCTGAAAGACGAAGTAACTGTGTTGTTAGCCCTGGCAAGTTTTCCTGCGGATAAGTTCTTGTTAATGGCTACCAGGGGTGGCGTGGTGAAAAAGACTGTTCTAAGCGAGTTTGCCTCGATAAGGAGGAATGGCCTTATTGCCATGGGGCTCAGAAATGAAGATGAGCTAATCTCAGCCGGCGTCGTTGCCGGTGAAGATGAGGTCATCTTGGTGAGTCGAAATGGGCAGGCTATTAGATTTAAGGTCGAAAACTTGAGGACTGCGTCTCGAACTAGTGGCGGTGTTCGTGGCATTCGTCTTGTTGATGATTATGTTGTTGGCATGGGCATTGTCTTTCCCGATGCTTATGTGCTCACAGTGACCGAAAATGGTTTTGGCAAGCTGACCCCGATAAAAAATTATCCTGTCCATAATAGAGGAGGCAAGGGAGTGCGGGCTTACAGAGTTAACCTCAAAACGGGTAATCTAGCTGTGTCTAAACTTGTTTCCCCGCAAGGCTCACTGGTGATGTTATCAGCTAGGGGCAACGTGGTGAACATTCCTATGGAGCAGGTCTCAATTCAGGGCAGGGGTGGCCGGGGAGCCAGGCTAATGGGCTTAGCCGAGGGTGATGGCGTCGTTTCGGCCACCTTGGGTTTTCCGGCAGGATTTAATCCTGTGAGCGAAAATTACCCTTAACTTTCTCTGTATTTGCGCATCGAAGAATCTCGCTCAGGGTAAACTCCGCAAGGAGGCCCAGAGACTCTTCGTTTGGCCAGAGTGGCGGTAAGAATTCTAGGCGGAAAGTATGGTGGATGTTCTCCGAGAGTTAGGCTTGACTTTTGTCCCCCTTTTTGTAGCCATGGATGCGGTGGGGAATTTGCCTATCTTCCTCGCTTTGACGCAAGAGACGGAGGCTACGCATCGTAGGCGTGCGGTACATTTGGCAACACTTACTGCCCTCGGTATAGGGCTGGGCTTTGTTGCTATTGGCAAGGCTATCTTTTTGCTTTTAAACATTGAGGTGGCTGATTTCTTAGTGGCTGGCGGCATTATTCTGCTGGTTTTGGCCATCAAGTATTTAGTCACTGGTAAGGTGATAGAAACTCAGGATTCATCAAGCTCCGAGATGGTAGGTGTTGTGCCTCTAGGCACCCCACTGGTTGTGGGGCCAGCGGTGCTTACTACCTTGCTTTTGCTTATCGACCAATATTTTATCGCTATTGTGGTGCTTTCCTTTGTCCTTAATTTAGTGATACAGTGGCTTCTTTTCAGGCAAGCCGATCGAATTGTAGATTTTTTGGGCAATACCGGCGTTAGTGCTATATCAAAAATAGTTATGTTACTTTTAGCTGCTATTGCTGTAAAGATGATTCGCCAGGGTGTTTTAACAATTTTGGGCTGAGCTTTATCTTGAAGGGACGTCCCGGATTTCGAACTTTATTGAAACTTGGTGTATCATTATTATCAACGTAGGCATAGGGCTGAATTTTTGCAGTAAGTGAAAGGGACGCCCCTCGCTACTTACCCGTTTTTGGCTAGGAGAAGGAGGCAAAAAGATGATCGAGTTACGAAGAGACTGGACCGAAGTGGTTGTTGATATACAAAGAGAGATGGGGCGGTTAATGGACGAAGTCGTTAGTCGTAAACCGCCCACAGTGCGTTTTGCCCCCAAAACTTGGCAGCCGGCAATCGATGTTTATGAAACTGATAGCGAGGTGGTAGTCTTGGTGGAATTGGCTGGCGTTAAAGAAGCTGAGATTGAGGTGATTGTTCATAATGGTGTCCTTACTATTAGAGGTGAAAGAAAAGATATCAAGCAAGGCATTAAGCGAACTTATTCCCAGATGGAGATTTTATGGGGACCCTTTGAGCGGGATATCACCCTTTCTGCGAATGTGAAGGTGGATCAAATCAAGGCTTTTTATGAAGCTGGAATTTTGGAAGTTGTCTTGCCCAAACTGGGTGAGGAAAAACCGCGTCGTGTGGATATACGAACAAGCTGATAGGAGAAACTAGTCATGGTTGTTACTAAAGGTGAAGAAGGAAAGGAGACAAAGGCAGAAACATTCCGCATCCCTGAGGAGTTACCCGTTCTTGCTCAGAATGACATTGTCGTCTATCCTTCTCTTATTGTTCCCTTAGGAACAGCGGAGGGGAAAGCACTTAAGCTTATAGACGAAGCTGCGGCTGGTGATAAGCTCGTTGGCTTTTTTGCCCGGCGACCGGATTTCAAGGAAGCTACTGACCTCTATTCTGTAGGTACGGCTGTTCTCATTGCTCGAATGTTCAAGTTGCCTGATGGTTCGGTTCAAGTTTTCTTTCAGGGGCTTTCCAGGATCGGATTGAAAAAAATTACCCAGGTTGAACCGTATCTGAAGGCCAAGGTTGAGGTAATTGAAGATAAGATAGAGAAGACTGCCGAGCTTGAGGCTCTTATCAGGAACCTGACCGCGCTTTTCCAGAAGGTGGTTGAGTTGGCGCCCAACTTGCCCACGGAGCTGAATGTTGCTGTGCTAAACATGCCAGACCCCGGAAGTCTGGCTGATTTTGTCGCTGCCCATGTTAGTCTTAAGCCTGAGGAAAGACAGGAAATTCTGGAGGCTATCGATGTAGCAGAGCGGATAAGGAAGCTGACTGCATTTGTCAACCGTGAACTGGAAGTTCTGGAATTAGGGAGTAAAATTCAATCTGAAGCTAAGGAGGAGATGACCAAGGCTCAGAGGGAGTTTTTCCTTCGAGAACAGCTTAAGGCAATACAGAAGGAGTTAGGGGAGGCCGATGAACGAACCATAGAGATAAATGAGCTCAAAGAGAAGCTTGCCGAGGCGAAACTGGCTCCCGAGGCGAGCAAGGAGGCGGAGCGAGAGCTTGACCGCTTGACCAAGATGCCCCCGGCGGCTGCTGAATATACTGTATCGCGTACCTACCTTGATTGGCTCATCAATCTCCCGTGGTCAAAAAGCACTGAGGACAACCTGGATGTTAGCCAGGCATCTCAAGTTCTTGATGAAGACCATTATGATCTGGACAAGGTTAAGGAGAGGATACTCGATTATCTGGCGGTACGAAAACTGAAGCCAGACATGAAAGGACCTATCTTATGTTTTGTTGGGCCTCCAGGCACCGGCAAGACCTCGGTCGGGCAGTCTATTGCTCGCGCCTTGGGAAGGAAATTCGTCCGCATGTCCCTGGGTGGCATCAGGGATGAAGCTGATATTCGGGGACACCGTCGGACTTATGTAGGCGCCTTGCCCGGCCGGATTATCCAGGGATTGCGTCATGCCGAGTCTAATAACCCTTTGTTCATGCTTGATGAAATTGATAAAGTAGGTGCGGATTTTAGGGGTGACCCCTCAGCAGCCCTACTCGAAGTCCTTGATCCCGAGCAGAACTTCTCCTTTGTTGACCATTATCTTGATGTGCCCTTTGATTTATCACGGGTAATGTTTATCACCACGGCCAATATAGTCGATCCCATTCCCCCAGCGCTATTGGATAGAATGGAAGTGATTGAGCTACCAGGCTATACCGAGAATGAGAAGCTGCACATAGCCAAAAAATTTCTCATCCCCAAGCAGCTTAATGAAAATGGGCTGACTGCACAACAACTTAAGATTAAGGATGAGGCTGTGCTTGGCATTATTCGAAATTACACCAGAGAAGCGGGATTAAGGAACCTGGAACGCGAAATCGGTACTGTCTGTCGTAAGGTAGCTCGCCAGATAGCTGAGGGAAAGGAAGAAGCAACCGAAGTCACCCCGGATAAGCTTCATGATTACCTCGGGCCGAGAAAATTCCGCTATGAAATAGCCGAGGAAGCTGATGAAGTGGGTGTAGCCACAGGGTTGGCCTGGACGCCAGCCGGCGGCGATGTCATCTTCGTTGAGGCTGCCTTGGTTCCCGGGAAGGGCAATCTTATTCTGACTGGTAAATTGGGCGATGTCATGCAGGAGTCAGCAAAGGCTGCTCTTACTCATGTTCGTTCTCTTACTGCCCGTGAGCAGCCTAAATTAGATATTCCAAAGGGTTTCTATGAGAAGAATGACGTTCATATTCATGTTCCTGCCGGTGCTATTCCCAAGGACGGGCCATCTGCTGGTATTGCTATGGCGGTGGCCTTGGCTTCGGCAGTGGCTAAGCGCCTGGTGGGCAAAGATATTGGCATGACTGGTGAAATCACATTGAGGGGCAAAGTCCTTCCTGTGGGTGGTGTTAGGGATAAAGTTTTGGCGGCTCATCGAGCTGGCCTTAAAAAAGTGATTTTGCCCAAAGAAAATGAAAAGGATTTGGAAGAGGTCCCCCAGGAGGTTAAAGAAGAACTTCAATTCATATTTGTGGAGAATATCGATGAAGCTCTCAAGTCTGCTTTGAGAGACCAAAATATATCTGCCAAATGAAGCTGATTTTTGTTCATGGCGCAGGGAATACCAGCAAAATTTGGCATTATCAGATAGAGCATTTCCCGGACGCTGAGGCTGTTGACCTTCCGGGTCATCTTTCTCCAGGAAGCCCGTGTACCAGTGTTGAAGATTATGTTGATTGGCTACACGGATATATTCTTGAGCAGAAGTATTCTGCTCCCGTTTTGATCGGGCATTCTCTGGGTGGTGCTATTGCCCAGCTATATGCTCTAAAATATCCTCGGGATATTAAGGCTCTCATTCTTATTGGGACTGGAGCTAGACTACGAGTAGCTCCGGAATTGCTTTCCTTGATTCGCGATGGCATCGAGAATCCTTCGAGCTGGCTTAAGAATTTCGTTAGACCTCTTTATAGTCGGGTTGCACCGGAGGTAGGAGAAGAGATAATCGAGAAAATAGCTCGTTTGGGAGCTGCGGTACAGCTAAATGACATGCTTTGCTGCGACAAGTTTGACATTATGGATGAAGTTCACCAGCTCAAGGTTCCAACCCTGCTCCTCTGCGGCAGTGAAGATGATATGACGCCGCCGAAGTACGGCTCTTATTTGGCTGCCAAGATTCAGGGAGCAAATCTCGCCATAATTGATGGCGGCACCCATCTTGTCTTTGCAGAAAAGTCTGAGGCTGCTAACCAAGCTATCGAGCAGTTCTTAGCTGGCATTTACGTATGATGACAAAATACTTGCGCATATGAAAGTGACTAACTTGCCATATAAATCGTGTCGGCAACCTTAAAAAAGCTATTGACATATTCGTAATATGTGATGTAGATTTTGTATAAGGAGGTGAAGCATGTTTTGCTCTAAATGTGGCGCGGAAAATCCTGATGGTGCTAAGTTTTGTTCTAAGTGTGGTGCTGACCTTGGTGCTGCTGCAGTGCCAGCTGAAGGTGGGGCTAATAAGCCAGAAGCGGAGAGCAGCACAGGGCTATCGGCTAACACAGCCGGGCTTCTGTGCTATGTGCTTACGTGGTTAACAGGAATAATTTTCGTGGTTCTTGAGAAAAAGAGCACCTTTGTCAAATTCCATGCCTGGCAATCCATTATGACCTTTGGTGCATTGTTTGTGCTTCAGATCATTGTAGGTGTAATCCTTTCTGCTATCGCAATTGCCACCTTATCACCTGGGCTACTTATTTTTGTGGGAGTCGTTAGCACGATTATTTGGGTTCTCATTGTTGGTCTATGGATTGCTCTCATGATTCTGGCATACCTAGGCAAAATGTGGAAGGTACCCTGGGCAGGTAACTGGGCTGAGAAGCAGGCCAGCAAGTAAAGTTTTCAGGCTCTTGCTGTCCCAAGCCAGCTTTTGAGCGTGGCGGCAAAAGAGTCCTGTACTCATATTTTCAGCTCTATTTGGTATCTAGGTCACTGAATAGAAGCGGCAACTGGGCAAGTATTCTCTTCCTGGTGTGGAATTTGCCGCCGGCTTCCCGTTAGTCTCTCTATGCTTCTTATAAAGTTCCTCTCCATTTAAGGGAGGGGGTTAAGGTGGGTGGGAATTTACCCTCCCTCTTATACTCCTCCCGCTAGGGCAGGGAGTATAGAAAGTCTGCCGCCTAACTGCAAACAGCCTCATATTCTGTCTCCCTCGCCTGTCGTAAACCCTTTCATCCTCTTTTTCGTTTTACAGTATAATAGACATCAAGTTGATGTCTATTGATGAGAAAGAAGTAGTTTCTCGGGCAATAAAAGGCGATGGAGAGGCGTTTGCCCAACTTTACGAAGAGTACTTCGATAAGGTCTACCGCTATATTTACCTCAGGCTAAGGGAGAAAGCTGAAGTTGAAGACCTGGCTCAGGAAGTGTTTGTTAAGGCTTTGGAGGCAATTGGCTCTTATAGGTGGCGGAACTTGCCTTTCGCCTCCTGGCTATTTCGCATCGCCCGTAATCATATGATTGACCATTTGAGAAAAGCAGGCAAGGTGGAAAAGATAGACTGGGACGATAATATAGCTCATGTTGAAGGGCCAAACCCGGCACGTATTGCCGAGCAAAGGCTTGAAATTGAGGAATTGAGAGACAATGTGGAGAAATTATCCCCGGCCCAGCGCGCGGTGATTTCTCTTCGCTTTGGAGGCGAGCTCTCCGTGGATGAGGTGGCCAAAGTTCTGGGCAAAAGCCCGGGCACGGTAAAGGCTTTGCAGCACAGTGGCATAGTGTCGTTAAAGAAAATAATGCTGGTAGACAGGTAAGAAATGAGTCGGAAGATAAAGATAGAGGATATTCTGGACAACTGTCTAGAGCGTCTGTTTAAGGGCGAGAGCATCGAGGATTGTCTTAGGGATTATCCCTGGCAGGCATCTGAATTGGAGCCCTTGCTTAAAACCAGCCTTGCCTTGCTCCAGAAATCTGCTGCTATCCAGCCTAACCCTGAATTTAGAGCTAAGGTTGGGTCCCAGCTTCAAGGAATGCTCCATGCCAAACGCGAGAAGGCGGAAGAGAAGGCAGTGGGTCCTATTTGGCGCAGGCGCTGGGCTGTGGCCATGAGCACTGTTTTAGTTGTCTTACTTGCTGGCATAGGAACGGTTGCAGCTTCGGCAGACGCTTTGCCTGATGGGTCTCTTTATGCTGTAAAGTTGGCTATGGAGCAAGCAAGGATAGCACTGGCTTTTTCTGATACGGACAGGGCAGAGCTCCATATACAGTTTGCTGAGCGGAGGGCAACTGAAATTGCGGAAATGGCCTGCCAGGGTGAAAGTGGTGAAATTCCTGCGTTGAGTGAGCAAGTTGCTGATCATTTGGATAAGGTGTACGAGGTTGAGGAGGCGCAGGAATTTGAGGGGGGGGGGCCAAAGATACTAGCTCCAACTCCAGCTCCAGTTCCAGGCCCGTCCGGAAGGGTGTGGGATGATACTGGGGGGGGGGAGCCTGAGGAAAAACTGAAGACGATGCTTGGCGAGAGCCGTGCGAGGAGTTTAAGTGTATTGCAGGCAGCTTTAACAAAGACTCCGGAAGGGGCCAAAGCTTCTCTGGAGCAAGCCATCAGGGATGTGGAACAAGATTATGATGAAGCCCTTTCTAACCTGGGAAATTGAGCAATAGTTGCCCAAGTTATTGATCTTCCTTTGCCTTATAAATTAGGCAACTGGGAGCCACAGGAGCTGCAAAAAATTGATATGTTAACCATAATTTGGCGCCCAAATCTTCTTTGGGGATTGGGGGGAGGGGTGTATAATAAGATTTGATATATGAGTTCTGAGGTTTTTTACCGCAAGTGGCGGCCACAGACCTTGAGCGAAGTGCTGGGGCAAGAGCCTGTGACGCAGACTCTGCGTCATGCTGTGGAGGGTGGGAAGATAGCTCATGCTTATCTTTTCTGCGGTCCGCGAGGTACAGGTAAGACCAGCATGGCGCGTATCTTAGCCAAAGCAGTCAACTGTCCTAACCAGATAGGTGGCGAGCCGTGCAATTCTTGCGACATATGTCGCTCCATCACCGAGGGCAGGGCTATGGATGTAATAGAAATAGATGCCGCCAGCAATCGTGGCATTGACGAAATACGTAGCCTTAGAGAAAAAGCAAATTATGCCCCCAGCCTTGCTCGCTACAAGGTATACATTATAGACGAGGTCCATATGCTTACCGAGGCAGCCTGCAATGCTTTGTTGAAGACATTGGAGGAGCCACCTAGGCATGTTATTTTTGTGTTAGCTACTACAGAGGTACATAAGGTGATAGCCACCATAATATCGAGATGTCAGCGGTTTAATTTCCATCGCCTGGCGCACCCCCAGATAATTGATAAACTGCAGCTAATATGTCAGAAGGAGGGAATTCAAATTGAGCTTGATTCCTTAAGGCTTGTTGCTCGTGCTGCTACTGGGAGTCTTCGAGACGCTGAGAATATTTTGCAGCAGTTGATTGCTTACTATGGCAATCAAATTGAGCTTGACCAGGTCCAAGCGGCGCTTGGCATTAGCGGGGATTCAAGGGTTAGACGACTAGCACAATGTGTGGTCAATAGGGATGTGGCTGCTGGGCTACAAGTTATAAATAGCCTCAATAGTGATGGCGTTGACCTTCGCCAGTTTAATCTGGGCCTGGTAGAATATCTTCGAGGGTTGTTGCTGGCTAAATCCCGATGCGAAGAGGCCGTAGATGTTACTAGCGAAGATTTAGCCGAGATGGGAAGCCTTGCGACCAATGCTACGTTGGATTATTTACTCCAGGCAGTTAAATCTTTCTCCAGCATAGATTTTCGGAGTGATAGTTACTCCGCTTTGCCCTTAGAATTAGCTTTATTGGATTGTGCTTTGTCTCCACCCACAGGACAAGAGCAGCTAACTACAACTAAACCTCCTGAGGTAGTGGGAGCTACTGAGAGAAAAGAGCCACCCGGGTCTTTTGAGGAGGCTGAGGTTCCTGCGGTAGTGGACAGCACTGAGGTTTCTGAGTCCTTTGAGGAGGCTGAGGTTCCTGCGGCAGTGGACAGCACTGACGTTTCTGAGTCCTTTGAGGAGGCTGAGGTTCCTGCGGCACTGGATAGCACTGAGGTTTCCGAGTCTTTTGAGGAAGCTGAGGTTACTTTGGCATTGGATAGTACTGAGCTCCCAGGCAAAGAAATTTCTCAGGACATCGATTATCTGCGTAGTCGCTGGAGGGAGTTCATTAAATCTTTGCGAGGAGAAGGTTCCAGCGGCAATTTGGATGCTTTTTTGCGTAGCGCTTGTGATCCGGTGACCGTTGAGGATGATACACTGGTGTTGGGTTTCTATTATTCCTTCCATAAGGAGAAGATTGAAGACGCTAAATATCGCCATCTGGTGGAGAAAAAGCTTAATGAGGTTTTTGGTCGGCCGTATAAGATACGGTGTATCCTAGTTGATTATAAAAGGGAAGTTCCATTGCAGGATAAGACACGGAATCCGGTAGTCAAAGCTGCTTTGGAAATGGGAGCTAGGATTACTGAGGAAGAATTGTAAGGAAAGGAAGGAGATGGATAAATCAGTATTACGTCAGGCGCAACAGCTTCAGGCAAAGTTGGCTAAAGCCCAGGAGGAATTAGGGAACCTCACTGTGGAAGCTACCAGTGGAGGGGGGGCCGTCAAAGTGGTGATTGACGGACACCAGAAGGTTCATTCCGTGGAGATATCTACTGAAGTGGTAGAGGCTGGAGATGTTGAATTACTGCAAGATTTAGTCATGGCTGCTGTTAACGAAGCTATTAATAAATCACAAGAACTTGTTAGTAAGCATCTTAGTAGTTTGACCGGTGGTCTCAATATACCGGGCTTATTTTAAGAAAATTTCAACATATGGTTATGTTATGTCGCCTTAAAGAGGCGAGAGGTAAAAGGTTCTTGGGCTTTTTCATTGCGCCGAGAATGGAAATATAATAAAGAATTGGGAAAATGTCATTTGTCGCTGAGCCTGTAGCTAGATTAATTGAGGAATTCAATAAGTTGCCCGGGATCGGGCCAAAAAGTGCTCAAAGGCTGGCTTATCATCTATTGAATAGCCCTGATGAGGAAGGTAAAGCTTTAGCGGGGGCTATTCTAGCACTGAAGGAAAAGATAAAACTCTGTTCGGTTTGTTTTAACACCACTGATTGTGACCCTTGCCGCATTTGTCAAAATGAAGAGCGTGACCATTCTAAAATTTGTGTTGTGGAAAGAGCTTTGGATATCCTTTCTTTGGAGCGGACAGGAAAGTATAACGGTGTTTATCATGTGCTTCATGGAACTATTAGCCCGGCAAAAGGCGTAGGGCCTGAAGATTTGAGGGTAAAGGAGCTTTTATCTCGTCTTCAAGATGGCTCGGTGGCTGAAGTGATTGTAGCAACTAATCCCAATGTAGAGAGTGAAACTATGGCCATGTATCTTCAACGGATTATCATGCCTCTTGGCGTTCGCGTTACTCGCTTGGCTCGTGGCTTGCCCTTTGGGGCAGAGTTGGAATATGCCGATGATTTAACCTTAGGACAAGCGCTGGAAAATAGGCGAGAATTCTAGCAAGGTGTAGATGGGTACACCTCGAAGTTATCAAACACAGGGCATCGTCTTAAAGCAAACTAAGCTAGGCGAATTCGATAAGATTCTCACTATTTACACTCCGGGATTTGGTAAGCTGAAGGCAGTGGCCAAGGGAGCTTGTCGTCCCAAGAGCAAATTGGGTGGCAATGTAGAACCCTTGACTTATAGCTTGATGTTGCTGGCTAAAGGGCGTAACCTCGATATTGTTACTCAAAGTGAAACCATAGATGGTTTTCTGGCTTTGAAAAGTGATTTATGGCGCGCGGCTTGTGGCTTTTACATCTTAGAGCTTATTGATTCCTTCACTGTTGAGGGCGGTGAGAATCGTCCCTTGTTTGATTTATTGCTTGATATCTTAAATCAGTTGAGCAAGCCTGAAAGTAATGAGACTATCTTACGTTATTTTGAACTGCATCTTCTTCACTATCTTGGTTACCGTCCTCAGTTGCACCGATGTGTTGGCTGTGATTCGGCCCTCAAGCCTGTAGTCAATTTTTTCAGCCCCAGCAAAGGTGGAACCTTGTGTCCTCATTGTAACTCCGAAGAAAATCACCATTATAAGCAGACCAAAACAACCCTATTAAAACTTTCCTTTCCTCTCTCGGTCGAAGCTTTGAAAGTACTTCGTTTGTGGCAAAGCTGTGACTATGCTACTGCAAAGCGGGTGAGGATGAAATCGGAATTATCTTGGGAGTTAGAACGGGTACTGCAAGAGTATATAAGATATATCTTACAGCGGGAGCTCAAGTCAGTGACCTGGCTTAAAGAGGTAAAGGAAAAATTTGCCAATCAAGAACTTGACAATTCTTGGGTGGAGGCTTAAAATCGCTCGGCAGTCAAAAATGAGGGCTGGTTTAAATTTGAATCTTGATTCGGATCACTTGGCTTATTTCTCGATTCCCCGCTTAATCAATGCTTTTCAAGGTTTATGTCATCAATTGCTTTGTTCTGAGAATTAATCTTAGAAGCAAGGAATTTTATTAAAAGGTGAAAATATGCGTTTTATAATAGCGGGCTTAAGCACCACAGGGAAAAGTCTGGCAGACCTCCTTTCTGAAGAGGGCCATGAAGTGGTGGTCATAGACTGGAGTGAGGAGAGATGTGCCGAGATGGCAGAATCTTCTGATGTACTGTGTTTGTCGGGGGATGCTACTAAGGGACAGGTTCTGGAAGAGGCCGGGGTGAAGAATGCTAATGCTTTAGTAGCCGTAACCGGCGACGACTCAGACAATTTGATGATTTGTATGCTGGCTAAGGAGATGGGAGCCAAAAAGGTTATTTCTGTGGTAAATGATGCTGCGCACACAGAAACCTTTAAGCAAGCTGGAATTGGCTTCCAGGTTAAACCATACGCTGTAGTAGCCAGGCATATTTCTCGCATGGTTTCTCAGCCTTATGTGAAGGATTTCATTTCTTTTGAGAGAGCGGAGATTTTCGAAATAGAGGTTGAAGAGGCTATGAAATGTGTTGGCAAGGAAGTCTCTGATTTAGGGGCTTCAAATGGCATGAGAGTCTTGGTGATAGAGAGGGACGGGAAGTATTTAAATGAGGGCACTAAGATAGCTCCCAAAGATTGGTTGACTCTCATTGTAGATAAGAAATCTACCAAAAAGGGAGTCGAACTTATGAATAAATGGTTTACCAAAGGGCAAGATTAACCCTCCATATCATTGGTTCCTTTCTGAAATTCCTCGCTCTGGTCTATGTTGTTCCCCTGGCAGCAGCTCTTTATTATGGTGAGAATTGGCAGATTTTTTTGTATTCACTATTGCCCACTCTAGCTATAGGGCTAATTCTGGAATTTGGCTTTAGAACCACAAGGGAAATAGAGCGTGCCGACGGCTTTGCTATAGTCTCTTTCACCTGGCTTCTTATACCGCTCTTTGGCACACTCCCTTACATGTTCTTGGGGTGGGGTTTTCCGGATGCCTTTTTTGAGGCCATGTCAGGCTTCACTACTACAGGGGCTACCATACTGGTGAAGGTGGAAGAAGTACCTATGAGTGTCCTTTTGTGGCGTAGCCTTACTCAATGGTTGGGTGGGATGGGGGTTATTGTTCTCTTCATTGCTATCTTGCCCAGACTGGGAGTAGGGGGATCTCAGCTCTTTGACCGAGAGTTTCCCGGACCCTTGCCTGAAAAGCTGCGTCCCAGATTCAGAACCACGGCGAGAATTCTCTGGACGATTTATGTGGCTTTTACGGGGGCGGAAATAGCGTTTCTTTATTTCCTAGCGAAGCTCAAGCTTTTTGACTCAATCTGCATCTCCCTCTGTACTCTTCCCACCGGCGGATTTACCCCGACCACGGCAAGTATCGGGGCCTATGGTAATCCCTTGGCAGAATACATAATTATGGTCTTCATGTTCCTGGCGGGCACTAGCTTCATAATTCATTATAAAGTCTTAAGAGGAAACCTGAAGGCAATCAAAGAAGAAGAATTCCGGCTTTACTTAATTATTTTGTTGGTAGCTAGCTCGTTACTAATCTTTTCTCAGGGTCTTAGCTCATATAGATATGGGCTCTTCCAGGCACTTTCGATTATGACCACTACGGGCTTTGCTACTTGCGATTTTGGCCTCTGGAGCTATGGGGCCAGAATGGTGCTTCTGGCTTTGATGTTCATTGGAGCCTGCGGTGGCTCCACTGGTGGGGCGACAAAAGTGGTACGGAGTTTAACCCTGTTGAAGTATAGCGGCGTGATGATGAGAAAGGCTATTTCCCCGAAAGCCGTAATTCCGGTGAAATATAACCAGAAACCGGTCCCAGAGGAGGTAACTCGTGATGTAATCTCCCTTTTTTTCCTTTACCTTCTGGTAGCGGTTGCCGCTTCCATAATACTTGGCTTCTTGGGGCTTGATTTAGAGACGGCAATTTCAGCAGTAGCTGCTACTCTGGGAAATGTAGGCCCCGGGCTGGGTGCAGTAGGGCCTGCTGCGAATTATGCGTGGCTCCCTGGTGCAGGCAAGGCCATCTTGATTGTTTGTATGTGGTTTGGAAGATTGGAATTGTTTACAGTCTTCATGATATTCTCCCCCCATTTTTGGAAAGGCTGATCAAGCCACGGTGGAAGTCCAAAGCGGGTTTAGGCTATACTTTGCAATAGGTTTATGGTCAAGGTTGCTGTTCAAGGGGAAAGAGGTGCTTTCAGCGAGGATGCTGCGGCAAAGCTTTTTGGCGGGGACATTGATTTTTTGCCGTGTATCCGACTGAAAGAGGTTTTTGAACTTGTGACGCAGGATAAGGTTGAGTTTGGGGTAGTTCCTGTGGAGAACTCTCAAGCTGGCAGTATCAACGAGACCTACGATTTGTTATTGGCCTATCCTCTTAATATATTTGCTGAAGTTATTCTCAAAGTAAGCCATTGCCTGATGGCTTTGCCAGGTGAGAAATTG
>Ga0180432_10001047_pt1 | contig 44110 bp, 41 predicted proteins | sample SS_ome_10_FD_132414 | JGI IMG/M metagenome (GOLD analysis project Ga0180432, IMG submission 132414) | Hypersaline lake sediment archaeal communities from the Salton Sea, California, USA - SS_1_MS_2 metaG | ecosystem: Environmental > Aquatic > Non-marine Saline and Alkaline > Hypersaline >... | reverse complement strand
TTCCTTCGCAGACCAGAAGCTGGGCGAAGCCTCTCATCTGTGAGTCCATGGGGAGCATCCTTGCAGCAGGGATGTCATCTTCCACGCCGAGAACGAGGAACTCGCAATGAGGTTTTTTGGCGGCCTTGTGAAGCAGTTCGAGACATTCCTGATTCCGCTGAAACCAGTCGGTGAAGTCGCGGTCGTTGATCCATGTGTTGCCCGTGACATAGCGCCTCTTGTCCCGCAGGGCGCGCTGCGACTTGTCAAGTATGTCGAGGTCATCGTATACGTTCGACGCCTCGATGTAGAGGATTGCGGCGTTCTTCTTGTCAGGGATTTTTCGAAGCGTGCAGCCTATCTTTTCGAGGCTTTCGGCTGGTCGAACAGGGTATTCCTTGCCGGCAATCGTGATCTTCTCCTGGCGGAGGAACGAGCAGGAGAGCTGGGTGCGGTAGTAGTAATAGCCGCCGCCGGCGAGGGCGACCACGAGGAGGAATATGCCCGACTTCCTGTTCATTGTGTCCTCACTCGAGAGACGTGTCGCAGACTCAACACCGTACGTATCATTATACCGCAAGGAATGGGGAGAGGCGCCAGTTTCTCCGGTGGCGGGGCCAAGGTGGCGCGGCCGCGGGCGCGGCGGGAAGGCCCGTTCAGGTGCGGAGGCGGCGGGCGAGGTTTTGGGCGAAGGCGGCGCGGGCTTTCGGGTCGGTGCCGATCTGGTTCTTGAAGGCGCGCCAGGTGGTGGGGCAGTCCTTGTAGCCGACGCCGAGGAGGGCGTGGACGGCGGCGTCGACGGTCTTCTTGTTTTCCCTGGTGATCTCGATGCCGGCGGCGTCGAAGACGTCTTTGAGGTGGCGGAAGTAGCAGGACATGGTTGTGTCTCCGTGTGCTCCGTGATCATAGCATAATCCATATTGATGAGTTAACCACGGAGAGCACGGAGAGCACGGAGAACACGGAGGGAAGGCTACAGGCCGAGGCCCTGGTCGAGGTCCTGGACGATGGACTCGACGCCGAGCTCGCCACGCTCGATGCGCTTCCAGTTCTTTTTGAAGCGCTTGAGCTGGCGCGAGATCGCCTGGCGCCGGTCGGGGGTGAGGTGGTCGATGAAGAGGATGCCGTTGAGGTGGTCGTTCTCGTGCTGGACGGCGCGGGCGGTGAGCTCGCTCGCTTCGGCGGCGATGGGCTCGCCGTCGAGGCCGGTGGCCTCGAAGCCGACGGTGTAGGCGCGCTCGACCTGGCCGACGAGGCCGGGGACGCTCAAGCAGCCCTCGTCGCCGAGCTGGGTGCCGTCGCGGCGGGTGATTGTGGGGTTGATGAGGGCGAGGCGGCTGCCGCCGTAGGCGGAGGTGTCCACGATGAACACGCGCAGGGGCACGCCGACCTGGACGGCGGCGAGGCCGACGCCGCGGTCGCGGACCATCGTCTCGAACATGTCGGCGACGAGGTTGCGGACGTAGCCGTCCACTTTCTCGACGGGGTCACTCGTCTGGCGCAGGATCGGGTCGCCGCAGATTTTGATGGTCTTGATCATTGCCTGTATCGTCGAAGGGGAAAATAGGGACAGTCACCTATTTTCCGGCGTTACCTTCAATGTCTTAGCAATTTGCTGCAATCACCGTCAATGGGCGTCTCTCGCTTTGTCCTGCGGAAAATAGGTGACAGTCCCCGGCTTCGCGCCGCCACGGACGAAGGGGGAGATCTCGCGCAGGCGCTTGATGATACGGGGCACGTGCTCGGCGATGAAGTCGATTTCCTCGTCGGTATTGTAGATGCTCAGGCTGAAGCGGATCGAGCCGTGCGCGGCGGTAAACGGCACGCCCATGGCACGCATGACGTGGCTCGGCTCGAGCGAGCCGGAGGTGCACGCCGAGCCGGAGGAGGCGCAGATGCCGAGCTCGTCGAGCATGAGCAGGATGGCCTCGCCCTCGACGTACTCGAAGCTGATGTTGGAGGTGTTGGGGAGCCGGTGCTCGGGGTGGCCGTTGACGAAGCAGTCGGGCGTGTTTTGGATGATGCGTTTTTCGAGCCTGTCGCGCAGGCGCCTGACGCGCGCGTTCTCGTCGTCGAGGTGGGCGGCGGCGAGCTCGGCCGCCTTGCCCAGGCCGACGATGGAGGCGGTGTTTTCCGTGCCGCCGCGGCGGCCGTGTTCCTGGTGGCCGCCGACGAGCAAGGGGGCGAGCTTGGTGCCGCGCCGCACGTAGAGGGCGCCGATGCCTTTGGGCGCGTGCAGCTTGTGGCCCGAGAGGCTCAGGAGGTCTATGGGGCTTTCGGCCAGGTTGATGGGCAGCTTGCCGACGGCCTGGACCGCGTCGGTGTGGAACACGACGCCGTTGGCGCGGGCGATGTCGGCGATGGTCTCGACGGGGAAGATGACGCCGGTTTCGTTGTTGGCCCACATGACGGTGATGAGTGCGGTGTCGGGCCGGATGGCGTCGGCGAGGAGGCCCACGTCGAGCTCGCCCTGGCGGTTGACGGGCACTTCGGTGACCTCGTAGTGCTCCTTGGCGAGGACCTGGCACAGGCTGCGGATGGCGGGGTGCTCGACCTTGGTGGTGATGATGTGGCGCTTGTCGGGGTTGGCGCGCAGGACGCCGATGACGGCGGTGTTGTCGCTCTCGGTGCCGCAGCTCGTGAAGACGATCTCCTCGGGCCGCGCGCCGAGCAGGGCGGCCACCCTGGCGCGGGCCTCGTCGAGGTCGTGGCCGACGGTGCCGCCGAAGCGGTGGATGCTCGAGGCGTTGCCGTAGCGTTCGCTGAAGAAGGGCTGCATCGCCCCGAAAACTTCGGGCGCCACCATGGTGGTGGCGTTGTTGTCCACGTAGATGATTGTGTTCACGGTCGTGTGTCCCGGCCTTCAGCCGGCGGGGCTAGAGCGTCGATTCGATGTGCTGCTTGAGTTCGCGGAGTGCGCCCTCGACGCCGCCGGTGTTGGAACGAACAACGTATTGGTCGCCGAGGTAGTTCCCTCGGGCTTCGAGGACATGGGGGTTGAGGCCCGGGCGCGGCGGGGAGATTTCCGGGCCTTCGATGACGACGGCGTCGCACACGCCGGCGTCGCGGCCCTGGTACTCGATGTTGATGGTGGTATGGACCAGTTCACGCCCCACCGTTCGGTCCTCTCACGGCGGTCCTTACTCGTAGTTCGTTCGCAGTTTCATGAGCGTGACGAGATGCTCCTCCTCCTGGGCCGACAGGCGGCTGAAGGTTTCGGTCGCTTCCGGGGTGGCGGATTCGCGCTTGGCCCTTGAGTAGAAGTCCATGGCGCGTTTCTCGGCGCCGATGCCGAAGTCGATGGCCTTGATGAGCCCTTTGGCCGAGGCGGCGATTGTGGGTACTTCGGACAGCGGCGGAAAGACCTTCGTGTCAACAATGCCCCGGATGTAGCGGGTCACCAGCGATTCCTCGTCGGTGGGGAAGACCTCGCCGGCGCTCTCTTCCAGCCGCTCGATGTCGCGCACGTGCTGGATCTCGTCGGAGGCGAGCTTGAGGAAGAGGGCCTTGGCGTCGGGGTCGGCCACCTGTCTCGCCACGGCCTTGTAGAAGGCGAGGCCTTCTTCCTCCATCTCCTTGGCGATTTCGAAGATCTCGCGCGGGTTGTAGCCGCCGGGTGTCATGTGGCGCTGCCTCCCTGTACCTCACCTGGGAATCGTACCATGCCTCGGCCGGCAGTTGAAGTGCTGAATACGGCCCCGGCCGCGGCCCACGCCTCAGTTGTCCGGGGGCGGTTCCGTGGTGAGCCGGTCTCTGAGCTCGGTGAGCAGGGCGAGGTGGCGTTGTTCCATGTCGAGGAGGCGGCGGAACCCTTCGGCCGCAGCGGTGCTGCTCGCCTCGTCCCGGGCCCTCGAGTAGAGCTCGATGGCGCGTGTCTCGGCCCGGATGCCGTAGCCGATGGCTTGGACCAGGCCGTGGATCGTGCCCGTGACCGGGCCCAGCTCGGAGACGGGCCGGAGCACCTCCGTGTCAACGATCCCCTGGATGTAGTTGGCGAGCAAGGAGCCGTCTCGGCTGGGGAGGTTGGTCTGGCCGCGGGCTTCCATCTGTTCGAGGTCGTGCATGTGGCGCTGCTCGTCGGCGGCCAGTTCGAGGAAGAGGGCCTTGACGTCGGGATCGCTCACGTGTCTGGCGACCGCCCTGTAGAACGCCAGGCCCTCCTGCGCGTTCTTGCCGGCGACGGCGGCAAGAACGCCGGCGGCACGAGCGCCCGGCTTGAAGTTCGCGGCTGTCATGAGCGTGCCCTCCTTGTCGCCCCGTCGCCAGGCGCGGCGGGGCGCGTCCGGCAAATCAGGTGTGGAACGTTAGTGTTTCCTTGGCGGCGATTCTCATTGCTGTTCTATCGCGCCTCACGCGATTCCTATCGCGCCTCACGCGATTCCTATCGCGCCTCCGGCGCTTCGGCGGGCGGCTACCTTCGGTAGCTTAGGGCGACCCGCCCTACAACACCGGTGCTCTTGCGATGTAGGGCGGGGCCCCCTGGCCCCGCCGCCTAATCCATCAAGCGCGAAGTGCTACAAGCAAACGTTAGTCGCGTAAGACGGCGGGCTCGATGCCCGCGGCGTCGCAGAAGGCGACGAGCTCGTCGAGCCAGTCGCCGTACGCGGCGTGGATGTGGTTGCAGTTCATGCCGTCGATAAACGTCTTGAGCGAGCAGTGGTCGAGCGTGCAGTAGGCGTGCGGCCAGTTGTCCTGGACGGCCTTGGCGCGCTGTTCGGCCTTGTCGGCGCCGAGCGTGATGAACTTGCCCGTCATGATCGCCATGCGGTAGCGGTTCGTGTCGCCGCTGCGGGTCAGGCGCGCCAGCGTGACCTCGCCGGGCGCGGCGAAGTGATAGACGCTCGCGCCGCCGGCGGGGAAGTAGAAGCCCTCGGCCCGGAACTCGACGTGCTTGAGGTTGGCGGGGGCCGTCGTGCTGCGGGCGGCGAAGAAGGTGGCGTGCTCGCCCGAGTTGCACAGGTCCCACGCCTTGATGTCCTCGTGGTAGGTGCGGATGTCGGCGAAGAGCGCGGGCTCGCCGCTGAGCAGGTGGAGGATCTGCATGGTGAGCGCGGCGTCCATGTCGGCCTCGGTCGAGCAGACGATGGGTTCCTTGGGCGTGCCGTCGGGGTGGTAGGGGTCGTTGAGGAACGCTTCGGCCACGTCGGCGGTGACGTAGTGCTCGGTGAGCTCGCGCTGGCCCTTGATGCCGCAGAAGGAGTAGGCGAATTCCTGGCAGAGGTCCCAGGCGGCGTAGTACATGCCGAGCTGCTTTTTCAGAAGATCCTCGGTGAGGCGGAAGACGCCGTCGGGCTTGGTCCAGTGGATCTTCTTGACGTGCTTCTTGAGGTAGGCGAGGGCGGCGTTGACCTTGGTGCCCCTGGCGACGTGGGCCTCGGCGCGGCGGACGAGCTCCATCTGGTCCACGTGGTCCACGTCCACGCCGAAGAGCTTCATCCAGAGTGCGGGATCGGCGACGGCGGTGTCGATGCCGAGCGAGCGGCCGCCGAAGAGGCCGTAGGTCCGGCCCTTGAGCCGGTTGAGGGCGGCGATGGCCAGGAGGCGGCTCTTGACCTGGGCGTAGGTGGCCTTGTCCTTGATGTCGCCGAAGGTCTTGAAGAACTTGATGCCGACCTGGTCGAGGCTGCCGGCGTTGGCGAGCATGGCGACGAGGCCGGGGTACTCGGGGTTGATGCCGGCGAACATCAGGATCGGCTTCGGGCAGAACTGGGCCGCGACACGCGCGTACTGCGGCCAGGCCCAGACGGCGAAGTTGAAGATCACCGCGTGGCAGCCCTGGGCTGTCATGCGCCGGCCCTCGGCCTCGGCAATCGAGTTCTTCCACACGACGCGCCGGCCGACGACGACCTGGAAGCCGTCCTTCTTGAGGCGGTCGGCGAGGGCCTTGGTGTATTTGTCGTTGACGGGCGTGAGCGGCTTCTGCAGGAAGTCGCGCCCGTCGCCGAATGTGAGAATCCCGACCTTGATCTTTTCAAGATGATGACTCATCGTTCCAGCCCTCCCGACAGCATGAGTTCGAGGTCTATCCGCGCTTCAGGCGGCGCCAAGAATACGCCCCGGCCGCGGCGGAGTCAACACGGACGGCAGACCTTATCTTGAACAGGCACCACAGATGAGCCCGACGCGGCCGCGGCCGTGCTAAGCTACCCCACGAAGCGCTTTGAGGGCGATCTGGTCACTTGGCGCAGCCCGAATTTTCGCGCGCTTTCTGATCATCTGAAGAGTGCTCCAAGACTCTCACAAGGTCTTGTTCGGATATCTCCACAACCTTCAGTGGGCCCCTCTTTGAGGCCGTTGGCTTGTTGGGGCACAAATCGATCATCAGAAGGAAGATCGTTTTGCCATTGTGAACCAGGAACGGGGTTGACTGGTCCTGACAGGGCACGGTGAACCGCAGCTCGGTCTGAGAAACATTATAGACAACGAGATACCCGAAAGGCCTGTTGTAGTCCCGTGTGTAGGTGTAGGTCTGGTTGAAGCCGGCAACGATATCACTTTTCCCTTGGGGCGGTGGGCTGAACACTTTCGCTTCGGCAATCAGCCGATCCTCGCCGATTTGGTCGGAGATGAGATCGACCTCACCTGAGGCCGACTTCGGCTCTATGAATAAGTCGATCCCCTGGTCGTGGAGGTACTCGAACAGATGCGCCTTGAGATGCTTTTCTCCCCTGGCCTTCTGCTCCTTCCAGACATCGTATAGCTGCTGCTTCCCAAACCACTCGCACTTGTGCTTGTAGCGAGTGAGGAGGGCAAGGATCGCCCTTTGGTCATCCAGCTGCTCGTCCAAGTAGTCGCAGAAGGGTCTGAGAAAGAGGGATCTGAAGTGGTTCAGTTCCGGATTCACGCCGCCACCGCCATAGACCGAGCCAACATCAGTTTCGATGTTTGTGTCGTTACTCTCCACGCACAGTTTCACGACGAAATAGGCCATAGCCGCATTGTGCAGCTCGCTGTCGGAGACTTCTGGCTGTTTGAGCGTGACCACCAATTGTGCGTCAGATCGAGCACCGCGGCAGCGGCGCGCCAAGTCCTCAAGAATACCTTCGAATAGTGGGTGGCTCTGCAAGAATCCCCAGAACTGTCTGAGGGAGTGATGAAACACCACGTGTTCAATTGAGTTGAGTCGGGCCACACGCTTCCGCAGCTTGTGACGTAGGCTTTGTATGTAGTGGACGTTCATATTCCGCATGCAGGTCTGTGGCGAAATTCAGGTTCTTCAGCTTGTCGATGCGTGTTCATGTTGTCGTCGAGGCGATGTCCCATTTGCCGCCGCGGCAGATCATGACTCATGGTTGCAGCCCTCCCGGCAGCATGAGTTCGAGGTCTATCCGCGCTTCAGGCGGCGCCAAGAATACGCCCCGGCGGCGGCGGAGTCAATGGGGGGTGCGCGGCGCCTTTCTTTGCGTCTTTGCGCCTTGGCGTGACACAGAAAGAGCCTCACGCAAAGGCGCAAAGGCGCAAAGGGGATGCCAGGCGGGGTGGCTTGACGGGGGGCCGGGGTCGTGGCAAGGTGTGCGGCCCAGACTGGAGGAGGAACAGAACGTATCACCCTGCGCGAGGGACGACGCCATGAAAGGCCTCCGTACGCTGTTTGTGATTCTGATTGTTGTGCCGCTGTTTTTTGTTGGCTGTGGCCGCGGCAAGCCGGCCGATGAGGAGACGTCGGATACTGAAGGGACCCAACAGGACGAGGCCGGCAAGGGGCCGGGCGCCGAGGCGCCGGCCGGCCCTGAGGTGGTTGAGGAGGCCGAGGAGGCCCCGGAAAACGAGGGGGCCCCGGAGACCGGGGAAGCCGAGGATGGCGAGGAGGTTGAGGAGGCGCCGGAAGCTGGAGAGGCTGAGGAGGTGGCCGCGCCGGCTGTCGTGCTCCAGCCGGGGGATCTGGAGCTGAGGATTGCGCTGGATGAGAGGCCCCAGCCTGGGGTGCTGACCGACGCGATGGAGCGGGACCTGACGTTCACGCTCACCCGCAAGATCGAGCGGGGCTTCGAGGGGACGCTCACGATCCCCGGGGCGCCGAGAGAGCTCGTTGTCTCCACCATGGAGAAAGCGTTCGACTTCGACCTGACCCGGGAGAAGACGGCGACGATCGAGACAAAGATCGCGCTTCCAAAGGGTCTGGGGGAGGGCCAGTTCACGTACGGCATCGCCATCACAGTAGGACCCTTCCGGAAGGATTCGATGGTACGGGCGCAGACGTACCTGACGATGGACCTGATCGTGTCGAAGGGGCTGGCGTGGCAGGTGATCGGGCCGTTCGAGGGGGGGCCGGACGCGGCGCACGACAAGGTGTTCCCGCCGGAGCAGGGCGTTGACCTAGCGGGCGAGTACAAGGGGAAGGGCGGCCAGACGGTGTCGTGGCGGCCGTTTCCGGGCGACGCGGTGGGCGCGAACGGGCATTTCAATCTGGACAAGGCCTTTGACGGCGCGGATGAGGCGACGGCGTACGCGCTGCTCGACGTGTTCGCGCCGAGGGAGACGACGGCGAGCTTGCAGCTCGGCAGCGATGACTCGATCAAGGTGTGGCAGAACGGCACGGTCATCCACGACAAGAAGGTGTACCGGCCGGCGGCGCCGGCGCAGGACCGGGTGGACGTGACGCTTGCGAAGGGCCGGAACCGGTTTCTGCTCAAGGTGTGCGAGGGCGGCGGCGGCTGGGGCTACTACTTCAAGCTGGTGGACGACGCGGACAAGCCGGTCGAGGGCCTCCGGTACGACATCGGGCTGAGCCGGGTGTTCATCTCGGACCCGGTGCTGCGGCTGACGAAGGTGACGCGGACGAGTGCGTCGGTCCGGTGGCGGAGCGACGTGCCGAACGTGGCGAAGGTCGTCGTGCGCAAGGCGGTGCCGGGCCGGGCGCTGCCGGTGCACGGCGAGACGCCCAAGAGCGAGATGGTCAAGGCGGATCCGGGCGCCAGGCCGATCGTGGTCGAGACGGATGCGCTGACGATGAATCACACGGCGACGGTCACGGGGCTCGAGCCGGGCACGCGATACCTCATCAGCGCGGACCCGGCCCTCGGCGGCAAGGAGAGCGAGCGGCTGGCCTTCTACACCGACCCGCCGCCGGGCACGACGCAGTTTGTGCACCTGCGGCTGATCTGCATCATCTTCTCGAACGTCACGCACAAGAGCAGTGTGGGCGAGACGGGTGCGAAGAAGGCGGCCGACGCGAGCGAGATCGAGACAATCAAGCGGGAGATGCGCCAGACGCAGCTCTTCTACTGGATCAACAGCGGGATGCGCGCTTTTCTCGACGTGGATTACATCGTTGACGACCGCTTCTACGAGATCGGCGACGAGGTGTATGCCATCGGCTACAGCGGCAAGGACGAGGAGGCGCTCGAGGAGCTGGTGCCCAAGCACGGCGGCAAGGTGAGCGACTACGACGGCCGGCTTTTCATCTCGATTGTGAAGAAATGGGACCCCAACACGAACGGCGGCCAGGGCGGCTGGACCATTCCCTACGGCGGCGGCGGCACGATCGGGCCGGAGGGGTATCCCGGCTACGGCAAGAGCGCGTGGCGCGGCGGCAGCATCTCGAACAGCGCGTGGCTGTTTTGCCACGAGTTCCAGCACCAGTTCGATGCGCTGTACCACTGGTCCATGGGGCCGGAGCACTTGTTCTGTCACTTCCAGCCGTGGGACGACACGGCCCACCGCCACGGCGAGCACTGGGACGGCATCGGCTGGATCTTCTGGGAGTGGGCGGGCTACGTGACGCGCGAGCACCAGGGGTATCCGTTGCTCGAGCCGACGCTCGGGTTCCGCTACTTCATCAACCGGTGGGGCAACGTCGTGCAGGTGGCCGACGCGGACAACGACGGCATTCCGGACAACTCGCCGCGCGTGCCGCTCGACGAGAAGCGCTTCGGCAGCGACCCGGCGAAGGCGGACACCGACGGTGACGGGCTGAGCGACATGATGGAGGTGATGGCGTGCCGGTGGCTCGAGTTCGGCCTCGGCCAGATCTGGGGCGGCGACCGGCGGGCCCACTACTCGAACCCGCGCAACCCGGACAGCGACGGCGACGGCCTCGAGGACGGCGTGGACCCGTACCCGACGTATCCGATCGAGCCGAAGATCAAGAAGGCGCCGAACGCCACGGGCGAGATCCCCCGGACGGCGTTCCAGAAGCTCGTTGTGTTCAAGGACAAGGCGTACGAGGCGACGTTTTTCCTGTCGTGGAACGACGACTACCTGGCCATCGGCGTGAGCGCCCCGAAAGCGCCGAAGAACATGCGTCTGTGCCTCGACCTCGACGACGACGGCTGGTATTTCGGCGGCGACAATTACGACCTGCAGGTGCGCCCGGGCGGGGGGGCGCCGGACCGCGGCGCCTGGAAGGCGAACGCGGACCGGACGTTCGCGGCGGCGTTCCACAACTGCGGCGTCAAGAACAAGTGGCCGTTTTACGACGAGGAAGGTCTCGCTGAGGGCGAGGTGAAGGCGGCGCAGAGCACCGGGCCTGAGCAGTACATGCTCGAGATCCGGGTGCCGAAGAACGCGGGCAACGGGCTCGAGCTGGTCGAGGGCGAGACAATCGGCCTGCTGATCGCGATCGAGCCGGAGGGCGGCAACCAGCGGCCGGACCAGCACGGGGCGCTCAGCGTGTTCGAGCCGCACAGCTTCTTCGGCTTCGAGCTGGCGAAGTAGGAGGGCGGAGATCGCCATACGGGCCGGTCGCGCGCCCAGGGCGCAGCGGGGGGCGGGGAAAAAGTGACAAAGTCTCTTGACGTTCCGTCGATTTGTGGTAATAGAATTACCACAGACGGAAAGGAGGCGTCGAGAGAGATGCGATTCGGCGAGATGGTTCGAAAGCTCAGACTTGCCAAGGAGCTGTCGCTGAGGGAGTTCTGTCTCAGGCACGGCCATGACGCGAGCAATATGAGCAAGATCGAGCGGGGACGGCTCGGCCCACCCCAGAAGCCCGCGCAGCTCGAACAGCTTGCCGGGCAGCTCGGTCTTGAAGACGGCACGCGGGAGTGGCAGGAGTTCATGGATTTGGCGGCCGCGGAGGCAGGCAGAATACCTGAGGACATTCTGAGCGACGAGCAAGTGCTGCAGAAGCTGCCGATCCTGTTTCGCGCGGCCAGGGGCCAGAGGGTCTCGAGGCAGGACGTGGAGAAGTTGATCGAGAACGTGAGGAAGGCGTGACCGGGTATTCGTGCCGTTGAAAGCGCCCTACATAACGATCCGGGACGCCGAGCGGTTTGCTGAGGCCTTCCTGAGCGAGCAGCTTCCTGACCGGTGTCTTCCCATCCCGATAGACCTTCTGGCCGAAAGGGCCTTCCAACTCGACATTGTTCCATGCCACGGGATAGACGCTGAGGTTGAAGGCCACGGGTTTCTGACATCGGACCTCAGCACCATCTACGTCGATTGGGACGTTTGCCATCACAAGATTCCTCACCGCTATCGAAGCACGGTGGCGCATGAGCTCGGGCATCGGGTCATGCACGCGGCGCTTTACGAGCGCCTTCGGTTCGGGTCGCTCGACGAGTACTTGGAGTTCGCGCGACAGGCCGATGAGGAAGCGCTGGGATGGTTCGAGAAACATGCGGACTGGTTCATGGGCTTCGTGCTTGTCCCCGGGCGGGAACTGCACCGGCTTCTCGGCGAGAAGCTCCAGGCATGCGCGGCGGCAGGCCTTCCCTCCGCTCCGCCGAACCCTGCCGTGGCCGACCGTATAGTGCGCTCGCTGGCGCAGGACTTCTGTGTGTCGCCGGGCATGATTAAGACGCGGCTTCGGCAGGACAAGCTGCTCGACGCGGAGTTGCTGGATTAGCCGCGCCGTCGAGGTCCGACTCATCACCATTGACTTGGGTGCGGGGGCGCCGGTACGATTCGCGCTGCTGGATCAACCCGGAGGAGAGCGCGCTCGTGCTGGACCTTGGGACCGCGCTGAAGCGACGCGAGCTCGTCGTGAACCTGGCCGTGCGCACGCTCAAGGTGCGCTACAAGAACTCGGCGCTGGGGTTCCTCTGGACGCTCATCAACCCGCTGCTGATGATGCTGATTTACTACGTGTTCATCGGCATCGTGGCCAAGATCAAGGTCGACATCAGGATCATGCTCACGGGCGTCATTTTCTGGCAGTTCGTGGTGATGTGCACGGGCGACGCGGCGGGCGCCGTCGCGGGGCACGCGAACCTCGTCAAGAAGGTCTACTTCCCGCGCGTGCTCATGCCGTTCTCGATGTGCGTGGCGAACTTCGTCAACTACCTGCTGTCGCTCGTCGTGCTGTTGGTGCTGATCATCGTCATCTCCACGACGAGCAACGACCCTAACGTGACCCTCGACCTCGCGTGGCTGTGGCTGCTGCCGCTGGCGCTTGTGCTGCAGTTCGCGCTGGTGTTCGGCATCGCCTTGATCGTGAGCGCGCTCAACGTGTACTTCAAGGACATCGAGCACATCACGTCGGTGGTGCTCATGGCGCTGTTCTTCATGTCGCCGATTATCTATCCGGTCAAAATGGTGCGGCCCGAAGAGAGCACCGCGTCGGTGCTTTCGAACTGGTACATGATGAACCCGCTGGCGTCGCTGGTGACGCTGGTGCGGCGGGCTTTTCTTGGCGCAAGCGGGCAGCCGTGGCCGCCGGAGTGGACGTTTGTGCCGTCACTGGCGCTGTCGCTCGTCGTGCTCGCCTTCGGGCTGTGGCTGTTCAGTCGTTTGGAACCCCATTTCGCGGACCAGTTGTAGCGATGGACACGCCCGCTGACAACCATGCGATCGTCGTCGAGGGACTGGGCAAGCGCTACCTCTTGCGCAAGGAGCAGGACCGCACGCTGAAGGGCACGCTGCTCGGGGTGCTGAGGCGGCGCGGGGTGCGCAACGACCTGTGGGCGCTCAAGGGCGTGGACATCCGGGTGCGCACAGGCGAGACGTTCGGCATCATCGGCGCGAACGGCGCGGGCAAGTCCACGCTGCTCGGCGTGCTCGCGGGGACGATCCGGCCGACGGAGGGGCGGATCGCGGTGGCGGGGCGGATCTCGAGCCTGCTCGAGCTTGGCGCGGGCTTTCATCCGGACCTGACGGGGCGGGAGAACATCTACCTGAACGGCTCGATCCTCGGGCTGCCGCGCGCCTATATTGATTCGAAGTTCGACGACATCGTCGCGTTCGCGGGGCTCGCCGAGTTCATTGACAGCGCGGTCAAGCACTACTCGTCGGGCATGTACGTGCGGCTCGGGTTCGCGGTCGCGGTCGAGGTGGACCCCGACGTGCTCCTGGTGGACGAGGTGCTGGCGGTGGGGGACGAGGTTTTCAAGAAGAAGTGCCTCGGCAAGATGGCCGAGTTCCAGCAGGCGGGCAAGACGATCGTGGTGGTGAGCCACGACCTGGAGACGGTGAAGAAGATCTGCAGCCGGGTGATGCTGTTGGGCGAGGGGCGCGTGATCGAGCTGGGCGAGCCGGAGGCCGTGGTCGAGGAGTACAAGCGGCTGGGCTTGCAGCAGCAGGACGACGTGTTCCGGCGCGAGTGGGGCACGCGCGCGGCGGAGATCACGGACGTGCAGATTCTCGACGAGGCCGGCGCGCCGACCGAGCGGTTCCGCAGCGGCGAGACGATGCGGGTGCGGATCCGTTTCGACGCGCACGAGCCGATCGCGGACCCGGTGTTCGGCTTCAGCGTGGCCGACTATCAGGGCAAGCTCTGCTACGGCTCGAACACGGCCATTGGCGGCACCGATGTCGGTGCCGTCAATGGTTTAGGCGCCATCGAGCTCACGATCAAGCCGCTGAACCTGATGCGCGGCAAGTTTTTCCTTTCGCTCGCCCTGCACAGCCGCGACCACGAGACGCAGTACCATCGGCTCGACCACGCCTGGGTGTTCTGGGTGGTGAGCGAGACGCTGGCCGACGGGTTCGTCGAGCTGCGCAACCGGTGGACGCGGCTCGATGCCGGGTAGATTAGGTTTTTTGGGGGCTATCCTGCGTTCGGGCAACGGATTGCGCTGCTGCCCGGCGGGGCTGTGCAATGGTGTGCGAAACCTCTTGACGCCGGGTGCCGCCGGGCGTAGTGTGCACCTCAAGGGGCGAGCGAAGAGTGTTGGCGCCCGAAGCGCTGTGAATATAGATAGCCTATGCCTATACTGCGTGCCTTTCAGGAATCAGACCTTTTCGGCAAGCTGATCCTGCTTTCCCTGTTCGCCTTCTCCGTGTTCGCGTGGTCGGTGATCCTGCGCAAGTACCTTGCGTTTCGCGCGGCCGAGGCGGCGTCGCGCCGGTTCCGCGCGACGTACCGCAAGCACAGCAGCGACCCGGTCCAGCTCGTCGAGCAAGATGTTTATTTCGACGAGTGCCCGTTTTTCGAGATCGCCGACCGGGCGCTCGGTTCGCTGCAGGAAGAGGTGAAGCGCCGCAACGCGAACCCGCACGCGACGGTGCCGATGGCGACCGTCGAGGCGATCGAGAAGAGCCTGGACCGCACGATCAGCGACGAGACGCTCAAGCTCGAGCGGGGGTTGAACCTGCTGGCGACGGCGGCGAGCGCGTGCCCGCTCATGGGGCTGCTCGGCACGGTGTGGGGGGTGCTGCTCGCGTTCCAGCGCGTGGCGGCGGAAGCGTCGGCGCAGATCCACGTCATCAGCCAGGGCATCTCGGTGGCGCTGAGCACGACGGTGGTGGGGCTGCTCGTGGCGATCCCGTCGCTGGTGATGTACAACTGGATGACGACGATCATCCGCCGGTTCGAGACCGAGATGGAGAGCTTTGCGAGCGAGGTGCTCGAGGATATCGGGCGCCGGTACGTTGAAGATTAGGGGCCGGAACGAATCATGCGCCGCTTCAGGAGCACGCGCCGGAAACCGGAGCTCAACGCGCAGATCAACGTGACGAACCTCGTGGACGTCGCGCTGGTGATCCTGATTGTGTTCATGCTGATTGCGCCGCTGATCGAGCACAGTTTCCGCGTCACTTTGCCCAAGGCCGAGGAGAAGAAGATCAGCGAGCCGGACCAGGTCAAGATCGAGGTCGCGCGCAACCAGGCGCTGTTTCTCGGCGGGGTCCGGGTGACGCCCAAGGAGCTGGGCGAGAAGCTGGCGAGCTACGCGGAGGCCTACCCGGCGATTTCCGTCAACCTGCAGGGCGATGCGACGATCACGTACCAGGAGCTTGTTGACGTGCTCGACATCATCCGCAAGGCGGGGATCACGCGCATCGGCCTCGCCACCGAGGTGAAGGTCAAGGGACGGTGAAGGTCAGGGGGACGGTAAAGGTGCAACGATGAGGGTCACCCGGCGTCAGTCGTTCTTCTTCTCGTTGGGTGTGCACATCGCGATCATCATTGCGCTGTTCATCACGGGGGTGATCCTTGCCCGGCGACCGCTCAGGTTCAGGACGACGGAGCTCGACCTGCTCGCGCCGGTGCAGGCGGGCGTCGAGGACGAGGGGACCGACGACGAGCAGGAGACGGAGGCCGAACCCGAACCGGAGCCGGAGATCGTCGAGCGGGAGCGTGAGGACCCGACCTTCCCCCCGAATAGGCCGTTCGACCCGAGCAAGATCCCCGATATCAAGAAGGAAACGTTTAAGCCGTACACGCCGGATGTCAAGGCTGCGGGCGGTGCCGACGGGCTCTCGCCGTCCGAGGTGACGTACATCAACCTCATTGTTGCCGAGTTCAAGCGCAACTGGGAAAACACGAAGCCCGAGCGCGGCGTGCTCGGCCGCAGCGTGCCGACTGTGCGTGTCGAGATCACGATCAGGCGCGACGGGCGGATCCTTGATCACCGGATCACACGCGCGTCCGGCGTTCCGGCGGTGGACAGCTCCGTGCGCGAGGCGATACGGCTTTCCAAGCCGCCGCCTTTCCTGCGGGAGATGAGTGGCACGCAACAGGATTTTGAAATCGACTTCGTTCTCGAACTCTAGTTGACGGAGGAGTGGATGCGAGGAAGACCGCTCTGGGTCATTGTTCCCATCGTGGCCCTGCTTGCGGCCGGGGGCCGGGACGCCGCGGGCGTCGGCGTGGTCCGCGTCAAAGCGGGCGACAAGGCCAAGGTCGCCGTGCCCGACTTCACGGAAGAGGGCCGCATCGCGAACTCGTCGCTCGGCAAGGAGCTGAGCGGGGCGCTGCGCTTCGATCTCGACAACTGCGGCTATTACAGCGTGATCGCGGACTCGGGGGGCGTCGCGGACGCCCAGCGCCGCGACGTGGAGAGCGGGAAGGTGTCGCTGCCGAACTGGCGCGGGGTCGGCGCGCGGCTGGTGTTCAAGCCGGACGTGAGGCGCAGGGGCGGCAAGCTCGTGATCAGCTGCTTCGCGTACGAGACCGCGCGCGGCAAGCTCGTGCTGAAACGCGAGGTCAAGGGGGCCGAGGCGGACGGGCGGCGGCTGGTGCACGCGCTCAGCGACGAGATCGTGAAGACCTTGGTCGGGGTCGAGGGCTTCGCCCGGACGCGGATCGCCTTCATCAAGGACAACGCCGACGGGGGCAAGGACCTGTATCTTGTTGACTACGACGGCCATAACCTGCGGCGGGTGACGCGCGACGGGCGGGTGGCCGTTTCGCCGGACTGGGCGCCGAACGGCCGGCAGATCTACTACACCTCGACGCACAAGGGCGGCCCGCACCTGTACCGGGTGGACCTGAAGAGGAACGAGCGGGTACCGACGGCGCGGTTTCCGGGGTTGAACTACGCGGCGGCGGTCTCGCCCGACGGGCGGCGGCTCGCCGTGGTGCTGAGCAAGAGCGGTACGCCCGATATTTACACGATGGACGTGGACGGGCGGAACCCGCGGCGGCTCACGCGGAGCGTCGGGAATCTCTCGACGTGCCCGGTGTGGTCTCATGACGGGCGGCGGATCGCGTATGTCTCGAACGTCGGGGGCGGGCCGCAGCTTTATGTGATGGATGCCGACGGGGGGCGGCAGCGGCGGCTGCTCAAGGGCTACCGCAACATGAGCTCGCTCGACTGGTCGCCCGCGGCGGCGACGGCCGAGCTGGTGGTGTTCAGCGCGCAGGTGAGCGGGCGGTTCCAGTTGTTCGCCGCCGATCTGGGCCGCGGCGTCGTGCGGCAGCTCACCTCCGAGGCGGCCGATCACCAAGACCCGAACTTTGCGCCGGACGGCCGCCACATCGTGTACGTGCGGGAGGGGCGCTACGGCGCGGCGGACCTGTATATGCTGGACGTGGCGGACCCGAAGCCGGTTCGGATCACGAACTTCAAGGGCAACGAGTTTTATCCGGCGTGGTCGCCGGTCGGGTACTGAAAAAGGGATTGTTCTTACCGCGTGCTGTGGTAGGATACGCATCCCGGGGCGGCAGGACGGCTGCGCCCCGGCCGGGGGAGCAACGAGAACTCGGCAGATCGTGTTTTACAATTCAGCGGGAGGGTTCTGCTATGCTGAACTTGTTCAAGGCGTCGCTCCTGGGATTGGTCATCTGCTGCCTTGCGTTCGCCGGCTTCGGCTGCCGCAAGCGGGGCGGGACCGGCGACGAGCCCGAGGTGCTCGGCGACGGCGAATTCGAGAAGACGGGCATCGAGATTGACGAGGGCGACTGGCAAGCGCCCGAGGCGGTGGACCCGGAACTGGGCGCGGTGTACACGACCGTGTACTTCGACCGCGACAAGAGCTTTATCAGGCCGGAGCACCGCGCGACGCTCGAGGCGATCGCCGACGACCTCAAGGCGAACCGGGGCCGACACGTGCGGGCGGTCGGTCACTGCTGCAGGCTCGGCACGAACGAGTATAACTTCGCGCTCGGCGACCGCCGCGCTGAGAGCATCCGGGCCTACCTTGTCGCGCTGGGCGTGCAGGCGGAGCGGATCCACACGTTGAGCGAGGGCGAGGAAAAGCCGGTGGACCCGAGACTCGAGGAAGCCGCGTACGTCAAGAACCGCCGCGTCGAGTTTTTCATTGTGGACAGGTAGACGCACCGGGGCGGGCGGCCCCGGGCACGGAGGTGGTATCGCGATGCGGCCCATGATGCGGCGCGCGCTCGCCGTGGTGGCGGTCGTGCTCTTTGTCGGGATGGCCGGCTGCGAGTTCGGCAACTCGGGCCGGAAACAGCAGGACGCGCAGACGAGCGCGGACCTCCAGTCCGTGCGCAGCGAGGTCGCGCGGCTGAGCCTGGAGGTCGAGGCGCTCGGGCGTGAGGTGTCGCGCTCCGACACATCGCTGCGCGACGAGATCGCGGCGCTGCGCCGGGACGTGAACAGTCTCGACGCGAAGGCGGACCGCGGCGTGGCCGAGGCGAAGAAGGAGCTGGCGGCCAAGATCAACGAGATCGAGCGGAAACGCGTCGCCGACAAGAACGCGCTCAACGAGAAGATGAACGCGATCGTCGCCGAGATGCGCCGGGCCCTGGGCGGCGCGGGCCCGAGCACATCCGGCGCGACGCGGACCGAGCGCGGCATTTACCACACGGTGAGCGAAGGCGAGACGGTGTCGGCCATCGCCGCCAAGTACCGCGACAAGTACGGCGCGACCGTCAAGGCGATCCTCGATGCGAACAACTTGACGGCGACGAGCATCATCCGGCCGGGCGACAAGTTGTTCATCCCGATCAAGGAGTGACGCCCGCGCGGCCGCACGCGGATGCGATGTCACGGCCCCGGAGGAGGGCACAGCTTGCAGCTCGCCGAGTTCATCAAGGCCGAGGCGGTCTTTCTTCAGTGTGAGGTGTGCGAAAAAGGGGCGATCCTCGATGCGATGATCGGGGCCGTCTGCGCCGCCGAGGGGATCGCTTCCCGCGACGACGTGCACCGGGCGGTGTTCGAGCGCGAGGCGGACCGCTCGACGGGCATCGGCCGCGGGCTTGCGGTGCCCCACTGCCGCTCGGATGCGCTGCGGGCGTTCCACGTGAGTGTCGCCGTGCTCCAGGAGGGTGTGGAGTGGGAGGCGCTTGACGACCGGCCGGTGCACTTCGTCTTTCTCGTGGTGGGTCCGGGCGACAAGCCGGAGGCCTACCTGCAGTTGCTGAGCCAGATTTCCCGCCTCATCCGGCTGCCGGACGCGACGAAGCAGTTGCTGGCGGCCACCACGCCCGAGGCGGTCATCAACGTGATCCGGGAGCTGTAGCCGGCGGGCTGCGCGCGGGCGGTCGCGGGACGGGTCTGTTATTGGATCTCGGCGTGGAGGAGGCCGAGGCGGTCGAGGCCGGACGCGTTGAGGTCAATGCCGACGAGCCCCAGGGCGCGCTCGCCTTTCGGCATCGGCACCGGCAGCGAGGCGCGCAGGGTGAGCATCAGCGCCGGGCCGTCGGTGTGCGGGACCAGGTCGTAGATGCGGACCGTCGCTTTGGGCCCGTCCTGGTCGAGCACAATGACCTCGTCGGTGCCGTCGCCATCGAGGTCGGCGGCGTCGATCTCGGTTGCGGCAAATCCCTCGGGCAGCGACACGGCGACGCTCTCGCCGCGTGCGGCGTCGGCCGCCGTGGTGTCGCCTACGCGGGGCGGGGTGGCGAGCTGGAGCTCGAGGGCGCCGCCGGCGGCGCGCACGATGCCGAGGCTTCCGCCGCCGGGCCGGCGCAGCGCGAAGAGCGCGAGCAGATTGTTCCCGTCGGGGATGCGCCATGCGTCTCGGGCGAGGGCGGGCTGCGCGTCGGCCTGGGTCACGGCGCCCCATGCCGGCATGGGATAGACGAGGACCTCCTGGCTCGCCAGGGTGGAGTCGTATTTGAGCACGACCAACTCGTCGAAGCCGTCGCCGTCCACGTCGAGCGCGGCGGCGTCCTCGACCTCCCCGCCGGCGGGGATCACCCACTCGTCGTACGCCACGAGCGCGGGCCCGTCGTCGGCAGGGCCCGGCTTGAGGACGCTGAAGCTGGGGCGCTCACCCGTGCGGAACAGGGCGAGTTCGTCCGTGCCGTCGCCGTCGGCGTCGGCGCGCAAGACGATCGAGGGTGTTTCCGAGGCGTCGGCGGTGAGCAGGCCGTCGAGGACCGGGTAGAGCCTCGGCGGCGGGCCTTCGGCGGGTGCGTAGAGGACGAGTTCGGTCGAGAGCACGGGGTAGAGGGCGCGGAGGCCCTCGACGTCGTCGGAATCGAGGGAACGCTTGAGCACCTCGCCGAGCAGGATGATGGGGAACATGGTCGTTTCGGTCGAGTCGAGCGAGTGGGCCAGCCCGACGACGTGGCCGGCCTCGTGGGCCACCGTGTTCTGTACGTCCACGGCCCCGGGGGCGCCGACGGGCGACCATGTGAACGCCTCGGCGTTGAGCTCGATATCGGCCTCTGCGACGCGGCCCGAGCCGTCGAACCACACGGTGGTGTAGGCGATGGTCTCGGGGCGGTAGGGCCAGCGGGTGGTGATCCAGATGACGCAGTTGTCGCCGTCGGGCGCGGCGCGGGTCGCGTCGGTGCGCCCGACGCAGCGGAACCGGAGGTAGGAGCCGGGCACGCGGCTCCAGGCCTGAAAGGCGCGGACGACGGCGCCGGTGAGCGCCTCGTCGGCCCAGGCGGCGCCGCTCACGCCGACGCGGTAGCGGACCGGCAGCGAGGCGGTGGGCCAGCGCACGGGAAACCCCCGGGCGTCCCGGCGGACCACATAGGCGGAGGCAGGCAGCGCGCTGCCCAGGCACAGGGCGATGGCCAACAGGGTTCTTTTGAGGCTCATATGGTTCCCCTGGCTGATGCAGGCATTTAAACGTGTAAGTCCCGTCGTTGGTTGCGCTCGGAACGCGGAAAGCCACGCCGGGCCGCCTGTCGGCGGCCCGCGGTCCCATTCTGCAAGTAACTTAGCACGAAGGATGCCGGGCGGGAAGGGGCAAAGTGCGGTGAGGCGCAGATTTGGGCTCGTGTGTTACTGGGACGCACGCCGCCAGATCGCCACGATTTTCTGGACGATGGCCTCTACGGGCTGTCCGGTGGTGTCTATCCGGCGGTCCACCTTCGAGTAGAAGGGCGCGCGATATGCGAGGAGTTCGTGGATCTTGCTGAGCGGGTCCTCGGTGGCCAGCAGCGGCCGGTGGGTTTCGTGTTTGACGCGCTCGAGAATCTCTTCGGCCGTGGCGCTGAGGCAAATGCCCACACCGGTCCGCTCGAGCGCGTGGATGTTTGCCTCGTTGAGCACGACGCCGCCGCCGGTGGCGATCACGCGGCCCTCGAGGTTCGCGGCCTCGGCGGCGACCTCGGCCTCGACGCGGCGGAAGTACGGTTCGCCCTTGGTGGCGAAGATCTCGGAGATGGTGGTGGCCTCGCGGGCCTCGATCAGGTCATCGAGGTCCACGTAGGTCATGCCGAGGCGCTCGGCGACGGCCTGGCCCACGCGGGTCTTTCCCGTGCCCATGAAGCCGAACAAGACGATGTTGCGCTTGGCGCTCATGCGTGTGCCTCTCTGCGGCCCGTCGCGCGGGCACGCACGCCCCACTGGTACAATTCGCCGCGCGACGGCGCAACAACTTTGCTTGGGCGGTGCGGGGCGTCTTTGCTAGAATCGTCCCGGCACGGAGGCCGGAACGGTGTACGCGATCCTGCTCAACGAGCAACAGCGGCTCGACCTGCAGAAGACGGCCACCATCCTCGCCAAGGCCGAGAACCTGGTGTACGGGGACGCGACGCACGCGGTGCGCACGTGCACGGGCATTCTCGCCAAGAACCTGCCGGCGCACGAGGCGGAAGCGATTGCCGCCGAGCTCAACGCGAACGGGGTCGGCTGCTTCGTCATGGCGATGGCCGAGTTCTACTATCCGCCGGAGGCGCGGGTGCTGAGCCGGATCGAGCTTGGTCCCGAGGCGTTCGGGCCGATGGACCTCTACGGCCGGGTCGTGCCGGTGCCGTGGGGCTCGATCATCCTGCTGAGCGTGGGCCACATCGGCCCACAGCAGCGCGAGCGTTTCAGCCTGGGCGACACGGCCGTCGAGCAAGGGATCGCGGCGGGAGCTGGCGGCGTTCTTGGCGGCCCCTACTACATGGGGGGCGCGCGATTGACGGGTCCTGAGTACGATCAACCCAAGCAGAAGATCACGACGAAGGCCACGTACGTGCTGGACATTTTCGGCAGGGCGCCGGCCGAGGGGCATTGGCGCATCGAGCACAACGCGTTCAGCTACGCGTGCCTGGGGGCGGACCTGCGGCCGCGCGGCGACGAGAACTTCCGGGTGCTCGTGGGCGAGATTGTCCGGCTGGCCACGTCGTGCTATGGCAACCGCGGGCTGAACTCGTTTCTTGAGAACGCGCCCGAGAAGACGTACTCCTACGACGGCATCCGACACTTCGACGAAGAGAACTTGTGGCTTCTGCAGAAGGTGTATCTCAACCTGCGCGCGCAATAAGCCCTGCCGCGGCCGGGCCTGACGAGCGGCTCGTCCGCACCTGGGCGGAGATTGACCTCGACGCGCTGCGCCACAACGTGCGCGCCGTGCGTGCGGCCGTGGGCGCGGGCACGCGGATGCTCGCCACGGTCAAGGCGGACGCGTACGGCCACGGGTACGAGCGGGTGAGCCGCACGCTGGTCGAGGAGGGCGTGGACTTCCTCGGCGTGGCCAACGTGGTCGAGGCGCTGCAGGTGCGCGACACGCTCAACCACCTGCGCCACGACGTGCGGATCATGACGCTCGGCGCCAATCTCGTCGGGGAGATGGACGCGGTGATCGCGAACGGGTTCGTGCCGCTCGTGTGCTCGTGGGAGGAGGCGGTCGCCTACGAGGCGGGCGCGGCCGAGGCCGGTGTGAGGCTCGAGGTGCACGTCAAGGTGGACACCGGCATGGGGCGGATCGGCCTGTGGAAGGATGGGTGCGTGGACGAGATCGAGCGGATCGCGCGGCTGCCGCATCTGTCAATCGAGGGGGTCGCCACGCACTTCCCGTCGGCCGACGAGGAGGACCAGTCGTTCAGCCGCGAGCAGATCGCCGAATTCGAGCGGATCGTCGGCGCGCTGGAGGCGCGCGGCGTGCGCGTGCCGCTTCGGCATGCGGCGAACTCGAGCGCGATCGCCCACCTGCCGGCGGGCCGGTTCAACATGGTGCGGCCCGGGTTGGTGCTCTACGGGCTGTACCCCTCGGCGCACCTGGCTGCGGAGCACCGGCTCGGGGTCCGGCCGGTGCTGGGGCTCACGACGCGGGTGGTTTTCATCAAGGAGATCGGCGCCGGGCGCACGATCAGCTACGGGCGCACGTTCACGGCGACGGAGCGGATGCGCGTGGCGACGCTGGCGATCGGGTACGGCGACGGCTACTCGCGCGAGTTGTCGAACCGCGGCGAGGTGCTCGTGTGCGGCCGGCGGGCGCGCATCCTCGGCACGGTCACAATGGACCAGACGATGGTGGACGTCACCCACATCCCCGAGGCGCGCGTGGGCGACGAGGCCGTGCTGATCGGTCGGCAGGGGGACGAGGCAATCGGCGTCGCCGAGCTCGCCGCCCACATGGGTACGATCCCGTATATCGTTACGTGCTCGATCAGCAAGCGTGTGGTGCGCCGCTACGTCGAGGGCGCCACCGCCGTGTAAGCGTTGCGCGACCGCCGACGCGGGCTTTCCGAAGTCTTTGCGTTCTCTGCGCCTCTGCGAGAGGAAGAACGGAGTTTCTCGCAGAGGCGCAGAGAGCGCAGAGGGCCGGTTGTCAGGGGGCTGGCTGAAGAGGCATTCTTGCGGTAGAATGCAGGGTGATAGTTTTGGGGTTCGGCGGAGGAGCGTACGCATGCTCGAGGAGCTCAAAGAGGAGATCTGCAGGCTCAATCAGGACCTGCTGAAATGGGGGCTGGTCGTCTGGACCAGCGGCAACGTGAGCGGCATCGACCGCTCAAAGAACCTGGTGGTGATCAAGCCGAGCGGCGTGATGTTCGACGAGCTGACACCGGAGGCGATGGCCGTCGTTGACTTCGACGGCCGGCAGGTGGAGGGTCCGTTCAAGGCGTCGGTGGACGCGGCGTCGCACCTGGTGGTGTACCGCAAGATGGCGCACGTGGGCGGGGTGGTGCATACGCACTCGACGTACGCCACGGCGTTCGCGGCGGCCAACCGGCCGATCCCGCCGGTGCTCACGGCGATCGCCGACGAGTTCGGCGGCCCGATTCCGGTGGGCGCCTACTGCCAGATCGGCGCGGAGGCGATCGGCGAGGAGATCGTGCGCTCGATCGGCGCCTCGCCCGCGATTCTGATGAAGAACCACGGCGTGTTCACGGTCGGGCCGACGCCGGAGGCGGCGCTCAAGGCGGCCGTGATGGTCGAGGACGTGGCGAAGACCGTGTATCTGGCCGAGCAGCTCGACACGGGCGGCCTCGAGGAGATCCCGCCGGAGGAAGTCGCCCGCGGCCATAAGCGGTATGTGGAGAAGTACGGGCAGGGGAAGAAGTAGCCGCAGATTTCACAGATGGGCACAGAACGCCGCTTCGCGGCGGGCTGGACGTGTCTCCCGCCTTCTGTTATCATCTCGTCACTGACCTGGAGGATTCGTGACCATGTACCTGATGAGGCGCGCTCTGTGTTTGGCCTGTGCGCTCGCGCTGATTGCGGGCTGCGGGGGCAAGAAAGGCGAGCCGGAAGACGAGTCCGATGATTCGGCGACGGCGCTCGACCTGCTGCCCGACGAGGGCGATCTCGCCGGCTGGAGGCTCGTGGAGCCGGGCAAGCTGTACGTTGGCGAAGAGTTGTGTGACCCGATCAACGGCGCGGCTGAGAAGTACTTCCAGTTTGGCTTCAAGGAGGCGGCGTTCGGGATGTACGCAAAGGGTGAGGGGCTGCTCGAGGTGCAGATCTACGAGATGGGCTCGCCCGACGACGCCTGCGGCATTTACAGCGTGTATGACGACGTAAATGCAACACACGGGTTCATCGCAGTTCCGTCTCCTGGCTTGTCGGAAGCTACTGGCCCGCTTGCAAGGACTAGCGAGGGACGCTACGAGTTTGCGGCGGGAAGTCACTATGTGCGTGTTCTGTCGCATGGGAATGAGCCGGGGCGGAGTGCGGCGGCCTTGTTTGCGGTTCAAGTAGCGAGTTCCTTGTTTAAGTCGGGGATCTCTGAACCACCCGTGGCTGCGTTCTTGCCCGTCGGATGGAAGTCCGGCGGGACGAAGTACTTTCGGACGGCGGCGACGCAGGCGGACGTGTTCTACATTTCCGATGAGAACGTGTTCAGTCTGGGCAAGGCGACCTTCGGCGTGTCGGCCTGTTACGACGTGAAGACGACGGAGGCGGGAACGAAGGTTGGTGTCAACGCGTTGTTCGTGATGGAGTACCCGACCGCTGAGGCGGCGCTGGATGCGTTCGAGGCGGCTCAGGAGCATCTTGCGTCGGAAGCGTACCGTGTCTTCGGCGTGCCCGAGGGGCCGGAGCCGAAGCTGATCGTGCTGAAGGGGGACGCGGAGTTTCTGAAGCTCAACCGGTGCAGGAACGTGCTCTATGGCGCATGGAACATCGTGGATGCCGAGCGCGTTAATACATTGATGAAGCAGCTCGAGCAGCACGTTCGCGAGCGGACGAACACAGGGACGGATCGGTGAGCAGACGTATTTCTCGACGGGAATTCATACGGAACGCCAGCGCGCTCGGCGTCGGGTTCTGCGCGCTGGGCGGGCTCGCGGGCTGCGTCAGCGGCAAGGACGATCCAGGCGGCGCGGGCACGGAGCGGTCCGCGCGCGGGAATACGCTGGAGGACAAGGTCGCCGTGGTGCGCGGCACCGACGTCGGCAAGATGGTCGGCAAAGCGGTGGCGGCGCTCGGCGGGATGGGCGCCGTGGTGACAAAGGGCGACGTGGTGGTTGTGAAGCCCAACATCGCGTGGATCTCGCGGCCCGAGCTCGGCGGCTGCACGCACCCGGACGCGGTGGCGGCGCTGGTGGCGCTGTGCCTGGAGGCGGGCGCGGCGCAGGTGAAGGTGTTCGACCGGCCCTGCCGTGACGCGCGCTTCACGTACCCGACGAGCGGCATCGAGGCCGCGGCGAAGGCCGCGGGCGCGAAGGTGAGCTTCGTGGGCGAAGGCGGGTATGTGGACCTCGAGGTTCCGCGCGGGAAGTCGCTCACAAAGTGGCCCGTGTACCGCGAGTTCTTTGACGCCGACGTGGTGATCAACGCGCCGGTGGCGAAGGTGCACAACACGTCGGGGGTGACGCTGGCGATCAAGAACCTGATGGGGGTGGCGGGCGGCAATCGCGGCCGGTGGCACCCGGACATCCACCAAAAACTCGCCGACTGGCTCTCGGCGCTGCCGTGCGACCTGACGCTCATTGACGCGACGCGCCCGATGATGCGCAACGGCCCGGACGGCGGCAGCCCGACGGACGTCGAGCGTGGCGACACGATCGTGGCGGCCAAGGACATCGTGGCCGCCGACGCGTGGGTCACGAAGGAGATCTTCTCAAAGGACTTCGACGAGGTGCGCTTCGTGGGGATCGCCGACGAGATGGGCCTGGGCCGCGCGGATTACGCCGGCCGGGTGGAAGAGATGGCCGCGTAGCAGGCGGCATTTGCGGATGATGGGAAAACGGGCGCCCGGGAAGGGGCGCCCGTTTTAGTCTGTGCGGTGCGTCTCGAGGGCTCCGGCTCCGAGACGCGCTTACTTTTTCTTTGGCTTGACGTTGCCTCTACCGCGGTTGGTCTTGGTGGAAGCCGGCTCGGGCGAGGCGGCGCTCGCCGTGGTCCAGTTGGAGATCACTTCCGTCAAATCCAGGCCGTCCACGACGTTGTTGTCGTCGAGGTCGGCGTTCTCGTTCCACAGCGGGTCGCCCGGGGTGGTCTCCCACGCGGTGAGGACGGCGGTGAGGTCGAGGCCGTCGACGACGCCGTTGCCGTCCACGTCGCCGGGCCCGGCGCCGCCGTCGCTGATCGTGATGTACTCGAAATGGGCGTCGCGGTCGGCGGGCCAAACGTCCCACGTCATGTTCGTCAGGCCCAGGTTGAGCGCGCTGTTGTCAGCGTTGAGGAACCAGTCGAACGTTCCCCAGCCCTCGGGCGGGTTCGCCAGGTCCACGCTGTTGCGCGCCGTCCAGGGGTCGGCTTCGTTCTCCTTGCTCCAGAAGCTGAGGACCGAGCCGACCTTGTCCATTTTCATCCAGTCGCCATACTGGTCGAAGCCGCCGGGCGGATCGCTCCACGGGCTGAAGATGTGCTTGAAGTTCCCAGCGTCGTTGTTGATGCTGAACAGAAGCCATCTGCCATCTTGCTGGGAGATCTCGATCATGTGGGAGCGATCCTGGAAAATGATGACGCCGGCGCGCCGACCGCCGCCGTTGACGAAATCCACGTGCGTTTCGACCGTGTAGTCGGTGAGCGCGTCGTCAATTCCCAGGCCGACACGCGACAGGATGGGGTTGTTATCGTTGCGGTTCGAGTTCACGCCGGTCCAGGTACCCGGGGGATCCTCAACACCGTCCTCGGGCAGGTGGATGGTCAGCCACCAGTTGGTGGCCGGGTCCTCTTTTGTGGTGTTGTCAAACGAAGCGCCGATCGGTTCGGTGGTGTCGTAGTAGTCCCACGTCCAACCGACCATGTCGGTGCTGGTGTAGGTGACGTCGGCGAGGACCGGGGCCCCGGCGACCGCAGCGATCACGAAGACCCCCGCGAGACACAGATTCCATTTCATGACAGTGCACCTCCTTTACTGCTGGGCGTAGATGGATGCAGTCCCCATAAAGGTCCTTCCGGAACCGCTCGAACGGTAAGCACCTGTCGCAGAGGCGAATGCCACAGTCGGGCAGTTCCCGATGCAACCCTCAACTTTTTTACTATAGCTGACTTGAGGGGCTGAAGTCAATCCTTTTTTCGTCAACGTTTTCGTCAGGGCCGGGCTGCGCGGATCGGGCAACAAGGCAAGGGCCCTGTGCCGGGGGCACTCGGTGCGCGTGCCGGCATCTGATGCCTGTCCAGGGCGAGGCGTTTGCCCCGGACTGCTTTGTTTCTTGCCGCTTGAGAGCGGTTACTTCTTCTTCCCCTTCGCGTTGCCCTTGCCTCGGTTGACGTTGGCGGCAGCCGGCTCGGGCTCGGCGGTGGCCGTGGTCCAGTTGGAGATCACTTCGGTGAGGTCGAGGCCGTTCACGACGTTGTTGTCGTCGAGGTCGGCATCCGGGTTCCACAGCGGGTCGCCGGGGACGGTTTCCCAGGCGGTGAGGACGGCGGTGAGGTCAAGGCCGTCCACGACGCCGTTGCCGTCCACGTCGCCGGGCCCGGCGCCGCTCTGGCCCTCGATGCTCAGGTCGTCAACGTAGATGAAATCAGGCGGGTCCCACTTGTCATGGTGTTCGAGCCGGCGGTCCATGTCCAGGCCCACAACGGTTTGGCCGAACACGGCGATGCCGGCGGCGGCGTACGCGCCGCCGAGAGCGTCCGGGACGTAGAGATCGTACGTGCCGTCCTCGACGTGCCAGACGATCCTGATTTCGGACCACGCATTCCATGGGACCTGGCAGTGTTGGACGCGATTCTTCGTGTCGCCCTCGCCGTCCTTCGAGTCGGTCTGAATCCAGACTTCGGCATCGGTGACGGAGCCGTTGTAGTTACAGAACGCCAGCACCACGGGGCTGCCGATGGGGTCGCCACCCGAGTACCAGTAATAGTCGCCGTAGCAGATGAGGGTGTAGGCGAATCTCGAGATCCCCACGAAGGTCGGGTCGGTTTCCTCGACGTAGAGCCAGATCGAGTCCTCGATGGTGTGCATCTGCGAGACGGGGTACTCGCCGATCGTGTGGCCCCAGCAAGTGGCATCCAGGTGCCTGAGCGAGCAGTCGCCGGAGTGGGCCTGGTCCGTGCTTTCCCGGGCCGTCCACCACATGTCCCACTCGTTTTCCCAGCCGGCGTTGGCGTAGGGCGGGTCGGCCCAGGCGGTTTCGAATCCCTCGGAGAAGCTCGGGTCCAGAGTGTAGGCCTGGCTGACCACCGGCGCCAGGGCCGCGGCAAGCGCGACCGTGAGTGCGAGAAACATCCCTTTTCTCATGGATTTGGCCCCCTCTCTGGTGTTTTGGCGTCGTGCCGTTGTTGTTGTCTCTAACCGGACACCGGCGAAGTGGCGCGAGATACACGCCACCCTCGCCGCGGTCCGAATCGTCCCCTTACCCACCTGCGTTTGCGCAGCGGCGGCAGCCCGGGAGCGTCTTCGCCGGGCGTTATTTCTTGCGGACGTTGCCGAGGCGCTTGCCCGGTTTTGCCGGCTCCGGGGAAGCGGCGGCCGTGGGCGTCCAGTTGCTGATGACCTCGGTGAGGTCGAGGCCGTCGATGATCTGGTTGTTGTCGAGGTCGGCGCGTGGGTTCCAGAGTGCGTCGCCGGGCACAGTGTCCCAGGCAGTGAGCACGGCGGTCAGGTCGAGGCCGTCCACGACGTTGTTGTCGTCAATGTCGCCGAGGGTCCTGGAGAGACCGAGGTCGGTTGTGGTGATGCTGAAGAGCACGCCGGCGTCGGCGGCAGCCCTGCCTTGCACGGTCCAGAAAACCGTGTTCATGTACACCGTTGCCGACGAGCCATCCTCGGTACTGGGGCACGCCACGCCGGTGTCGGTCCATGTGCCGCCGGCGCCTTGCGTCAGGTCGTAGGCCCAGACGGTGCCGGAGCCGCGGTCGCTCTCCTGGATGACGACAAGCCAGTCGTGCCAGACGACCATCTCGGGGGAGGCGCCGATGTCGGGGTTGTTGGTGAACGCGGTGACGGTCTTGGCGGTCATGTCCTGGTAGTTGTAGGTCACGCCCGTGCGCGTGATCAGCACATCGCTGCCGCCCGGGCTGCGCCATCCGACGGAGTAGTTTTCGATCGCCTCAACCCACGTCATTTCTGTTGCGGCAGCCCAGCTGGCCGGATCGCCGAGGTCCAGGACCCAGTAGGAGTCGAAATACTCCTCGTCCGGCGGCAGGCCGATCTTATAGTGGTTGATCCAGTAGAACTTGCTTCCGACCTGAGCGCCTCTGCCGCCCTCGAAATTCGGGGCTGTCGTTATTTTCGACCAGTAGTTGGTGTCCGGGTCGTAGGCGTCGCCCGGGTTGCCCCAGCGCGGGTAGCCGCCCCACCACACCAGTTCGACGTTGTGGTCACCGTCTATGTCCGCCACGGCCCCGGCTGCGGGGCCGCCGGTGCCGAGACTGTGAAGGGTCTCGTCGGGCGTGCGGTCGTTCTGGCCGTTGTTGAAGCCGCACAAGCCGACGGCCTGGTAGTACCAGAGTCTCGGGTTTGCCGGGGTGTTGTCGATGAGCGTGTCGTCCGAGCCGAGCGCGCTCGTCCAGGTGCCGGTTCCCGGCGTGCCGCCAAGTGCGTACTTGCTGAGGTGGGCCTCACGGTTGCCGAAGTAGGTTTTGGTGTAGGTGCTCACGCCATCGAAGTACTCCCAGTAAACGCTGCTACCCTGTCCGCCCATGGAGTAGATGGCGGCGCCGGCGGCCTGGATCTGCTGGTTGTTGACCGGCATCGTCGTCGGCATGGCGATGACGGGGCCGCTGTTGTTTTGGCCATCGTAGTAGGTTCCCAGGCCGCCGTTGGGGTGGTACGGCCAGTTGAAGGGGTCGGTCCCCTCGCTGACCCATCCGGCTGAGGCGGCTATTGGTGCCGCCAGGATGGCAAGTAGAGCTAGAATGAATACGCCTTTCACAATGCACCTCCTTTGTTGTTGACGTCCGCGGGCGACGCCTGCGGACGATGTCCGCAGAAGATGTCTGCGGATCGCAGTGAATGGATAGAGCCCCCACAACACTTGTCTCGGAACTGCTCGCGCGGCAGGTCGTTCCCGCTGAGACAGATGCCCCTGCGAACAGCCCAACATACTCAACGCTCATAATATAGCCTATTTGAGCCACCAGAGTCAAGCGTTTTCTGCCTGATGGATCTGTTTGAATCGGTCGCCCGGCGTGCGTTAGGCGACAAAACGAGGGCCCCCGTGTGGGGGCCCTCGCCGCCCCTTGAAGGGGCGTTATCGAGCTGCGCCTGCAAGGCATGTGACGCTGTGGCGTGCCGGTCCCGGGGTGCTTGCCCGGGCACGGCCCTCTCTTTGGGCCGCTCATGAGCGGTTATTTCTTCTGTCTTCCGGCCTTCGGGTGTTGCCCGTGCCGGCGTTGACGTTGCCTGGGTCGGGACCGGGCGAGTCCGGGTGTCAGCCGGCAATGCCGTACGTGATCGCTCGGCAGGGGGTCCGGAGTAGTCAAGATGCACCCGTAGGCAGAATCCCCCTATGATAGAACCAGCGTAAAGATTACACTCATTGACGAGGAAAGTCAAGCTGTTTTTTTGTGCGTATCGTTACTGTAATTGTGTTGGCACGGGTGGTGGTTGGCGAGCGGGAGTGTGCGGTGAGTGGTAGAGAGCAGAAATGCGGCAAAACCGGATCGGGGGCGGCTAGGGTTCGGTGCGGAGCTCGGTGATGGCGGAGACGGTGAGTCCCATGGTGAACCTCGTGCCCGTGCCGGCGTCGGCCTCGATCTTGATGCGGTTGATGATGATGCCGTGCTCGGGGTTCTCGATGTGGGAGAGGAACCGGACGATTTCGTCGAGGGACTTGCCGGTGTAGGTGAAGGCGACGCGGGTGAGCAGGTACTTTTCGCTGGCGAAGGGGCTGCGGACCTCTGAGGGGACGGTCCCGTGGTGGAAGGCGAGGTCCTCCTCGACCCGGCCGATGAAGCTGGGCAGGTCGAAGTCGGGGTCGGTCTGGGCGATGCGGCGCTTGCGGTCCTCGATTTGGCGCCCGTCCTGTTCGTACCTGCGGCGCATGGCGACGGCGTTGTTGTAGTCGCCTTCGGCCGTGATGAGCGAGCGCCGGGCGGCGTCGAAGCTGTCGAGGGTGATCCATCGCCACCCGGCATAGACGAGCAGGAGCAGGACGACAAGGGCGCCGAGGCCGATGAGGACCTGTTCCTGTGGTGTGAATCGGCGTTTCATGCCGGCGGTCACGGCTCCTGGAGGTAGATGAGCATGTTAAACGTCTCGCGGCCTTCCCTCGTGGTGGACGGGCGCCTCCGGACGCTGGCAAACAGGGGGGAGTCCTCGATCGCCTGCTTGAATTGGTTGACGGCGGTGTAGTTGACGGCTGAGCCTTCGATCTCGACGCGGCCGCGTTCCATCTGGAACCGCCAGATCTGTATCTTCCATGGTTCGGAGCGCTTGATCAGGGCCTTCACGCCGTCGTCGCCGTCGTCGGGCGGCCCGGGGTCGGCTTCGCCGTTGTCGGGCGGCCTGGCGTCCCCCGGCCGCCGGGGGCCTCGGTAGCAGATCTTGGAGAGCTCGAGGAGCACGTCGAGCACCGACTGCGGGTTCTTGCCGGAGAGGCTCTCGAGCTCGGCGGTGCGTTCGTTCACCTTGTCTTCGAGGGTCTCGAGCGTGGGGTAGAGGTGGGACTCGCCCACGACCTTTCGGATTTCCGCCTGTGTCATGGCGGCATAGTTGCGCTTTTTCGCGAGTGTGCTCCGGTAGGATATCTGGTAGCCCACGAGCGCTGCAACCACGATGCCGACGAGGAGCGCGGCGGCGGGCGCGAGGTACTTGGCGAGCCGCTTGAGGGGGTTGGGGTAGGCGAGCTCCTCCTGGCGGAAGTTGTAGAGCGCCGCACTTTCGCCGAGGCCGCGCAGGGCGAGGCCGATGGCGGTGGCGCAGCGTGCCACGGGGGGCTGGGCGCCCGCGGCGTTCTTGAGGTGGCCGAGGGAGTCAAGCACGACGACGTCCGTGGCGAGTGTCTCGGCGAGCCACTGCTTGAGGCCTGCGAGCGCGGCGCTGCCGCCGGTCACAACGACGCGGTCGTACTGGACGTCGCCGACCTGGCTTGCGAAGAAGCGCAGGGTCTGGTCGAGGCCGCGTCGGAGGGCGACCAGCGCCTCGGTCACCGCCCGGGCGGCCGGGTCCGGTTGCGGTCCGGCGTCCGGAAGACCGGCGTGCGCGAGGCCAGCGTCCGCGAGGCCCGCGGAGGCGTGTTTCTGCTGTTCGGCCTCGGCGAAGGAGGCGCCGGTGGCGGCGGCGACGGCCTGGGTGAGGGCGTCACCGCCGAAGTTGAAGGCGCGCACGGCGAGGGGACGTCCCTTGCGTGCGTAGATCACGGAGGTTTTGACGGCGCCGATGTCTATGACGAGCTCGCCGCCCTCGGAGGTTTGAGGCGCCAGGGCGCGCACGGCGGAGAAGGCGCCCATGAACTCGACGTCCACGACCTCGGGGTCGAGGTCTTCGGCTGAGATCGTGCCGAGCAGGTCGCCCACGACCCTTTTCTGGATGGCGGTGATGAGCAGGTTTGTCTGCGCGGCGGGCCGGGCGCCGCCGGCCTCTGCGGTCTCTTTCTCGCCGGGGGGGGCGGTTTCGGCGCCTGCGGGGGCCCGCTCGAGGCCCGTGGGGCAGTAGTCCACCACGATGTCCTCGGCGGCGAAGGGCAGGTGGGGCTCGACCTCGGTCTTGACCACGCGGCGGATCCTGGCCGCCTTGGTGAACGGCACATCGAGGTTGCGCACCGTGCTCAGTTGCGTGGGCGCACCGGCTACGACGACGGCGCGGCCGATCTTGATCCCGGCCATCGCGGCGGCGACCGCCTCGGAGACGCGCTCCGCGGGGGGGCGGCCGGCCGCGTCGCGGGGGACCGGCTGCTCGGCGACGTGCTCGAGCACGAGTCCGCCGAGCCCGCGCCGGACGACGGCCACCTTGACCGAGCAGGCGCCGGCGTCTATGCCGATGCCCCGGCCCGCGACGGCCATGTCTCTTGTGCTGTCTGCCACGGGTCCTCCTGTGCCGGCCCGGATTTGCCTGTGGGACTATCGCATGCCTGGCCGCCGGGGGCAAGGCTCACTCGACGTTTTCGATTCGGTAGTACTGCACGAGCACGTCGGGGCGGCTCGAGCGGTGGACGATGGCGGTCACCTTGACTCTGACGCCGTGGTACTCGCCGATGGCGGTGATGCGGAAGTACCGGCTGGAGAAGGTGACCCACTTGGCGACCTCCCTGAGCAGGGCTTCGTCGCCGACGACGGTCTGGGCGGCCGCCCCGAACACGGCGGAGTTGGCGAACGGCTCCTCGCGTCGGCGCTCGATGATCTCGTCGGCGACGAGGGTGCTGCCGTCGAAGAGGGCGGCGAGGACCTCTTTCGGGGCGGTGTTGACGTTGATCTTGCGGCTGTTCTGGGCGTGGACGAAGTTGATGAGCCCGTAGGATTCGTCGGGGCCGAGCTCGTCTTCGCGTTCGGGCCAGCCGGACGTCTGGCCGGACGTCTGCTCGTCCTCGTCGTATCCGGGTTCGCGTTCCGGATAGGGCACGGTGCCGTAGAGCAGCGCGTCGCGCATCTCGGTGACGAGTCCGAGCTCGTCCACGGTGTCGAAGGGTCGGTTCTTGGCCTTGTAGGGGTCGGTGAGCGTCTCATAGACGTACTCCCACGAGCCGGTCTCGTCGGCGTCGGCCCAGTCCACCATGGCCTCGACGATTTCGGTGGGGTCGAAGTAGGCGTCGGCCACTTCGAGGTTTTCGATGAGGCACTCGAGGGTGCGCACGAAGAGCGGGTGCGGCTTGCCCCTGTAGCTGAGCATGTTGAGCGGGACCTTGCGGTCTTCGTCGACGATGAGCACTTTGGCGGTGCCGCCAACCCGGGGCTCGACGAGGTGTGCACGCACGTCGGGCCGCCGGTCGGTGTCGGTGACGGTGTTCTCCTCTTCGTCGGGGTCGGGCGGTGGAACGAGCTCGCCGATCGTGAGCTCGATGGGTGCGGCCCACTGGTCGGCGAGGGAGTCCACGCGCAGGTCGTCGTCGTTCCGGAGCAGGTAGATGCCGTACTCGACGCCGGCCTTGGCGGCGTTGAGCGCCTGGGTGCGGGCATCGTAGTTGGCGCTCAGGTAGAGGTTGACCCACACGGAGTAGCTGAATTCGATTACGAGGACGCTGAGGATGGCGACGACGGCGAGGACGATGATGAGGGCGACGCCGCGCGATGAGTTGTGTGCGTCGCGGTTCATCGCCCGGCCCCTCCGCGGGCCTGGTAGGGGTGGAGCAGCACGGTGGTGCCGAAGGTGTGGTCGCGGCCCTCGCGGTCGCGAATGGTCATGGTCACCTCGACGAGCTCGGGCAGGCTTTGCTCTTTCTCCGTGTTCCAGGTGTCATGCCACTTGTCCTCTTCTTCCTCGGCTTCTTCTTCCTCGTCCTTTGTCTCCTCGACGCGGGTGCGCAGGCCGACGTCGGGGCCGGGCTCCTTGTAGCGGAAGTTGAGTGCGACGACGTTTTCGGCGAGAATGCGCAGCGTGCCGCCGTGGCGGAAGTCGTCGTCGGGCAGGGGGTCCTCGCGCCGGACGAGGAGCCCGCCGCTCCCGTACGGGTCGTCGACCGTCCGGCCCGTGTAGGTGTCGTCGATATAGTAGCTGAGCTCGGCGACGTCGCTGCCCGGGGTGTCGTCGTGGGCGAGGGGCCGGCCGGCGGCGGTGAAGTCGAGGCGGTCGCGTGCGTAGTCGTCGCGCTCGTCGTCGCGGCCGATGAAGGCGTGGGTGGGGTTTTTTCTGCGCTGGGCGTCGGTGCGGTAGAAGGCCATGGCGAGGTCGTTGGCGATGCGCTCCATGACGAGGCGGCCGACCTGGAGGGTGTCGTCCTGCTGGCGTGACTCGCGCATGGCGGTGATCGCCGAGGAGAAGGCGGCATAGATGGCCGTGAGCATGATGGCCAGAATCGCCAAGGCGACCATCAGCTCGATGAGGGTGAATCCGCTGGGGTGTGCGCGTTTCATTCCGGTTCAACCTCCGTCCAGTAGCGCGCGGTGCGGTACGTGACGGCCTCGACGAGGAATTGGTAGTCTTCTTTGATTCTGTCGCGCCAGCGGGCCTCCTCGCGGCGGGCGCGGAAGCGCTTGGTGAAGACGCGGACGGTGATGATGCGGATGCCTTCCATATTGGGCACGGACTCGATGATGGTCTGCCAGTAGAACTCCGAGCGCCAGGTCTCGACGGGCCGGCCGAAGGGGTCGAGGTCTTCTTCTTCGAAGTCGCCTTCCTCGATCCAGATGAGCTGGTCGGGGTCGGCGTCGGGGTCGAGGGCTTGGTCGGGATCGGGGTCGGGGTAGCCGAGGGCCTCGAGCTCGGCGAGCTTCTGGCCCGCGAGCATGGTGGCGCGTGACCTGAGTTCGGCGAGCGCGGCATTGCGCTGGCCGGCGCCGACGGCGGCGAGCCCGGTGACGAGGGTCAGCGAGGCGATCGCCATGGCGATGAGCACCTCGAGCAGTGTGAAGCCGTGTCGAGTCCGTGCCATGGTGTTACTCGTCGTCGAGGTTGTATTGCTCGTAGAGCACGGGTTTGGGAATGGGCTCGTAGTCGTAGTCGTACATCTCGACGCGGCCGGTGTCGCCGTTGAGGGTGACCGTGGCCTGGAGGTCGCCGGTGTTCTTGAGGTAGATGGCGACGGTCTGCGAGGTGCCGTCGGGGCGGAACTCGATGCGGGCCGTGCCGTAGCGCTCTTCGGTGAAATCATCGAAGACGACGCGGTCGAAGACGATGCGCTTGGGCAGCTCCTGGCGTTGGATGAAGCCGTCTTCATAGGGTTTGAAGTAGTCGTCGTCCGGGTCCTGCCGCTCGATGGTGATGGTGGCGTGCTCGACTTCGTCGGGGTCGCGGCGGGTTTCGACCCGGTAGGTGTGTTCCTCGAGGTCGAGGGCGAGGAAGAAGCTTGTCTGGCGGCGGGCGGCCTGGTTGCGCACGTAGCGGATCGTGCCGGCGAGGCGGCGGCTCGCGGCGCCGAGGTCGCTCGCGTTGACCCAGGCGAGGAGATTGGGCACGGCGATGAGCAGCACCGTCGCGATGATCACCAGCACGACGGTCAGCTCGATGAAGGTAAATCCGTTGCGCGTGCGTTTAGTCACCGAGTCGCCTGCTCGAGATGTCCGCGTTGTTGCCTTCGCCGCCCTGGACGCCGTCCTTGCCGAGGCAGATGATCTCGAAGGGCGGGTCGCCGGTGTCCGTCGTCTGGTAGATGTAGTCGTTCTTCCACGGGTCGGGCGGAACCACGTCCGTATTGAACAGGTACGGGCCCTTCCAGCCGCGGGCACGCCTCTCGTCGGCGGGCTTCTCGATCAGGACCTTGAGTCCTTCCTCCGAGGTCGGATACTCGCCCACTTCCGAGGCGTAGCGCTGCAAGGCCAACACGAAGACGGAGATCTGCGTCTTGGCGCTCTGGACCTTGGCCTTTTCGATCTCGCGCACGACGCTGAAGGTGACGACGGTGGCGAGAATGCCGAGGATGGTGATGACCACGAGCAGCTCGATAAGGGTGAAGCCGCCCCGGGCGGCGTGGCGGCTGGTTGTTGTTCGTGACATGCTGTGTCTCCTTCCGTTCCTCGTGAGCGCCTCTAGCGCGCGAACTGGTTCATCTGGAAGATGGGCAGCAGGATGGCGAGCACGATGAAGCCGACCACCAGGCCCATGAGAACGATCATGAGCGGCTCGAGCAGCGCGATGAGGCTGTTCGTGGCCGTCTCGACTTCGTTGTCGTAGGTCTCCGCGACGTTGGCGAGCATTTCCTCGAGGTTGCCGCTCGCTTCGCCCACGGCCAGCATGTGCACGACGATGGGGGGGAACTCCCGGGTGGTGCGGAGCTCGTCGCTCATGGTGGCGCCCTCGGCGACGCGGGCGCGGACGTCGCCCACGGCCCGGGCGATCACGGCGTTGCCGACGACGCCCTCGACGATCTCGAGGGCGCGGAGCACCGGGATGCCGCCGGCGAGCAGGGTGCCCAGCGTGCGGGCGAAGCGGGCCACGGCGAGCTTGCGCACGAGGCCGCCCGCGATCGGCAGCTTGAGGCGCAGGCGGTGCAGCAGCATGCGGCCGCGGCCGGTGCGGGTGTTGAGTCGGACGGCGACGATGGCCGCGGCGAGCACGGCGAGGAAGACGAGGAACCGCCAGCTCGCGAAGAAGGCGCTGATGCTGATGAGGGTGCGGGTCATGGCGGGCAGGTGGCGGTCCATCTCCGTGAAGACCTGGGTGAGCCGCGGCACGACGAAGGCCATGAGGAAGATGAGCACGCCCGAGCCGACGACGACCATAAGGGCGGGGTAGATGAGGCTGGAGATGATCTTGGTGCGCTGTTTCTGGGTCGTTTCCATGTAGTCGGCGAGCTGGGCGAAGATGAGTTCAAGCGCGCCGGCGGCCTCGCCGGCGCGCACCATGTTGACGTACAGGTCGCTGAAGAGCTTGGGGTGCTCGGACAGGGCGTCGGCCAGGGGCTCGCCGGCGTTGACGCACTCGCGCAGCGCGTAGACGATGCGCTGCATCGGGTGGCCCTCGAGCTGCTCGCTGATGGCGGTGAGGGTCTGCACGAGCGGCATGCCGGACTTGATGAGCGTGGCGAGCTGGCGGGTCATGACCACGACGTCCTGGCGCCGGACGCGCCGGACGAGTTTGGCGAGCTTGACCTCGGCGGTGAGCGAGACGGCCTCGCCGGCTTCCTTGACCTTGGTGACGAAGACGTCCTGGCGCTTGAGCTTGGCGCGGGCTTCTTTGGGCGTGTCGGCGTCGATGATGCCGCTGACGGTCTTGCCGGCCGCGTCGTAGGCTTTGTATTCGTAGACGGGCATGGGGTCGGGTCCTGCTGCCGTGTGCCTAAAGTACGTCTTCTAAAGCACGTCTTCCTGGGTGACGCGCACGACTTCTTCCATCGTGGTGATGCCCATGGCGACCTTGCGGGCGCCGTCGGCGCGCAGGGTGCGCATGCCGCGCGTGACGGCGCTCTGCTTGATCGAGCCGGAATCCACGCGCTCGAGCGTGAGGCGGCGGGCCTCGCTGTCCATGACGAGCAGCTCGAAGATGGCGGTGCGGCCCATGTAGCCGCTGCCGAAGCACTTGTTGCATCCCCGGCCGTGGGCGACGTGGCCGTCGGCGAGGTCCGCGGGCGTGAGGCCGATCTCGCGGAGCTGCTTCTCGTCCACGGCGAGCGGCTCCTTGCAGTGCGGGCAGATCGTACGCACAAGGCGCTGGGCGGCGATGGCGACGACGGACGAGGAGACGAGGTATGGCTCGATGCCCATGTCGATGAGGCGCGTGATGGCGCCGGCCGAGTCGTTCGTGTGCAGGGTGGAGAAGACGAGGTGGCCGGTGAGCGAGGCGTGCGTGGCGATCTCGGCGGTCTCGTAGTCGCGGATCTCGCCGACCATCACGACGTCGGGGTCCTGGCGCAGGATGGAGCGGAGCCCGTTGGCGAAGGTCAGGTTGATCTTGGGTTTGACCTGGATCTGGGCGATGCCGGCGAGCTGGTACTCGACAGGGTCCTCGACGGTGATGACGTTGACCTCCTCGCTGTTGATGCGGCTGAGCGCGGCGTAGAGCGTGGTGGTTTTGCCCGAGCCGGTCGGGCCGGTGACGAGAATGATGCCGTGCGAGAGGCCGACAAGCCTTTTGAAGCGCTCGAAGGTGTCCTCGATCATGCCGAGGGATTCGAGCGAGATAAAGACCGAGCTGCGGTCGAGCAGCCGGAGCACGACGCGCTCGCCGAAAATCGTGGGAACGACCGAGACGCGGATGTCCACGTCGCGGTCGGCGACGCGGATAGCGATCTTGCCGTCCTGGGGCAGGCGTTTTTCGGCGATGTTGAGCTTGGCCATGACCTTGATGCGCGAGACGATGGCGGCATGGTAGTGGCGCGGCGGGGTGAGCCGCTTGTAGAGCACGCCGTCGATGCGGTAGCGCACGATGAGGTCCTTTTCGTAGGCCTCGAAGTGGATGTCGCTCGCGCGCTCCTTAAGGGCCTGGAGGATGATGACGTTGACGAGCTTGATGATGGGCGCTTTGTCGGCGATCTCGAGCAGGTCCTCGGTTTCGTCCTCGATCGTGTAGACTTCGCCGCGCTCGGCCTCTTCCTCGCGCATGGTCTCGACGACGTTCTGGGCGGCGCGCCCGCTCTGGTGGTAGCAGCGGTTGATGGCGTCGATGATGCTGGCCGGACGGGTGATCATCATCTCGACGTCGGCGTGCAGCAAGAGGGCGATGTCGTCGAGGGGCTGCATGTTCATCGGGTCGGCGACGGCGACCGTGACGTTGCCGTCGTCGGTGTAGAGGGGGATGACGCGGTGTTTCTTGGCGAAGTTGATGGGCACCTTGGTCAGGAGGTCTTTGTCGATGATGTCTTCGTCGAGCTCGCGCACGAAGGGGACGCCAAGCTGGAGGCCGAGCGCCTCGAGCAGGTCGTCCTCGGTGATGTAGCCGCGCTCGATGAGGATGTCGCCGAGGCGGCGGCGGCGGCCTTCGGCCTCCCAGAGTTGGGCGCACTCGTCGGCCTGCGCCTGGGTGCAGGCGCCGTTGGCGACGAGGATTTCGCCGATGAGGCGTCGTGTCATGCGCGGTCCCTCGATTCTTATGTAAGCCCTTCAGGCTAATGGAAGCATTATGATGGGCCACGTTTCCCAGGGTGGCGCTGCGCTGACCCTGGGCTATTCTATGCAGCCCCTACGGGGCATCCCTGGCGCGGTGCTTCCGTTCCTGATGCCACGCGACGCGTGTGTCGTCGCGTGGGCTGATCCGCTTTGATCTGTGAAAATCTGTGGTTGATTCTATCTATTGTTGCCAGACGTTGTCGGTGCCGTCGTGGTTCTCGCGCGCCTTTTGCCGTTGGATCTTGCGCCGGCGTTTCGGATCGATCTCGAACCGGGGGCGTTCGAGCTCGATGTCCTGTCCCTGCATCTCCTCGGAGATGGCGACCATCTCGGGGGTGTCGGTGACGATATGCGGGGTGATGAAGATCATCAGGTTCTTCTGCATGTCGATGACGCTCGTGCTGCGAAACAGCAGCCCGATGAGCGGGATGCGGCTCAGCACGGGCACGCGGGTGATCGTCTTGGTGCGGTCGTGGCGGCGCAGGCCGCTGATGATGATCGTATTCCCGTCTTCCACACGGACCTTATTCTTCGTCTTGCGAATCGCCATCGGCGGCCGGGAGCTTGCGTCGGTCGCGGTGGCGCCGATGAGGCTCGAGACCTCCAAGTTTATCTCCATGATGACGAAGTCGTCCGCGTTGATCTGGGGGGTAAACGTGAGCTTGATGCCGACTTCCTGTTCGTCGAACGTTTCGGTCACCTCGCGGTCGGTGCCGGTGCCCGCGATCTGCGAGGTGGAGACGAAGATCTTGTCGGTGATATCCACGCTTGCCTCTTCGTTGTTGATCGTGAGCACCTTGGGCGAGGAGAGCACGTTGACCTTGTTGATCTCGGAGAGCGCCTTGAGGTAGGCGTCTATGTGCGGGATGATGTAGGTCTTGCCGCCGATGGTGACCCGGGTGTTGGTCATCGAGCGGACGGCAACGTTGATCCCGCGGTTGAGGCCTTCGCCGGCGAACACGTCGCCGAGGCCGAGACCGAGTTCGGTGCCGATGCCGATCTCCTGGCGGCTCGGGCCGATCCGGGTGTCGAATGACGGCCCCCGGGTCTGCCACTCGATGCCGAAGCCGAACTGGTCGTCGGAGCTCACCTCGACGATCCACACCTCGACGAGCACCTGGGGCTGGGGCTGGTCGAGCTCCTCGAGAAGCTGGCGGTACACCTCCCAGTCGAGGGGCGAGGCCGAGACGAGGATCTTATTCGTCGTTGCGTCGGCGATGAAGAAGACTTCGGATTCCTGCTGCGCGCCGCGGGCGGCGGGGACGGTGGCGCCGGCGGCGGTGGCCACGATCGGGGGCCGCCTCTCCGCGAAGCTCCTGAGCAAGTCCGCGAGATCTTCCGCCACCTGGTTCTTGCACTGGAAGGTGTGGATGGGGAAGACGTCGGCTGGCGGCGGGGTATCGAGCTTCTTGATGAGGTCGAGCACGCGCTGGGTGTCGCGCTCGGAGGCGACGATGATAAGGGAGTTGAGCCGGGCGTCGGGAAGGATCTTGATCTCCGCTGCCTGCGAGACCACGCCGCCCAGTGGCGACGGCACAGCCGGCGTGCCGCCCGGAGCGGGCGGGGTACGGGGGGTCGGGGTCCGCCCGATCGGCGCCCCGGGCTTGCCGATGTCGAGGATCTCACGGATGGTGTCAGCGATGTCGGTCGCGTCGGCGTTCTGGATTCGCACGATGGTGATGATTCCGGCGGTGCCGGGCACGTCGAGCTTCTCGATGATGCTCATGAGGTAGCGGATGCGCGACTCGGCGTCCTTGATGATGATGGCGTTGATCCGCGGCAGGCTCATGACGAGGGACGTCCGGTCGCGGAGCTGGCCCACGATCTTGTAGGCCTCTTCGGCCTCGATGTAGTTGAGCACGATGAGTGCGGTGACGGGCTTCTCGGTCGGTCCGAGCGCCTCTTCGCGGCTCAGGACTTTTACCTCGGTGGGGGCCGGGGTGAAGTCGGCGCCTTTTTTCGTGACGGTGATGAAGTACTTGCCCTCGATGAGCATGTAGCCTTCGTCGTCGAGGATGGCGCGCAGGATGTCGAGCGCCTCGCTCTTGGGCAGCGGCCGGTTCCACTGGATGGTCACCGTGCCGGTGAGCTGGTCGGGCAGGAGGAAGTTGACTTCGAGTCCCTGGGCGATCATCTCGATGACGCGCGCGATCGAGATCCCCTTCAGATTGCCGAGGATGATCATGCCCCCTTGAGTCGGCCCCACGTCTCTGACGGGCGGTTCCTCGTCTTCCCCGACCGGCTCTTCGTCGTTTACGGGTGGTTCGTCGTCCCCGACAGGGGGCGGGCCGATGGGCTCCCCGGCCTGGGCGAATCCCAGGCATGCCATGCAGATCACCAGCGCCGCCGCCCAGGTGAGCGTCGCCGCAGTTGCACGAGTCGCGTCTTGTGCCATCACTCTGTCTCCGAACGTGTGTGCCCGGTTTCGCCGTCGGGCCGCCAAGGCGGCCGGGCCGCTAGGGCGGCCGGGCCGCTAGGGCGGCCTTGTCAGAACCGGTTCAACTTTATCACGATGTAGGTGGTTTTTCCCAGCCGGTTGACCACCAGCGAGACGACGTCTTGTTCGAGCGCCTCGGCCAGGAGTTCGCGCGCCTGGGTCTCGCTCGTGATCGGCTTTTTGACGAGGCCGAGGATGATGTCCTGTTTCAGGATGCCGAGGTCGTTGAGGGGGCTCCGGCGGCCGAACGACACCACCCGGTAGCCCTGGAGGCCGCCGGCTTCGCCGGACGGCATGTACGGTTCGGTCTTGACGGTGTTGATCAGCGCCTCGACCCAATCGCCGTCCGGGCCGGCGATCTCTTCGCACTCGGCGACGAAGGCGGTCATGTCGACCGTGTAGAGGTTCGGGCGGGTCATGGTGATGATGGAGCTCCAGTCCTTCTGGTTGCCTCCGGCGACGGCCGAGGCTTCCGGCGGGAGGAACCGCTCGATGACGCGGTCATGCTTCTCGTCGCGGATCTCGTAGCAGACGTATTCGCGGGTCACCTCGGTAATGACGACCATGTGTTCGACGAAGCGGTCGCCTTCGTGCACCACCAGCTCCTGGTAGCCGGGTTTCTTGGACTTGTCCTTGATCGTCGCCTCCCAGACTCGGCCCTGGCCGTCGGGGTTCCAGGTGCCGACGAGCTCCCACGGTGGCTCTTTGAGCGGGGGCGGTGGCGGGCCCACCGTGGTCGCGGTGTGGGGCGTCTTGGGGACGAAGATGTTATTGCCCAGGATGATGCGTGGGTAGTCTTCGAGCATCGCTCGGTGGTGGTCTATCTCGGCCTCGAGCGTGGCGCTGCCGGTGGCTACGGCCAGGTCGTCCGGGGGCAGTGCGGGCTTGACGCCGGAGGTAAACAGGGGCCGCGCGGCGGCGTAGGCGGCCGCGGCGAAGATGAGGCCCAGCAACAGGTTGCCCAGGAGCAGGTTGCGTTTCGTCAGCATCTCCATCGGTCTTCTCCTGTCTGCTCATGGAGCGCGTCGGCTCAGTGGAGCACGAGGCTCAGTGGAGCACGAGGCTCAGTGGAACACGAGGCTCAGTGGAACATGAGCGCCTCAATTCGCTCGACCAGCCGCTTTTGGGCGACGAGGTCCTGGAGCTCGGTGATGGTTTCGTCTGAGAGAATGCCTGCCGGGCCGGCGCGCTCGTAGGCCGTGCGCCAGACGGTTTCGATATCGTGCAGGACCTCGAGCTGCGCCTCGGGCAGGGGCTCCTTTTGCCAGAGCATCGCCTGGGCGGCGCGCTCGGAGGGGTCCTCCACGCCCGGGTCTTTCCCGCGAGCGAGCGTGCGCATCTCGCTAAGGCTGGACTGCATGAAGGATGTGAGCTCCTCCCCCAGTGTGCCAGGCGTGGTGTAGTGTGGCGTGGTCACGTCGCCTGGTCGCGATGGCAGGAGGCCGGGCACGACCAGGAGGGCGACGATCGCGAGCACGACGACACCGGCAGCGGCGGGCACGAGGGGCCTGCGCAGGGCGGCCGGCAGGACGCCGCGCCAGCCGGGGCG
>Ga0180432_10001045_pt1 | contig 44147 bp, 65 predicted proteins | sample SS_ome_10_FD_132414 | JGI IMG/M metagenome (GOLD analysis project Ga0180432, IMG submission 132414) | Hypersaline lake sediment archaeal communities from the Salton Sea, California, USA - SS_1_MS_2 metaG | ecosystem: Environmental > Aquatic > Non-marine Saline and Alkaline > Hypersaline >... | reverse complement strand
ACACCTCTTTTAGAGCCTTCTGTATACCCTGAAAGCTGATTGTGGACTCAATGTCTGGACTGCCAGTTGCGACCTTTTCAAGCTGTTTTTGTTGCTCTTCCAACATATATTGAATCTGGTCTGCGTCTTCAGTCACGGATGCCAACGCATCGTGCTGCGATATGACTTCGGAGTGCATCACATCCCATAACTTGTTGAATGTGGCTTTGATAGCCATGTTGAGGCCAGTAGCGACCCCCAAGCGGAAATACTTCTCATTCTCGGTCATTTTCTACCTCCTCCCCGTTGCAATTTAATGCGTTGGGGTGTATACTAAGAACAGTACGCATCTTTACCTCCTATGGTTTTGCGTTGCTTTGAAGAATGATTGTGAGCCCTGTTCCAGCAGGGCTTTTTTCTTGCACGGAAGGGCTCGAACCTCCGACTTCCTGATTAACAGTCAGGCGTTCTACCGACTGAACTACATGCAACGAGAGCAGAGGGGATTGAACCCACGACTTCCAGATCGACAATCTGGCGTTCTACCAACTGAACTATACTCCCAAAAGTTCCGTCCTACACAACGGATTCCAACCGTCTCCTTCGATGCGTCCTTCGTGTCTCTGTTTCAACGGTTCCATCTGCCCTACCTTCCTCGGACGGAGTAAAGCCGCTTGTTGGAATCGAACCAACATCCTGTGCTTGGAAGGCACTAGCTTTACCATTAAGCTAAAGCGGCATAGCGGAGGGGAGACTCGAACTCCCGATCCTCGGCTTATGAGACCGAGTACTGACCGCCAGCTCCGCGTTCTACCAATATTCTACCAGTTTCTACCAAATTGGTAGCAAGTACTAAAATCCACTAATATCTACTAAATTAGTAGATCGAGCAGGATGCTTTAACTTTCTTATCGCCTTGAATTGTATTTGTCGTATTCGCTCTCTGCTCAAATTAAACTTCTCGCCTGTCTGTTCTAAAGTCAACTCTTCCCAAAATCTGTAATATAACACATCTTGCTCTCGTTGTGTTAATGTCTTCATCACTTCCTCGAAGATACGCTGGTCTTCACGCTCGTATAATTCCTGGTAGAGATCCTTGGGGTCTACGACCCCTTCAAGCTCATAGTCCTCTTCTTTCCAGAACAACGGTGCGTAATCATCCATCTTCTTTCCTGCGTTTGAGTCGGGGATAACCCCAATCTCTTGGTTGGGTCACTCCTGCCTTCTCACCGCACACATCACAAGTTCCGTTATGGAACGTTGCCAAGTGGTCTTTCGGCCATTTTGCTCCTGCCTTTCTTGCACAATCGCTGCATACCCATGATGGGTAGTCGTCATCGTCAGGACAATCGGAGTTCTCTCTCTTTGCCTGATACAGTAATACATCCCGCAGTGTTGCCATTGCTTTCCTCCGCGTTCATTCTTAAGACGTCCTCATTGAACCTCTTCGTTTTATGCTTCATCTTCTCGTGCTTCTTCTCACACTTCTTTAGAAGCCTCTGTCTGGCTCGTGACGAGCGTTGCTGCCCGTCCTTATGTTGGAACTCGCAAGAGAGAAAACAATTGCTCTCATCGCCAAACATACGGCATATCTCTGGTCTTTCATCATACACCGCACACGTATAGTCGTCTTTCAAAAAACAGCACTTCAATGACGGAGTTGGTGCCAGACATTGCGGAACGCCCTTGTACGATGGTGCTTTCCACACATCTACTGGCTGCTCTTGTATCTTGTCTTGGTTGTCACGCACCAAATCTTCTGGCAACGGGCAACACAAACAACACTTAGCCTTGCACTCTTTCAGATATTTCTCGCACTTCATCAAACGCCTCCATCAATGTCTTTGCTTTCAATTTACGCCAATGACGCAAGTCATCATCGTCTACCTTCTCAAGATGCCATATCTCTTGACGCTTGGTGTCTATCCAGAGATCACCACGCCTCTCGCACTCTCTTCTTACTGGTGATACTACCGTGTCATCGTTCATTTCTTCCTCAACTCATCTAGTACCAGATTTATGAATAACAACGCTGTATATGCTGCCATCAGCACCAAGACAAAAGCGAAGGATCCCCATATCGGTGACAACACCCAGAACCACGACCAATCAATATGGTGGGTCAATTTGAGGCCGATGAACAATATCGTCAGCAGCCCCGAGAAGTTTATTCCAACTCCGTATCCAACAGCTCTTTCAGTTGACATACGCTGTCCTCCTGACTTTGTATCGCTTGCTCAATCCGTTCAAGGTGGAAGGCCATCTGACGAAAGCGGTTCTCTTCGTGCAGCTCGTCAGTGGTCTTGTCGCTAACATCAATCATGTGCAGTACCGCCTCCGTCATTGGGATTTTACCCCATACGTGACCATCTATGTCCTTCATGTACTCGTAGCACCTCTCTGCCTTGTTGAAGCGGGCATTAACCCCCGACCCCTTCCAATGCACGTTGCATATCTGCATATTGTGGATTGCCTGTCCTGTCCATGGTATCATCTTCATGATTGACACTCCCTGTCGTTGAATTTATCCCAAAAATCTTCTGGAACGTTTTTGGGATAAGCTGGTCTAGCCATCCAGAAGATTACATTTTCCAATTCTTTATTTGTTTTTGAGTCTTGCCAATAAAGGTTACTGTCGAACATTAATTTATCGTCCATTATAAAAGCGTCTGCCGAACAGAGATATGCCATTATAATCAAGCCATCGTCTAACAAAACTAAAACTTCATTTAGAATCTGTTTATCTGCTCCCCAAAAAAAACTTGGGACAGGCAAACTTTTACTAACATCAATCCATTCTCCAAAAACAGCATTTTCAGACTGTTCATTAAGAAGCTTTTCATGTTGAAGACATACTATTTCGAGATTTCGTTTCATCAATTTTTCAGTCACCTGATCCCTCCTGCTTCTTTGAAGAGTTGGTGCAGCAGCTCGAAGAACTTCTGTGCTTTGTGGTTGAGCGGTTTCCCATCATCTTTGATGGTGATAGTGCCATCCCGTGTGATGCTCATTATCTCCTCACCTTCGATGCAGAAGTTGAGTTGTTGTGTCGGAGACGCAGCTCCGATCTCTGGTGTCTTAATAAAGTTATCCTTCACCTGTAACTCCTCTTTTTGTGATTTCATCCATAGCTCTTTTCTTCACAATGAAGTCCAGCTCATTGCTGTTTATCTTAATTTCGTCCAGGAGAATTGTGTCGATAAGTACATGGATAGCATACGAGAGATAGCACTCCAGATGCCCCCAATCGTCATCTTTTCCATCCCATAGCTTCATCATCTTTCCGTTGATGGACACGCCATCATCACAATCTTGGTCGCAGAACACGCACTTGCGTATCGGCTCTCCAATGTATACGCAGCCCTCTGCTGCTCTTGGCTCTGTATCAGTCATCTAACAACTCCTTTGCCATTTGGTACGCAGCAGAGGCCATAACTGGACACCTGAAATACCCTAAACTTCTCTGCCTGCCGTCGATTCTTATTCTTGCCTGATATGCTTTAGAGGGTTGGTTCCAACCGACTCCAACATACTCATTATTATTTCTACGATTACTGTTGTTTTCTCTCCAACTAACCCATCTGCAATTTGATGGCTCATAACTCCCATCGTTGTCTATCCTGTCTATTGCAAGATCATCTTTGTATCCGTTCTCCGTAGCCCAGGAATAGAAGTCAGCAAAACTGTTTTTCCATTCCTGGCAAACGGTAACTCCTCGCCCTCCATAATCATTGTATTTTTCATGGTTGGTGTTAAAGCATCTGCTTTTCATTCCAGTCCAAATACGATAAGGCCGAGTTCCTTCCATCAAGTGTCTCTCATATAACCTACCCAAAATCTTTCACCTTCAGCTTAAACCTTATAGGAAGTCCATTTCTATGCAGCATCATTGGGAATGGTCTGGCAACAATGCCTTCCATGATGTGTTCGTCTACCGCAAACTTCGACATAGGCTTGCTCATGACGTATTGGATTATCTCATCTTCTTTCCACCCAAAGGAGTTACCCTCTCCATTTTGCAACAATGGAGCTGCCTGAATACCCATCTTTATCGCCATCTCGATAACGGTGTCGTACTCCATCCACCATCTGCCAATGACAACATCGAAGAGAACAAACCGTTGCTCCTTTCCGTAATACCCACCGCTTTGGATTTTGGGACCAAACCCCTCGCCAAAAAGTGTTACATGGGTGGCATCCTCGAAGACTTCCTCGAACAGCTCTGGCGTGAAGTGACCCTGCAAGTATTCAAGCAACTTAGGGGGCAAACAGGCGTTGTCAGTGCGTCCTGCAAACTTGACTTCCCATACCGTGCCTGTCAGCTCTTGGTTCTCGACAACCGCTTTGCGCTCTGCCATGATACGGATGTTCATGCCGTCAATCTTCTCCGTCAACATCCAATGCTTGATGTTTGCAAACTCATCACATGAATATTCATCCCTGATGAATTTATGACGGTTCCTCTTCTGTTCTGGTGTCAACTTCTTTAGTTCTTCCTTTGTGTAGGAAGCTCCTTCTCTCTTCCACAAGCTTTGGATTTTAGGGTACTTCATAAGTGACCTCCTATTGGAACTCTTTAAGGATCTTTACTTTCTCTGGTTCGTAGCAGATATCCTCCGCTTTGACGGCTCCATGAGTAGCCCTGTCGATCTTCATTGCGATTGCGCAACTGACCTTCTTTCCTGCACTTATTTTAGTCATAGTGCGTACTCCGACCCCTGATAATTTGGCAAGATTTTGCCTCGTAACTCCTTGAGTCTTACAGTATTCGTTAATGTCCATGATATCTCCTCATCTTTTTATGGCATTTGGGTTGACCTAAAACCGTACGTTAAACCATAATGCAATTTAACGCAAATTAAAAGTGAGGCTCCCATGGGACACGAAGAGATAAGAGAAGGCTACTTTAGAGTCACACAAGTGCTACAACCTTACTCATCATACGCGGAGATCCCCCATCATATTCTGGTAAAGGCACAGAACAGGGGAATACGAACCCATAAAGTGTGTGAGATGTATATGTTAGATGAGTACTTCCCGTACCCCGATGACGACATAGCGGGGTATTTTGAGAGCTTTAAGCATTGGTATGATGACGACATCATAGATCGTCTTGTATGCGTTGAGCTACGCCTCTATAACGACCTACTACGTATCACAGGACAAATAGATATAGTCGGTGTGTTGAAAGGGGATACGTCCCCCTCGGTCATTGACATCAAAACAAGTCAGACCCCGACAAAGAGCTGGCCTCTTCAATTAGCGGCATACCGACACCTTTACAACGAATCCGATGAGAAGTCAAAAGTGAAAAGACGACTTGTCGTTCAATTAAACAAAGAAGGAAAACCGCCAAAGATACACGAGTACTACGACTTTGACAAAGATTGGCGTCTGTACCAGGGTATCTTAGAAGCATGGAGGTACTATTATGGTTGACATAGATACTGCCGTTGAGAATTGGACTGAATGGCTTTACGATAACTACATTGGTGGGGATCCCTACCGTGAAGAACCTACTGACGAGGAATTGGAAGCTGCTGCTGTTGACAGATACGAAGATATGCTGATGGATGAGGGGCTATACTATGATTAATTACGATAAGGTTCTGAACGATATGTTTCCTCCCGAGAAGGAAACATCCGACCAAAAGCTTCCTTCCAAGAAGGGAATAATCTTGGCAAAAAGCCAAAGCACAGAGATGGCAGACCCGAAGGTAGAGTGGAAAGACCCCTTCGATATAAAGGCGGTAGAGGTCGCTTTCAATGACACCGAAGTTAGGATGTTAGTCACCAAAGCAAAAGACTTCCATGTTGAGAGCGACTTCCAAGCCAAGGAGGGGTTTGACCTTGCAATGACCGCTCGTAGAATGGCATCGGATATCGGTAAGGCTCGCAAGTCGATAACCGAACCGCACCTACGCTTCCAAAAGAAGTGTATTGCCATTGAGAAAGAATACACCACCCAACTCGAGAGTGCTGAAACCATTCTGCTATCAAGAGTCGAAGACTACAAAGCGGAACGGAAGAAGCGTCTCGAAGAAAACAACATCGTTGACCCCAGCTTTGACGACTTCAAGACCGAACAGGGGAGCTGCAAAACCAAGATGGTCTACGACTTCTTATTGCTGGACATCGAAGCTGTACCACGCGAGTATCTTAAGCTGGATACTGCGAAGATAAAAGAGGCTCTTAAGAAAGGGGTTCGTAAGATACCTGGCCTTGAGATCCACAAAACAGAGAAAAAACAATACAGAATGAGGAAAAAGAAATGATACAAGAAGAAAACAGAGCCATGGTTATTGGCGACCAACAAAACTTTGCTATTGAAGAGGTGAACCGTGAGTTCTTGCCCATCGGGGGTGAGTCAGACAACTTGATGGGATGGATGAAATTGCTGGCTGAAGCACCATTTTACAAGAGCATGGGAGGACTGCCAGCCATGGCAGCAATAGTACTCACAGGACGCGAATTAGGGGTTGGTCCGATGGCTTCTCTTAACGGAGGCTTTTGGAACATCCAAGGACACATCACTATGTCCTCTGAACAGATGCGTGCCAAGTTCCGTCAGGCTGGCCATTCGCTTATTCTTGTTACATTGACCGAAGAGGCGTGTACACTCAAAGGAGTCCGTAAAGACAACAAAGACACCTGTGAGATGACCTTTACAATGGAAGACGCAAAGAGAGCTGGTCTGATGGGAAAGAACAACTGGAAGACAGACCCGAAGTCTATGTTGATGGCATCGTGCAGCCGTAAGTTGATTCGCTTCCTGGCTCCCGAGCTTCTTGCTGGTACAGGCATGGATGAAGTCGAGATAGCGTGCATCGAGGAGGATACAACTCCAAAGGAGCCAAAGAAGTTGGATCCCATCGTTGGCAAGTTCATCAGCGACTACAATCTGATGGATCTCGACAGTCCTGCCAGCAAGTTCATTGATGCGATTTGTGTGAATTTAACACAAGATCGAGATATTACGCTCAAGCAGTGCGCCCACGACAGAGAGCGTTTCGACAAAGGTTTCAAAGACTTTATGGCAGGGACAGCCAAAAAGGAAGTGGAAACGAAGCCAGTGTAACAAAAAGGGGCGCGAACGCCCCAACATCATACACGGCAGATGTTTGGAGGGGAGTGATCCCCTCCTTTTTTATTCCTCGTCAGATTCACCGACCGTAACAGTAACCTTCTTTTCATAGTTCTCGGACACTGTATAGGTGATAGAGTCTGTTGACGACCTGTCATCTGGAAGATCGACAGCCGTCTCTCTTTGGAAACCAAGGGCTTTTGCTGATATCTCAATAACTTTCGAGAGACACTCAAAGAAAGGCGTACAGCAGCCAGCCACGCATCCCTCAAAGGGGTTGCAACATTCGATATGTCCTTCTCTAATCATAGGAACACAGCAATTGTTCTCCGCTTGTGCCTTGAGAAATTCCATCGTCTACTCCTCTGGGCTCCACGGTGTGAGGTCATCAACACCGATCTGTTCTTCGACATATTCCTCTATTGGGTTGTCCTGGGGGTAGTGCTCGACCACCTCCTTAGAGAACCAGAGAGCTTGCGTCCATGTGCAGGAACATAGTCCTGACGCCATGCAAAAGAATAACACTAAACGCTTTATCATGTTTAATCCATGTCTATTGCATATCGAACCGAAAATTCTACACGTCGGTTGCCGTTACCAAAATCTTCCCATTGGTAAGAATCGTTGATGGTCGTTCCTGTTCTTTTGATACGAGCAGAATGAGAATTTCCACCAAGGTTGATTTTACCAAGTTCGTTATTGCCACCATTACGATAAATGTGAGCAACACCGTTAGATTGTCCTCCTTGCGAAGTCAGACAATTGGCTACAGAATAAGGAAGCTGGAAAAGAGCATCGACTGCTCCTGAACCATCTGTTCCTCCATCCCTTGAAAGGTGAATATTTACGAGACACGAACCGTCACGATATACAAGGTAATTAGAACCTTTCGTACCAAATGTCGCTGACGTTCCTCCGTTTGGAAGTGTGTATGTTCCCGAATCGGCTCCAAATTGTCCTGGAGGTGTTGCAAAAAGTCTATTTTCATTGAATAATCCAATACCATCGTATTCGTCTAATGCTTGTACTGTCCAATCGTCTGACGCTGACATTTGCATACGGAACGAACCAATCATAATACAAGGGTTATCATCGTAATCCGCTTCAGTAATATCTTCAAAACTGAAGAACCCGATTTCTACATCGGCATTGGCAGCAGATGGGTCACCGATATTTGCAGATGCGGGAGAATGATTCATTGCAGGAACACGAGAACACATGAATGCTATAGCATCTTCGTCATCATTTGTAACGGCATAAATGAAAAACGGCATATCAACAGTGGCAGCTATCGAAGTTGTCAATCCAAACAAATTGCCAACAATTTCTGAAGAACCTGTATCGTCAATGAAATCTTGGTCTGCTGTTACAGTATATTTTTTCATAAGTCCAGGCGACGACCTGTCTCTCATAATGACATAACCAGGATTTGTCGTTGACAGAGCAGTACCATCAGCACTTGTTACTGTTAAAGTGCTACTTGAATATGTGATTCCAAGGTTGGAAACCCATCCTCCAGGAACAGGAACAGAATACGCTCCATCAAATGACGACGATTTAACACTTTCGAACGTTGCTGTTTGTGTCAAATTGTCGAAACGAGCAAACTCTGTCCATGCTGTTGCATTTGTTCTTTTCTCGAAAATCAACGGAGTTAAATTCGCTGTAACTGAACCATAATCAGCGTTTGCGATTCTCCAACCATATCCGTTCGATGATGTGGAATTAAGAAATTCTAATCCTAATTCTTTATCCGTATCAGAACCAGAACCTGCTCCTGAAATTCGAACAGTTCCCATGTATGTTGGAGGATTCAACCAACCATTGACACCCTGAAATTCAGCTTGTCCAGTTGAAAAAACACCAGTTCCTTTTGGTGTCACCGTGATATCGATATTGGTATCTGTACCATCAGCGGTAATCGTGGTGCCAGCAATCGTCATACCAGCAGCTGCAACGTTGGTGTCCAAAGTTGTAATATATCCAGTTGTTGCTGTAATGCTCGTAACGGTCGGCGTAGCACTAAACGAAGGCGCTCCTGCGTTCGCTGTAAGAACGGTATTCGCCGCTCCTTGAGCAGTAACTTGGATATCACCAGCAGCATTTCCATATAAGACTCCATTCGAGGTAAAGGTTCCAACACCTGTTCCTCCGTTAGATGTGTCCAAAGGATCTGTCAAAGTTGTGATTCCTGCAAATGTAGGCGAGGCATCTTGGGTCAAGTCTTGATCAATAACCCCTGCTGTCCCTTCGATTGTCAGCGTTGCGTTGGCATCTGTACCAGTAGCGATCTTAATGTCTCGCTGCGTTCCAGAAGCCGTATGTTCTGCCTCGAAGTTGGCGTTGTCCATGACAAACGTTCCAGCAGCGTCTTGTGCCTGGATGGTAACATCAGTACCGTCTCCGACAGTGAAGTTCTCATTCAGCGTCACGGAGCGGTTTCCGCTCGCTACCAAGAAATTCAACGTTCTGTCAGCACTGTCATTCTCGTTCCATGTTAACAACAGATGGTTGCTGTCATCGGTATCAGGAAGTCCGAATGTGCCAGTAATCTCGAAATTGCGAGCTGAAATATCTCTGACTAGAAGGTCGGCATTTGAATCCCAGTAGTACTCTGTAGCAGCAACAATCTTGATTGTATCCTCTGTTGGCGGAGTCACGATGTTATTTCGTGTCCTAACAATTCTGATCCAGTAGTAAGTCTGACCATTGACGGCAGTAGCAGCCCATCCAGAAAGGTCGCCTGAATCAAAACGGATACTTCCGTTCTGCGTGAAACCGCTTGTATCATCAGAAGGAGTGAATTGTGTCCACGATGGACCAGCTATCGAATAATAAAAGGTTGGTATGACAGTCTGACTTGCCACGGTATCTAAGATAACTTGTATCTCGTCAAAAACAGCAGACCCACCGACCATAATCTCATCGTTATCAGCAACGAATATCTGAACGTCAGAAGCACCAGAGCCAAACTCTGTAGTTCTATCTGTGTACGTTGGACCCGAAGTCACCACCCATGCGTAGTCGGGGCCAGCAGCAGTTCCAATGTGCTGATGAATGACTCCAACCCCAGGGTGAGTACCGACAGCCCAAGGAGCAACGGATCCAGCACCACCAATGGCAACGTCCATACCGTGAATCTCACCACCCGTTGAACCAGCAGTTTGGATAATCACGTCTTGTACTGTCAGTTCTTGCCCAGCAGCACCAGAAGTGGCATCGAAGTCTTGAGTAAGCTTACCAAGAGTTCTTAAAGCAGCATCATGGTCGCCACTGCAAGCCTCGAACACATATCCCCATCCTGTAGCGTAGAACGCAGCTTTTTCCGCTTCACCAGAATGCGTTGTTGGCATACGTACTCTCGCACCAATAAGCTCTGGATCGTTAGTAAGGGATACACCTGTAAAGTCTACATCTAATCCAAATTGTTCAGAAGAAGCACCTGACGGATCGAGAGCTGTACCATCGACATAGAAAGCCTTCCATACTTGAGAGGCAGCGATAGCAGTGTTCGGAGTTACAGAGAAATGAGTCTGTGTGTTCCCTGTGTTCGCAGCAACAGTAACTCCTGTAAACGTTGGGGTGTTGTCAGTGGTTACATCTTGGTTGATTGTCGAAGCGGCTTCAACAGTCAGATTTCCAGAAAGCGAAACACTTCTGTCTCCTGAATTTACCAAGAAGTTGAGAGTACGATCACTGGTATCGTTCTCATTCCAAACAAGTGTCAGCCAGTTAGAGTCGTTTGTATCAGAGATTTTAAACGCTCCATTAGAGGTGAGATCGGTAAATGCCCCTGTATTTGGAGTAGTACTTCCAATAGTAGCAGGACGAGCAAAACAGTCATCAAGGTTCGCAGGAACCACAAACTTATCAGTCGCAGAATACGCATATGCCTCCGCATCGGTAGCGGTTTCCCCAACACCCTTTTGTGATGTTGTGGCATCCGCAATGGTGAATGTTAGTGTATTTCCAGTAGCAGAACTGCTAAGACCTTGAGCAGAGGTTCCGACCACATTGATAATCCCCGCAACGGGGTTCGCTGATCCAGAATCACTATCAAGCTGTGTAACACCTGTTGTACCTCCTACGACTTTCTCCCACGTCCCAGTTGTACCAGAGACAGAGGCAAGAAACCAAATGTCACCAGCACTTGTATCTACCCACTGCTGACCAGTAGAGTACTGATAGTCGGCAGTAGTTGGCGCACGAGCCATTTTTATTTGAGGAACACCAATGTCATCCTCACGCCCTGTAAAGGGGTTAATTGTGATAGGCATAAGTCCCTCCTGTTATGCGTAGGTTAAGCCAAAAAGCGTTCTGGCATACAAGGTTCCAGAAGTTCCTACTGCGACATAAGCAGATGAATCGACTCCCAGTGTGAACTTTGTAGCATCGACTTTGGTAATTGTGAAAACGATAGAACCAGAGCCATCACTGACGACTTCGGACATATCCGATGCGGTGATCTCTATCTGATCGTTAGTAGAGAGCCCGTGAGCAGTTGTCGTAGTGACCTCTGCTGGGTTTGCCTTCGTTATAGCACTGATCGTCAACGCTGAACTGGCATCAAAGATCTGATCAAAGAGTGGAATTGCATTACTGCCTGTACGGGCAAACTTCCGAGCAATCAGGTTGCCAGAAGCATCTTGTTCGTTCTCAATAATCATCCAGCCAGCAGCATCTACAGCCGTGCCGACTCGTGAATAAGCGATATACTTTAGATACGTTTCACCGCCTTTGTTGCCTTTATATTGCCAAAACAAAGGTTCTGTTGGTATCTTTTCACCATTGGGGCCAATTAATTGACCTGGTACTGTTCCTCTTGACATGGACATTGGTTGTCTCCTTACGGTAGTAAGGGCGCCTCCGAAGAGGGCTCCCCATACGGGGGCGCACTAATAGGTTAGTGGATAGCCCTATTAGAGCCTTTAAGGAGATATATAGCAAGGGATAAAAAAGAGGCAAAAGTGAAGCAACACCTTTACCCCTCTACAAAATGAGTGCAAGAAAAGTTATTCAGCCGTGACTTCTTCCACTGGCTCTTCAGATTCTTCGAGGACTTCTTCCTTAACTTCTGCTTCTTCTGGAGCGTCCACTTTCTCTTCTTCGGCTTTCTTGGCTTCTTCTTCCGCAGCCTTCTGTTTTGCAAGCACCTTCTGCTCTGCCAAGATACTTCCCATGTCGGACAATAGGTCTTGAATCTGATCGTAATTATTCACATTCATTGGAATGAGTAATGTGGTTCTAACACCGTACTTCGTTTGGAATCCAAGTGACATGATTGCATTTGAGCTGAAATTAGGCTCCATCTTTAACCTCCAATGGTAATGGTTCAATAGAACGGTACTGTATGCCATTATTGAATTACTTTCAACACAAAAAAAGCCCACCCTCCGAAAAGAGTGGGCGCATGAAAGACACAATGAAGGTCTAATCTACACGGATACACTTAATGAATATCTTGCAATCCAATGCTCCACCACCGTCAGGAACGATGGATAAGGATCCACCAGACGCAATAGACATAGCAGCGTCATCAATCGTTGTTGGACGATCAATGTCTGTATCAGAACCTGCAACAGAGACTGCATTGGTGATGTCAGTACCAGCTCCAGCAGCACCGTTATTGAGCTTCCAAGAACCGCCATTAGCAGAGGTCGCTATTGACCACGCATCTATGACTTCAAACTTGAACGGAGCATTGGAGTTATAAATGTTCACCGCAGCAGCTTGGTTACTGATCATAGCATAGAGAGTGAACTCCATCCCATAAACAGTATCCGATGCGTCACCAGCACTTGGAACAGCAATCGGATCAAGCTCGTTGGCATTGACGTTGGTAAGAGCATTACCAGTACCATCACAATCGAAAGACTTATTGGTAAGAGTATCAGTCGTATCACGCCCGATAAGAGTGTGAGTAGCGTCCTGAATCGTGACCGCTCTGTTATCTGTATGAGCAGAAGTCATCGACAGAGTTTTACCTCCTGTCGCACCACTAAGCTCCCAAGTTGCACGCTTGGTTGTGTCTCCGTTATCTCCCCAATAGCAAGTGGAATCGGAAAGAATCTTGTTAGTCAATGTTTCCGACCCTGCTAGTGTTGCCAGCGTTCCGCTTGTTGGTAGAGTAAGAGCAGTATTTCCACTTGTTGTGACATCAAGAGTATGTGCTCCTGTTTGTGTCCATGCTCCCAACGTTGTAAGCGTTCCACCAAGAGCAATATTACCTCCTAGTGTGATTGAACGATTTGTGTCTCCAACGTCCCAAGATACAATCTTACTTCCTGTAAGAACTTCAGCAGTATCGAACTCCAAGTCAAACGCTGCACCCGAAGAACGGATAGAGAAGTTTGTTAAGGCGTCTGCTGTACCACCGTTGATATCTGGTGCTGTTAGCGTCTTGTTTGTGAGCGTTTGTGCCAACGTGACGAACGCAAATGTATCGTTGACAGAAGCAAAGTCTGGCACTGTCAAGGTTGGAGCGCCCACTGTCTGTGTGGTGAATGATAAAATAGCATCATTCGCACCAGCGTCATTCAACGTACAGTTGTTAGCTAAAGAGGTCGCACTAGTAAGTGTCGGAGTTCCCCAATAGTTAGCAACACCAGCACCGCCAGAAAGTAGCGATTGACCAGCAGCTCCAACAGCGAGAACTTCCCATCCAGCACCAGTGTACTGTATGAGGGTTCCAGTTGCTTCTGATGTGATAGTAAGGTCAACAACTTGTGTCACACCGTTATTCGCAAGAGAAACGTCACCAGTAACTTCAACGGAATTCAAATCAGTTCCGTCTCCGACTAGGATGTATTTGTCACCTTTTGCAGAAACACGTCCCCAAGTAGCAGCACCACGAATAGCAACGTCTCCTCGAGCATCCGACCCGAAAGTCAGTCCAGTTACCGTTGAAACACCCCCAGTTGTGATTGCAACGTCTCCAGTAAGAGATTTGTTATCCCATGAATTGGAATTATCCCAAATGAGAAGTTGAGCGCCCGAAGGAGCAGCAATATTCGTATCTGTGGCAGCAGCAATGGTTGTGATACCAGTTGTGAATGATCCCCATGCACTTGCATTGTACAGCAAGTAACCGTTGGTGTCTTCGTCAAAGACGATCATTCCATCGGTAGGAACGGTTTCCTCCCAAACTCCACCTTCGTACTCATAGATGTAGGTGTCTGTCCACCCTCCACCTGTAGAGTTACAAAGATAACGGTTTCCTTCCGCTGCAACAGCTCCGCCAATGGCAGTCTGCTTAAGGACGCTCTCTTGGTAGTCATAGTTGTCTCCAAGGGCATTCCATGTAGCAACGCTGTTGTTCTTTCCAACACAGATATACGCTACCTTATTGGTTGCGTCACACCACAAGTCCCCAACAAAGACATTACTATCTGCCGTAGTTGGAGCTCTTGATCTTATGTAACGTCTTGGCATTCCTTGTGGAAATGCTCTTCGGCCCGCAAACGGGTCGCCTGAATGTAGGTTTGGCATAATAGCCTCCTGTCAGTTGTTGTGGCTTATTCACCCCGTGCCACTCTGGGATAGCGACCACCAAGACCTATTTCTTGGCAGCCAATTTAGACCGATGTTTTTCGATCTGTTTATTCATATGCTGTGCATACTTAATCATATTGAGATACAGCTTATCTCTTTGCTCTCGCTTGTCTTTTGGAGAGATGTTCGGGTTGCGGATGATATTATTAATCGCTTGCTGTTGCCGTCTCATTCCATCGTAATAACGATGGAGATTGATCTTGCCGAACTCTCTTCGTAAACGTTTGTAACCTTCTTGGTCGCCTCTTTCGGCCTTTGCCTTCGCTGATGCTTCGATCTTCTTGAATAGATTGTAGTTGTCGTAGAACTCGGTGATGCTTTTCGATCCAGCATTAGGAAACCTCTTCGTAAAGGCATCAAGACCGTAACGTTCTCCAATGGACTCTTCTGGCCTTACAAACTCTGGTTCAACACCAGCAGCTCGCAATAGGGCATCAGAAGTCTTCAAGAGAATACTGCCGAGGCCAGCTCCCCATGATGTAATGAAGTGTTCTACGATAGCAGGGGATGTTAGCCACGATTCATAAGCATCGACCTTTGGCATATATCTCATCACTTGAGCTATCTTCTTGGCCGTTTCCGATGTATATGCAGAGTATTGCTCCTCCGATATCAGACCCATCGTTGATGGCGGTACGATAGGCTTCTGTCGCCAAAAGTCTTTGTTGGCATACACTTCTATCGGTGGCTTCGCAAAAGCAGGAATAAAGTCAGGCATAGCCCCTTCTAATAGCGACCCAAAGTACCCATCGAAAGCATTGGGATCCTTCTCTACGAGGTAATCAAATCCACGAGCCATCGTACCGTGGAAGAGCATACCAGTTTCAAACGGAACAGGTATCTGGGTGATCTCCGTCTTGCCTGGGATACGAAACATCCAGTTAGAATCTCGTGTGACATCATCTACCTCCTTCAAGTCCTCATCATCCCTCATTGCCGCTTTGATTAGCAGTGTGGGGATCGAAATGCCAAGTATAGCTCTAATCAGGAAGTTTCTGATCTCTTCTTTGTTTCCTGCTGCGAGAGTCCTGACCAACTTATCAATTCCTTGGAGGCGTACGTTCCAGAACGGAATCATCTGATTGATAGCTCTGACAAGCATCCCCATCTTCGCAAAGTCAATACTGATGTCACGAGCTGCGTATGCTGCTATCTCCATCCCGAGTCGATTCTTGGGTTCATTCGCCAGTACTGATGCGAACTCTGCCAGACGGTTTGCTTCTTCTGATATCTCGCCAGCTCTACGCAGGAGTGTAATTGGCTTGAATTTCGACATTCCACGTACTACAGCAGAGTTCCTTTGGAGGGCAAAAACCTTGTCGATGGATTGCAATGTTGCCATGCCACCACCAGCTTTCAAGAAGTCGATGTAAAGTCTGCTCTTCCCAACAGAGCTGAAAAGACCTCCAACTGGTTGCATTACATTCTTTGCCATATCTTTGGCAGAGGACTTATGGAATACAAGACGCTCCAATGTGTCTCGCACAAAGTTCTTCTTCAAGAACCTTGGATTCAGAATAGCACCAGCTCTCAATATCCGTGCTGGAATGGACAGAATCTTCACCAATGGATGCGATACGTAGCGGTCCATCCCACGCTTCCATGCTTCGGCAAGAGCCTTTGGCAGCTCGTAGTATTGAGGTTTACCAGCAACCCATACTGTAATGACATTCTCCTTTGGAGACCATGCACTTGGACGGAAGACATTCAATGTATCAGGCACAAGAACTTCAAGACCTTCCAACATCTCTGGTGGAACCATGCCCTTAACGTTCTTCTTCATGGCTGCAACTATCTCTTTTCCTGTCACTTTCGTGACTGCCATACGTGGGGGAATACGCTCAACACCCATGCTGTTCGGAGCTATTCTGGCAAGACCTCCAAGCTTACGCCCTACCATATTTCGCTCTGCCATCTTGATGAAGTAATATGTGTTGGCAACAATCGTCTCTAAAGGATCTACAATGTCGCTGGTGTCACCACGGAATCTCTTAATGACTTGAGCTGCTTGTAGTCGCCCTACTCCGACACCTGTCTTCCGTGGCTCTGGTGCCTTCCTTTTTGGCCTTCCCCATATATCTCTCATCTCTTCGTCAAGAACTCTAGCCCACGGCACATAAAGCTTGTTCATCTTCTTGATTTTGAGATATGCCTCTTGGCTTAGAAGACCTGAATCCCTAACGTATTTGAGGAGGTCGTCCATGTACTTGTCGAGTTCTTGAGCAATCGGCTCGAATCGTTCCAACTCCTTGACGACTACTTCGGCATCTTCTAGGCGTATCCCTGTCTTAAAGCCTTGTCTAATCTTCTCCGTTGCTCTCCGTGCCACCAGATAGGTACTGAAATCACGCATATCCGCGTTTGTCTTTATAGGCTTAAGAATTTCCTTCAACGACTTGCCAACAGGTTTTAATGTCCTGAAATCAAATGTCTCATGATCTAAGAATACTTCCGCTTTACCAGCCCATCCCTTCAAGAGCCGTGCAGCTCTGTACACATTCATACTTGCTTTCCATTGCTCGACCTCAACAGGCTTCATACCCATTGCTTCTGCTGTCGCTGCCTTAATCTCATAAATGTCGTCTAGCCATTCTGTCTTCAACTTATTCAGGTTGAACTTACGCTCCAGCTTATCAACGAATTTCTGGCCTCTGGTACGGAATCTTTGGAAATCTATCTGAGCCTCAACCCTACCCTTGGGACTTCCTTCCAAGTACCGAGCGTACAACGCTCTAGCATCTTGCAGTGTCTCAACAAAAGTAGGGTCGATAGCATTCAGTGTGGCTTCAAAGAACTTATAGAACTTGGGGGCGAGAGCTTTTGCGCTCTCTGGGCGTGTCACATACATTCGGGTGAACTCTGCGAACCCTTCTTCTTCATGCGGATCGTACCTTGAAATAGGCATCAACTCATCCATGTATGGAGCCAGAGCCTTTCTTATTCCTGCTGCTGTTTCCCAAATCTTATAGCTAAGGTCGTGACCAATCTCGTGAGCAGCCGTTTCAATGTTGTTCGCGTCTTTAAGTCGTATCGCTTTGTAATCTGGCTTGTAAATACCAGCAGCTCTACGTTGTCTTATCTTACCTTTTCGGAGCGGGATTTTGAACTTATCTGCAAACAGCCGAATAATATCGCTACGCTTGCCAGCCTCACCCTTCCCTTCGGTCTTTGGTTCAAGGAACTGCGCCTTTTCTGGCCTTGGGAACTCATGCTTCTTCGGCTCCTCAAGATCGAATGTTGTCTTCTTGACCTTGGCTGGTTTTCCACGCTTCTTAATAGGAGTGAATTTTGTGCGGGACTCTCCTGCAAGACCTCCGCCAGCCTCTATAGGCATAATGGCTCCGACAAATTCTCCTTTGTCAACAAAAACTAACGCCCCTGGTTCTGTTATCTCTATTTCGGACTTAGGATACTTTGTCAATATCTGGTCTACATAGTCTGCTCTATACGCCCAATCTTTTCCTTTAGAGCTGACATGAACTAAGGGATACTCAAACTTCGGATGATTAAATTCCGCTTCTATTTTCGCTGGTTTCGTTTTTTGTCCATAGATGCTTTGCATTCCTGCTGAGATTTTTTCTTTCGGAATAACCCTTGCTTTAACCAATTTCCGAGGCGGCTTATCGGTCTTAATAGCAATTTTGCCATCTGTGTAATATGTTCCATCATACCCCCATTCGTCCGTAGACTTTGGCTGTGCTTTACGAGGCTTGAACTCATTGTAGTATTCCACGTCTGGACCGCCCACTCTACCAGCAGGAGCTCGTGGTTTTTTAATCTTTGGCTTCTCCCCCACGGTAGTGGGCCACGTCTTCTTTGCTCGCTTAATGAACTCTGCAATAGCTTTCTTCGTGTTGATAACTTGGAACGTTCCGTCATCTGGAACTTTGATTGTGATATACGGTTCATCTTTGGGCGCGACATCTTTAGCCTCCTCGAGTGCGTCTCTCGCAGCGTCAAGAAGATACTCCTTCTGCTCTTTCAGCTTTTTGGCTGTTGTGGGAACAACTTGACTTGGAACAGAAGGAGCTTCTTCTTTCGGGGAAGGAGGGGCGGGCTTAACAGGGGGGCTAGGCTTCTCTACGGGCTTTTTAGGCTCTACAGGTGTCACAACCCCCTTTGGCTTTGTTACGGGCTTTACGGCTGCTGGGGGTGGGGATGACGGGCGCTCTGGCGGTACAATAACGGCAGGAGTCTTGAGTGGGGGCTTGGGAGGTGTTACATCTATCGTAGTTGGAGGCTTAGGAACCACCTGGTTCTCTAATTGCTTCACAGTCTCAAGCATTACCTCCGCTGTAGGAGGATTCGTGAACATATCATAGGCTTTGTTCTTGAGAGCATTGAAGAACCGACCAAGTGTTTCTGTTCTAGTTGCACCTGTCTCTTTGGCAATATTGTTGATTGCCTTTGCAAACTCAACACCAAGCTCAGCTCCTTGCAGAATACCATCCGCAATAGCCCACTTACCACCTTCGATAACGAGTTCTTTTGCAGTAGGCAATTCCTCTCCTTTTGCAAGAGCAGTCGCTTCGGCTTTTGCCATACCAAAACCGCCCCACGATGTCATGCGTACAAAGGGAGCAATGTATTTGCCAGCCTTACCAGCATTCTTTACAAGCCCTACCAGTGGAGCTGCAATCCATCTGTTGTACAAGGATATCGGAGCCATCATGCCAATAAGTTCAGCAACGTACTTCGTGTCACTCTCGTCAGGAGGCTTCATGCCAGGAATGCGTTCAGTCAAACCAAACGATGCAGCACTCGCAATTTCTTTCCCAAAATCAGTGACAGCCTCAAGTTGTTCGGGAGATTGAACCTCACCGATACGAGCTTGTGTCGCTGCTGCACTGCCAACATTCTCAAAGAGCTGCGTCCAGAATCCTTTATCCTCGACAGGCGGGGTCTCAACAGGTGTCTCATCAACAGTCTCAACTGGTTCTGGCGTAGGCGGAGCAACCACCTCTGGAAGAGGCGTTGGGTCTAGAACAAACCTCGACTTCAACTGTGGTCGTGGTTCGTCATCATCTAGCACGAAACCTGTGAACTGTGGTGCAGCCATATTACCCCTCAACTAATATCCATTCTTCTCCATCACTCTGGATTATCATTCCAGTGGCAGGATCGGTAGCAGTCTGACCTTTGTAGTCGGCAGGAGGAAAGTCTTCAGAAAACCCTTTGATGCGATTGATAACTTGCAAGCTGACCATCTTACCCGTCTTATCAGGAAACATGATGTCAGCACCTTCAATGGTATCAAGAACGTCTTGCGGAACTTCTGCTCCAGACTTTTGGTAGAGGTCGCTAGCTACTTGAGCTGCCTTCTGTCTCTTCTTGTCTATCTGACGAAGAACCGCTTCCCTCTTCTTCTCATCCTCTTCAAAGTCAAGCATGATATTTCCAAAGGCATCAGCTCTTTCAAACGGGCGTGTGAGATCCTTAATGGCATTCTGTGTGCGTGTATTCAGTCTATTGAGCTGTTCGTTCAATGTTATCGGAGGCTTTGAGCCAGCTCCACGAGCCTTTTCCATTGCTGCTGCCGTTTGGTATCCTTGGAAGGCTGTCTGCTTCGCTTGCTGCGATACAGGTGCGCCCATAATAGCCTGCACAAAGGCTGATGGGTCACTTGTAAAATCTTGGTTAGACAAGATATCCTCAAGAACTTTGCTCTCGGCTCCTTGTCCGATACCACTTCCAAGGCCACCACCGATGGCACTCAAAAGGCGACTGATACCACTTGGGTCTTTCTGTAATTGTTGTATAGCCATTATTTCTTCCTCCTTTTCTTAGGCTTGACGACCTTGAAATGTTCCCATTGCTTCTTGGTTATCTTGCCCTGTCTGTAAAGGCTTCCCATCTTTCTGCGTTGTTTATTTGACCTAGATGGCACTGGCACCTCCCTGCGGAACCGCTTGTGGAGTTTTTAGTTGTGCTGTTGTCTGGTCAATGAGCATCTTATCGTTAGCAAGCTCTTGTTGGTGCTGCATACGGAAACGCTCCTGCAGTTCAGTGATAAAGGCCACAGCAGAACGGAACCGTTCACTGCGTAGGTCTTGTATCTCATTAGCTGCTTTTGTGAGGTCGAGAGCCGCGTTCGCACGCTTCTGTTCAGCTTCCGCAATATGGGCATTTGTGAGGCCAATATCAGCAATGGCTCTACCTGTCTGACGGACAGTATCAGCCTCATTCTCCCTAATCTGCGACTGAACTAGAGCTGCTTGCAGTTGCTGCATCTGTGCTTCGAGTTGTGCTATCTGCTGTTGTTGTTGAGCTGCTGCCTGTTCATTCTGCTCAAGTTCTTTAAGGAATGTACTCTTGTCTTGGATAGGTGCTCGCTTCGCAAGCATCGTTCCTGTAATACCCTCAACACCCATTTCTCTTAATTGCACTAACTGCATAAAGTTTAGTTTCTTTTGATGCTCGGTTAATACAGACTGAGTACATATTGCATCCCATTTTGAGAAATCTTTATCTCTAAACTTGGCAGCAGGAGGTTTCCCTGTGATACGCTGTATCTTCTCATCACTCCATTGCTGGATCATCCTGATGAGTTTACAGGTTATCATCTGCTGACTCTTGTTTAGATTATCATAAAGAGGCTGCAAGCCCATCATAGCAGAACTCTGCTGCAACATCTGAGCGTATCCAGATTGATCCCCCTTCTGAGGCGTTCCAAATGCAGCATCATTAAGATTGAGAACATCCATGATATTCTCATCAAAGACATTCTGCATCTGAAACACTGATGCTGGGACATCAGGGAGTTGAATAGGGGCAATATCTTGACCAATGACCGCATCATCTGTTAAACCAATGTTTCCATGGTTTCCGCTGTGGTAGATATCGTCTTGGTCTGCGAGCTTGCTTAATTTGACATAATGTCCACCATAAAGGCGAGTATCCATCATATCGAGAGCTTTAGATATACGCTTGTTGAGTTCTTTCTGTGGATCCCTTGCAGCTCTTATGAATGATTGCATATTGAGATCATACTCACAATATTCTGGAGTATGATACGCAATAAAGGGAGTAAATGGATAATCATCAATGCCATTAGGTTCTCCCCCACTATAGAAAACTTCACCTTCGATAATCACATACAGATTAACAGTAGGTTTCTGTTTCGTTACCAGCTTCCAAACTTCTCGACCTGCTTGTGCATTAAGTTGATCGAGAGCCGCTTTAGCCGCTTTTTTGGGTGTTTTATCCTTAAATGGAAAACGTACATTCGTTTCCATATGGACAAGATGATATATAGCTTTTGTGTCCCTTTCCCAAAACTCATCATATGCTAAAAGAGGCTGTCCATTAGCATTATTCTCAAAAGGAATATCAGGGAATTTTCCATCTCTTTTCTCTGGTTTGAGTTTACGGATCTCTTTCGCTCTATCAGGAAGAAGACCCATCGCTGTTACATGAGAGATATACTTCCGACGCATGAGATAATTACAATCGCTAAGATCGAAGTTTTGGAAGTATGGATCCCACATTATCGCATTATGAGGGATTCTCAAGAATCTGATATCGCCATCGTCGAAATCTTCGGAATAATCGAAATACATCTCACTGAAATTAATAGCCGAGATCATAGATCCATGAAAACAATCCGAAATATGAAAATAACCACCTCGTTTCATCAACACGAAATGAACCGCTTCACTGATCTGATCGGCTGTTTCAAGCTCTAGGGGATCAAACTCGTTGACTGCCATGACAGCAGACGCAAGTCTATTAAGACGCTGTTCACCAGTAACGAGATTGACCGCCCTACGTATTTTATTATTAGTAATGGCTTCTCTCTCATTCAACGACAGATAATGTAACTCCTGTGGCGTATATTGCTTTCCAAGGTAGTATTGGATATCAGTCAGAGATTCTGCTTGAAGAGGTTGAATCTTCTCCCAGCTCTGATTATATCGCTCATTATATGTCGACAATATCTCTTTGCCACGAAGCATAGCATCCTCCTATCCAGTTGGAGTTTCACCTTTATTCATCTTGGTTGAAAGCATACTGACAGCACCGCCAGCAAGCGGACCCCCTGCTCCTGTCGCAAGACCTCCGGCTATAGGTATCAGAAGATCCATAATTGGACTGCTTTCACTAGGACGTTGGAAGGTTTCCATAACATTGGATGTAGCAAGATTCGCTTGGCGATTAAGCGTATTCTCCTGTGCCTGTGTCAACAGTTGAGCAAGTTGACCACTAAGACCAGACTCAAGATCAGCTCCTGCCCCTGTCGCTGCTCGCATCGCAGCTCCGCTACGTCCTGCACCAGCACCAATAAATCTTTCCTGAATCCCAGGAATCGTTTGCCTACGGAACTGTGTCCGTGCTGGATCACCAACAGACGTTTGGAACATCTCTGTAAGTGCAGCAGGATCGAAGTCCCCAAGCAATTTCGTGAACACTTCTTGTTGTTCGGGAGAAAGTCTGCTAACTTGTTCTATGCCACCTGATGTGCCACCCATGTTATTCCTCCTTGCCTGTATATTCTAATAAAACTTGTTTCGATATTTGGAAGCCAAAACGCTCAAAAAGAGCTGGTTTGTCTGTTATCCATATCGCTTTATTGAGCTTTAGATTGTGAAAAATGCCCTTGAGAAATTCCATGGCAAACTTCACCATCTCCCCACCGCCCCATAGTTCTTTGTCAACACTAAGAGTATTAACAAACATTACTTTCTCTAGTACGTTAATTTCGCACCACAAAAATCCCCTTACTACATTATCATCATCTAATAACAAATAAAGCATTTGCGTTGGACTTTCTAATGCAATAGACATAAACTCATAAAAGCGATCTGCATCAAACTCATTATCTGGCAATTGACCAAGAAGAGATCGAGGAACGAACAAAGCATTTGTACAGCGTTCAAACTTCATGCTCCCTCCTGTCCAATATATCTTAAATGACCTCTCATCTCAGCTGCTCCATTAAATACAGCGATATTTTGAAGAGTTTGACCACCACCATTTTCCATGATATAAGCTAACCTGGAGTCATTCTCTCCCTGTATCGTCGCATATGTATAATTCGCATTAAGCGTCAATCCTGTTATCTCCAACTCGCCTACAAAGAAATTCTCAGCAGCACGACGTATTTTCAATGGAAGTGTCACTCGCATATTTCCTGTTCCAGTATGTGCACTCCATGTAATGAAAAACCACACATCAGTCATAAGACCCTGACGATAATAATACCCAATTTGATTCGTATATGTTCCAACACCATCTGTCGTAGAACCTTCAATAACAGGAGTCCAACGATCCTCATTACCATTGATTGCACGACTTTGTTTCTCATAGTTCGCCGTGAGTTCATTACGAAGATCCTTATAGTCTTCTGGAAGTATCGTTGTCAGAGGAAGCGTCATATCGTATTACCTCCCTCTTGGAACCATATCTTGTGAGAATGTAACTCAAAAGGAAGCGTCGCACTCCGACCGTCAGCAACATGCCGTAATTCAAAAGAGATCACCGGAGCCTGTGAGTTGCAAAAAACTCGTTTCCACACCTTTCTACCGCTCGTTGACTCGCAATCGAACGTCTGGACAATCGTTTGTCCTGTCTCAAAGCCAAGATGGAATGTAACCTCGATGATGCAATCAGCAATAGCAGACACAAGAAAATCAACCATACCAAGAGAGATATTCTTTCCTATCTCAGAATATGGATTATAGTCCTTAGAAACGATCTTGAAGTTATATTCGTTGCCATCATCATCTTCCGATTGCTCATCATCAAATTGATAGACATACCCATCCGTAGATCCACCGACAACAATTTGCTCACCTTGTTGAGCATTTAACTCTTCATACGTATAATCCTTGAAATCATCGTAATAGGCATCCGTTCCACGTGCAGCAATAATCTTCTGGATATCAGGCCAATATTCAGCAGCATTCATATCGGTATATGTCACATCAGAGTCATGAAGATAGAAAGATAAGCACTTGGTTTCAATATTCGCACTCGTATAAAAGTCATATTTCGAGATGGTATTGTCCTCATAATTGTAGACAAGAACCTTGTCAAGTTCACCATTATTATCATTAGAAGGATATGCCAACCATGCCTGTTTCTTGCTCTCTATGACAAAACCATAACACTTATTGATATTGTCATAGTCAATATCATACGTAAACTCTGGCAACTTCTCATTTGCCTGTATTGCCTCATACCCATCACATGCCACCAGATTATGCTTTCCGACTGTCACACCATACTTCGCAAAATCCCAAAAACCAAACGTTGAATTTGCCTCAAATGGAGTATTAAGCATTATCCATCCAAACGGTGCTGCTGGATTGCCAGTATAGACATAGAATCCGATATTCCTCTCGAATATGACTACTATACGATCCTTGAGCTGGTATGTAGTAATAATCTCATCATTCGTTGGAGCATCGTTATAATCACCATAACCATCTACATCGTCACGAGCTGCATCGACGGTCAAAGGATTGCCAGCAGCGAAATGACGAGCACGCTGGGAATATCGCAATCCTCCCTCAACAGTATTGAAGAAGATAGGACGATCCTGAAAGATCTCCATTGTGCGAGCAGAAGTTAGAGTATCAGATCCCTCTCCACCAAGTTTCAGACGAGGAGTTATATCAATAGCATATGTGCCGTTATACACATAAATATTCGTAGTGTTATCGCATAACCATGCAAGATCTGTAACACCTGATTTCCACTCTCTTTTCCACTGAAGATTCGTAGAGTTCCAGATATCATATACAGGAGTCGCATTGTGATAATAATCAAATTCAACAGGATCAGCATTTGCTACATTTGAAGTAAAAGTAACTGACATCGCTCCAGTAGCATAATTAATCGTTCCAGTAGCTGTAGAAGGTACAGATCCCTCCTGTGTCTCAATAAAGTTACCATCACCATTATCATATAAATATTGCCCTGAGACAGTATCATATACCCTAGCCGTAAACGGTATTACAGGAAGATTTGCTGCTGTATGCGTAAATGGTCCTGGACTTGCTCCATGTCCTGCTGCTTCATATACTTCATTCGTAACCGCTGTTCCCTCTGAGATATTCGTGAAGTATTTATTCGTATCATCCCATGTATTCAGCCGCTTTGAATCAGCAACGAGAAGCTCATTCGCTCCAAGATCCTTATCAAAGAAGTGTATCCCTCGAACATCTCTGTCAGCTCCAGTATCGCTATAATAATACGTCGCTGTCGCTGCACCAGCTCCCGGATCACTGTCAAAGGTCACATCATAGACTCCAGTAGAATACGTTATCGTATTCGTCCCTGTCCCCACATCGCCCACCAAAGCACCCTTATCAGGATCGGAATTACCTGAATAATCATCTGTTACCGTCTTCCCCCCTATTGTAATTGACAGAGAATTTCGGATTACAGGAAAGTTCGTTACCGTTCCAGTACGATGTGTGTTATCAGGAGAAGCCGTAATTGAATATGTCGTGAGGCGTCCGACCTGTCCGAAGTAAGCAAGACCATTACGCTCTTTGAGGATCCCACGCTTGATATATGCGTTCTCAAGTTCTACAAAGGCTTCATCGGGGGTAAGCCAAGGCTCATACTTCTTGTTCATCCCCTCTGTGAAAGGAGCTACGAGATGTGATTTATACCCCATTCTCAACCCCCTTAAAGATCATAAAATGCCACTGATGTATTACCAAGTGCTGCTGCAAGTGACATTGTATTGTCACTTAGTTTCAACTTATAAGTATAAATTATACAAGAATCTTCGTCTACAATAGCATATGAACAAACATATGCTCCAGTGGCATCAACTGCACTTCCTGTAGTTGATGCAACAACTAAATAATTTGAACTTTCCATACTATTATCAAAGGTAATTGTATAAGTACCTCCGCTTCCTGATGGAGTCGCATTAAAAGAAGAAACATTACCCCCTGCATTATTAAATACACACCATGCAGCAGGAGCACCAAAAGGTTGACCTCTCTTCGTCAATTGGACAATATTCGGAGTTGCCTCCGCATCCATAAAATATCCCTCAGTATGATCATTGCTATCGGCATCAGACCAATTCTTTGTATAGAAAAAACCTGTATTCGCAACTTGAGCACCACCATTAGGATCAGCAGCAAGTTCAAGCAATGTCACTTGCTTATGCTCTCCATAATTGGCATGGCGAGGTTGTGCCAACGTATAATGGTCAACACCGAGATGATCTTCAATCTCATCCCAATTTACCCGAGTCTTAGCATTCTCCGTGGTTATCCCACTTCCTGAGTCGGCTGGTGCCGATTTATCCCATCCTGCCATTTTAACCCCCTACCATCGTGGTATCGAACGTCGTGTAGACGATCTGAATTTATATTGATGTTTCAGGACAGCTTGTAACTTCATCCTGTAAATGGCATAGGCTGATGCTGCACCATCTTTATCACCATAACGATTATGGATATCTACCGACGTACCATATCCAAGAGCATCACCCCAGAGAAGATTCGGAGGACTTCCTGTGATTGTCAGTGCTGTCGGTCGCTCCGCTACCTGAATATTGATGTCATACGTCGCATCAGGGATAGGACGGAACTTGAGAGTATTATCGTAATACAATACTGAATCTGGCTCCGCAGCCGTATACTCAGCATATGTAGCACTTATATCTTGACCATCCGCAGGGAAAGTATTGAATGTAACACTATAGGTTCCTGTTGCATAGGTAACAGAACCAGTACCACCTAGTGATCCTGTAAGCGTTCCATCTCCATCCTCATCCTTGAAAGTCTCAACATCGTCACTGGCAATAAAACTCTTCGGCACAACAGGAAAATCCGTAAGAGTTCCAGTAAATGTCACCGTAGCTCCATCTCCTGTACCAATAGACTCAGCATCAACATAAGCATCAGGAAAAGAGGCATCAAAGAGAATCCGATCGTAATACAGATCAATCAGATTCCCCGATACTTGAACATTGGTATCAGTGATGAGACGATACGTTTCTGGTACAGTATATTCGTCAGTATCTGCCAACGTCTGAAAATTCCACATCTTCGTTATCGGCTGCATTCCGATATCCATGTAGAATTGATTCTGATAAAAACTATTCAGATACCCCAATTTAGTGGCATCTGATAATTCCCTATGCTGCGTTACATCCTCAATAAGATCGAGAATTTCCTGTACCGTCTCAGCCATAATTATACCTCGTGTAAGTCAAAACGTCTGTCAAGGTACTTCTTTCCTGTTGGGAAGACCTCACCACGCTCGTTTTCTTCCATGATAGGCTTATACGTCCCCTTGCTTTTGATGTGTTGAGCCATCTCTTCCGTCAACTCAACTTCGGTGCCATGCTCAAGATGATACGTACGCATCTGGTTCTCTTGACCCTCGACATCCTTGTTCTGTGCATTACCAGCAAAAAAAGAAAGAGGCACCCCAGGTTGTTGCCTATTCTCAAAGTAGTACTTCCTTGTGGACGAACTACGAGAGGTATGAATGTTAGGGGCTTCAAATTTGCCGTCAGAACCCCTTGCTTTGTCTTTAGCCATGTATAATCTCCTTCATAAATGGAAGAGGGAGAAAGGCGATCGGGGTACCCCAATCCATCGTCCCCCTCTCCACGTTTTTTATTAAGCTGACACCTCGGAGAAGATATCATACCAAGCAGCTTCAACGAGGATTACATCCGCATTGTTAGCCATTGGCACGGTTCCAAGAGTAATACCCTTGAATCCAGTATCATCCCATTCGTCAGAGTTGTTCATGATGATTCCACCACGAGTAGCAGCACTGTAAGCAGTGAAACCAGTTCCATCAACATCAATACTGATAGAGTTAGGACCGACATAAGTCATTGTGTAACGTCCACCATTGAGTTCGACCATAGAGTCATCACCCATGAAGTTGATAGTCACGGTATCACCGTCATTAGCAGCAGCAGTCCAGCCGTGACCTGTTACAGTCAAGACAACTGGATTCGCTTGCGTTGCACCAGAAATAACCTTCTGGCGTGCAGTCCTCACGGTAGTATCATAAGGTGTGAAGCCGTTGGTTGTTCCACTGTTTGGCAATGCACCATCGGTGATTGTCCCTTGTGTAACATAACCATACCAGCTCGCATTAGCCATTGTAGAATCCCACCAGAGATCCGTATTCTGGCTTGTCTGTTTCCACTGTGTCACATTGCGTGTATGCACAAAGTTCGGCACAAAACCTAAGTCAAGGTTGTATGCTGATCCAGCGGAAGTCAATACGACAGTTCTTCGTCTATCCATAATATAACCTCCTAACTATTAAGTGTGTACGCAACGTAGATCAACTAACCAGTTGTCGTTCAAGACAACTCCGCCCCAATAGGCATCCCATCCAATCGACATGAACATAGAATGGGGGTCTTCACTACCAGCAGAACCGAATCCGTGACGGTAGACATTGTAAGCGTTACCCGACAGATCAATAGTTCCGTAAGAGTTCTTCGCTACAATAAAACAACTGTATGTAGAACCAGTGAGCTTTCCGTTGCTTGTTTCAATGAAACGAACATCATCAACAGCTCCAAGTTCATTCTCGTATACAGACTTTTGCATCGAATACGTTTCGACCTTCTGGAAGTTATCCATGGCTCGAACGTCATCACGCATGTCAGTGTGTACGAAACAGAAGTAAGACTTTGCGACAGGAGCAGTTCCAATTCCTCGTCCAGCAACAAGAGTAGAGGCCAATAACTTAGCGTTGTTGGTCTTCAACTGCTTAACTGCAATTCCAAGGTCTGTGGTTGTGATCTCTGTCAGCGTTCCTGGGGTTCCAGTTACACCGTTCGCACAGTTTAGATAAGAAACACCCGAATAGATGGTGTCTCTCATTAGAGTGTCCATGGTTTCCCCAGCCTGTTGTCCAAACCTTTGAACGTACTGCATAGTAACGTCTTCAAGGTTCGTCCTTACCATTTTCTTGGTCAGCTTGGAGTAGTCTCCATAAACATCGAGTTTCGCTATAATCGGCCGTCTTACGGCTTTTCTAGGCGCACCGTATACACCATCTGTAAGAGGTGTATCTACAACAGGAAATGGGTCGTAACGATCCCACTCCATTCCATCGCCATTACGAGTCGGCACAGAGTCAGTGTTCGCAAAAAGCGAATACACTTGCTCCTTCTTCGCAACTTCTAACATCTCACGATTGTAGACGTTACGAATAGCGGGAGTAATGTCGTTAAAGGTCGTGATACCACTAGGCATTTTATGTCCTCACTATTTGTGAGCACTATGTCATGACCTCTCTATGTCGGGTATGTACCCGCTCGCAACCGCTTTTTAACTGCCTCAAACTCTTCTGGCGACATATCAAAAGCATCTCTATGAGTACCAACATTCGATTGGGGACCAGTATTCGCCAGTGTCTTGGGTTTCTCCGCATTCTTTATCATGCGTTCGGCATCTTGGCTCTGCTGACCCTTCATCTTGTCTTGTAAGTACTCCATGCTATGTGTCGCAAAGTGATACGCTGCCTTCCACGCTTTCGGTGAGTTGCGGATCGTATCTGCGATCGAGGGATCATTTTTCATAGCACTAGGTAAATACTTGTCGATGGTCGCACGCCACTGCTTGTCCTGAATAGACAGTTCGAGCTGTTCCATTTGCTCTTTCTGCCGTTCAGTACTTTGAGTTATCTCCTGCGCTTGCTGGCTAAAATAGCCTGTAAGCTTCTGCAATGCCTCTGCGTCAACTGCGTCCCCAAAGTCAAGACCTGTAAAGGTTTGCTGTTGAGGTGGTTGCGGTTGCTGGGGCTGGTAGCCTTGAGGCTGCTGTGGGACTTGATAACCCATTGCCTTATACATGCTGACCATCTGTTCAGCTTGTTCGGCCTTTGCCTTCAACGACTCCGCTTCACTTCGGTACCTGTCACGATCTGCTTCAAGTGTCCGAAAGTTATACTCTTTGTCGCCTTGGCTAGACCCCTGATCTGTATCAGGTTCAGGATGAGCGGGTTCCTGATTTACGCTCTCTTCTGCCGAGACGACTGGCTCTACGTCATAGTTTGGTTCCATAAGGAAAACCTTGTGTTGTTGCCCTTACGAGGGGCGTTACGTATCCGACCCCGCTCAACTTCCGTAATGGCCGTTACGGTCGTTATATGGCGTTGTACGGCACACAAGCCGTATAGACTATGTGTATGAACACTATATATCTGTATTGAAGTTAATACTGCAAGCGTAAAGTGAAGCTTTATTAGATTATCTTACGATGACGCCTCTTTAAGGCTCTATATGATTCTTTAGATGGAGCGTTCTGTGCGCCCCTAAGATAGTTCCCATATTGTATCGCATATATAAAGCCCTTGGCTCCATCACTGAACTCATCATGGACAGACTTCGTGCGGTAACAACAATGCTTCTCGTCCCACTCCTTTCGGAAGTTGTCGAGACATTTCAGACCACGCTTGCATTTCACCTTGTCAAACCAACATTGAGGAAAGGCATTACGAGCGTCATTGATGTCGTAGATTTCATGGAGCGGTTTCTTGAGAACTTTCACATTCCAACCCAAGTCTCGGAATTGATCCTCAACTGATTTGGGCATTCCAAATTTCTCGGCTGCTGCATCATGTGGCAATCCGACACCTTTGACAAGATAGGGGAGTGATCGAAGCCACTTATCATAGAACGCTGGCTCTTCACCATCTCGCTCAAAGTAATCAAGAAAGTGCCTCTCAAGACCGACCATCTGAAACGTCCATACAGCCGTTGAATCGCTCTTCCCGATGTCCATGGCTGCATAGGCATGAACATGGCTATCGTACGGTACACTGCATATACGTCCCTCATGACGTGCCTTTACGATATGTGGACCGAAGAACATCGCTTCTGTCGCCACTTCTGTACTCTCACGGTACGTTGCTGGATATTCTTGCTTCATCTTCTCCCCTTGTACTTCGGATTCTTTCACATACCACCACTTTTGAGGCTCCGTAAGCTCAATACCGCTATTCTCCTTCAATTCAGCAAAGTATCGCTCCAGCTCGGGATCAATGTCCACGGGATCGAATATCTGATAATCAGAACAACCCCACCAAGGGAAAAAGAAGAACTTAAAGTCTTTGTCCGTCAAAGGAATCCCCATGTCGTGCATCTCTTTGGCCTTTTCGCACAATTCGTACATTAACCCAAAGCGACCCTCCATAGTCGATTCTACGTCAATGATCCCCCGTTCCGCTGCGGGGAAGGCTCCCGTCTTCACCTCTTCCGCACGTGCAGGCTGCTGCTGATAAAGCTTGGCAAGTTCACTGACGTGCAGCCTCTGTAAAGTGTCCGAGCGCACCATCGTTTCAGCACTGAATATCGAACCGTTGGAGAACTCCATCACCGAAGTCGTAGCCCTCACCAACTTCGGTATGTAAGGCTTTAATCGAGGATCTATGCTGTCATAGGGAAATCTCACTTTGGAGGCAAACAACTTGATGGCATCCGCTTCTCGGTGCGCTAGGGTTGCAGCCTTGTAGTAAGGATTGAACAAAATATCGTCCAAATAATCGACCAGGACACCAGTGGAAATCCCTCTCTGCCGTGCCTTGGGAATAATATTTCGCTTATGTCGATTGTCATATAGAAATTGCTGTGCTTCGTTTGGACGAAAACGGATGACAACGCCGTCCTTGTCCTTAATCTTATACAAGTGAGACATCCGCCACCGTTTATCTCGGAGGTGACGTATAATGTTCTGTGTCGCTTCGTCAAACGCATATCCCATACTACTTCACTGTAAACTTGATTAACACCGATTCTTCATCGAGAAACTTCTCTTGCCACTCCTCTAAGAAGGGCAACCACCGACCAAACACTCTTGTCGCTTCTGATCGGATATTCGGATCGCATACAAGACAAAACTCTCGTTGTCCAACAGGAGTATCCGCAGCTCGACCCCAATAAATCTTTGCTTCTCGCTCCTTTACTTTCGGTCTTCTCATCACTCAAACCAACAGTTGTAACCCCTCTCAATGAGGTAGTGGTGTAACAATGTAGGACTCTCCCGAACCTCTTCGGGCGCGTCACTTACGGCCTCACATGCACTCGCTGGTATCATGAGTACTCTCGCGCGACAAGGTTTGGTCATTTGCTTAACCGCCTTCCGTATGTCTCCCCACGTTATCACCTCGTCATCATTGACATCCCCCGTGTCATTACACATCTGCATGTCATGCTCGACTTTTCGCCTCATCTCCGTGTACTGCATCAATATCCTGTCTGTGCCACCTTCGGCCTGATCCGCCCCATACCAATCAATACTGTCGCCCTCTTTGTTGCCACACATGAATTGACCCTCTTTCCACTCGATATAGTCGGGCATATATTTCCCTGCTCTTGATATCTCATGACGTATCGCATCTGGGTATTGCCATAAGGCTAATTCTTCTTTATCCATCCTTCTCTCCAAGTTCTTGATTTTCGTGTGTATCCCCTTCAACTCCGACCGTAGTCTCATCTTCATTCCATATCTCCTCGTACTCTGGATACGTCTCAAGAAACGCTGTATTGGCTTTGTCAATCACTCTGTTACAGTCGTCTCTTGTGAAGATACCCTTGTTTTCAAGTTCGTTCAGAAGAGCTACAATGAACTCCATTGCATACATATGTTTCGGATCACTCATATTTCGGCAACTCCATCCAAGCATGAACCAACTTAGGTATTATATGCCCTGTTTCCACAATCCCAATAGGCCACTTTCCATCATCACCATATCTCTTTTCATAAGCTTGTGAGAAGTATCGGATATTGCCACCTCTTTCGCCAACCAACAACTTCATGATATTATACTCCTTGTAGTACTCATCATAGACGGCTGCAAGGATGCGACTACCAACTATGGGCTTCTCTTCATCAATATTGATCCACTCTTTATTCATACTCTGGCACCTGCTCCCTCTCCATCCAATAATCGACCTTCAAGGCAACACTCGCAAGCCGTCCCTTGTTATGGTTGATTATCATGTCTCGCCAAAACTCACCGTTGTAAAAGTCTGCCTCCACAACAACATACTTGCCCCCTTGTTCGGGAACCAACACAAAGCAGTCCACGAAGCTCTTGTTTGGCAAGCCGTCTTCTATCGGTGTCCATCCAGCTTTCTTTGCGGTCTTGTATGTATCCCATTCTTGTTTTGTCTTCTCGGTCATTTCACCACCCCACATAGTTTTCTTCATAATCCCTGTGTATCCACTCCTTTTGCCTCTCAATGTCTATCATATGGCTGCATAACGCCTTTAGTGCCTTCGGGTCTTTGCTGATTACTCCCATATCAATTGTCATCATCGGTACGAAAGCTCTCGCATTGACAAGACGTACCTCAACGCCACATGGATTGCTCCATGAATTGCGTAACTCAAAGTCTCGATTGCACATCTCAAATAGTCGGTAGTCGTCACTTCTCTGCTTTATGCAACTCATCTCATCCGTCCACACTTGATACATTGCTGCGTTCCATCCGTCCGCTTGCGGTAGTCATGCCCACCAAACAAACCGCACGATATCTCCATGAACAAACGTTCAAAGTACAGTATCATAGCCGTCGTAAAGTCTCTCATTTCTCTAAACTCCTCGTTATCATCGTGTGGCAAAGCACAATAAAACCAAAGGACAACAAACCACTACAGATAATGAAAAGAAAAACCCCAAACACTACCGCTATCTCAAACCCCAATAATCCGACCAACCACTCTTGTAACATTTGCTTACTCCCACGTATTCCAACGCTTCTTTATATGTCATGTCCAGGAAGTCCCGACAGAACTGGATTGCATCACCGTGACAATCACACTGCCGACACCAATAAACCCCCTCGCACTTGTCCGCTTGTCTCGATGGCCATATCCGAAACCGATCCTCGCCTCCACACCTCGGGCAAGCACTCGCATACTCGCCACCGTGCATTGACGATACACGCTTTGGATCTAAACCGTGCGTTCGGAACTCATCGACTAACATCGTACCTCCGTTGGCTTGGATAACTTCCCACACTTCTTACACGGCTGAGGTGTGATCCCCAACCACGCATCGTATTCATGGTCGCACTCCATCCGTATAACCTCGATACAGTCATGTTCTTTCAAGGTACTACCGTCAACATACACCTCTTTGATAAAGGCTTTGTCGCCTTCCTTGATATCTTCATCGGGCGTTGTCTGGTCATGGCATATCGGAACCGCCTCGCCTTGTATCCAATACTGGTGGCATCTCTTGCATTTCAACTTCGGGGGCATTGAACAATACACCATGCCGTCATCAATGCAATGGCGTGCTGGCTCTTCGCCCTCGTAGTCGCTTTCCACCTCGTAGATGTTACGCTCCTTAATGCCAAGGCTGCGAGATACCAACTCTAAGCGGTCTACCGCCTCCGTAAACGCCAAGGTGTCCTTTATCATGTAATACGTCAATGAATCACAATAGCACCCACACAAGCGACATTCACCTCGATTGTCGTTCTCTTCTGTCGGTATCTTCATCTCGTACTTGCCACATTGAGGACACAAAGACAAACCATCCCGAAACGCTTCCTCCCCATGCTCGTGTATTGCAATATCCTCTAGGGGCGTTGTGTCGATAAGTCTTTGTATGCCGTCTCGTGTAAATTCACTCATCCTCTGTAACCCTCATGTTTACTAGCCAACTATCATCAATGATCGGCTCTGGCTTCTCTAAACCAGCAACGCACGCTGGACACTTCTCGTTTGGCTTCACTACGATGTTGTGCTTTGAACACCACCCCATTTGATTGTGTTCGTTGTCATAAAGACACTTGGAGCATACCCACATATGAGCGTCCTTGCCCATTACACACGTGCTGCCCACGTTGCCACACGCACAACGCCTGTCATCGTCTGGGATCGGTGTCCCGTCCTCATAGCATGGGGTCGCCTCTACTCCCCATCGAATGTTTCCTTCACTGCCGAACTCTGGCTCCATCAGAATAACCTCAATTGCTCTTTCACGTTCTCACAAGCATTGTGTCGCTCCCGATACTGCTTGCCCCTTAAGCTTTCGTTTTGCTCCTGTAGCTTCCTGCGACACCTCGTTATGCTCTCGTATGGCCTTAACGTTGCGTTCTTGAACATACTCATCAGCTCACTGGCACTCATCAAGTCCAGCTCGTCTCCCAAGTCCTTTTCCAGCACCAAACAATAAAGACGCATATCGCAATCTCTTGCTTGTGCGTCCTCTGTTAGTACTTCCTTGACTATCCATGCGTTCTTGAGCAAGTCCATGCTACACCCCTGAACGCTTCTTGTACTCCTCAATAGCTATCGCCTTGGTGTTCTCAATGAAATCGTCAAGGTCAACGTCCTCAGTGTCGGAAGCCTCGAACGGTATCGCTATTACCGTCTTCATCTTCGCTCTGCCTGTACCGTCAACAATGTCATACTTGAGTAGATACCCAAGCTCTTTATCACTTGTTATGCTCTTGAATGTTATCAACATCTTTACCTTCCCGTGTTGATGTTTTCTTTATGAGCCCCTTTATGTCCTCACACGCTGGAACCCGTTTCATTTTAGAGGCTAGTCGCTGCCGTGCAACTTTGCCTATGATATACAACCTACCGTCATCAGGATTGACGAAACCCACTTCGCCATTGACTACCCTTGAAGCAATGAAGGGCGTACAACGCTCAATAGCGTACCCCATGACGTTCATGGTATCACCTTGCTGTATGTCTTCTCGAATATCTCGCCCTTGCACGGGTACAGCTCGCCTTCAACGCCTTGCACAAGGTAGTCGCCTTGCTCCCCGATCATCTCGCCCTCTAAGGTCTGGACTTTGAAGCGACACGGCATCTTCCGTGCATACTTCTTTGTTGGTATCGAGATATATTGCTCTGCCCCTTCGATCTCTTCCTCTGTGACATCGAGGGGTATATCTTCACGTTGCATCATACCTCTTGCTAGATCTTCCCTGATCTGTTGCTCTACGCTCTTCTTTGGTTGTTCCTGGCCTTTGTCGAGCATCTCTCTAACTTCCTTGGGGGTCGGTGTCTTGAAGTACCATGAAGGCTTTAATGCTGCTTCCCAAGGCTTGCCGATCACTGCCTTGATAGCATTAGCACACCAAGGGCAAACAAAGTCAGGAGCAACACCCTCACCACAATCGGCTATGACCATTTCGGAGACATCCCACTCGTGCCTACAAAAACGACATCTATCTATGGCATTGTTTTGCTTCCATGCCTTGCAATCAAAGCAATAGTAGCTATGGCACTGCTCGTTTTGCAATTGGGTGCATCCACAATCAAGGCACGCTTTTATCGCTGTTCGTGTCACTCTTTCACCTCTCTGGCTGAAAACTTATCGTTGTTATCGCATTGGGGACATTGGAAGCGTCCGAGAATAGCTCTGGCACGCCACCTATGCCCACAAGCGTTACAAATGATCTCCCAATACAATGCTATGCTACTCATCGTCCTCAAGCCCTTGTATGGCATCATTGGCGGCTTTCAATGCGTCCACAGTCTCATCACGGGCAACATTTCGCTTTGCACGCTCCATATCTTTATGGTGAGCTGCGAGGCAAGTATTTTGCAAACTGTCCTCTCTATCGTAGAATGTGCAGGTTTTTTGATATACTGCTTGGTGGAGCTTTCCAGTGGCTACGGCATTTTCTCTATTCATGGCGATTTGTTCTCGCGCGTATAAGAACGCGTTGGCAAAGACTTCCGATTTTTCCACTAAATAATAGATATGAGCGCGAGTGTATTTTTCAGGTCTTGAGCGTGTGAACATCTCAAAACTGGTAGCATTTTCATTAACACACCATTTTTTGAGTGCTTCCGCTTCCTCTTCAATTCTTTCAGGTGTCCATGTTTCAGGCCGTCCGATTTTGACTTTCTGGCACATACTATCACCTCACGTTATGTATGTTACTGGAAGCTTCACTGTAGCGTGTAATGGGGTTTTGTAGCAAGCATTTATTTAAAGTTGCGTTAAACTGGCATTTGTGTTACACTGCTTGCATACGTTGATACCGAACTAACAAAAAGAGGTCGAGAATATGACAGAGAAAAGTTATCCGAGAATAAAAGAGATAATAGTCGAACGCAAAGGGGTGTACGGCAAGCAACTGATATATCCTATTTGTGAAGACGCGAAACGATTTGCTGCGATAGCTGGTAACAAGACGCTATCAATTGAGATCATTAAACTAATAAAGGAGCTGGGATATGTTGTCAAAACCAACCCCGAAACCCTTTAAAATATGGGGATTAAGACCTATGAAGCTGATAGCATTTATAATAGTCGTTATTGTTTTAACGGCAACACGATAGGAGTCTAATAATGAAACTTGGGGAAGTTGCATTTTTAGAAGCTATTGAGGAGTACAAAGGGTACTGCTCAAACTGTGACGATATCACGCTGGAAAGTGGTGTCGAACCTGACGCGGAGGGCTACGAGTGTCCCGAGTGCGGAAACAATACCGTTATGGGTGCTGCTGATGCACTACTGGGCGGTTATTTAGACATTGAAGAAAGGGGCGTACACCCTAAAGAGCATTTGTATTACTGAAGCCATAGGAGGCAACAAAATGAGTACAAGAACGAACGTTATATTGCAAAATGACGATTGCAAGGTGATATTGTATCGTCACTGTGACGGCTACCCCGAAGAAACGGGAGTTGATATTTATAAGAAGGTCAAAGACGCGGTAGACGGGGGTAAATACAGTGCGTACGGTGCTTTGTTGGAGTCGTTTCTTGCGGAGCGTTACAAGGCCGAGGAGAGCATTTCAGGCAAAGAGAAGGCTGTTTATGAGATCACGGACAGCATACACGGAGACATAGATCACTTGTACAAGGTGGAGGTTTTCCGCACCTACAAATACAGTGAAGAGCGTGAAGCGAACGTTTTTGCTGGTTATGACGCTGTGATCTTTCATTCAGAGATAGACAAAGAGAGGGCTCACCGTGATATGTTCGAGCGCAAGATGACGGGTTACACGTTGTTTGAGTGGATAGCATACTTGACCAGCTTGGGGGTGGAGTTATGAAGTTGATAACACAAGAACACATCAAGGCATTTCGCAAGCAGGGGGATACCTCTGCTTTAATGCCCGAAGAGATCAGCGTCATTTTGAAGCTGTTTAACCCCGTGGGTGCTGGCACGTGGTACTGTTACGAGTATCACGAAGAGGACGGATATTTTTGGTGCATGGCTGATATTGGCATGGGATATCGTGAGCTGGGGACAGTGAGTCTTGCGGAGCTGCAAGAGGTCAAGATCCCTTTAACGGTGCTGATTAACGGCAAAGAGCTGGAAGGCGGTGACGTTGCGATCCAGCGAGACAAGCATTTTCCAATTGGTCGTTACACAGTGGCACAAGTATTAGAGAGGGATTATTAATGGAAAGAGAGATTATCCAAGACGGTGACGAGGACATGATTTTAAAGATCACGTTGACCGTAAAAGACATGAAAGACGTTAAGCCTATCTTGACGAAACTGGAAGCGGAGGACGCTTTGCTGGCGTTGGCGACAAAGCACGATCCTCTTGATTGGCACAAAATTGCTCGTGTTGCGAGTTCAACAAGAAAAGGAGTGTACAAGTAATGGCTATTGTAATCATGACCATAATCGGCACTTTCGTGGGCTTTGGCTGCGGAATTATGTACGCCAAGACCTTGGAGCTGCGGAGAAAGCAAGCTCAACGCAAGCGTGACGCAAAGGGGTTAAATCAATGGGATTGTCGTTGTCGTTGACGCAAGTCTATAATGCCGAGTTCGGTGTTAATCATGCCCTCCACGAGATCGAGTGTTTCTTGTGGGGGGTATTGTTGTTCTGTGCAATCTGCAATCAGGTCTTTAATCGCCCCCAGGAACATCTTTAGATTCTCGTGCATCACTCGATTCTGTTCCGCAATCAGATCGTTGTGTATTTTCTCTAAGTCCATGCTGCCGAGACTTTGGTCGAAGGAGGGTAGTGCCGTCTTTGTCCCAAGTTTCTCCCCAAGGGTTTTCAATGGCGGTATTTCGCAAGTCTTGCATTGCTCCTGCAGCTCCGCTGTCAGTATGGAATACCCTTGTTTGTATCGGTCTATTTCTTCCTGCATCTTCGCTGCTTTTTGCATCATCTCTTCGCCGTAAAACATCCTGCAACTCCTGTCTTCTCAAGTTAAGAATAAAGTCATCGTTCCACACTTCGCCTTTGTATTCTGCTGTCCACCCAACGCTGTCTTGGAGTAGCCGTTTGCGGAGCTTTTCCATTTCTGGTCTTAACTTTTTCAGCTCGGCACACATTTTGAAATACTTGATGATGACGGTAGCGAAGAAAGAGCCTAAGATACCGCAACCGATTGCTATACAGATGTGTTCAAAACTCATTCTTCTCCATCCTTTAGCTGAAATGTTATGATGAGGTCATCTTCTTCAAGTGGAAAAGTAACGCTCATTTTTGCAACGACAGCGTTAGTGCTATCCTTAACAATTTTGAGTGCATCGAGTCCTTTTTTTACATTATCTGGCAGCCATTCAGGATATGCGTCTTCAATATTCATAATCGGGATCCCACTTGATTGTTACTTCTGTTCGGGGGTTGTGGCTGTACACTTTGTACACGTCAGAGTGCCATATTTGGCTATCGTTGTGGTATGCGATATCCTCCATTGCATCAGTGAGCAACTTGTCGAGATTGTCACGGTCTGGTTTTTTCTGGTGCTTGATAACGCCTTCGTCCATGAGTGCTTGTCTTTTTTTGGACGTTGACTTTGGAATTGGCATATAGAACGTTACGAACATTTCGATGGGTCCAGTGATCCGCTCTGGGAAGTGTTGGAGTACTTGTGCTTTGTACCAATTCTTTTTGTCCTTGCAGGGGTCGTATCGGATTGCTACGGGGCGGTTATTCTTGTCGATGACGGGGTTGCCTTGTTTGTCACGAACGTATGATTCTCTATGCCGTGCTTGTGGTGTTGGGGTGGTGTGTATTGTGAATGACACCTCTTTCATCCATTTACCTTCGGTCTGATTGCTTCTCGAACTGCGTCCTGGAATCTGTTGAACACTTCTTTGGAGTCGAACTGAATGACTTTCTCCCATTCGCCTGTTTCTTTATTCTTGTATGTTGGGAGTGCCACGAACCAACCTGATCCGTCTTTCTTTTTGATGACGGTGAGGTTACGTATTTCCATTCGCCATTCAGGGACTTGCACCCCGAACTTTGCGATCATGTAAGACGATGGGTCTTGTGGTTCGTAATAGGTCACGGTTAAAGCCATGGTCAAGCTCCTGTATTGCGTTTGTTTTGTTTCTTGGTGTCTTTACTCCTGAAATGATGTTTAAGCGGTTTTGGGTCGGGGGTCCTGCGGTTAAAGTGGGGGTCAGAAGCCTTCAAAGTGTTGGTCTTCATTCGCCATTGATAAAGCGGGCATGTTTTGTCGGAGCAAGCTTTTACTTCATTGAGATTGCCAGCCACACATTCGAGGCAGAAGAGTCTTATGGCGCAGTCACGGCTTTTGTTCCGTTTTTCCCACATCTTGGGGAATATTCGCTTTATCTCTTCTCGGATATGTTCAGTCATCGCTTTAATTCCTTGAAGTGTTTCACGGACAATTTACGGAAGACTTTGGCCTTCTTTTCGATCTCTACGAGAGCGCGTCTTGCTTTTCGAGCGGCTTTGTTGTTGTCGATAAGGGTGTGTACGAGTAGCTCTTTGACATCACTCATTGCGTCTATTATCTGTGTAACGTTCTCGTAGAGATCTTGGTTCATTGTGGAGTCCTCCTATTGCCTGTATGACCCCACAATACCAGTTTTCTTCTTTTTCTGCAACTTTCTTTTACGCTCCCTTAGAGCTTGTAAGAAAGAGCGAGTACGTCCGTCTTTACGGTCCCATCTTTTCAGAATGTCTTGGAGTGTTCTCATGTGCTTTTCTTTGCCTCCTTGACGATCTGTCTCATCTTCTCTGGAGATGTCAATGATGTTGAATACCCGTCATAGTCCTGATGATAGTCGAGAATCAACTCACCTTCTTTGCCCTTGGCGCGGTTCTTTCGCACTTCGAGGCGTGTGAAGGCGTGGACTTGTCGGACATCTGGATACGCTCTGTCGAGTCTTTGCAAGATGATGACATTATCGCCATATTGCTTGATGCCAGAACTACCCTTCATGTTGGCCATGCCCATAAATCCACGGTCATCTTTTGACTGTGTGGGGTGGACAATGACCAAAATGTGTACTCCTGTCTCAAGAGCTTTGGCGTGCAACAACTTCACCGCGAACTCAAGACGTTCCCTTTCATTGTCCCCGACTGCGGAAGAGCCGAGATATCCGAGGTCTTCGATGACAACGAACTTAATGCCGTGGACGTGGACACCGTAGTCGATGGATTCGAGAACTGACTTGAGCGTCATCTGTTCCCCGATGGGGTCGACATAGATCTTCTTTTCTTTGAAGATTTTCTCCAACACGGTCATATCTTCGTAATTACCAACGTTGTCACGCAAAGACTTCTGCAAGATGATGCTCCCCATCTTCTGTAAAATCTTTGCAATCCGCATCTCTTGAGATGTTATCCACACTCCTTCACACGTTGCTGCTGCGACATTGTATGCGACATTGACCACAAACGTTGTCTTACCGCATCCCGTGTCACCTGTAACGCTTGTGACTTCTGCTGGGCGCAATCCACCCAAGATGTTATCGAAGTCCGAGAACCCTGTGCGTACACCTTCGGGTGTTGCTGCGAAGATGTCTTCGATTGGGACTTCGGAGGCGTGGACAACGCTTGCCATCTTAACCCCGTCAGCTGTGTCGAAGAAACCCTTGAGTGCAAACCCTGCTTTGAGAGCGTCATTTGCATCTTTGATGCCCTCCAACTTGAAGGTGATAGTCCGCAATCGGTACTTTGGTATGATTTCACGGACTTTTTCCAATCCAAGCTGTCCTGGCTCATCAGCATCAAAATTGACGTAGATAGTCTTGAACTGCATCAAGTACTTGAACTCACGCTTAAACGTTGCTTCTGCACACGAGATGCCGTTCGGCAAAGACACTGCGTTGGTGTACCCTTCGGATATCCAAGAGAGACAATCCCACTCGCCTTCTGTGACGATGATGTAATCTTTGTCCTCGAAGTCCTTCTGGTTGAAAAAGGGAGGCTTGTAATTATCATCGTTCTCGACCAGAGGGGACTTTTGGGAGAAGAACTGCTTCTTTGTCTCTGTGTTGATAATCTTGAAGCGGTCGGGGAGCTGTGAGTTCCGACCGTACGGAAGAAGAGCCTCGTTGTCGTAGATGACAACTCGTGCTTCATTGAACGCTTCTGGCGTTATACTGCGGTGTGGGAACGAAGTGATACCCACCTGCCAATCGTTGAAGATTCCTTGATATTCCATTAATACCCCCTGAGTTCACGGTCGATTTCTTCCTCGATTTTGCGTTGTCTGCGCTCTTCGTACTTATCAACAGGTTTTGACAACATCAAGCCTTCCAAGGTATCAAATTGCTTTAACAGCTTCGCCCCAGACAGCACCTTTGGTCGCCACCAAAGAGCGTTGTCGTCTTTGCCGAGAGCCAGCCAATTGATGACGGCAGTGAACCGCTTCTCGGTGACTTTGGCATTGATAAGCTTCTGAAAGTCCTTATGCCATGTCTTTGCCTTGGACGTAAGTCCTGGCTTCCAAGACAAGATGGACTTGTGGAAGCGAGTAGCCCATTCAACAGCCTGATCAGAAATCTTTGAAGCACGCTTTTGGGAAATACCTTTAGGTATTTTCTTTTTAGTATTTGTTTTAGTATGTGGTATAGGTTGTCCGATCTCGCCCGATCCATTGTCCGAATTCGTACATGGAGTGGACGATTCGTTAATTCTAAATTTCTCTTCGTCCTTGAATGCGAACCACTTAGTTCTGTCGAACCGTGTGGAATTGTAATTTGCGGTCATCAAAACTTCCTTTTTCACGAGTTTCAACAAAAGCCTTTTTACTTGAGGTTCAGACATATACGGATAATGAGCTGCAATCTCCTTTCTTGTTTGGTACGTCCACGTTCTACCATCAATAAAATTCTGGCCTAAAGCCTTATTGTGGCGAATCCAATGCTGGAAGTGGTGGATCATCACCGCTTCGTAGATGCCGTATTCGGCAGCGATATCAACATCAAAACTGTGGTGTACACTCATTCGCTCACCTCCTCTTCTGTTAAAAATCCGTGGTCGATAAGCTCTTGAAAAACGCGCATCGGGTAATCTTTTGTTACCAGATGTCCGCATCCTCCGTCTGGCGCAATCATTGAGATAATACAACCTAATCCCTTTGCTTCCAGAGAAAGATCGTCAGATCTAAGCACACCAAAAGGGTGGCAAAAATTATGTTGCTGTGGAATATATTTAGCCATAGAATGACCTCCCATGTTTAGGGTTTATTTTAATCTCGGCCATCCTTGACAAAATAACACAACGAATGTTATGTTGACATCGTCAAAGAATGACCTAAAATCACCATCAGCTCATCCAAAAAGTTAGATGGTGATTTGTTTTTGACATTAGGCTGGTAGGGATTTAATTGAAAGAAAAAAATCTTTATCAGCCCTTTTTTT
>Ga0180432_10001043_pt1 | contig 44163 bp, 57 predicted proteins | sample SS_ome_10_FD_132414 | JGI IMG/M metagenome (GOLD analysis project Ga0180432, IMG submission 132414) | Hypersaline lake sediment archaeal communities from the Salton Sea, California, USA - SS_1_MS_2 metaG | ecosystem: Environmental > Aquatic > Non-marine Saline and Alkaline > Hypersaline >... | reverse complement strand
CTTCGCGTCCTTGCGGGGGAGCTTCATCGACTTCGCCCAGGCGAGGGCCTGCCGCTTCGACACCCGGCGCTTCTTCACGCCCTGGACGATCGCGACGGTGCCCGCCGCTGCTGCGAGGGCTCCGCCGACAACCCACCCGGCGACGGGGACCGTCGCCGACGCGCCCGCTCCGGCGAGGAGAGCCCCGGCCTTCACGCCCGTCGCCCCCGCGCTCGCCGCGCCGCCGACACCCTTCAGTACGTCGGCACCGTCGCCCCACTCACCCGCTACGGGGTGGTCGAACGCCGGATGCGCGGAGAGCCGCTGCGAGTAGGGGGAGGGGTGAAACACGGGGCTACCTGCGGAGGAGGCGGACGATGACGGCGACCCCGATGCCGATGCCTACGATGACGCCGGCCTGCCCGAGAGCCCGGTAGGTGCGTGTGCTCGACTCGCCCTCGCGCTGCTTCTTTTGCCTGCGTTCGGCGGCGGCGAGGCGGCCCTGGAGCTTGCGGAGCCGCATCTGGAGCGCCCCGCGAAGCCACGGCTGGTTCCGCATCATCTGGCGGGTGTTCCTGATCTGCGCCCGCAACACCTCGACGTTGCGCGAGGCGTCCGTCACGGACTCCGCGACCGCCTGGATGACGGTGGCGTACTCCTGCACGGCCGCCGCCACGCCCGCGCCGCCGGGCTCGGGGTCCGGCGCTCCGTAGGACAAGGAAGAAGGCTGGAAGCGGTGCATCAGCCGTTGCCCTTGGCCTTGCCGGCGCTCTTGTCCTGGGACTGCGACCACCAGATCAAGCCGCCGACGAGGCCCACGCCCGCCAGGACGACCACGGGGACCACCCACTTCGGGGTCGAGGACTCGGGAGGCGGCGTGTAGGGGACCGGGGGCGGCGCGGCGGCGGCCTCCCGGGCGGCGCGGCGGCGAGCGCGGCGAGCGCGGCGGGCCTGCGCTTCGGCGCGCTTCGCGGCCTTCCGCTGCGCCACGGCCCCGCCGATCGCCACACCCGCCCCCGCACCAGCCGCCACGAGGTCCGCGACGGCGGTGATCGCCTCGGGGTTGATCCCCCCGTAGGACAGGGGAGAAGGCTGGAACCCGTGCATCAGCCGTTGCCCTTGCCGGCGCTCATGGCGACGACGAGGAGGGTGAGGGCGACACCGCCGACGGCCGCCGGGACAACCCAGCCGGGCAGCTTCGACTCCTCGGGAGGCGGCGTGTAGGCGGGCGGGGCGGCCCGGCGACCGCGACCGCGACGCCGCCCACCGCGACGCCTGCCCCCCGTGGCCGCCTGCGTGACCGCCGTGATGCCCTGCGCCAGCGCGGAGAGCCCGGCCTGACGCTGGCGGGCGCGGTTCTGCTCCCACGACCCGACCTCTGCGATGATCGCGTTGTAGGCGGGCTGGCCGGGGTAGATGCGGTTCCCGACTCCCCCGCGAGGGGACGCCAGGATCTCGATCATGCCGCCGCCCGACGGAGAGTGGAGCCGGTAGACGTACTCACCCTTGGGGTCGCGCACGTCGATGGGGGCGTTCTTCCGCTCCTGCCGCGCGAGCTTGCGACCCATGCGCCGATCCAGCCGCTCCTCCCGACCGCCGAGATCCGGCCCGGCGTAGCCGCCGAACGGGGTCTGCCCCGGCGTCGGGGTGTAGGTGCCCGGGGTCGCGTAGGGGTAGCCGGTGCCCTGGTAGGCACGCGGGATCTCCGGCGCGACGGCATAGGCCCCGACGTTGGGTCCGCCCCGACGCATCGGGCTCGTCCCCTCCGGCCCCATGAACGGCTCCGAGTAGGCGACCTGGGGGTGGCCCTGCCACGGGTAGCCGGGGATCGTGCTGGCGTGGCCCCGGGGGGGCTGCGCGGGCTGCTCGATGACCTCCAGCCCGGCCATGTTCGCCGGCATGGCGTCGTTGCCCGTCCGCATCACGTCGTCGTGGCGGACGACGGGGGCGCTGTCGCTGTCGGGTACGCTGCCCGAGACGCCGGCCAGCGCGTTGAAGTCGAACCCGTAGACGGTCGGGCTCGCTTGCAGGTATTCAGGCTGCGCGCTCATGGGCGCTCCCAGGAGAGACGAGGTTGCAGGCGAGGCCGGCGAGCAGTCGCGCGGCGGCCTTGCGCGTTTCGGGATCCGCGATCTTGCGGTCCTTCACGGTGGGCTCCCACGTCTCCATTTCGACGGCCAGCCACGCGGCGATGGCGTCGGGATCCGGCCGGACCCCGTTGGCTACGTCGATGGCCGCCCGCTTGATCGCAGACTGGAGGTAGTCGCCCATCTGCCGGAGGAGGCCGATGATGGCGGGAGAGACACCGAACATGGAGACTCCGTAGCGGTTCAGCCCTTGGCCTTGCCGCCCTTCTTGCCGTACTTGGTCCAGGCGTAGTAGCCGATGCCGGCGGCTGCGAGGAGGACGATAGGCCGCTTGTAGAACGGCGTCTCCTCCTCCAGCATCAGATCCTCGTCGCCCGGAGCCGCGCCCTCGACGGACAGCATCGGATCCTCGACGGGGGCCTGGGGCATCTGCATCCCGGGAACCTGGGCCGTACCGGGCGCGAACTGGAACGCCCCGCTGGAGATCATGTAGTTGGGGATGGCTCCCGCCGGGGTCTGCGTCGTCGCGGCCGGCGTCGTCGCAGCCGGCGTCGTCGCGGCCGGAGCCTTCCGCCCGAACAGCCAGGGCAGGAACCGCCCCGGACGCCGCTCGCGGCGAAGCGTGGCCCGCACAGCGCGGACAACTCTCCGGTACAGGCGCGCCGGAGTGTTGACGCGGGCGGCGGCGAGGCGGGCGGCCCGGAAGGGCCGGAACCCTCGACGCATCAGCCGCCGGCCGATGGGGAGCGCCATCGAGACGTAGCGGGCCGCCGTGACGGCGAGAGCCGGCATCGGAAGCCGCTTCGGCTGCATCCAGGGCATCGGCTTCGGGGTGAAGGGGGCCGGACCCAGCGGGGTTGCCGTCCGCCGAGCCTGCGCGAGAGTCCGAGCGCGGGCGCGGGCGCGGGCAGCGCGGGCGCGGGCGCGGGCGAGGCGGGATCGAAGCCGCGCCCGCTGGCGAGCATTCCGAGCCCGTGCGAGCAACGCCGTGAGGCGGGCGACCTCCTCGTCTTCGCGTGCGCTGGGGATGGGGATCGAAGCGGTCGGCGTAGGCACGGCCGACTGCGACAGGGTAGCGGAGGGGGGCAGGGTAGCCGAGGAGCGCGTAGCTGGGGGGAGAAGCGTAGCAGAGGGGCGCCCAGCCGAGGGGGGCAGGGTAGCAGAGGCGGGAACGGTAGGCACGGGGGCGCTCCACGGTGCGGGTCAAGCGTAGATCGCCCGCATCATACCGGCCCCGACCGGAACAAGCAACGGGGTCAGAGTCCCGCGAGCACCGCCGCTGCGCCGTAGATCCAGGCGAAGTGCGGAAGGGGTGTCCCCTCGTCGCACATGCGGTACGCCTCGCGCCACAGCGAATACTCGGTGAGGTCCACCTTCTGCCCGTAGGGGGTGGACTTGTCCCGCATCGTCCGCCCGACCTGCCGCTCCTGCATCTGGTGGAGGACGTTCGCCGCCCCATCCAGCGCCTTCAGCAAGTGAGCGTCCCGGGCGCGGGCGGCCCGCATCCCCTTGTCCGCGAAGCTCTGCTGACGCATCGCCATCGCCTTCAAGGCCCGGCGGTACGCTCGCTCGACCGTGTGCTCGTTGACCCACTCGGGAATCTCGACGCCTGCTGCGCCCATGTTCACCTCTCCCGGGCCTGCGGCCCTACTTGAACAGCCTGCGGACGCGATCCGAGAGCGCGCCGATGATGATGCCAGTGATGATGAGCGGGACCACCTTGCGGGGCTGGAGGCGATCCTTCACCTCGTCCCTGACGTGGTTCCAGAACGGTTTGATGTGCTCGCGCTTTCGCACCATCATCGGAGCGCGCTCGTCTGGACCGGTTTCCGCGGAGCCGAGGTCCGGCCCCGCAAGCTCGGGCAGCACGACGCGCCCGCTCGCGTTGGTCGCCTGCACCACGTCCCAACCCAGCGGGACACCCCGGATAGTTGGCTCGGCAAAGGCCCACCGCTTCGGCGTGAAGGGTCGGTCGCCCAAAGCGACGTAGATATGCGCCCACTTGGCACGCGGGATGCGCTCGCCCTCGACCCATCGGATCGTCTTGCCCCGGTCGTTGCGTCCCGACAGGACGTACCGCCAGGGGATGCGAAGCGACTCCGCGAGAGCCGCCAGCAACATCGAAAGATCGTCGCAGTTGTGGACCACCACGTCCGATTCGGGGAGGTAGACGTAGTGGTCGTCCGTGGTCACGTCCCAGCACACAGCCGTCTCGCACTCGCGGTCGATGGAACGCACCGTCAGCGTGTGGGGGGCGTTGAGCCGATCCTTGTAGGGAGTCATCCGGTGGATGGGGCGGTGCCCGACGCCGCCGTGCGCCTCGACGGTGTTGCGCGAGCAGGCGCGACCCTGCATGTGCCACAGCACCCTCATTTGCAGGGAGAGCGTATCGCTCACGGTCCCGAAGACCTGGGAACCGGACGCCGTGTAGCCGGAGTCCGCTCCGATGCCCTCGCACAGAGCCGCAACAGCCGGAGCGTCGAGGTCGAGCGTCCGTGCCCGCTTCTCAGCGGCCCCGTGCCCGCAGACGGACAGCAGATCGGACGCCCACCCGGAGTCCCGAACGACCACCCAGCGATCGGTCATGGTGGTGGGGATGCCCCACCCGTCGCAGAGCGCCCGGACGCGGAGCTTCTGAGCTTCCTTCGGGTGCCCGTCTTTCCCCGCGATGGCGAAGTCGTAAGCGCGCTCCGTGCCGTTCTTCTGGTGGTAGGTGTGCTGGAACCACCCGTCCGCCAGGAACAGACCCTCAACCCAAGCACAGTCGGGATCCATCGACGTACTCCCCGCCTCGATGCGCTCGGGCCGGAGGAGTCGCATCCCCGGATGCACGTCGGAAACACGGACCTCCACGACGGTCTTGTCCCGATGGCGGCAGTTACCCCGACGCTCCGTCCAGTCCGGGCACGCCGTCCCGTGCAGGGGGCACGACCACGCGAACAGCTTGTGGTTCTCCGACGCTTTCAGCGTCTCCCCGTTGGAGAGGTGGACCCGAGTGATCCGCTTCTCGCCCGTCTCCCACGCCTTCTGGACACGCGACCAGCGGTCACGTCCCCAAATCCGATCGCCGGGCTTGATCTCGGAGATCGGCACGAACTCGTAGTCATCCCGCAGTAGCAGGGTATCCTCGGGCAGACAGTCTCCGTAGCCGACCTGCACCGTGTAGAGCGGATCCTGCAACCGCTCGCCGGGCTCGTTGACGTAGTAGAGCCCCTGGACCCACCGCAACAGCAACGCCGACTGGCCCTTGGTGTCGCGGGGCTTTGCGCCCTGGATCTGCGAGCCCCACGCCGACGCATCGCCGCGCACGATGGACACCGCCAGGGTCGCCATGCGCGGGTCGCGGCCCGCCGTCAGGGCGATCTCGCGGAGCGCCTTGATCCGCACCGGGTCGCCCCGGTGCTTCCACGTCGGGAGGTGGTGGACTTTGACCGACGAGTCGAGGTCCACCCGGTTCGCGCGGAAGTCACCGATGCTCCCGATCTCAGCCGGAAATGCGGTGGACCCGGCGGGCACCAGCGACGTGACGGGGGCGGTGTGAGGGGCCTGGGGACCGGACGACTGCATGGATGCCTCCGGCTCCACCTATGGCACGACCACCCGCCAGGGTCAACCGGCGGCGGCCTCTCCCGCATCGGTCTGGTCGGCGTTGTCGCCGTCCTCGCCCTCGTCGCTCCCGCTCTCGTCCTCGCTCTCGTCCTCGGGGAGCAGGAACCCGGCGTCGAGGCCCAGCGTCTCGCTCAGGGACGTGATCTCCTCGGACAGCCCGTTCACCCGCTCGGAGGGGGCGATGTAGAGCGTCTGCGAGTCGAGCAGCGTGCGGGCGTACTCCGGGCGAGCCTCCAGCGCGGCGAACTGCGCCTCGATCTGGAGCATCACGGCGGCCTCCACGTCCGCACGGGCGTCCTCGGGTACTTGTCCGAGAAGGTTCATCGCCGTGATCTCCTTGACCTCCTGCACCGCCTCCCACGCGGGGTTGGAGCGACGGGTGGTCACGACCAGCTTCACCCACCCCTCGGGCAGATCGGCGTCGTCGCCCGTGTAGTCGTCGGTGTCGGCGTAGTCGTCCTCGGTGGCGAGCACGCCGGACAGCGCGCACACGATCTGATGATCAGCCATTCTGGTATTCCTTCCCCAAGTATTCCTTGGTGTATTCGAGGTAGTCTGCGATGACGGGGATGCCGGCGGCGCTCGCCACCTGGGCGATGTTCTCCGCGATCCGCCGCGCCCGCTTCTTCGGCATCTGCGCCATGAGCGAGCGGACGAGGCGGGTCAGGCCGCCGTAGTGGTGGAGCGCGGCGAACATGCACGATCCGCCCTGGGTGACGGCGCTGGCGAGCGCGTTGAGCCGATCCGGCTGCTCGGCCGATTCGTCCATGAAGCCGCGCTGCCACGTCGTGAGGAGCCCCATCCAGAGGTCCGCGCCCTCCGCAAGCTGTTCCTCGGTCGCCGTGTCGAGCGACGGCGCACCGCTGTTCGGGACGGTCGGGGGCTCGGTCTGCGTCCAGGGCGCGTCCGGGGCGACGGTGGGGGCGTCTGGAACGTCCCGGCCCATGCCGGGACCGCCCACCCCGGATCCGTCCGGGTTGAACGCCGAGTCCGCGAACGGCGACTTGTACCGCGAGTCGTAGGTGTCCGGGTCGGACGTGATGCCCCGGCGCTGCGCCTGCACAAGCGTTGCGAGGTGGCGCATCGCCGCGTCCACCACCTTGGCGAGATCCTCGGCGTCACCTTCGACGCTGCCGGTCCACGAAGCCTTGATCACGAAGCACCCCTGTCACCGTAGTTGAGATCGTCGGGCACCAGCGGACTCTCGCGGAGAGCGGCGATGACCGCTGCGGTGAAGGCGGCGTCGTTGTCGGCTGCCTCCATGATCGCTCGCTGCACGCTGAACGCCTGACAGTAGTGGTAGATCGCCGGCTCGGACGTGAGGGCGAGCGTGATGGCACCCTCCCAGCCCTCGCGCGGCGTGTTGCGGAGCTTGCCGGCGAGGTCGCGGAGCGCCTTTCGGGCGAGCCGCTGGACCGCCAGCCGGAGCTTCGGGGCCTCGGCCGGCTTCGGGGCCGCCTGGGGGGCTGCCGGGGCCGCCTGGGGCGGCTGAGGGGTCGCCTGGGGGGCTGCCGGGGCCGGAGCCGCCTGCTGGGCCTGCCGCCTCGCCCGGATGCGCTGACGAGCCACCGAGACGGGGCGGCGCATGGTGACCGGCTGCACGGGACCGTCCGGCATCGGCGGCTCGTCGAAGTCGTCGTCTCCCTCGTCGTCGTCGTAGCCGTCGTAGCCCCCGGGGAGCATCGGCATCCCGGGTGGCGGCGGCATCATGCGCGGATCCACCTGGGCGATGCGGCGCGGGTCCGGGCCGGCGATCTGCGGGCGCTCCTTGTGGGCGTCCGCGATCATCTTCGCCTTCGCGACCTCACCGACCGTACCCATCAGTTTCCCGGCGAGTTCCGCCCATGCAGCGCCCCCGGCACTGCCGCCCTCGCCCGCCCCGCCGGGGGATAGGAACCGCTGCACGAGATCGCCGGGCTCGATGCCGAGCATGGCGAGTACGCCCGTAACCTCCTTGATCGTGTCCTTGATCCCGCCGCCGGCCTTGCCCGCCGCCTGCGCCATCGTCGCCGCAAGCTGCGCCTGCTGAAGCTGCATCATGCGCTCGGCGTGCTCGCGCTGCTGCGACTGCTCCAGTTCCATCTGCCGGAGCTTCATTTCGTGGTCGCGCTGACGGGCGGCTTCGCGCTCCTCACGCTCCATCGCCTCGCGCTTCCGCTGCTCCTCGCGCTCCTCGCGCTCCATGCGCCAGCGGCGCTCTGCGGCCTCGGCGTCGGCCCGGCGCTTCGCCTCGGCCTCCTGCTCGCGGCGCTGGTTATCCAGCCGCATCTCCTCCATGCGGCGCTCCCACGCCTCCCGCTCCTCGCGGCGGCGGCGATCGGCCTCCTCCTGCTGCCGCTGCCGCTGCATTTCCATTTCCGCCAGCGTGCGGGCGAACCGCTCCTCTGCGCCCATGCGTTCCCTCTCCGACCGATCGGACTCGCGCTCCCGCTCCTGCCGCATCAGATCCATCTGCGACTGGAAGAACGCCGCTTGGTTGTCGGCTGCCTGCTTGTGGTACGCCCCGGCGCTGTCGAGGGCCATCCTCGCGCGCTGCGACTCCGCGTCCAGCATCTTCTCGGACATAGCCTGGATGCTCGTCGTCGCGTTGGACGCGACGTTCATGCGCTCGTCCGCGATCTGCTCCATGAGGTCGCGGGACCGGCGGCGCTCGTCGTCCAGGGACGCGCGGGTCTGGTCGATGGCGCGCTCCATGAGCCGGAGCACGTCGGTCGGGAGCGTGTTGTTCACCACGGTCTGCGCCGCCACCGCGTTCTGCGCGGTCGCCGCCCGTCGCTGCCGCTGGAGCGCGGCGTGATGCTCCCCGATGATGACGGACGCCTCCATCCCCATTTCCCGCCCGTCGCCGTCGATGGGTCGGACCTTGAACACCGCCCGGCCATCGCCAGGACGCGGCATGGCGGCGCTGAACTCGCGCACCAGATCGTCCTCGCTGGCGCTCGCGTCGATGGCTCCGAGGCCGACGGGTACGCCGTTCTCGATCTTCCACACGCGAAGCTGGTTGACGGTCGGGTGACCCGCCGCCTGCGTGAACAGCCTGGGACTGGTCGAGCGGCCCCCGACAACGCTGGCCCCCGACCCGTGAATGTCCGAGTAGCCCGGCGACCCCCCGATCTCCGGGGGCGGGGGAAGGTGCTCAACGGCACGGCCCGAGGGGCCGGAAATGCCGTCCTCGTCGTACTCCTCGTCGAACCCCAGGTCGAACTGCGGCATGACCTCTCCTTGCACGAGTGCTGCGGTGCCCGGCGAGGGTAAGCGCGGGTTGACGAACCGACAAGGGGGATCTATCTGTCGTAAGCAATAGGAGTACGCCTATGTCCATCCTTCACAGGCTGATGGTCGAGCAGGGACGGCGACCCGACGAGGGCTCCGAGGACTCGACCGCGCCCGACCCGAAACCCAAAGAACCAAAGAACCCCGATAAACCCAAGCGACCCGGCACCCGGACCTTCACCACGAACCGGAAGGGTCCGGGGCGCCCGCCGTCCGCGAGCCCCGCCTACACCCGGAACAAGCGGGTGACGGTCCCGCTCTCGATGCCGGAGTACGAAACGGTCCACGCGGCGGCCCACTCGCAGGGGCTCCCGGTCAGTTCGCTGATCCGCCGGGCGATGTTCGGGGAGATCAAGCTGCATCGCCCGCACCCGGAGCACGGCAAGTCCGAGGTCGCCGTCGAGCGGCTGTCGGGCGTCGAGCCGAAGATCGATGGTCGGACCCGGGCCGGCAAGGCGCAGAAAGCCCGCCGCAAGCGGGAGAAGGCGGCGAAGGACAACAAGTCCTGAGCGTAGAGCGGCCCCGGCGGGATCGTCCGCACCGGGGCCGCAACACACTACACACAGGATCGAGCAACGAGCGGACCTTGCCTACTCGCTCTGACTCTAAACCTAAGCGTACCCGGTGTCAAGATGAACAACGACAAGATCCGACTCCTCCTCCCCGTTCGATCCGCGACGGACTACGCTTGGCGCGAAGTGCTGCCCGACGCCCCGCTCCTGACCAAGCTCCACACGGACAGCTTCGACGGTTTCCGCCTCCACGGAACGGACCACGGCATCGGCCTGTTCGATGATCAGTGGGTGCTCGTCCACGTCCAGGCCGCCGAGGCGGACGTGGTGGTGTCGCAGGGGCCGTTCGATTTCCACGAGCAAGCCATCGCCGCGCTGATTGCTCAGGTGGCCGGCGGGCGCGCTCTCGGCGTCCTGGGCGACCTTCCGTAGCTGGTGCTGCCGGGCCGGTCGCGTGGTAGTCTCCCGACACCTTCCCCGGAGCGTTCCGTGTATCACGACCTCTACGAGCAGCAGCAGGCCGCCTACTACCAGCAGGCAGCGACCGGCGTGCCCTACCCCATGGGCTACCAGCAGACCGGCTACGGCATGATGCCGGAGTACGCCGGCTTCCGCGAGGACTATCTGGAGGACGAGTCGTTCCAGAAGAATCTCCAGTTCGGCATCATCGACAACGGGCTCCTCGTCGCCATGACGCTCGCGGGCGTGTCGCTGGAAGACTGGATCTCCGAGAAGGTCGGCGTGAAGGGCTACGGGGCCATCATGGGCGCGGCGGTCGGCAACGCGGTGAGCGATGGCGTGGCCGCGCTCCCGCAGGGCTACAAGGCGGCTGCCGGCGTGACGATCGGCTGCCTCCTGCCCGTCGCCCCCCTCGCCGTCGCGATGGTGATGGGGAAGGAGATCAAGGGCACGACCCGCAACGTCCTCCTGGGCTCGTCCGCCGCCCTCCTGGGGTACGCCTTCCTGTCGAAGAAGCTGAAGGCTGCCGCCGGGGAGCGGCCGTAGCCGATGCCCCGCGACCCGGACAAGATCGAACGCTGGGTGACCCTGGACGCCGTGGAAGCGGCGATCCCGGCGATGGAAGCCACCGGCACGTCCGAGGTCGCACGGGGCGTCAAGCCGTCGAAGCAGACCGCTGTGGGGTTCATCGAAGCCTACCGCTTCGCGGAGGGCGATCCCGAGACGATGGCCGAGCTTCCGGCCACCAAGACCTCGACCTGGGCCGACCGCCGCCGGCAGTTCGTCTCGCGCCACCTCGCGCAGATGCGGAGCCGCGACACGCACGCGGACGGCTTCAAGCCCGACGGGACGCCCACCAAGAGGATGCTGGGGCTGATCGCCTGGGCGTACATGCCGCCGGAGAGCCAGAAGAAGGCGACGGCGTGGTACAAGGCGGGCTGCCCCGTGAAGGCGACCCGCAAGCGGCGCAACCCGAGCCGTCGGGACGCCCTGCTGATCGCGCAGAAGCTCCCGGTGCCGCAGGCCGCCGATGCGATGGTGCGGCGCATGGCCCGCTCCGGCGTCGGGACGCTCCACCGGATCATCCTCCGGGGCGAGGCCGCGCAGATCCCCGCCCTCTCCCGTCTCGGCTACGTCCGCATCGTCAAGGTCCACCCGTCGGGCTCTACGGACGCCCCCTGGGAGGTCTACGACGTGCGGACGACCCAGCGGCTCCACGATGCCGTCCAGGCGACGCAGGCGGCCCGCGAAGCCTACCGCGACGAGTTCCAGCAGGTCGGCCTGTTCGGTCGGCGCAACCCGTCGGGCTGGGACGACCCGCGCCGGGAGGGCTCCGAGGTCCAGTCCGTGATCTTCGACGCCGGACGCTGGACGCTGGGGGAAGCTCGCGCGTGGCTGCGCCGGCACGCCTACGACGGGCTCGACCCCGACCGGACGGCGAACACGCTCCGCTTCCGCCAGCGGGATCCCGGGTCGTTCCGACGCGACACGTTCCGCACGATCTCGATGGGAGCGGATACGGGCATCCAAGCCGTCGTCGCCGTCCCGAGGTAGCCCATGCGCCGCCGCGTTGAGCTTGCGTACCCCGTCCACCAGATCCCGAACGCCATCGAAATCTCGTCGGGCGGCGGCCTGTTCAGCATCGCCGCCGAGGTCGAAGGGGTGGACGTGCAAGTCCACTGTGAGATCGACAAGCACGCCGTCGAGACGCTGAAGCACAACCTCGACCGCCGCATCACGGTCTGCGACATTACGACCCTCGACGTGGAGGCCGGGCCGGAAGGGCTCGACCTGTTCATCGGCGGCCCGCCCTGCCAGCCGTGGAGCACCGCCCGGTCGATGGGTGCCGAGGGCGCGGTCGGTGCCGACGATCCCCGCAACCTGTGGGGGCACATGACCCGGCTGATCGCGGACCTGCGCCCGCGCGTCGTGATGCTGGAGAACGTCGTCGGGATCCTGCAACGCAAGTTCCTCCCGGCGGTCGGGCGGCCGGGCAAGGGGATCCCCGGGTCGTGGTGGGCCGAGGTCGAAGCTCTCGGCTACGAGGGCACGATCTACGTCCTCAACGCCGCCGACTACGGCACCCCGCAGAACCGCCAGCGGGTGTGGATGGTCCTCTGGCCCGTCGGCGCACCCTGGGGACCGCAGTTGCGGGAGCCGCCGCCCGCCACGCACTACGACCCCCGCAAGCCCGCCCCGGCCGACCCCCGGATGCGCCCCTGGACGACGGCGTACAGCCGGCTCCAGGGTGGGTGCTGCCAAGGGTACGGGCTGGTGACGTGCCGCTACCTCAACAACCTCGACGGCGTGTGCAACGGCTGCATCAACGGTGAGTCGTTCCGCCTCGCACCGAATGAGGAGGGCGGCGGCGCTCGCCTCACCCCGGCCCAGGCGGCGAAGGCGTTTGAGGAGTGGACGCCGGGCAGCGGGATCCCGCGCATCGACAAGCAGAAGCCCTTTGACGCGGGGGGCGTGATGTTCGACCGCCCCGAGGGCGAACGTGGCCGGGTGACCGGGCGCTACCTCGCGCCGACGCTGACCAAGGGGCTGTCTCGGATGCCCCGGGCGCGGATCGCGACGTTGGAGGGCCAGGGCCGCATGGACACGTCCTGCCCGGTGGACGAGGACGCGGCGCGGCTCCGGCAGATGACCGTCCGCGAGGCCGCGAAGCTCCAAGACGTGCCTCAGTGGTACGAGTTCCGGGGGCCGAGGACCGCGCAATACAACCAGATCGGGAACGGGATCGCGGTGAACATGGGCCGCGCCGTCCTGCGCCACGCGCTCCGGGCGCTGCGCCCCAACGCGCCGTCGCCGGTCCCCGGCTCGATGGCGGCCAAGCAGCAGACCCGCCAGGACTACACGGGCCTCTGGCCCTACGGGCTGGGAGCGGTGGGCTGCCGATCCGTCGTCCCGATCTCCCCTGAGCGGCTGGCCGAGGCCGGCTACCGCGAGGGCCGCAAAGGCCGCAAGGCCGCCCGCTCCGCGTTCCGGGGTGGCGACCCCAACCGCGAGCGCCGGATGATCGATGCACTCGTCTCTGCCTTGGACGAGTTGGCCCTGGACGACGCCTTCGTGGATCCCGACGAGCCCGAGGAGTTCAGCCTGGACGAGTTCGCCCAACTCCTGCCCCGCTACACCCAGGAAGGCGGGGACTACGGCGTACCCAACGAGGACGCGCTGCTCGCCGCCTTGAAGCGGTCGTCGTCGTGGCGGCCCGTCTCGTCGCCCTACGGCCCCCGCTGGCTGCCGGCATGATCACCCGGGCGACCGTCGCCCACGTCCCCGTCGAGGAGTCGGACGGGTGGCGCTGGTGGGAGCCCGTCAGGCTCCACGCCGGCCCCCGCTGGTTCTACGGCCAGGGCGGCGTCCAGCGGCGGCCTGCGCCCCACCCGGACCCTGCGACCGTAGACGGCCCGCTCCGGCCCCTGGTGGCCCTCCTGCGCCGCGCCGGGCTCCCGACCCTCCCGTCCTGCGCCGGCCATTTCAGCGAGCCGGCGAAGCTCCGCGCGACCTACCGGGCGCTCCAGCGGGACGCCGCCTGGATCTCCGGGCACGGGCTCACCGTCCGATGCTCCGAGACGGGCCGGCTCTCCGTCCTGCGCGTCCCCGGGTGGCGGCTCCCGCCGTTCGCCGCCTGGGCGGCCCCCGTCGTCGCGGCCAACGGACGCGGACGCATCGGGATCGTCGTCCCCGCGTCCTGGGCGCATCGGTGGGCCGCCGCCATCGCCGCAAGCTCGCCCGCCGCTACGGTGCTGCTCCGACCCGCTCACGGCTCGGCCATCGTGCTCGACGTGCAGACCCGAACGACGACGCCCGCCAGCCGGGATGCGACGTGGCGGGCGGTGACAGCCGCCGTGAGGCGACTGCTCGGGTGACGGGTCAGTCGAGGACACGCATGAAGTTCAGTTCCGTGACCGGACCCACGATCTCGGCGTACTCGTCCATGATCGCGGCCTCCTTCCACCGGAGGTCATCGGCGGGGTGGAAGTAGACGATCTCTCCCAGGGGCTCCCAGCCGGAGCCCGGGATGGTCCCTTCCATCAGGTAGACCAGACCGCCCTCGGAGAGTCCCGAAGACACGCCCTCGGCCCGCATCGCGACGGCGAGTCCGCCGCCGCTGCCGTAGTGGGACAGGTAGTCGCGGATCTCGGCCTGCGTCTCGCCGCGCTGCTCAGCCATGAGGCGGATCGCGTCGGCCTTGGTGTAGCCGGCCTTGCCGCGCTTGAAGGGGACGATCAGCGCGGTAGCAGTAGAAGTCACGGCCACCGACGCGGATCTCGGTCACGTCGCCGTCGTAGTTGGCGAGGAAGTGGGCCGCGCCATCGAACGCGACCGCATCCTCGGCGGCCCGCTCCACGTCGAGGATCAGCAGGTTGCCGGCGATGGACTGCCAGTCCCGCCCGTAGAGGTCGCGGAAGTAGCCCGGGGCGTCCCGCTTCAGATCGCGCTCGATCTCCTCGGCGCGGTTCTCGGCCCACGCCTCGCGGGCCTCGTCCAACCCAGCCTCCTTCGCCTCCTCGTAGGCTTCGTAGGCTTCGTCCGCCGCCGTGTCGAGATCGTCGTACTCATCGTCGTCGTAGTCGTCCCCGGCCTCGGCCTCGTAGTTGTCGCGGTCGGCCTCGGCGTCCTCCATCGCGGCCAGCGCCGCCTGCACCGAGGGCAGCGCGTCGATCTCGTCCGACAGGTCGTCCTCAGTCAACCCCTCGGCCTCGCTGTCAGCCGCCTCCTGGGCGTAGATCCGCCGGTCGGTGGGGCTCAGGGTGTAGTAGTTGTCCAGCCAGGACGAGTTGAACAGTTCGGGCTCGTCTTCCAAGTCCTGCTCGACCCGCTCGATGGCGAGGGCATCGCCGTCGTCGGTCACGATCCAGTCCCCGTAGCCGGAAATCTCGATCTCCACAGCGTCGGTGCGGAAGCCGAGGTCACGCGCCGAGTCGGCGGCCATCGCCGCCTCCTCGCGGTGCAGCTTGTCACCGTCCGTGTCGGCCACGATAGCGGTGGCGATCTTGGCGAGGAGGGAAGCCGAGAAGGGGGAAGTGCGGGCCATCGGAAGCTCCCGGGAGAGTAGGTCAGTCGAGGGGGAGGGTAGCACGTCCGCTACCCGAGGGGCAGCCCTACACGGGCCAGGAACAGAGGGTAGCGACGCCCCACCAGGGACGCCCCGTCTCGCGGTCAGGCACCGCGATCACCAGCCGGGCGACCCAGCGCGGCGCGGGCCAGTCCGACCGCTTCTGCCGCACCCGGTAGACCGCCGCCGCCGGCCAGTGATGCGTCCACCCGGCGGCGTTCGCGATCACGTCAGCCGACCCCACCGCCGACGGCATCCGGCCGTAGGGCGCGGGGTAGACCGTCGAGCCCAACGCCAGCTCGCGAAGCTGCGAGGGCGACGGCTGCCAGGGGAGGTGGGGGACCGGCATCGGGGGCTCCGGGGCGGCTCCGGGGTCCATCCCCGGGGCACGCTGCATCCTCACCCGGCGACGACGACGTGTCAAGCCCGATTAGCTCTCCCCAGCTAAATAAGATCGGCGTGAGGAGATCGCCTGCGCTGCTGGACGGCGTTCTCAGCGATCACGATCTTTCCGCATGGCTGAGAATCGTTGAATCCGCTTGACGTGTCGCGGTGGGTGGGTGAGGATGCAGTCGTCCCGGGCAAGCGACCCGGGCCGCACCACCACACCGGAGAATCCGATGCCCGACAACAACGACACCACCACCCTCGTCTGGACCAAGCCCGACGGCTCGACGCAGACGGGTCCGAAGGACGAGATCATGGCCGCCTACTGGCAGGCCGGGAAGGTCGGCACCCTCGCCGCGCCCGCCGTCGTCCCCGCCGCGCCCGTCGTGTCGGCGGACTTCGGCAACCTCGTCGTGGACGAGGCCAAGGGCGCGAAGATCCGCGAGCGCGAGGAGAAGATCAAGGCCGCCGGCTTCGCGCTCCCCGACCCGTGGTTCGCCGCCGGCACCCGCATGATCCAGGCCGGCGTGGACAAGTACCGCGCCACCTACGAGGAGTGGGCCGAGCGCCCGCTGGCCGAGGAGTCCATGCGCGCCGTCGCGCAGCGCATCCGTGAGGAGCGCCGCACCGACTTCACCGTCCGCCTGGGCGATCTGCACATGGACGCGGACGGCTGCCTGGGGCGCAAGGGCCGCCCCGCCTCCCCGATTGAGTGGAGCGCGTGGAAGCGCATCTACTCGATGCTCCAGGGCGAGGGCGTCCTGCCGGACGGCGTGAGGCTCCTGGCCGCGCTCGACCCCGCGACCCGCGCCCTGGTCGTGAACGAGCGGCTGGCCGCGCTCGACCCGGACAAGGAGGTTCAGATCGGGCTGCGGCGCAACGCCGCGACCGGCGGCTGGTCGATCTTCCGCGCCGTCTCCACCCGCTACCCGACCGATGGGCAGGCCGACGTGATCCTCGACGGCATGGCCGACCGCATCGACGGGCTCGACTGGCGGGGCAGCGTCGTCTACGACACCGGCTCCACCAGCGTCCGCTTCGACGCGGCGCACATGGTCAGCCCCGAGGTACTGGACCCCGCCGTGGGCGACGTGTTCCGGGGCGGCGTGAAGGGCGGAACGAACGACGCGGGCGGCGGTCGCTTCACGATCGATCCCTTCGTCGGCCGCATCATCTGTATCAACTGCACGATCGCGGACGCCTACGCCCCCGGGTACAGCCGCATCCACCGGGGCAGCATGGAGGCCGCCCTGGACGCCGCGTCCACCGTCGTCGGAAAGGCGGCCAGCGTGCTCCCGATCTTCGCCGCCGACTGGACCGTGCTCCGCGACACGACGGTCACGGCGATGCCCTGGGAGCGCGTGGTGGGTCGCAAGTCTGCCGAGGAGGTCGAGGACGTGCCGACTGCCCTGCGCGCCCTCGTCCACGCGGGTCGGGTGGATCACGGAACCGCGCGGGACGCTTTGGTGGAGCATCTGCTGGCCTCCTACGCCGCCGAGCCCGGCAACGGCACGGTGGCGGACGTGCTCAACGCGGTCACCCGGGCAGCGCACGAGGGGCTGGTCGATGCCATCCAGCGCGACGTGCTGGAGCGGCAGGCGGGCAAGCTCGTCCCGCTGCTGGCCCGCGTGGCGACCGGGACCGCCGCCGAGGCCCGGTAGCTCCCCGCCCGCCCCCGGGCCGACCGCCCGCCCCCGCCCCGTAGCCGCTCGCCGGCACGGGGCTTCGGTGGTGCCGGCTCCCGCCGGTCCCCCCCACCCGGAGAGACACCGTGACCGATTCCCCCGCCGCCCCCTCGTCGTGGAAGATCCGCGCGCTGATCGTCGCTGCCTGGACCGCCCTCTGCCTCCTCGTGACCGTCGCGTGGACCGCGCCCGTCGTGCTCATGGAGCCGGACCCGAACCTGCCCGCCGACGCGCACGCCGCCGTCGTCGGGTCCGGCGTGGCCTGCGCCGCCGGCTGCACGGGCTCCGTGTGGCTCCTGGGGCTGATCGTCGGCCTCGTCATCTACGCCCTGGTCCGCCGGTAGGGCCTCCTGTCCGCAACCCGACGCGCCCCGCGTCTACCCCCCGCGCACCCCGCGTACCCCACACACCACACACCCGGAATCCCGATGCCCCGCATCCTCCTGGCCTCGTCGGCCGCCCTCGCCCGCACCGTCAACCCCGCCGTCACCGTCGAGTGCGAGTACGGCGAGGTCGTCATCAAGGGGTCGCTCTACACGGCGGCCCATCACCAGCCCTCCGGCCCGTTCCAGGGGCGGCACACGGGCGGCACCGCCCCGGCCCCCTGCAACGACCCGGCGATCCCGTGCGTGACGGACGAGGACGCGATCGTGCTCCTGTCCCACCTCGACCTCGACAGCATCGGTGGCGCGATCCGCGCCGCCTTCGGCTCCCACATGTTCGTCGGCTCCCGCATGTTCGACCGGCGCGCGTTCTGGAACGTGGCCGAGTGGGTGGACACGCACGGCGTTCACTGGCTCGACCCCGAGCACGACGAGCGCCCGCGCCTCGGCGCGTGGTGGGCGTGGCTCGACGCGCACCGCCCGCGCCCCGACCGCGAGAACGTGCAGGACGTGACCGACTTCGTGGAGCGGGCGTACACCACGCTCCTGTCCATCCTGTTCGACGGTCCCGGCGACGACGAGCGCGAGATCGGCACCCCGCAGCACCAGCGGCTCATGGAGGCCGGGCGCAAGTTCCTGGCCGACGAGGACCGGCTGAACGCCGAGAGCTTCCTGGGCGCGTGGACGTTCCGCGACGGCGCCGTCCTCGCCGTCCGCGACGGCGAGCGGTTCACGAACCACCTCTACCGGCTCCCCCCGGAGTCGCCGGGCCTCGGCTCCGACACGATCGCGCACGCCGTCCTCGCCCTCAACCGGCAGTACGACGGCATCACCCTGTCCGTCGAGGACAACGGGACCGGGGCGCTCAACGCCCGCGACCTCGTGCGGGTCATCTGGCCCGACAAGGACGACGAGGGCCAGTTCCTCGCCGGGGGCCACGCGGGCATCGCGAGCGGACCCCGGGGCCGGACCATGACCCAGGCCGACCTCTGGCTCGCCTTCAACGCGCTCGCCCGGCATCTGCGCGAGTAGACGTGCGATCCCGAGCGCGGTAGACTCCCGGCCGAGGACTACCGCGCATGGCGAACACCGCTTCCATCTGCTCGACCTTCGACGTGACCGTGCTGCTCGACCCCCCGTTCGGGAATGGCAGCACGGGCATCACCGTCCCCAACGTAGGACCGCGCGGGAACACTCCCGGGCGGCCTTTCCGCGTTCAGCAGGTGCTCGTCACCGCGAGCGGCGGGGCTGGACTGAGCGTCCGCGTGCGGCAGAACGACGCCGCCGGAGCTTCGGTGGCGCTGCTCGCGAACCCCGGCGGGGCCGTCGTGGACGAGCCCGCCATCGTGGCCGAGGCCAACACCGTCTTCGCGGAGGACGACGACCTGTACCTCGACCTCGCCGCCGGGCTCAACGACACCGTGTCCAAGGTGATCGTGCGCTGCCTCGGCAACCCCGCGCAGTCGCTCACCCTCTCCTGACGGGAAACCTGCCTCGTGGTAGGCTCCCCCGCGTAGACGTACCCGGCCAGTCAGGAGTCATGCTGGGTTCCGTCTCCTCCCCCTCTACCGACTCCAAGAGCCCCAGGATTCCATCATGGCCGCTGCTATCTCCTCCAGCTTCGACATCACCTACGACGGGCCGCTGGCCGCCCCCGGTTCGGCCACCATCGCCAACCCGGGCCGGGCGTTCCGCATCGTCGGCATCACCAGCTACGGGGTCAACACGGCCGTCTGCAAGGTCGGGAAGAACAACGTCGCCGGGGGGCTGATCGGCACCGCCACCTCGACCGCGACCGATCTCGGCACCGAGGGCGTGCTGCTCCTGGCGAACCTCGCCAACGCGACCTTCACCCCCTCCGACGACGTGGTGATCGACGCCAGCGTGGCGAACGTCAACCGGGTGATCATCCACTGTGTCGCGACCGGCGGCGGCCAGTCCCTCCCGGTCACCTGATCCCCCGAGGGAGTGACCGGCTCCCCTCGGCCGTAGCTCCCGCGCCCCCGTCGGCTCACGCTGGCGGGGGCGCTTCCGTTCGGGAGCCCCCCATCCCATGACCCAGGCCGATCTGTCAGCGCCGGAAGATGCCGCAAGCCAAGCGAGCCCCCCCGCCGCCGAGGTGGGGCTTGTCCGTGTAGGTGTCACCGCCCGCGTGGATGATCAAGGCTCGCCCCATCACGTCCCGAACCCGCAGCCGGGGGGCGAGCAACACGTCCTCGCTCGTCCCGTCCGGGTAGACCGTGACGCGGGGGAGATCCCCGAGGTGTCCAGGCCGGTAGGGGCCGAGGTGCCTACCCGTGCGTCTCGGGTCGAGGTGCCCCTGTGCAGCCCCACCGGGGATGATCTTCCCGTCGGCGTCGGGTCCAGGCCCGCACGACCGGCCAGCGTGGACGTGGAAGCCGTGGACACCCGGCGGAAGCCCGTGGAGCAGCGCAGAGATCAGGAGCCCGTAGGGCGTGTCCTCTACCTCTACCAGACCCACTACGGGTCCGAGTCCCCGCACCGTCGCGCGGCGCATGGTCGCGTAGGCGTAGGCCACCGCTACGCCGGATCGCTGGAGGACGACCCAGGAGGCCGAAGGTGCTGCGCTGCCTCGCCCGCGATGAAGGCGATGGTCACCCACATCCATGCCTCGTCCCCGATCTTCCCGGCCCAGCACAGACCCGTACCGACGCTCCAGGCGAGCATCCGTCGGTAGGAAATCTTCTTCACCGGGTCAAAGAGCATATCGGTCATCTTCGTAATCATCGGTTCCTCCGGTGCTTCGCCGTCTTGCGGGCGATGCGCGGCGGCTGGTCAACGAACTGCTCGCCCCGGAGCATCCCGGCCCGCTTCGCGCGGGTCGTTGCGGCGTACTCCTCGTCGGTCAGGGCATCGAGGGCGTCAGCGGGCAGGTAGCGTTCGCCCGTCACCAGGGAAGGCTCCCCGCTGCGCGTGCGCCAGTCCTGCTCCGTCCACCGCGTCAGGCTGTTGTCGGGGTCGCGCGGGCCGACGTAGCCGCCCCCGCGCTCCTTGTAGAGCCGCACCGCCATCTGCGCCTTCCGGGCGCTCCACTGGCCCGGACGCCCGCCCTTGTCGCCCGCCGTGACCTCGGCCTTGACCCGCTCCCACAGCGCCGGGTCGTCGCGCTGCGCCGAGCTTCCGTTGTTCCGCGTCTCGGGCGAGCCGTAGAACAGGGAGGCCGGCGTCCGCATCTGCCGATCTCGGGCCTCCTTCCTCTGGTCCCAGCCCCAATCCCGCTTCACCGTCCAGACCCAGCCGTCCTCGCCTTCGATCTTCACCGGGCGGTCGCCGTTGAAGCCGCCGGCCGGCTGCCCCCAGCGGTGGTTGTCGGACGCGAGCACGACCGGGATGCGCTCAACCCCCAGGTCGCGGAGCGCCATCGCCCGGTGCCGGCCCTCGTGCCCGTGGATCTTCGACACGCCCGGGATCCCGTCACCGAGGCGGGAGCGGACGCCCCCGGCCGGACCCAGCAGGAGGTACGGCAGGTCGCTGAACCGCTTGCCCTTCTCCAGCATCCCGACCACGCGCTCCATCTTGTCCACGTTGTAGGCGGGCGTGCCCTCGGGGGCCTCCGGGTGCCCCTGCATCGGCGCAGCCATCGCCAGGAAGTCGTCGGGCGTCATCGCCACCAGCGTCTCCCGCGAGCGGTCGTTGAACCGCCCCCACGCCACGGCGTCGAGTTCGAAGTAGCGGGCTCCGTCGATGCCCTCGGCGCGCTCGCGCATCTGGTCGTCGGTCAGGTCCACCGGAAGCTCCGTCAGTAGAACTCGGACCACACGAGGGATCCGTAGAAGGTGGTGCTCGACGTACCCAGCGGTCGCACGGCGAGGGTCAGCGTGTCCCGCACCCCGGCGTAGTTAGCCGAGATCGGCACGTCGGTTGCGATCGGACCTCCCGCCCCTCCCCCCTTGGCCGAGGCCCCGCCGCCCGCTGCATACTGGCGATCGATGGCCCTCCCCAGCGACGTGATGGCGGTCGCCGCCGTGTCGTACTCCACCGCTTCGCTGGCCGCCCCGGCGGCGAACGTCGCGCCCGTCAGGGTCGCGTTGACCAGCAACAGCGTCTCGTAGCTCTCCGGGTTCGATCCGGTGGAGACTACCGAGAAGATCGTGGGGATCAGGTTGCTCCGCAGGTAGGTCGTGTTGAGGCGGATCGTGAGGAGCGGCACCAGCGTCGTCGCCGTCGTCGTCTTGCCCGTCCCTCCCATCGAAACCGACCGCTGGACGCCCTCGGTGTTGAACCCGCCCTCGGACTGCACGCTCGCGCACGTCGCCTGGATGGTCCCCGAGGCGTCCGACGTGCGGACCTCCCACCGGACGGGGAGCGACGGCCGCGCCATGAACACCGTGGCGAGGTCGTTGGAGGGACGGATGGTGTGGCACCACACGATCTGCCCCTCGATCACGAACCCGTACTGGACCACCGCGCTCCCGAGCCACCCGTAGGCGAACACCGCGACCTGATGCTTCGTCAGGTCGAGGGTCGCCCCGCTGGGTCCGCTCCCGTCCAGCTTGTCACCGTTCCACGACGCCTGGGCGATGCGGGTGTCCACCGACGATCCCGACGTGCTCGACCGCAGCACGGCGAAGATGCCGGTGGAATCGACCTCGTAGAAGATCCCATCGCCCGTGCTCTGCGTCTGCGTGTCGTCATCGAACAGCCCCATGCGCTTCACCGCGCCGGTCTGCTGCCCGTCGAAGTTGCCCGTGACGAACACCTGCTGCGACTTGCCAGGACGATAGCGGACGTACCACCGGCTCTGCCGGATCGCCACGTCGCCCGCCGCCGCAGCGGTCAGGGTCGTGGACGTGGTGTCGCTGCTGTACGCCTGCGAAGCCGTCCCCGTCAGGACGTTCTGGTAGAACAAAGGCTGGTTGTCGAACTCGCACGCCTTGCTGAACAACTCGTAGGGCTCGCTCACCCGGAGCCGGCCGAAAGCGTCAAGCTGCGCGCCGACGTTCAGCGATGTGCCGCCGCCGCTGGAAGCCCCACCGAACGTGTAGAGCGACGATCCCACCGCTACCTTCCCTGGACGTGACGCCACACGGCGAGCGCCGCCACGATCCCCGCGCCGATCGCCAGCCCCTTCCCGACCGTCGAAGCCGTCTCGCGCGCCGCACCGACCGCCTGAGCGCCGGGCAGCATCGAGAGGAGGTCACCAGCCGCTCCGAGCACCGCCGGCACGTCCAGCGTCCCCGGGGGCACGTCCGCGCCCCCGCCCGCGAACCGCAACGCCCCCGCCATCGTCCGCCCGGCCTCGCTGCGCGCCTCGTAGGACGCGCCAGGGCCGACCAGGGGCATCGCCGGCATCCCGTAGGGCCGGTAGCGCGACGGGCCGGGAGCGGGCGGCACGGGGCCGCCAGCGAGCCGCTGCTGGAGCAGGTAGGTCGCCTCCAGATGCGAGTCCGCGATCCCGCCCACCGCGTTCTCGACGGCGAGCCGGTAGGGCGTGCCCTGGGCCGCCTGCGCCGCCGCATCCATCGCCCGCATGACCGTCTGCGCGGCGACGATCGCCTTCGCCGCGTCGGGCTTGTCCAGGGCCTCGACCTGGGCGACCAGCGGCTTCGCCGCGTCCAGCCCCTTCACGGGGTCGAGCGCCGACGCGCCACCGACCGCCGCGACGACCTCGGCCATGCGATCCAACTCCTCCTGACGCGCCTCGTAGAGCCGCTGGTAGAGGAGGTGGTCGCCGTAGTAGCCGCTGCCCTTCGCCCGCCAATGCAGCGTCCAGAGCAGCCAATACTCACCGTGCAACGCCGCCCATGCGTTGAGTAGGGCGCGGGTCAGCGGCGTTGGGGTGGCGGGAGTCACAGCTTCTCCTCGCGCAGCTTCCGCAGACGCGCCTCGATTTCGTCGTGCTTCGCCCGGAGTACCGACACGGCGGGCTTCTGAGTGTTGGGCCGCGCCGACCGCTTCGCGGCGACTGCCTTCTGGACCTTCCCGAGACGGTTCCGGGCCTTGCGAGGCTTGGTCCGCTTCCGGGCCTGCCGCTCCTTCTCGGCGGACAGGAAGCCCGACACGAGGAGGAGCGTCCCGCCGACGACGGCGAGGGCGTAGTAGCCCGAGATCCCGCCGTTCTCTGCGACCTTGCCCGCCATCACCTACCTCCGGCCGACGAAAAGGATGCCGGTGGCAGCGAGGATACCCACCCCGCCGATGACCACCGGCCAGAACCAGACCTGCTTGGTGAGCGGGCGCTTGCCGCCCCTTCGCGCGGGGGGGCCGCCACGCCGACCGCCACGCCGTCCGCCACGCCGTCCGCCACGCCGTCCGCTCGACTCGCCGCCCTGGGAGAGCGCCGAAGGCTGGAAGCCGCCGCCAGAGCCGCCCTGAGCGGCCTCCAAGGGCTGTTCGACGTTGCGATGGAACCACGCGGCGGCCTGGACGACCGCGCCGGACACCTGGGGAGCCCCGAAGCGCGCCGCCTGATCGCGGAGCCGGGCGTACCAACCGGCCAGGATCTTCACGTCCGCGAGCTTCCCGAAGTCGGCGTCCCGCGCCTGACTCTCCATGGCCGCGAACTTGCGCCGGTCGTGGTCGGACAACTTGCGCCGCCGCTCCTGCTCGATGCCCCGGAAGACGTGGCCGATGAAGTCGGCCATGCCCGCGCCGGAGCGGACGCGGTAGCCGGCGATGCGGCCGATGGTGTTGGTGGCGGCTGCCATCCTATGCCCCCTTTCCCAGCGGGCTCCGGGCGTCCGAACGGATCGGGCCGCCGGTCACCCACGTCTTGCACGTCCGCGTCGAGGCGCACTTGAAGTGGTGCGCCCAGCAGTACCCCAGCACCGCGTCCGTCTCCACTGCGAAGCGGTCGTAGTCGTCGGCGGTGTCGATGGGCGGGAGGCACCGACGCATCCCAGGGGACACGTCGAACACCCCGCAGTTACCGCAGCGGGCGCTCTTGGCCTCGCGGATCTCCACGTCCGTCACACGGCTGCCACGCGACCACACCGACGCCAGCTTGCGCCAGTAGGACTCCGACGGCTGCGCCGGGTTCAGCGGCCCGTACAGGAACTTGTCGATGGCGATCTGCCGGTTCCGCGTGTTCACGCCGATGTTCCGGGTCGCCTCGGGGCACCGGGGGCCTCCGACGACGCCCAAGCGGTCGAGTACCGCGTAGGCCCCGACGAGCGCGAGGCCGGTGGTCAGCAGATCCTTCATCGGCGTACTCCGGGAGGGTAGATCGGCCGCAGCCTACCACGCGCGCCGACCTCCGACCATGCCACCGGCTACGCCCCCGCCGACCAGCGGACCAGCCCGTCCACCAGGGCCTCCGCGATCTCCTGGCCGCCCTGCACGGTCGTCAGGTAGCGATGCTCCTCCCGGTCGATGAAGTACGGTTCGACGCACACGCCGCTGATGTTTGCCGGCCCGGAGTAGATGCCTTTGATCGTCGTGTAGCCGCGCTTCCAGGCGTTGTCCGCACTCGCGGCCCGGACCAGGGAGCGGCGGATGCCGGGCAGGTTGCGGTCGGACACCGCGCCCGCGAGGGCCGCAGCCATCCCCTTTCCGCCACCGCTCCGCTCGTCGTGGATCATCACGGCGTAGTCGCCCCGTCCCGCGTTGACGTGGCAGGCGAGGTACGCCACCCGGTCGTTCGGGAAGTGGGCCGCCAGGGCGTTCGCCTTCGTGTGACGCTCGCTGTACCACCCGGAGTCGAAGACGTAGACCGTGTGGCCCAGCCCCTCCAGCAGCTTCTTCGCCGGCTCGATGTAGAGCGGCGTCAGGTTCGCCTCGCGCTCCTGCGCGGCAACGTCGCCGTCTTGGTCGAGATCGTAGCCCGCCCCGAGGTCGGACTTTCCAGGCTTGCCGTAGTGCTGGCGGTCGAAGATGACGAACATCGGGGTATCTCCGCTGCGTCGAGGGGCGGTTGGGAGGAGCCGTCAGGACACGTCGAACACGAGGTCAACGTAGACGCCGGCAGCGTCCAGCCCCGCGTTGTTGCTGGTCAGGGTGACGGTCCATCGCCCGTTCTGACCAAACGTCTTGTCGCCGTCGTTCGTCGTTAGGCCAAGGTTGGTCACGGTGTCCGGCGTCAACGTGTTCATGTTGACCGAATCGACGTTGAGTACCGTGTTCCCGGTGGCGTTGTTGACCACCGAGAGCGTGTAGGATCCGACGGTGTTCACCGTCGCGCAGTAGACGCTCACCCCGAGGAGCGTACAGCCCGTGACCGCCCACCCCCGGAACTCCACGGTGTCGTTGGGAGCCACGGGCATGTTGATCAACTGCCGGTCCAGCACCGAGACGGACTGCGCCTCGATGCTGTTGTCGGCAAGAGTCAAGACGGTACGAGCCATTCGCTCCTCGGGTCAAGCGACAGGACTACGCGGGATCAGGGCACGTCGTAGAGGAACTGCGGCTGGAGCTTGACCGTGGCGATGCCGCCGGGGCCGCCGTTGTGGCTGTGGAGGACGCCGACGATCTGCACACGCGCGCCCGAAGTGGTCGGGGGCGTCAGGACGCCCTTGCCCGCGTTCGCGCCGCCGCCCGCGTACACGAACTGTCCGATGTTGGACGCCGCCGGACTGCCCGCCACGTTCATCGGGGCGATGCCGCCGATGGCACCGACGACCGGCTCCCCGGCACCCGTGGTCGCCGCCGACATGAGGACGCCCATGAAGTTGTCGCCGTTGTCGGCGTCCAGGGTCGCGTAGTCGGCGTCGGTGGCCTTGATGTTGAACAGGTCGTACTGCGTGATCGCGCCGTCGGAAACCGCGGAGCCGAAGTTCTGGACGATGGCGGTGCTGCCGTTGGGGACTCCCCCGGTGCCCGTGCCGTTGAGCAACAGCGCCTTGCTGATCTCCACCGACTCGGTGGCCGTGTCGAAGCCGAGGAAAGCGTCGGTGCCGTCATCGAAAACCAGCGCCCGCGCGCTGCCACCGCCCGCGCCGTCCACCATCGTCACGGTCGAAGCCGCGCCGAAGGTGGCATCGAACGCACCCGTCGTGTCGAGAGTGGCGGACCCGCCGTTGAGATCGATGGCCCCGGTCGTCGTGATGTCCACCTCGCCCGCGTTGCCGGCGATGTTGACGCCGTCCGCGCCGTCGAGGGTGAGCGCGCCGGCCGTGGTGCTCCACGTCGACGCCGCGCCCGCGGTCAGGGTGATGGACCCCGAAGGCGTCACCGCCAGCGAAGTCATGCCCGTCTCGGTGACCGCACCCGCGCCGTCGAAGCTCCAGACGGCCACACCGTCACCGAAATCCGACTGGCCGGTGCCCGTCACACCGAGCGTCCCGGCCGACGAGATCGTCATGTCGCCCGAGGTCGTCGTCTCGACCGTCAGGTCCGCCGAGGCCACGGACAGGTTGCTGTTCGCCCCCGCGTCGATCTGGAGCGCCCCCGTGAGGTCGAGGTCGAACAGGCCGCCGTCCGCGTCGAAGGTGTCGGCGTTGAGGTCGAGGATGCCGAGCCCGGCCCCCGCGTTCGACGCCGCGATGGTCAGCGTCTTGTCGCCCGCGTCGTTCGCGGTCATCGACAGGTTGGTGGTGTCCGACGAGTCCAGCGCCATCGTCGTGATGCCGGTGGAGGACAGGCCGCCGGACCCGTCGAGGGTCAGGTCGCCCGTTCCGTCATCGATCGAGGTGGTCGAGAAGCCGGTGAGGGTGAAGCCGGTGAAGTTGATGGTGTCGCCGGACTGCGCGACAGCCTGGACGCCGGACTGGAGGCCGAGAAGTTTGGTGAAGGTCGCCATGAGGGATCTCCGCTACGGGATGGAGTAGAGGTAGGTCGGGGAGAGGAGGACGGTCGGGGTCGCCGTGACGCCGTTCGCGCCCGTGAGCCGGCCGAGCAGCACGACGGATTCCCCGGATCCCGTCGGCAGGGTGAGGGTCGCCTGACCCGCCCCGGACGGGTCGAGGTAGACGCGGGAGCCGTTGGACGAGGCCGCCGGAGCCGCCCCGAACAGGACGGGCACGTTGCCCGCCATGTAGACCGTGACGGTCGCGCCGGAGAGCACGCCGGTCTTCACCACGCCCACGGCGTCTGCCGTCGGGAGCGTCGTGGCCTGCGCCTTCAGGACGTTGCCCGGCGTACCCGTCGTGTCGAAGCGGACGGGCTCGCCGGCTGCAAAGTTCTCGCCCGCCGTCGCGGTGAAGACCAGCGCCGTCCCTTCCGTCGAGCCGCCGGGGATCGTGATGGTCGCGGTCCCGCCGCCCGCATCCGTCGCGGTGACGCCCGCCCCGACGAAGTTGAGCGTCGAAGCCGTGTTGACGGCGACTCCCTCGTCCTGCACGGCGACCGTGTTGGACCCACCACCACCCCCGCCCGGGAAGGCGTAGCCGGTCGCGGAGAGGGTGCTGCGGGACATAGGGGGCTCCTGCGGGCCAGTCTATCGCGAGCGGACCCTGACGACCGCCGCGATCACCGCGACCAGGGCGAGGACGCCCGCGCCGACGCCGAGCCCCACGCGAAGCCTGCGCCGCGCAAGGCCGCCCCCGCCTCGACGCCCACCCGGAGAGGCGGTGGGGGGGATGGATGCGTCGGAGGGGGGCGGCGAGGTGTCGAGCTTCGCGACCCGGAGTGCCTTCCGGGCGTAGTCACCCGCCGTGAAGATGCCGGGGTTCACCGCTGCGACCCGGGCCGGGAAGCGGTAGTCTGCGCCCTTCCCGACCGCCGCCGGGTAGAAGACCGCCATGAACACGTCCTCCTGCGAGCGGAGGCGGCCAGCGAAGCGGGCGAAGTAGGCGGCGACGTATTGCCACTGCTGGGCTGCGGTCATGCGGCGGATCGCTTCGACGGTCGTACCCAGCCCCTTCGCCGTCGCCGGCATGAACTGGATCAAGCCCGAGGCCCCCGTCGCCCGGTTCACCGCACGCGGGTTCCACCGGGACTCAAACTGGACCACGTTCGCGATCCACGCCGGATTCACGCCGAGCTTCCGCCCGAGGGCGACCACGGCGTGAGCGACGGATGCCGCCCCCGGGTAGGCGGCGGCGATGGCGGCGGCCGGGGTCACGCCGCGTCGTCGTAGCCGAGCACCCGGAGGAGGACGTGCGCCCCGGCGGCGGCGGCACCGCCGAACAGCAGGCCGCGCAGCGCACGCGCAGCGTCGTCGTCCCGCTTGCAGGTCGCCATCCCGTAGACGGCTGCCACGCCCGCCGCCGTCACGGTGGCCCCCTTGCGCGTCCAGCCGCCGGGCAGCGTCCGCGTCGTGAGGGCGTCGTCCGCGTCGTCCGCGTCGTCCGCGTCGTCCGCGCCGTAGAACGTCGGCCCGACCGCGAACCCGGCGAGGGGTAGCGGTGCGTCGGGGTCCGGGGCCTGGAGCCCCTGGGATCGGACGAGCTTCGCCCACTGGCCTGCGATCTGCGACAGACGGGAAGCGTTCTCGGCGTCGCCCTGGACTTCCGCCTCCTGCGCGGCGGCCACGAGCACCTGGGCGATCGTGCCCTCGATGCTGCCCCGGTTGTCCGGGTCGGCGGGCAGGTTCGCGACGTAGCGCCCGATCTTGCGGGCGAGGTTGCCGGCCTCCGGCGGGAGCTTCGGGAGGCCCCGCCTCGCCCGGCTCGCGGAGTAGTAGTCAGGGATCCCCTGCTCCGTCTCCTGCGGGATCTCGGGGTACGAGTACCCACCCGCCGTCTGCCGCACCCGGGAGCCGGTGGCCTGGAGGAACTTCATCATCACGCTCGGGTCGATGAACTTCAGCCCGCCCTTGCCCGTACTGCCGGAGGGGGTGAACTGAGACGGCGACTTCAGCCGTTGCGTCCGATTCGTGGCAGGAATGAGAGCGTTCCGCGCGCTCGTCGAGATCGTCAGCTTTGAGACGTTGGGTAGCTTCAGCGCCGGGGTCAGCGACGTGGCGCTGGGCTGGAAGCCTGTCGAGCCGGTGCCGGTGCCGGAGCGGAAGGGCATCCCGCCGCCGGAAGACCCCCCGCTCGTCTGTCGCACCGTGCCCCCGCCGGGAGGCGACGGGGGGCGAGACACGGGCAGCCGAGGGACCGACGGGCGGAACGTGGGCCGGATGGCCGGACGGATCGCGGTCTTGCGCTTCGCGGTCTTGCGCTTCGCCATGTTCGGTCCCTTGGCTGCGAGCCGGTGAGCGTCGGTGAGTGTCGGTTCAGCGCCGGTTGCGGCGGAGGCGGCGGCGGCGGCGGCGGCGGAGGCGGCGGCGGCGCGGGTTGCTCCGCGACTTCTTCTTGCCGAGCTTGACCTTGCCGGAGGCGACGGCGTACACGCCGAGGCCGGCGGCGACGAGGCCCAGGGCCTTCGCCCAGGTCGGCACGCCGTCCACGATCTCGCCGGCCCTGTCCAGCACGCCGGTCAGGGGGTTGCCGAGATCGACGCCGAGCCCGGAGTAGTCGTAGAGGGCCATCGACTCGCCGTAGTCGTAGAGGGCCATCGACTCGCCGTAGTAGCCGTAGTCGTGCTGGCCGCTGATCATCATGCCCTGGCGGTGACCGCGCATGGGTAGCTCCTGTGCCGCTTCAGCGGCGCTTGGTTGCGCGGCGCTTCCGCCGCTTGGTGGACTCGGACCGGCGCTTCCGCGAGGGCGCGGAGGACTCCCGGCCCATGTAGACGGTGAGGGCGACGAGGCCGAGCCCGATCGCCCAGGGGAGGTACGGCTTGTAGCGGTCGAACGCGCTGGCACCGACGGGGGCCGCGCCGTAGTCCGAGATCCGGCTGCGGAGGTAGCGGCTCGCGACGTGTAGCCGGTCCTGCGCCGTCGCGATCTTCGTCTGCGTCCAGGCCGGCACGTTGTCGTCGGGGTGCAGGACCGTCTGGAGCGCCGTCGCGTCGTCCACCATCTGCTGCAACTGGCGACGGATCATCGCCCCTTCGCGCGGCTTCGGGTAGTCGAGGTTGTAGGGCTGACGGTTCACAGGCTTCTCCGGCGGCGGATCAGGGCCGCGATGACGAGCAACCCTACCACGGCAGTCGTCGTGTAGGCGAGGGCGATGGTCCTGCGACGACGCCGCAAGGCAGCGCCTCCCCGGCGAGCGTAGCCCCTCGCCCGACCGCCCGCATCCCGAACGGCGAGAGCCACGTCCGACGCGAGGTTGCCGACCCGCTCGACGTGAATGTGGTCGCTCTCCAGCAACGGCTTCGCGCCGAGGCGAGCGGCGGCGGCCATGACCTGCTGGACCTGCGCCGACGTGAGGTTGCGGGACCGGAGGTCCACCGCGTCCCCGCGCATGTGCCGCGACAGGTATCGCCCCTGACCCATGTAGCGCCGGATGATGGCGGCCATGGCCGAGGTCGTGTTGGGGGCCGCCATGAGCGCCGAGGCTATGTCCGCGTTCGCCCGGTAGAGCTTGCGGAGGTCTTCGCCCCGGCGCCGCTTGGTGACCAGGGCGGCGGCCTGCCTCTCCGGCGTTCGGGTGCCGCTCGTGACGTGCAGCGGGATCCCTGGGACCGCCGCACGCAACGCCGCCAGAAACGCCACCTGGGAGGCGTTGATGACGAGGCCCGTGTTGCCCGTCACACCCGGCGGGAGCGTCGTCATGCGGCGGAAGCAGCCGGGGTGTAGTCGGACAGCCGGAGGACGTGAGCGCCCCGAGGCGATGGGGTGTCCAGGCTGATCACAAACTGGAAGTGGTACACCCCTGGGCCAGCCGGCACGGCACCCTCCCTCGGATCCTCCCCGTGGAGGCGGATCCCGGCGTGGTGCGGGATCGCCACGAATCCGTCGTCTCTGTGGGGGTCGTAGACCACCCGTTCCCCCGTCCACCCGTCGCGCGTCCGCTGGCGGTGCTCAGCGGGCTTGGCCGATGCGAAGGTCGGTGGAATCCGCCCCACGGCGAAGGCGTGGACGTTCTTGCGACCCGTCTCCCGCACCCGACGCTGGCCGCCGGGCTGCACCCGCCATTCGGTGACGCGGAGCACAAGGTCGTCCAGATGCGCGCGGACGAGCCCACCTTGGCGGACGCTCCACCGATGCCGGGTGAGGTTCCAGTAGACCTCGACGGGGTAGTCGAGGTCCACGTCGCGGAGGTCGAGTGGGATGGATCGTCGGAGCACGGTTTCCTCGCTCGCGCGGAGCGTACCACGCGGCGGCAGAGGGCGCATCCAAGGCCGCAACCCAACGCCGACCCGGCCGCCGCATCTGCGCTTAGGCCCGGAAGCCCACGGGCACGGCGTTCTCAGCGAACGGGCCGGATGATGTTATAGTCATAGGTTAGAGACTATGTACCGTGTAATGTAAGTATATAGGGGGGTAGTTATAGTTAGAATAGGTATAATATCAGAGTATAGGTAAACATGCACCGGGTGGGATGCTATGACTCTAAGCTATGACTCTAACGGGTAGTCGTTCTTAGGACGACACGACACGGAACATGCTCTCTAACCTCTAACTCTGTAGTCGATATACACCGACGTTGCACGGGACGTGCCCTCTGTGCTATGACTCTAACGCCGGCCGGGGCGCTCGACGCCCCTAAACCTGCACCCGGGCCGCCTCGGACCCCTAAACCTGCACCGCGACCCCTAAACCGACACCGCCCTGGACACCCCGTGACCTCCTCCTGCTATCCGAGCACCCCCCGCGCCGAGCCCCGAAGGGGCGAGGCGCATGAAATGGACACCGCCATGGACGACTGCCCCCCGACGCTCCCGACGCTCCCGGCACCGAGCCCGACCCTCCACCCCGTCCCGGCACCGAGCCCGAAGCTCAACCCCGTGCCCCCGCCGCCCCCGCCGCCCACGACGCCCCCGCCTGCCCCCGCCGGAAGCGACGACACCGACAACACCGACGACTGGAAGGCGTTTCGGGCGTGGCTGGTGTCCGAGCGCGGGGTGGGTCGTCGGACGGCATCGACGGCGGCTTCGCAGGTGCGGCGCGTGCTGCGGGATGCGGTCGAGGTTGGCGAGGACGGTGACGGTCGTGTGACGCGGGCGAGCCTGCTTCGCTGGTACGAGGCGCAGGACGCGCACAAGCGGACGCCGATCGCGTCGAACTGGCGGCGCTACCGGGAGTGGTGGGCGTCGAGGGGGGTGACGGGGATCCCGGACTTCCCGCGCCGGTCGGCGGGGGAGGACACCCGGATCCCGGGGGAGGTCGCGGAAGCTCTGGCGGCGCTGCAAGCGTCGGGCGTGTCCATGCCGGTGCTGTCGAAGCTCCGGTGGAGCCCGGTGGCCCGGGACGGGTCGCTGTGGTCGGCGCTCGCGGCGACGACGCCGGGGCTGCTGGACGGGTCGCTGGTTGCGCTGCACTCGGACACGGGGATCGCGCTGCTGCCGGTCGCCCTCCTCCGTCCGATCTTCCGCTGGGGCCACGCGGGGCAGCCGGAGCCCGGCGCTCCCCTGGTGCCCGAGGCTCCCGGCGCTCCCGCCGACCACGACGGGATGCCGCTGACCCGGATGCGGCGGCTCGCCCGTCGCGGGAGGACCGCATGACGATCGGGATCGCCGCTTACCCGCTGCCCGACGGGGGCGAGGTGTGGCTGCGGGTCACCCGCCGCCGGGAGCATCGGCACGTCGAGACGGTCACCGGGATCGTGCTGGGCGTCCTGGGACGGGTGACCGACCCGGACGCATGGCCGGAGGGTGCGACGGTCACCCTCACCGTGGACCGTGAGGGGTGCCCGGAGCCCGACGACGGGTAGCCGACGACGGGTGACGAAAGAAATCTGCACCGCTGCTGGACGACGTTTCCGGCGAGCAGACCAGCGGCGGTGCATATTTATTGTGGACAGGGCTATGACACACCTATAAGGTGTTTGTGTCGCCGGGGGAGGAACCCCGGCGCCAACCAGGAGAGACACCATGACCCGCATCGCTCGCATCACGCTCGACACCGACACCACCGCCAACGGCAACTACATCGCCGCCGGTGACTACTACGTCCGCATCCCCGCCGACTACGACGAGCGCGCGCTCACCGGGGAGGACGTGCTCTGCGACGACGACATCGTGCTCTGCGACGACAGCGACCACGCCCCCGGCATCGACCACGCCACGATCGAGGAGCGCATCAACGGCGACGACGAGATCGTGATGTGGGCCGACGAGCGAACCGGCGACGACTCGCTGGAGGCGTGGGCCAGCCGCGTGCTCGCCGCGACGTGGCCGTGCGTGCGGCTGGTCGAGACCGCGGACGGCGACCTCGTCAAGTCGGTTGTCACGGACTGACCGACTTATCGTCCGCACCCGCCCCGTAGCCCTCACCGGCACGGGGCTTCGCGGGTGAAAGACCACACACCACCCCGGAGCCCCCGATGATCCGCAACCGCATCGCCCTTACCGACTACGCCGACCTCCTTGGCCTGGACCCCGCCGACGCGATCCACGACGCCGTGGTGAGCGGCCTGACCCTCGGCGTCTACGACTGTCCGCTGATGTCGGGCAGCGACGACGCCAGCGAGGAGGCCGCTATCGAGGCCGCCGCCGAGGATCCCAGCCTCGTCTACCTGACGGGCGTGGACGAGCAGACCGGCGTGTCCGCCGCCGACCTCGACCTGCTGGCCGGTGTGGGCTTCGGCCCGCCGATCATCGTTGACGCGGCGACGGGCTGGGTCGTGTCCTACCCCGTCACCGGGGCGTGGGGGGTGACCCGTGCCGCCGGGGACACGGGTTGGACGCTGATCCACGCCCAGGACGGCTACACGGACGAGACACACGTTGGCCTCGACCTCGTGGACGCCCTGGACGAGTGCGTCCGCCGCAACGCCGACTGACCCGCCGGCCTCGCCGTGGTAGGCTGCCCGGAGTGGTAGGCTGCGACGCGCCGACCCGGAGTCCGCCGTGAGCATCTTCGACGACCCCTCCCCCGAACTGAACATCACCGATACCGTCAAGCTGATTCGCAAGAAGGGGGCGTTGTACGAACTGGACGAGGAGATCGGACGCGACGACTTCTACGAATGGCTGGACTATATCGTAGATGGCGAGCGGAGGGTCTACATCGCCGTCGCGAAGCGGCTCCGCATCCCGATCGATGACCGTGACAGCACCTACGCCATCGCCAGGAAGATCATCGCCCAGCGCCGTCGAGTCAACGCCAGGAGCCGCTAAGGTAGCCCTCCGCGCCGTCACCGGAGCCGCTGGTAGATCGTGTCTCCGGCGACCCCGGAAACGGCGTGGGGCTTTAGGGAGCCGTCGATGCACAGCCCCTCCAAGACCTCCATGACGACGCGCTTCCGCATCTTCGTCCGGCGAAGGATCTCCGCGAGCGACTGAGCCCCACCCGGCGGCACGATGCTCAACACGTCGCGCCGGAGCCGGGCATCGGGGTGCTCGGCCAGCTTCTCCGCGATCCCCAGGACCGACTGTAGGTGTAGCTCCGCGAACCGGATGCCCCAGGACAGGTGCGAGACGTTGAGCCGCCACGGGTCGCCCGCGAAGGGATCTCCGAAATCCCAGGCGTAGAGCATCGCCGCCTTCCGCGCGATCGTCGGGGCGCGCGTCTTCGCACCCGCGATCGTTGCCGGGACGACCCGCGCCTCCAAGTGCATGTACCACTCGTGCCAGAGGGCCGTGGCTTCCGGGTCGAGCCCGAGGCAGGGGCCGGCGGACGGGAGCGCGGCCCGCTGCTGGAGAGCTTGCGCGAGCGCCGGGATCGCGGTGGGGTCGCCCGACGGGTCGGGGTTGGTCCGCTCGCGCCGGGCGTAGATGACCGCCCACCGACCCATGAAGCCGCCGCTCCAGTCCTCCGGTTCCGTGTATTTCTCCAAGTACGGTGTGCTGCACGCCGCCATGACCGACAGGCGAGGATTCGGGACGTTGGTTCCGTTGCCGTTGGCCTTCACGCGCGACTGCGGTGTGCAATCCCAAAGATCCGTGAGAAGGGCCTTCATAGGCTCGAAATACGAGCCCTTGCGCTGGGCTTTCGCCAGGAACGCGCCGAACTCCGAGTAGCGGAGGATCTGCCGGGGCTGGTCGGCCAACGCATCGATCAGACCCTCCGGCGAGCCCGGCATCCGTCCGATCAAGCCGGGGTCCGCGACCTGCAAGACCTCGCGCCCAATGCCGAGTGCGGTGGACTTCTGGTCCTCACCGCTGCGCCCGACGAGCAGCGTGTAGAGGTTGCCGTACAGGTCGCCCGCGTAGCGGTGGCCGTAGCTGGTCGGGGTCGTGACTGCGAGCAGCGAGAGCGCGACGGCGAGGTGGTAGCCCATCGGGGCCGTCGTCTGCCTTTCGGCGTGCTCCATGTAGTCGCGAACCCAGCCGGCGGGCGGTACGGCCCACCACGCTTCCTTCTCCGTGATCATCGAGTGCTCGGGGTGAGTGTGTGTGTGTGTGCCCGTCGATCTACCCCGCCGGGGGGCGACACGTCAAGCGGCGTGTCCTTGACACGTCGTCGTGCCTCCGCTACGTTCCGAGGAGCCGAGACACACGGCGGACACACACACAAGCGACGAGAAACCTATGCCTGACTACACTTTCGACGTATGGTTCGACCCGGGGCAGACCCCGGCGTCTCGGCTGGAGGCGATTCCCGGCGTCAAGTGCTTTCGGGGCCGCTGGCGGGCGTCCTGGCACGCGCTACCTGCGGTGCTGCGGACGTGTCGGGACCATGGATCTACCTGCGCCGTCCTGCGCGCCTCCGAGGAGATCCCGGTGCCCGGGTCGGCGGTCCCCTGGGAGCCGCTGCGGGAACGTCTGCTGGCCGGCGGGGAGGTCCGCGAGGACTACCTGGGCGACTGGCCGATGGACTACCAGCGGCACGCCCTCGGCTTCGCCGTGCAGCTTCCCGGGGCGCTGCTTCACCACCCGACGGGGAGCGGCAAGACCTACACCGCGATCCTGTGGGGGTGCCTGGAGCCCGGCCCGCTGGTGATCGTGACCCGGGCCGCGACCCGCGTGCAGTACGCCCGGGAGGTCGAGCGATTCACCCGGCTCCGCGCCTTCGTCTGCAAGCCCGCGTCCGAGGTCCGCAAGCGGGACAAGTGGCAGTCCCTCCACGACTACCTCGATTGGTGCCGCGAGGAGGGCCAGCGGCCCGTCGTGACCGTCGGCTGGGAAGCTCTGCCCTCGTGGGCCGACGCGCTGGCGACGACGCTGGGCGGCGTCGGGGCGGTGGTGTACGACGAGAGCCACAAGGGCAAGAGCCGCAAACGCTGGGAAGCCTTGCCGCTGCCCGACCGCGACAGTCCCGACTACGCCGCCGCCGTCGCGGACGTGACGGCGCGCGGGGGGAAGGTCAAGCCGTCCCAGGACGGGGACGGGGAGGTCGGATTGGTGCCGCTCGGCAACGTCGCGGAGAGCGCAACGCGGCTTGCGCGGGCGGCCTCGCGGCGGCTGGCGACGACGGCGACCCCGATCCCTGACCGGGTGCGCGACCTGTGGGGGCAGCTTGACCTTCTGGAGCCGTTCGCATGGGGCTCCTACCGGACCTACGCCTACCGCTACTGCGATGCGAAGGACGGGGTGTACGGGGGCCTCGATGACCGGGGCGAGAGCAACCTGACGGAACTGGACGAGCGGCTGGCGATGGTGATGCACACGGTCCCGGTGGCGGTCGCGCGTGCGAGCTTGCCGCCGAAGCGGCGGCAGACGTGGTACATCGCGCCCTCGGAGCAGGTCGCCCCGTCCGGTGGCTGGAAGCGGGTGATCAAGGCCGCGACGGCGCGCGGCGCGTCCGCGTTGCTGGAGGTGCGGCTGGCGATGGCGGCGTCGAGCAAGCGGCGTGCGGTCGTGCAGCGGATCGCGGAGCACATGGAGAGCGGCCACAAGGTCGTCGTGTTCACGGCGCGGAAGCGGGACGCGGACGAGATCGCGGAGGCTGCCGGCAAGATCCGAGGCAAGGGCGCTCCGGTCGGCGGCGTCTGGTGCGGCCACGGGGCGCATTCCCAGGACGAGCGCCGGGGGATGCTGGACGCCTACCGGGCCTCGGAGGGGTCGTGCGTGCTGGTCGGCACGGGCGAGGCGTGGGGCACCGGCATCGACGGGCTCCAATGCACCGACGCTGCGATCTTCGCGCTGCTGCCGTACACGCCGGGGCAGCTTGATCAGTGGGAGGGTCGATTCACGCGGCACGGTCAGGACCGGCCCGTGACCGTCTACTACCCGATCGCGGAGGGCACCGCCGACGAGCATCTGGCGAGCATCCTGCTCGACAAGCTGCCGGCTGTGGAGGCTCTGGTGGGGATCGAGAGCTTGGCGGGGGCGGCGGACGCCCTCGCGGGCACGGAAACAGACAGCGAGGCGTTCGCCGCCGGGGTGCTGGCCGCCCTGCGAGACGCCGAGGGAGACGACGATGACGACGAGTGAGCAGGACCGGCGTGAGAAGATCGCCCGCAACATCATCGCCCGGCACGGGCGCGGAGGGCTCGTGCGGCTCCTCGACGGGCTCCGGGCCGGGGAGAGCGGTCAGGTGATCGCGGACGACCTGGGGGTCACCCGGGAGCGGGTGCGCCAGTGGAAGGGCACACTCGGCGTCGAAGTCCGAACCTACATCGTCTCGGAGGACGTTAGCGCGCTGCTACGGTAACGACGAGAGTGGGCCGTAGCGGGGGTTTGTAGCGAAACGCGAAAGAAAGTTGAAGGTTTGGTGTGACAATCGTTTGCTCGGGGATTAGTCTGCGGACACACACTGATCCGGAGCTTCGATGCCCTCCTCGACTTACCCTGACCGCGCCCTCGCCGCGCATCGATCCGCCATCGCGCGGATCGTGAAAGCGGCGGACACCTACGGCTTCGCCGGCTTCGCCGTCAACCGCGAGTCGGCGTTCCGTACCGTTGATTTGGATGGCGACCCGAAAGGGGTGCCCGCCGCCTTGATCTCCCGGCTGTCGCCGGGGGCGGCGTTCTACGCCGACGACGACTACGAGTGCGAGCACGACGACTGGACGACGACGACGACGTGTCCGGCGGACGGCAAGGACGTGGGCGTGCTCGCCTGCGTCATGGAGGTCCGTACCGCACCGCACGCGCCGCACGGGTCGATCGCGCGGATCCTCGCGCACGTCCACGACATTCCGGCGGGGACCGGGTTCATGGGGATGCCGGTGACGGCGTGGATCCCGGTGCCCACCGCCGAGGAGTCGGACAAGACGTGGATGGGCTGGTTGGAGGCGGCGGACGAGACGGTTTCCGTCGTTGAGGGTCGCCTGTCAGACCGGGGGCTCAGTCACGCGATCCCCTGGGTCGCCCCTCGCCGCGTCCCGACTGTGGACGGGCACGAGTGTCCCTGCGACGACTGCCAGATCGCGGCGGCCCACCTTCGGCTGGCCGGCGGGCTGGACGGGGTGGCCGCCGTCGAGCGGCGGGTGCGGGCGCTCAACCGGAAGCTGCGGGGTGTCCAGCCGGGCCTGAGCATCGACTGGCACGCGGACGTGACCTCCTGCGACGACTGCGACGGCGTGCATCTGTCCGCCCTGGCCTCCTGCATGGACGATCGGGGGGGTCTGCTGTGGGCCATGGGCGGCGACACCGCCACCGAGGCTCTGGACGCCATCGAGTCCTGGGCGTGGGCGCTGCTGGTGACCGACCTCCCCGGGAAGTTGGGGGTGGGTCGTGGGGACGCCTGACCGGCCCGAGGGGGGGCTGACCCTCTCCATCGCAACCCTGCGACGGCACGAGTCTTGCGAACTGGACGACCGGATCGCGGACCTGTGCCGTACCCTCGGGCGTGACGTGCCGGAGGACGAGGAGATCCCGCTGCGAGTCTGGTGGGATCTCGGCACCACGTCCACCCCTGACCTCTGGCGAAGCCTGCGCTACCTGGGCGAGCCCGGCAAGCGCATCGGCGTCGAGGCGGCGTGCCTCGCTGCCCGGCGCGTCCTGCGGCGGACCCGTGAGCAAGACCGCCCCGTGTGCCTCGCCGCCATCGAGGCGGCTGAGGGGTGGCTGCGGGGGGACGTGACGCGGGAGGAGTGTTGGGAGGCCGCCGACGCCGCCGCCCGCGCCGTCGCCGACGCCGCCCACGACACCCACGTCGCCGCCCACGCCGCCTTCGTCGCCTACGCCACCCGCGCCGCTCCCTACTCCTACGCCGCCGCCAGAGCCGTCGCCGCCGCCTACGCCGCCGGAGCCGTCGCCGCCGCCGCCGAAGCCGCCGCCGACGCCCGCGCCGCCGCCGCCGCCGCCGCCTACACCTACGCCGCCCGCGCCGCCCGCGCCGCCGCTCACGCCGCCGCCGACTACCCGAAGCAGCGCATCGACCTTTACCGCATCGCCTTCGATGCACCACCCGGAGAGAAGCCATGAGTACCCGTCTGGACACCCTGACGCCCGACCACCGACGCGCCGTGATCCGTCTCGTCCTGAGCAACCCCTACCTGCGCGGATCGCGCACCTTCGCCGCCGCCACCGCCCTGATCCTGGGGCGACCCGTCAGCAAAGGAGAGGGCCGCCGCCTGCGGCGCGAGGTCTACGCCCTGGCGGGCATCCAGTCGGCCCACCGGGGTCCGAGCGCCCTGCTGGTGCCTGCGGGCAGCCACAAGCTCCTGCGGGACGCGGTGGCGGTCGCCTTCGCCTGCGGAGACGTGGCGGGCGCTCGCACTGCGCCGGCCGCGATCGTGCTGGACGGATCCATCGTGTTCCTGGGCGGGCCGAAGGATCCCGAGGAGGGCCAGCGGGGCTACATGACGCCCCGGGGCTGGATGACCGAGGGTGCCGCCCTGGAGCCCGAGGAGGAGCCCGCCGCCGAGCCCGCCGCCGAGCCCGCCGCCGAGGAGCCGATGACGATGGAGACGCTGATCCCGCTGGTGGTTCGCGCCATGCGGGAGCGGGGCTACCGGCATCTGGAGATCCACGACGAGGGGCTGAACGGCCAGCACGCGGACGTGCCGACGTTCACCTTCCGGGGCAGCGGGGAGGTGGGGCTCGTCAAGGCGTTCCCGGGGCTCCCGTAGGTCAACGTCTGACCGGCACGGCGAGCTTCGATCTGCTACGCTGGTGGGGCGGCCCGGAGGCGGGCCGCCCCGCACACACACACTACATCGGAGCGCGCCATGCTGGATCTGTCCGGCTTCCTCGATATGCCCGACGCGGACTACCGTTCCGCCGAGGGCGTGAACTGGTCGTCGCTGAAGGTCGTGGGCGACAGCCCGCGCCTGTACGAGCACAACAAGCGGCACCCGCGCTCCGACACGTCGGCGTTCGCCTTCGGGCGGGCGTTCCACGCGGCGCTGCTCCAGCCGGAGGTCTACGCGGCGGGCTGGAAGGTCTACGACGGTCAGCGGAAGGGCAAGGCGTGGGATCAGTACCGCAGGCTCTACGAGGACTACGAGATCATCACGGCGTCCGAGGCCGAGGAAATCGAGTGCATGGTCCGCACCGTCCAGGCGCACGAGGAGGCAGCGATGATCCTCGACCTCCCCGGCGTCAACGAGCGCGCGGCGTTCTGGATGGAGGGGAGCACGCGCATGAAGGCGAAGCTCGACCGGCTGTGCTGGTCGCCGGGAGCGGAGGCGGACCCCAACGCCCCCCTGTTCGTGGTGGACGCGAAGACCACGCGCGACCTCGACCCGGACGCCTTCGCTCGCGCGAGCGACAAGTACGGCTACGTCGGGCAGATGGAGCACTACGCGACCGGCGCGGAGATCCTGACGGGTCGCGTGTGCGTCCCGATCCTCCTCGCCGTCGAGAAGGCGGCCCCCTACGACGTGGGCCTGTTCCGGGTCACGCCGGAGGCCCGCCGCCTGGGAGCCGCCTACCGGCGGAAGCTCCTCGACCGGCTCGCCGCGTGCGAGAGCGCCGGGTCGTGGCCGGGGCGAGTCCCCACCATGATCGATCTGCCGATCCCGAAGTGGTCGAAGCTGCGCGGGTGCTGAGACTGTTAGAGTAAAGTATTCGACGGGTACGTTCATTTCTAACATTGACGTGTCGCTGCTCGTCGCGTAACTTGTCCTCACCACACACCACACACCACACCCCCCGAGCAACCATGAGCACCCCGAGTGTTCCGGCGTTCGTTTGTGCCTACGGGCCAAGCGGCGTCGGGAAGACCTCTGACACGGGCTACTCGTTCCCCGGCGGCCTGTTCCTGGCCGCGCCGGGGGCGTTGAAGCCGATCCCTGCCCTCTGCGGCTACGAGCCCTCGCAGATGCCCGTCGAGACGATGGACGACGCGACCCGCGCGATCGAAGCGGCGAAGGCTCGCGGCGGCTACGATGCGATCGTTGTGGACGACTTCAGCTTCCTGGCCGAGCAGACGATGGCGTCCTACGAGAAGCGGTACAGCGGCTTCCGGCTGTTCGGCGCGCTGCGTGACAGCGTGTTGGCCTTCCGCAACGCGGCGCGCTTCGCTAACCTCCACGTCGTCGTGACGTGCTGGGAGAAGCCGCCTCGGATGCGGGACGACGGGCAGCGGATCCGTGGCGGCCCGGACCTGACCGGCAAGCTCCCCGAGCAGCTTCCGGCGATGTGCGACCTTGTGCTGCGGGCGGCGCACGATCCCCAGCGGAAGCCCTGGCACGGGATCTACCGGGTGGACGGCGGGGCCGATTATGTCGGCAAGGACCGCGACAACGGCACCCCGAGCCCCGCGCCGATGAACCTCGGTGAGATCCTGCGACACAACGGCTACGCCGTCTCGCGTCTCGCCGGCCTGGACTGGCAGGAGCCGATGGTCGAGGAGATCGCCCAGGCTCTTGTGGGCGGCGACCCCAAGCAGGACCGTGTGCTCTTGGAGCAGGTGTACGCCGCGCTTCTGGAGAAGGGCTACGACCCGCGCCACGTCCGCTGGGCTGTGCGCGACGGCTGGGACCGTGCGGCGCTGCGCCGCGCGGCGGCGACTCGCAACGCGACCTTCTTCCCCGCATCCAACAACGTCTTCGGCCTCTGACGAGGCTGTCCTCCAGCCCTACGGGGCACCCCAGGGCGTCTCGCCCACACACCACACAGGAGAGTGCCATGAGCACCGGATTCCTCGACTTCCGCAACCTCAACATCAGCGAGGGTGGCGGCGTCCCGCTCCCCCACGGCGTCTTCCCCGGCACGGTGCAGTCCGCGCAGATCGTCACCTCCTCCAAGGGTACGCCCCAGGTGGAGATCAAGGTCGAGATCACCGAGCCCGACTACGCGGGCGCCGTGCGGACGGAGTGGATCAACCTCTCCTCCTCGGACCCCGCCAAGGCCGAGGCGCACCTCCAAGTGTGGGCCACGACGTTCCTGTCGGTGGGGCTGACCATCGAGCAGGTCAAGGGCGCGGGCCAGATCCCCCATGAGGAGATCCCAGGCATCCTCGCCGGCCGCGACTGCGTGGTGGAGATCAGCGAGCGCGTGAAGATGGATGGCTCGACCACCCAGCGTATGCGCTTTCTGAAGCCCGCCACCTACGCGATCCGTCGCGCCGCTCAGGACGCCGCTGGTGGCCCCCAGGCCGCCGCCCCCGCCGCCGCCCCCTCCGCGCCCACCGCGCAGGTCGTGGCTGCCCCCTCGGCGCTCCCCTCGCCCGTGGCGGCCCCCGTGGCGGCCCCGGCTCCCGCGTTCGCCCTGCCCGCCGCTCCGGCCGCCCCGGCCGCCGTCGCGGCCCCCGCCCCGGCCGCCCCGGCCGCTCCGGCCGCCGTCGCGGCCCCCGCCCCCGCCGTCGCCGCCCCCCCGGCGTCCGCCGGCCTCGCGGCGCTGCTGGGTCGCTGATCCTGCCGTGAGGCGCGCGGGGGCGGGTGCTCCATGAGGGTAGGTCAGATCATCGGCCCTCCCCCGCGTAGCCTCCGGTCTGGTCGCTCCTCTCGGGCGGCCAGTGTGCAGTATCCCCTGCTGCCCTGGTCGCCCCACCCCGCCCCTCGGGGCACGCGCGGCTTCCGCCGCCTTCGCGGCCCTCGCCGCCCCCTTTCCCCCCGACAACGCGAGCGGGCGCGCAAGCGCCCCGCTCGCCGGCTCCCCCCGGGTTGAGCCGTCGGAACACACACACTCCCCCATCCCCTCAATCTCGTCTCGGAGCACGCCGTGTCTGCGACTGCCGCCCGATCTGTCCTCAGTGCTCCCCGCACGTCTTCTCTCGCATCCAGCATCGGGCGGGAACTGTGGGCGCTGATCGAAGCCGCCTATGAGGGTGACGGGACCGGCATGTACGCCGTCGCCGTGAGCCTCGACGCGCTCCTCTCCAACGTGGACCGGCTGGTGGCCGAGGACGAGGATCGAAACGACGCCCTGGAGGCTGCCGTTGCGCGGGCCGAGGACGCCGAGGAGCAGCACGCGGACTGTTCCGCCGAACTCGACGCATGGTTCCAGGCGTTGAACCGCGTGCAGGAGGTGGTTCCTGGCGTGGGATACGTCGCGTCCGACGAGGACGCGGACGAGTGGTGCGACCGGATGATCGAAACGATCCATGCGCTGCGAGCGGTGACCCGTCATGTGTCTGCGGGGCTGGCAACGCCCGCGCTGCCCGTGGGCGAGATCCCCGACTGCCCGACTACGGGGATGACCGCGCGAGACGCGGCGGCGTGGCTCGTCACGGCGTCCCGCGCCGACGCCCAGGCAGCCTACGACGAGGACAAGCGCGGCGTGGTGCGCGGCGCGGCGAAGAAGCGGCTGTGGGCGCTCGATTTCGCGGATCGGCCCGGGTGGGCGATCGTGTCGTTGTCCGGTCGGGGCAAGCAGCGCGGCACGGCGAAGGGCGAGATCGCAGTCTGCGAGGACGGCGCGTTGCTGCTGGACGCGCAGGAGATCGAACTGGACACCCGCGCCCGGAAGGGCGTGATCGCGGCCATTGAGGCCCGACTGGCGGAACTGTGAGCGCCCCCCGCTGGCCCGAGCACCGTTCGCTGTTCGTGAACGGCGGCCCTGGCGGACACTTCGCGGACCTCTACTCGGAGCAGATGGCTCTCGACCTGTGCGCGGCGATCGAGGAGCTTCTTCGGCTCCGGGTGCTGCTGCGGGAGGCGTACACTGAGCTTT
>Ga0180432_10001042_pt1 | contig 44171 bp, 40 predicted proteins | sample SS_ome_10_FD_132414 | JGI IMG/M metagenome (GOLD analysis project Ga0180432, IMG submission 132414) | Hypersaline lake sediment archaeal communities from the Salton Sea, California, USA - SS_1_MS_2 metaG | ecosystem: Environmental > Aquatic > Non-marine Saline and Alkaline > Hypersaline >... | reverse complement strand
TATCTTCCGGCAGGAGGCGCACGCATCACACGGCTCGTTTTTCCCGGCCCGGCAATTTATGGTTTTCGCGAAATCTTTCGCCGCGGCGAGTTTAATGCCGGGGTCACCCCCGGCAAAGATGTATCCTGAAAAAATCTTTCCGCTTTTTACGCTCGCCTTTAATATTTCGAGGGCGCTATCCTGCCCTTCCGTATCTTTGGATGGCATTCATGACCTCATTTCTCACTTCTTCAAAAGTGCCTTTTACCGAACCCTTTGTCCTTATCAGCTTTATTCTTTTTTTATTTTTCTCCGCAAGCTCCAGGTAACCGGCCCTTACCCTTCTGTGGAAAGAAATATCCTTAGATTCCATCCTGTCTTTTTTGCCCGGGCCGATTTTCTCCAGGCCCTTTTTAGCGTTTATGTCGAGAAATATCGTAAGGTCCGGGGTTACGCCTTTTACGGAAACGGATTCTATTTTTTTTATCTCTTTCTCCGGAACGCCGCCGGCGTATCCCTGATAAACACGCGTGGCGTCGTGAAATCTGTCGCTTATGACTATTTTCTTTTTTAAAAGCGCCGGCGCGATTACCTGCCTCACGAGCTCCGAACGGCTTGCCTCGAAGAGCAGGGCCTCGGCAAGAGGCGAGATAAGTATGTTTTTCGCGTCCAGGAGAACGTCCCGTATCCTGTCCCCCACGGCTGTCCCGCCCGGCTCCCGGGTATAAACGACGCTGTATCCCTGTCTTCTTAAAAAATCGGCCGTGAGTTTCGAATGCGTGCTCTTCCCCGAACGTTCCGGCCCCTCGAAAGTTATGAATATTCCCCGTTTCAAATTTTTCTTCGCCATTCCGTGCCTGTCTTTGTGTCTTCCGCGATGATATTGTGATCATTAGCCAGGATCCGCCTGAAATTATCCGATTTTTCGTATTCTTTCCGTTTCCTGGCTTCCAGGTATTTCTTCATTAATACTTTTTCTTTTTCGCTGTAAGATTCCTTCCCGCCTTCCATCGACAAGCCGAATACCCCGCTTAACAGTTCCGACACAAGCTGCCGGGAATGGTTAAGTTTTAAATAGATATCCGCGCTATTTTCTGTTTTCAGGGAATTGGCATCGTGAATTACGTTAAATATCTCGGCAATCGCCTTCGGGGTATTAAAATCGTCGTCCATAGCGGCCTCAAACTTTAGTTTATATTTATTTACCGGGGATGGCCCCTCGCGGTTTTGCCGGCTAACGCGGGGGCTTGGCGACTGCCTGCTTATTTTTTCCAGGGTTTTATTCGCGAAACGAAAAAATATACTTATAGTTTCTCTCATCTTTTTCGCCCGGTCAATATTTTCTTCCGTGTAATCCGCGGGGCTGCGGTAATGCGAGGAAAGGAAAAATAATTTTAAGGCGTCCGGGTCCCTGTATTTTTCCATGAAATCCTTTATCGTTACAAAATTACCCCTGGACTTCGCCATCTTCTCGCCGCCGGTGGTAAGCAGCCCGTTATGTATCCAGTATCGGGCGAATTTTTTCCCAGCGCCTTCGGACTGCGCTATCTCATTTTCGTGGTGCGGGAAAATAAGGTCGAGGCCGCCGGCGTGTATGTCAAATTCATCCCCCAGGATATCCGAACTCATCGCCGAACATTCTATATGCCATCCGGGCCTCCCCGCGCCCCACGGGCTCGGCCAAGCGGGCTCGCCTTCTTTGGATGCCTTCCATAAAGCAAAATCCAATCCGTCACGCTTTTTATCGCCGGGCGAAATCCTGGCTCCGGATTCCAGGTTTTTTAAATTCTGGCCGGAAAGTTTACCGTAATTTTTAGCTTTTTTTATGTCAAAGTAGACATCCCCCGCGGCTTCGTAAGCGCATCCCTTTTCTATGAGTGACTCTATGAATTTGATCATTTTTGGTATGTATTTCATTGCCCTGGGCTCTTCGGTGGGCTTTTTTACCCCCAATAAGCCCTCTATGGCCTCGTGATATGACTTAAGGTATTTTTCCGAGATTTCCTTAACGGTATCTTTGAGGCCCGCGCCTGAGGAACCGGAAGCCGATTTCGCCTTGGCTATTATTTTATCGTCAACATCCGTTACGTTTCTTACGAACGTAACCTTGAATTTACGATACTCAAAATACCGCCTGATCACGTCAAAAACGTAGGCGCTTCTGGCATGCCCGATGTGCGGTTCATCATAAACGGTCGGCCCGCAAACGTACATTCCGACGGCCCCTTTTTTGACGGGAACAAAATCCTCTTTTTTGCGCGAAATTGTATTGTATATTTTCATGCTTCCTGTTCAGGAGGGGTGAACCTATTTTTCCAGTCTTTCTATCCTTTGTTTTAACGCGTCTATATCCTGGAGTATAGGATCGAGCACGTGGATATGGTCCATTTTGACATCAATTTTTTTTCCGTCCTGTTTGGTAATCCTTCCCGGAACGCCGACTACCGTCGAATTCGGCGGAACGTCTTTGATAACGACGGCGTTGGCCCCGATATAGGAGTTATCCCCTACCTTTATGTTGCCGAGCACCTTGGCCCCGGCCCCTATAACTATATTGTTTCCCAGCGTCGGGTGTCGTTTACCGCGCTCTTTTCCCGTTCCCCCCAGCGTCACACCCTGAAAAAGGGTTACATTCCGCCCTATGACGGATGTCTCGCCTATCACCACGCCCGTGCCGTGGTCTATAAAAAAACCCCCCGCTATGACGGCGCCCGGATGAATCTCTATGCCGGTAATCCACTTTGCGAACTGCGATATAAAGCGCGGAAAAAACGGAACTCCTATTTTAAACAATCTGTGCGCCACCCTGTAAAATATTATGGCGTGAAGACTGGAATAAGTCAGCAGGACTTCCATGAAATTCGTCGCCGCGGGGTCGCGCTCGAAAATCGCTTTTATTTCTTTTTTAAAGATCAGGCTCACGAAGACAAGGTATGTCAGGACAACAGCCAGGACAGACAATATGAATATTAAAAAGGCCATGTATTTTTACCTCCGCTCTTCCAGCGTAATAACCGCATAACTCGCGATCGCTTCTTTTCTGCCTATCGGGCCCACGCCTTCGTTCGTGGTGGCTTTTACATTAACCCTGCTCGTTTCAATTCGCAAAATACCGGATATTTTGCCGCGCATGTCATCAGTGAATCGGCTTATTTTGGGCTCTTCGGCTATGACAACCACGTCCACGTTATTAACGCTATGCCCCTGCCGGGCGATCAAATCATTCACTTTTTCAAGAAGCCCCGCGCTCGAAGCGTCTTTGTAGGACGGGTCCGTGTCCGGGAAACGCCCGCCAATATCACCAAGGCCCGCGGCGCCCAGCATGGCATCACACACCGCGTGCAGCAACACGTCTGCATCCGAATGTCCGAGAAGCCCCTTGGCATGCGGAATTTCCACCCCCCCAAGCACAAGTTTTCTTCCTTCAACGAGACGGTGAATATCGTAACCTATGCCTATCCTCAAATCAACCTCTGCGCTTCATAAGTATCTCCGCCAGGGCAAGGTCTTCCGGCGTTGTAATTTTTATGTTCCGGGACGAGCCCTTTACGATTTTTACTTTATGCCCCAGTTTTTCCACGAGCGACGCGTCATCGGTCGCGCCCCGGGAAGCGGGCACGCGGTACGCGTCCGTAATCATCTTTTTTTCAAATACCTGGGGCGTCTGCGCCTCCCACAATAACTTACGTTCGGGGGTTTTGGATACAAAAAGATTTTTTCCCGCGCGCTTAAGTGTCTGTTTCAGGGGTGTGGCGGATATGGCGGCCCCGCTTTTTTTCGCGGCGAGAAGAACCCTCCTCACAAGGTCCCCGTTTACCAGAGGACGCGCGCCGTCGTGTATTAAAATAAAATCCGCTTCCGGCGCTTCGCGAATACCGTTTCTCACCGAATCAAAGCGGCTTTTTCCCCCGGCGATAACAGCGCGCACTTTTTTAAAGCCGTATTTTCTGATTAACCGCCCGCACGCCTTTAATCTGCCGCGCGAAACAGCGACGATAACAGTGTCAATATACCTACTGTCGTTCAATACCTTTAAGGTATGAGCGAGTATCGGTTTTTTTCCAAGTTTTACAAATGGCTTATGCTGATTTGAACCAAGCCTTTTTCCCCTGCCCGCGGAGGGAACCACGCATACGACTTTCATTAATGTTTTATCTCGACTTACGCCCGGAGCGGTCGTCGGCCCTGTTGGCAAAAATCATCCTGCCCGCCGAGGTCTGCAGAACACTGGCCACAACGACTCGCGCGTTCTGGCCCACAAGCTGCCTGGCGTTATCTATCACAACCATTGTCCCATCGTCAAGATAGGCGACACCCTGATTGTATTCCTTTCCGGCCTTAGCTACCTTAACATCCATTTCCTCGCCCGGCAGGACTACCGGCTTGAGGGCATTAGTAAGGTCGTTTATGTTTAAAACATTTACCCCCTGAAGCTCGGCTATCTTATTCAGGTTAAAGTCGTTGGTAAAAACCTTCGCGCCGAGCACCTTGCCAAGCTTGACGATCTTGGCGTCAACGTCTTTGATTTCCGCAAAATCCTCTTCGTGAATTTTAACGTCGATGTGCGGATTCTTCTGGAGGCGGTTCAGCACGTCAAGGCCTCGGCGCCCGCGGTTTCGTTTCAACGCGTCCCGTGAATCCGCCACCTGCTGCAACTCCCTCAGAACGAAACGCGGAACGAGAAAACGGCCCTCGATAAAACGGGTTTTGGCTATATCAACGATACGCCCGTCGATAATGACGCTCGTGTCCAGTATGATAATTTGATTTTTTTCCTCTTCGCGCGAAAATCTTACATACGGAATGACCAGATTGAATTCGTCGTTTCCCTTCATCGCTATAACCATTCCCAGGTAACAGAATATCAGGATAAAAATAATGTTGAGCGAGGAATATATTGACTCGCTCATCGGAATAAGCCGCACGACAAACATTAAAAGCCATGCCATGAAAAATCCGAATATCAGGCCGAATACGGCCGCCGAGAGATTTCTCACGGAAAATCTTCTCAGGCTCAGCTCTATAAGGATCACTAAAATGGAAACGATAAAACCGATCCCCGCCCCCATGGCGGCGACCTGTACGCTCAAGTTTCCCAGAAGGGAACCGATATAATATCCGGCCGTAGTGGCAAGAAAAATGAAAAACAGCCTTACCGAAATTATCGTCATAACCGCGCTCCTTTGATTATCTTTTCTTCAATAATTTCCACGGATGGGCCTTTATATCTTTTACAAAAGCTTCCATGTCATTGTAAATCGTCTCGTCCGACAAAAGCTTGCCTATGGTGCCCTTTCCCTCTTTAAGCCGCGTCATAACCACATTGGCGGAATCGGCGACCTCGCATATCCTTTGCGTGAGGTATTCCGTGGATATAGGGTCCTTCCCCGTTATCCGGTCCCCGTTTTTAAGAAAATTTTCCGTATCCTCTCCGGGTGAAATCTCAAGATACTTCTCGCCCAAAAGCCCGAGGGTATTTATGGTGGCCTTGCAGTCTTTCTGGATCTTCACCCTGTCATCATTTATCCAGGCAAGTAATTTCACTTTCGTTTTTTTCTCATTTTTATCGAAAAACAGGTCGATCTTGTCTATCTGCCCGACATTTACGCCGGCGAGGCGGACAGGGGCGCTCTGACCGACGCCGTTAACAAAATTAAAAATAACGCTTATATGAAAACCCCTCTTCACGAAATATACATCGCCTATGGAAAATACCACCAGGAAAAATATAAGTATACCCACCGCGATAAAAATACCGACCTTCAACTCAAATACTTTGTTTTCCCCATCCGCCATAATCAACCTCCTCTTGTAATCGGGCCCCTGGCCTCTCCGTGAATAAACTGTTTTACGACAGGGTCCCTGGTATTTTTTATCTCTTCAGGCGTACCAACCGCGACAATCCTTCCGTCATAAAGCATCGCGATTTTATCGGCAATTTTATACGCGCTTATCATGTCATGCGTAACAGCGACGGAAGTAACCTTTAATTTATCGTGAAGTTCCCTTATAAGCGTATTTATGGCGTCGGCCATTATGGGGTCAAGCCCTGTTGTCGGTTCGTCGTAAAGGATAATCTCGGGCTTCATGCATATGGCCCTGGCCAGGCCGACCCTTTTTCGCATGCCGCCGGAAAGTTCCGCGGGTTTCAATTCTTCTACTCCCGAGAGCCCTACGATATTCAGGCATTCAACGACCCTGTCCATCACCTCTTCCTTCTGCTTACGGGCATGCTCCAACATCCCGAAAGCGACATTTTCCCATACAGAGAGGGAATCAAAAAGCGCCGCACCCTGGAAAAGCATCCCGAATTTCATCCTTATCGCGTTTACCGCCCTGTCTGCCAGCTTGGTTATGTCTTTTCCGTCTATAAAAGCCTGCCCTGAATCCGGTTTCAATATACCGATGATATGTTTCAATAAAACGCTTTTTCCGCAGCCCGAGCGTCCGATTATAACCGTTGTTTCACCGGTATTTATCGTAAGGTTGAGATTATTCAGCACCACATGATCGCCGAAATTCTTGCATAAATTTATAATTTCTATCATATTTCTACTTTTTGCTCCTGCTTATATTTACGCCCTTTATTGAATTTTAGCAACCCGTTATCGGATCATCTCCCTATAAAATACATGAAAGCCGTCAGAAGGCAGTCGCAGGCGATTATCAGCACAAAACTGCGAACCACGCACGAGGTTGTGGCTTTTCCGACCCCCTCGGCGCCTTCCTGCGCCCTCATCCCCTCAAAACAGGATATGATACATATCACTACCGCAAAAACCATACTCTTGTAAAGCCCGTTGCGTAAATCGGAATGTTTCAGGGGTTCAAATGTCATCTTGATATACATGTGGTGCGGTATGCGAAGCTTGTACACGCCTACGATATACCCGCCCACCATCCCTATAAAATTCGCGTATATGGTAAGCGCGATAAGTGAGATTAAAAGCGCCCAAAACCTGGGAGTAACAAGATAATTTATGGGATTGGTCGCCATAGTTTCCAACGCGTCAATTTGTTCGGTCACTTTCATTGTGCCTATTTCCGCGGTTATCGCCGCCCCGCAACGGCCGGCCACGACAAGCGCCGTGAGAACCGGGCCCAGTTCTCTTACCATGGAAAGCGCGACAAGCGAAGCAATATACATCTCGGCCTGGATCTTCTGCATCTGGTAAGCGCTTTGCAAGGCGAGGACCATGCCCGTAAACAAACTTATGAGCGAGACTATCGGCAGGCTGCTTACGCCTATTTTTTCCGCCTGCCTGAAAATCTGCCTGAGCCTGAAAGGCGGGTGAAAAAGCCAGAATCCCACCTTACCCATAAATATCCCGAGGGATCCCATGTACCGTATAAACTCTATCGCTTTTTCCCCAAGTATTTGAAGTCCGTTTTTGATATTTAACACGTCGTACCCCTTAAAATTTCATTTTATGCTCAATACCAAAAAAATGCTTTTCCTCTTCTTCCTGCTTTTCCTTATCTTCCGTATATGACTTAAAACTCAACCTGAAATCCTCCTCCAGGCATTTCTCCGCCACGACAGAAGGCCTGCCGGAAGCTTGCGTAACGTTCCATCCTTCCCAGGCAAAGAAATTTTCACCCGGCCCAAGCCGTACACCCTCAAATGCTTTTTTATCCTTTAATTTTGAAAAATCTATTACCCCGCTGAGACACATGTGGTCATCTTCCTTGATAATCCTGGAATCGTCAACGATGGCGATAACGGGAAGTTTGCCCTTCAGATTGGCTATTATTGAATCGAATTTAAGCCCTATAACGCTGCCCTCTCCTACCGCAATGTGGCCCGTGAAACGCGCTTCTTTTATAGGGCCCGAAAGCGTGAATTTAGCGTTTATGATTCCGGACGCCCGCGCGGCGCCTTCTTCGGAGGAGAAATATTTTTTCAGGTCAAGATCCGTAACTGTCAATTTCAAAAACATGTCATTCTTGCCTGAGGTGGCCACGCGCCCGCGCCCCTCTATTTCATCGCCTACTTTAAAACCTGTTATGTTCAATTCACCCTTACCCCTGTCATAACTTAATTCGGCCTCGGCCCCGCCTTCGAAAGGTGTGTAATTTATGATCATGTTTTTAAGGGTGGCGCGCGAATTTATGACCCCTTTTTCGCCTGTTTTAACAACCGCCTTACACTTGCCCACAATATCCATACCGCTTATTTTGATATGCCTGATAACGCCGGTTATTAAAAAAACGCCGTCTTCTTTTTTGTCTACCGTTATCTCAACATAACCATTTTCCCTCATGATCCTAAAATGAGACGGTAAAGACGGCATTTTTCGCAGAAAAGGGTACCATACCCTATAATCTATCCCGGCCTCTTCTATTTTCAGGGGAATGTCCGCCGCGCCGGTGTAAATAGTTACGTCTTTCGCGAGAAGGTTTTTTAAAATTCCTCCCCTCACGCTGCCTATTTCCACGCGGGAACCTTCCGGAAGCATTTCCCGCAGGCGGGTCTTCGCGAATTCCTTAAAAAACATGCCGGCGTGCGCCTCATAAAATAAAAGCGCTGAAGCGAAAAAAATCGCGTTCAAAAAATACATTCTTCTGCGTTTTATGGCTCTGATTCGCCTCATTTTATCTTTTGTTTTTTCGCTGTTTTCGCCGCCGTGGAAACATTGAACTCCAGATGGTCACCCTTTACGTCTACGGCGGCATTACCGCCGTTTTTCATTTTTCCCGAAATAATGCTATCGGCCAGCGGGTCTTCCAGAAATCTCTGTATCACCCTTTTAAGCGGCCTGGCACCGAATGTTTTATCAAAACCTTTTTCAATCAGGAAATCCTTGGCCTTCGCGGTAAGCGCAAGTTTCAAACCCTGCTCCTTAAGGCGCTCTTCCACCTCCTTGATCTCAAGGTCAATTATTTTTTGCAGATCCTTTTTGGTAAGGCTCCTGAAAACAACTATGTCGTCAACCCTGTTCAGGAATTCCGGCTTGAAAACCTTTTTAACCGCCTCAAGAAGGCGTGATTTCATGTCTTTGTACGTTTCCGCTTCTTTCTCAGAGGAGCGGAACCCGATAGAACCCTGTTTTTTCAGCATTTCCGCGCCGATATTCGATGTCATGATAAGTATCGTGTTCTTGAAATCCACCTTTCTGCCGAACGAATCCGTAAGGCGGCCCTCTTCAAAAACCTGCAGGAGCAGATTAAAAACATCTGGATGCGCCTTTTCTATCTCGTCAAGCAAAACAACCGAATAAGGCCGGCGCCTTACTTTCTCGGTAAGCTGGCCCCCTTCTTCGTAGCCGACATACCCCGGCGGTGCCCCGACAAGCCGCGACACGTTAAATTTTTCCATGTACTCGGACATATCCAGCTGTATAATGGCGTCTTCGTTGCCGAACATGAATTCGGCGAGCTTTCTCCCGAGAAGCGTTTTTCCGACGCCCGTTGGCCCCATAAAAATAAAGGAACCGATAGGCCTGCGTGGATTTTTTATTCCCGCCCGCGAGCGTTTAACAGCGCTGGCTATGGAACGTATGGCTTCTTCCTGGCCTATAACCCTGGAATTAAGGTCCTCCTCCATTTTCATAAATTTAACCGATTCCTTTTGCTCCAGCTTGAAGAGAGGGATCCCTGTCCATTTGGCCACTATAGCGGCTATGTTTTCTTCCGTTACCATGACAATTTTTTTGCCCTGGGTTTCCCGCCACTGTTTTTTGACTTTCATCATCGCTTCCCGGGCTTTTCTTTCCTCATCCCTGTAGCGGGCCGCTTTTTCGAAATCCTGATTTTTTACCGCGTCCTCCTTTTCCTGCCTGCACCGCTTTATTTTCCCCTCTATCTCTTTCAGGTTCGGGGGGGCGGTCATGGTGGAAAGACGCGCGCATGAACCCGCCTCATCTATGATGTCAATGGCCTTATCCGGCAGAAAACGGCCGCTTATGTATCTGTCTGAAAGTTTTGCCGCCGCTTCAAGCGCATCGTCGGTAAATTTTACTTTGTGATGGGCCTCGTATTTATCTCTCAGGCCCTTCAGGATCATTACCGTCTCCTCGGCGCTGTTCGGTTCGACAACTATTGTCTGGAAGCGCCTTTCGAGAGCGGCGTCTTTTTCAATATGCTTTCTGTATTCATCAAGGGTCGTGGCGCCGATACACTGAATTTCCCCGCGCGAAAGAGCGGGTTTTAGTATGTTGGACGCGTCTATGGCGCCTTCGGCGCCGCCGGCGCCGACAAGGGTATGCAGCTCGTCAATAAAAACTATTGTATCGGTGGAGCCCTTTATCTCGTTCATCATCGCCTTTATGCGTTCCTCGAACTGACCCCTGTATTTCGTACCCGCCACCATGAGGGCAAGGTCAAGTATGATTATTCTCTTATTTTTCAGGAGTTCAGGCACATCGCCGGAAACTATATCCTGCGCCAGGCCTTCCACTATCGCTGTTTTGCCGACACCCGCTTCGCCGAGCAAAACGGGGTTATTTTTTGTGCGGCGGGATAAGATTTGTATAACCCTTTCGATCTCGTTTTTTCTCCCGATCACGGGATCAAGTTTTCCGTCCTTGGCGAGTTTCGTGAGTTCTCTTCCGAAAGCGTCCAGCGCGGGTGTTTTTCCCTTTTTAGTTCTGGGCGGTGTGCCGTACCCGGGAATAGAGGATCCTAAAAGATTCATTACCTCCATTCTAACCCTGTCCAGGTCCAGCCCCAGGTTTAATAACACCTGCGAAGCAACCCCATCGCCTTCACGGATAAGGCCGAGCAGAAGATGCTCGGTACCGATGTAATTGTGGCCAAGGTCCCTTGCCTCTTCCATGGCAAGTTCTATAACCTTTTTCGCTTTAGGAGTAAACGGTATGTCCCCGGAAACTACGGTAGCAGGCCCGGGTTGTACAAGTTTTTCCACTTCAAATCTGATCTTGTCCGGACTCAGCCCCAGACTGGCGAGTACAGCCGCCGCTACGCCTTCTCCCTCGCGCACAAGTCCCAGAAGAAGATGTTCAGTACCTATGTAATCATGGTTAAAACGCTTTGCCTCCTCCTTCGCCAGAAGGATAACTTTACGCGCCCTTTCGGTAAATCTGTTAAACATCGCCATTTTTTTTTATTTTCCCTCCGTTAGTTTTTTCCGTATTATGTCCGCCCTCTTATAGTCCCTCTGGTTCGGGTTAAGGATTTTTCCCTCTATTTTTTGAAGATGCGCGGGCTGTGTCAATATGAACAGCTCATTTATCAACGTCTTTCCTACTTTATCCGCTATGCCGAGATTTACTCCGAGGCGCATGATAGAGAGAAGTTTAATGGCCTCATTGCTGGTGATTATGCGGGCGCTCTTGAGCGTTCCGTAAGCCCTCCATATCTTGTCGGAAATCTCATCCTTATTTCTTGATAGAAGAATGTTGCGCGTCGATTCCTCGCGTTTTACCAGCTTGTCCACGATACCGTTTATCTTACCTATCAGGTCGATTTCAGAATGGCCCATAGTGACCTGATTTGAAACCTGAAAAAAATTGCCTATGGCTTCCGTGCCTTCGCCGTAAAAACCGCGCAGCGTAAGCCCCAATTTCGATATCGCCTGAAAAACCCTGCCGATCTGGTTCGTCATTATAAGAGCCGGCAGGTGCAGCATGATCGAGGCGCGAAGCCCGGTGCCCGTATTTGTGGGGCAGGCCGTAAGATAACCCCATCTCGGGGAAAACGCGTAATGCATCTTTCTGCCGAGCTCCGTATCGATCGCGTTCGAGATTCGCCATGCCTCGAGGACATTAAAGCCGGACTGCAGAACCTGTATCCTCAGGTGGTCTTCTTCGTTTATCATGATGCTTACGGTTTCCTTATCGTCTACGAGCAAAGCTTTATGCTCGGGGTCAACAACGTGTTCCGGGCTCATGAGATGCCTCTCCACGAGAAACTGCCTGTCTATCTCGGTCAGGTCCTTCATTTTAAGAAAAAGCGCTTTTTTAAGGAATTTGCTTTTTTCGATCGTGTCCTTAATAGTATTGAGAATATCCTCTTTTTCCTTCTGTTTTGCCCAGTTGAAAAACCGAAATCCGTTTATGTTGCGGGCAAGGCGCACACGGCTCGAAATCACGATGTCGGATTTTGGCCCGGTTCCCTTAAGCCATTCACTTTCTTTGTATAACAAATCTTCTAAACACATTTTTTCGCTCCTCTACAAACTTAAACCTTTAATGCCTTTCGCTACATAACCCGTGTGTAAGCACTGGGTTCTATTTTTTTCCTTTCCCGCCAAGCGCCCGTATCTGGTCCCTTAAACGCGCGGCCTGTTCAAATTCTTCGGCCTTTACCGCCGTGTCAAGTTTCGCCTTTAACTCGGAGAGAAGCGAAGCCTTGTTCCGGACGGTTTCACTTTTAACCGGTATTTTTCCGATATGGGCGTCAGAGCCGTGAATTTTTTTAAGAAGCGGGGAAAGCTGCATCTTGAAAGTGTCATAGCATTTGGGGCACCCCAAGCGGCCCATTTTCCTGAAATCCTGGAAAGTAAAACCGCACGAAGGGCATTTCAGTTTTGTTTCCGCGGCGGCGCTTTGTTTAATATTACCCGCGGACGGCACGAGATCCGCCAGCCCGGCAAGCAGGTCCGCCAACCCGAAATGTTCTTCCATCTCCGCAGATTTTTCTCTTGCGCATTGTTCGCAGAGATGAAGTTTTGTCACTTTATTATTTATAATTTCGGTGAGGTGCACGGTTGCCTCGTTTTTGTGGCATATATCACATTTCATTATCAACTCCTAATATCTTACGCCGTAAGTTTTCGTAAGTTCCCGGAAAGCCCTGAGAAGTTCACGTGTAACACTGCCCGGCCTTCCGTCACCTATTTTATTGCCGTCTATTTTTGTAACCGGAATTATTTCCGCCGCCGTTCCGGTCAAAAAACACTCATCGGCCCTGTAAAGGTCTTTCAAGATAAGCATCCTCTCTTTAAAGCGCATTTTTTTCTTTCTCGCGATCTTTATAACTGAATCCCGTGTAATACCGTCAAGCGCGCCTATGCCAGTCGGAGGGGTAATAAGGGTCTCGTTATCCACTATGAATATGTTATCGCCCGTGCATTCAGCCACGAAACCGTCGTGCGTAAGCATTATGGCTTCCTCCGTGCCGGCGTCGGTGGCATCTATTTTCGCGAGAATATTATTAAGATAATTTAAGGATTTTATCTTCGGATTCACGGCCTGCGGCAAATTTCTGCGTGTTTTGGCGGTTACGATTTTTAAGCCACGCTCATAGAATTTTTTCGGGTAAAGGGTAATCTTATCCGCGATTATAAAGATAACGCTTTTCCCTATGCATTTTCTCGGATCAAGGCCCAGGTCACCCGGGCCCCTTGTGACCACCAGGCGGATGTACGCGTCGGTAAGGCCGTTCTTTTTTAATGTTTTCACTACGGCGTGGATCATTTCCGTTTTTGTAATAGGGATCTTGAGGCGTATCGCTTCCGCCGAGGTGTATAGCCTGTCAACATGTTCCTTTAATCTGAACACAAGGGAATTGTAGCTCCTTATCCCTTCGAATACACCGTCTCCGTAAAGCAGGCCGTGGTCAAAAATAGAAACGCTTGCTTTTTTACTATCGACAAAACTGCCGTTTAAATATACTTTTCTCGACATTTTTTGTTCCAATTGTCCGGCCAAACAAAACAGTTAACCCGTGAAAAACGATTCGTTTTCCACGAATTGTTTTTCGCGTTTCGCCTCTCGCGGCCCATTTCCGGCCCATTGCCTGCCGTTATCTAACTCAATCAATACGCCATCCTGCATTCTGAAACGTTTATCAAAATCATCGTGAATGCGCTCGTCATGCGTAACGATAATAATAGCCATGCCGTGTTTTTCTTTCAACGCATTCAGGCAGTCCGTTATTTCTCCGCCCATTTTAGAATCAAGATTCCCGGTTGGCTCATCGCACAAAAGCACCTCCGGATAATTCACAAGGGAACGCGCTATTGCCGCCCTCTGTGACTCACCGCCCGAAAGTTCCGAGGGCCTGTGGCGCGCCCGGGGCGAAAGGCCAACCGATTCCAAAAGTTCTTCCGCCCTGTGTCGGATTTTTTCTTTTTCGCGTAAAGGATTTTTTATTCCCATGAGAGCCGGAAGCATCACATTTTCCAGTACGCTGAACTCGGGAAGAAGGTGGTAAAATTGGAATACGAACCCTATCTTTTTGTTCCGTATTCCCGAACGCGCCCTATCTTTTAACCCGTAAAAATCTTCTCTTTCAAAAAAAAGTTTTCCCGCCGTGGGCCTGTCAAGGCCCCCGAGCATGTGGAGAATAGTTGATTTCCCGGCTCCGGAAGGGCCTGTAATCAAAACTGACTCTTTTCTGTGTATTTCAATATTGGCGCCGCGTACGGCCTCTATCCGCGTTTTTCCCTGGTAATATGTCTTCTTCAGATTTACCGCTTTTATCATATTCCCCAATCCAACCCATCCCATTAACCCATTCCACTGACGCAGTGGAACAAGAACCCTTTTTCCACTGCGTCAGTGGAATGGGTTTCGTTTGGTTATTCGTACCGTATCGCTTCCACGGGGTTAAGCCGCGAGGCCTTCCATGCCGGATACAAAGATGCCGCTAGAGCAAGCGTAAGCGAAAACGCCGCTATCACGGCCACATCCTGCGCCACTATTTTAACAGGTATACTGCTCAGATAATATATGTCGCTCGGAAAAAGTTCAAGGCCCGTAGCTTTTTCTATTGTCCCGGCAATCACGTTGATATTTCCGGCTATAAGGATACCTATAACGCTCCCCAGAAAAGCGCCCAAAGCGCCTACTGAAAGCCCGAGGAAAATAAATATCGTTTTTATATCTGAGGCTTTTGCCCCTATGGCCCTGAGTATCCCTATATCTTTGGTTTTCTCAATAACCTGCATTATCAGGGAACTGGCCACGTTAAAACACGCCACGACTATTATAAGCGCAAGTATTATAAACATCATTTTCTTTTCTATCGCGAGGGCCCTCATTAAATTTTTATCCAGCTCCATCCATGTTTTTACCGTAAATGGGTAATGAAAATCATTTTGAAGCGCGCGTTTTATCGCATAAGCGTTGAATTCGTTATCCACCCTTACGCCTATTCCGGAAACTGAATCCCTTTTAAAAAGCGCTTTCGCCTCGGTCAGGCTTATAAAAACAATGTTGGCATCATAATCATACCTGCCGGAAGTAAACGTGCCGGATACGGTAAATTTCTTACCCCTGTTGCTATAAGGCGAAAAAACGGTGAGCGTGTCGTTTTTCCTAATCCTTAACGCTTTGGCAAGCTCGCTTCCGATTATAATACCGTTATTGCCGAAAGAAAGTTTTCCGGAATTGATATATTCTCTAACATTACTTACGGCGCCCTCGCGCTTTTCGTCCAGACCGCGTAGAAGAACACCGACGGTATTGTCTTTATATTTAAGGAAGGCCTGCTCTTCTATGAACGGCGCGCTTGCCACGATATGTTCTTTCTCGTTCAGGGTACTTATGGCCTCCTCGGTATTCGATATGCCGCCTTCCTTAAGAACGATTATATGCGAATAAGTCCCGATAATCTTTTCTCTTATCTCTATGTCAAATCCCGTCATTATGGATATAACAACAACGAGCGCGGCTACCCCAACAATAACACCGAGAACCGAGATAACGCTTATTATGGAGATAAAGCGCTCTTTGCTTCGCCTTGTTAAATATCTTAATCCCACAAATATTTTCCAGTTCATTTTTCTGCCTTAAGCTGCGGAAACAATATTACCTCACGGATATTCGCCGAATTTGTAAAAAGCATAACAAGCCTGTCTATCCCCATTCCGAGCCCGCCGGCCGGCGGCATTCCGTATTCAAGCGCGCGCAAAAAATCTTCGTCAATTTCGCCGCCTGTTTCTTCAAATCTTTTTCTCTGCTCGATAGGATCGTTAAGCTCTGAGTAGGCGTTCGCTATCTCTATCCCGCCCATATAAAGTTCAAACCTATCGGTAAGTTGCGGGTTATCTTTTTTAGCTTTCGCCAGCGGGCACAATTCTCTGAACATATCAACTACAAAAACCGGGTGGTTACGCGCCTTGGGCTCCACAAGCTCGCCTACAATATTAACAAGCTGTGTCCTGGACACCTCATCCTTATCGATTTTTACGCCTTTCCGACTGAGTTTTTTCACCCATGTTTTTTCACCGTCGTTCGGTAATATGCCAAAATTCTCCTCCATTAGGCGCGCAAATGATACCTTTTCCCATTTTGTAAGATCAATGGTTTTCCCCTGGTATTCTATTATTTCCTTTCCTAAAACAGTTTTCGCCGTTTTCCGTATGATGTCTTCGGCGAGACGCATCATTCCCCCGCAATCAGAAAAGGCCTCGTAAACCTCAAGCATAGTAAATTCCGGATTGTGCCTAACAGAAATACCTTCGTTCCTGAAGTTACGGTTTATCTCGTAAACTTTCTCGAAACCGCCCACAAGTAGTTTTTTCAAATACAGTTCCGGCGCTATTCGTAAATACAGGTCCATATGAAGCGACTCGTGGTGTGTTTTAAACGGTTTGCCCGCGGCGCCGCCTGCTATGGGCTGCATCATTGGCGTCTCGACCTCTAAAAACCCCCTGTCGTCAAGAATATCACGTATCCCGCTTATCACACGACTTCTCGTCCTGAATATCTTCTTTACGTCTTCGTTTACGATTAAATCCACATAACGTTGCCTGAACCTGGTTTCCACGTCTTTAAGACCGTGCCATTTTTCCGGAAGCGGCCTCAGGGATTTCGCAAGAATCCTGATATCCGAAAGCTTTATCGTTATCTCACCGGTCCTCGTTTTAAACAGCTCCCCTTTTACCCCCACGATATCTCCGATATCAAATTTTTTAAGAAATGAAAATTTTTCATCGCCCAGCAGATCACGCCCCGCGTAAAGCTGCACGCGGGATGTTGAATCCCTGAGATCAAAAAAAACGGTTTTCCCGTGCGCCCTTTGCGCCATAATTCTGCCCGCGGCAGAAACAATTTTCCCATCATCGAAGTTACTAACCATATCCCCTATGTTGCTGTCCACAGCATACTTCTCGCCAAAAGGGTATATGCCGAGTTTCCTGATCTCTTGCAGCTTCTCCCGCTTCATCTTCTCTATATCGCTTATATGGCTCATATAGTTATACAATTATATACAATGATCGGCGTAAAGTCAAATGCAATAACGCCTTTCCCCTCACTCAAACTTGCGGTTTTATTATAACACAATTTTTTGTTGACAATTTAACAAATTTATTTTAATCTGTACATACAGAGAGCAACTATGGACTATAAAAATCTGGCAACCCGGAACCTTATCGACAAATGCGTTTCAAGAGACCCCCTGGCATGGGCGGAATTCATCGGCAGATTCAGCCGTCTTATCGAATTCTCCGTAAAAAAAACGTTGGAGAAATATCCTGATGTCGGCGCCGGCGAAAGCGTAAAAGACATCCGGCAGGATATATTCATGTCTCTCTGGAATAAAAATAAACTCGCTAAAGTAGTGAATCGCCGCGCCATAAAATACTGGTTAGTAGTCATGTCAAGGAACGCGGCCGTTGATCACCTGCGAAGGCAGGAAAAAAATGTATTGGCCGGGGATGAGTCGTACTTTGAAAAATTTCCAGCGCGGATTCCGGTCGGTGAAGAAGCCATGCAAAACACGCGGGATTTGAGTAAAAAAATAAAGCGCGCCTGCAATTCCCTTGCGTCTAAAGAAAAAATTATTTTTAAACTTTATTTCAAAAAACGCCTGAAGGCAAAGGAAATCGCGGAAATCCTTAATATATCGCTCGGCGGAGTGACATCGACCGTCGCGAAGATAAGAAAAAAAATAAACAGTGAAATATGATAAAATGCAATTTTTTGAAAAAAATATAGACGCAAAATATGATTTTTTGCGTCTATATATATGAGGGGGTATAAAATGCGCGAAGTAAGCGGATGCCTATCGGAAATAGAATTAAACGATTATTTAAACGGCTCGCTTTCTGCGAAGAAAAGGGCCGCGGCCGAAAAACATCTTGCCGGCTGTGACACTTGCCTTGAGAAACTTGTATTCGCCTATCAAACAGTGGAAGAATTCGAAAAAACAAAAAAAAGCCTGCCCGCGGGCAGGCGGAAAGTAGGCCCTATGAAACCCGACCGGAAGAAAAACTTGTGGCTTTTCGGAACGATCATCGCATTCGCCTTATCGTTCTTCGTATCACGTTATTTTGTCCAACTGTTAGTTGCCGCAACACTTATGGGAACAAAATGGATATTTGATAGTGTAAACGCCCGCATTCTGATAATGATATACGATGCCTGGGCCCGCGGCGGTGAGAATGAAACCTCTAAAATCCTCGAAAAACTGAAAACCCGCTTCTAGACCAAAAAAAATAAAGGGGCCGTTTCATTTTTCCCTAAATCCTTACAACGCAAGGACTTAAAAAACCTACCTGTACATTTTTCAAATTTTAAATTTATTTTTTTAAAAAAATATAGCCGCAAAATCGCATTTTTTGCGTCTATATATATGAAGGCAGTGAAATGTGGTTACGCCCCGGTTCACGGTGGATCGGGTAACGGACTAAACGCTCATTAAAAAAGGAGGTGTGTGATGAGCGAAGTTTTAAGCGTGAAAGTGGATAAAATTAACCGGTTGGAAAGCGGGGGAAAACTAAAGGCGTTTTGCGACCTTTCTTTTGGCGACCTTTTTCTCATAAGGGGATTCAGGGTTGTTGAAGGCGAAAAAGGGGTGTTTTTGGGTTTGCCGCAGCAGATGGGCAAAAACGGCAGATGGTATAACGTTTTTACGCCTGCCACAAAAGAAATCGCCGAATACCTGAAGGATGTTGTTCTCCAGGCATACCAGCAGGAAGGAGAAGAGTAGAAATGCCCGGAGGAAACCGCGCTGTCGGTATGCAGGGTGAAGACGCCGCGGCGCGTTTTCTCCGCCGCAAGGGTTACAGCATAATAGGAAGAAACGTGAAAACCTTTGTCGGTGAGATAGATATTGTGGCAAAAAGAGATTCTTTTACTATTTTTATTGAGGTAAAGGCGCGAAAAACCGAATCGCTGGGGCCGCCGTATCTTTCCATAACAAATAAAAAGAAGCGAAAACTCATACAATGCGCCCTGTGCTACTTGAAAATGAAAGATATCCAGGACGTGCCATGGTCCATAGACGTTATATCCGTAGAATTTGATGAGTCGAGCGGGCGCATAAAAAAAATGGAACATTTCGAAGACGCTATAGAAGAATAAGGGGGCAATCATGCTTGCGAAATCACTATCGTGCAGTATAATAGGAATAGACGCCCATAAGGTTGACGTTGAAGTAGATATTGCCGAAGGCCTGCCGGCTTTTAATATCATCGGACTTCCGGATACCGCCATACGGGAATCCAAAGACAGGATAAAATTCGCCATAAAGAATTCCGGTTACAGGTTCCCCAGGGGAAAAATAACCGTAAATCTCGCGCCGGCGAACATACGAAAAGAAGGCTCCGGATTCGACCTGCCCATAACGCTATCGCTTTTATCAGGGTTCGGTATTATAAACCAGGATCGATTGCTGGAATTTGCTGTTTGCGGCGAACTTTCCCTGGACGGAAAACTGAAAGAAATAAGGGGGGCTCTCCCCATGTCCCTGGGGCTCAGGGAAAAAGGCGTAAAAAAACTTATCCTACCAAAAAAGAATCTGGTGGAAGTATCGAACGTAAACGACATAAAAATCTACACCTTCGACAAATTAAGCAGTGTAATAGATTTCCTCAACAATAAAATCGCGGTAGAGCCGCAAAACAAAAATATCCGCCTGAATACAAAATGTAAAAGTAGATATAAACATGATTTCACCGATGTTAAGGGCCAGGAGCATGTAAAGCGCGGCCTTGAAGTCGCGGCATCCGGCGGACACAACGCCCTTTTAATAGGGCCGCCGGGTTCGGGAAAAAGCATGCTCGCGAAAAGGGTTCCGACAATCCTTTCCGAAATGACAATAGACGAAGTCCTTGACACATCAAAGATACACAGCGTGGCCGGCCTTCTTTCGCCCAACAAAGGCCTTGTTCTAAACAGGCCTTTTAGGGATCCGCATCATACGATTTCCGACGCGGCATTTGCGGGTGGTGGATCAAATCCCGTGCCCGGCGAGATAAGCCTGGCGCATAACGGCGTATTGTTTCTCGACGAACTTCCCGAGTTTAAACGCAACGTGCTGGAAATGTTGCGCCAACCGATAGAAGACGGGAGAATAAGAATTACAAGAGTCAAAAATAACGCTGTTTACCCATGCCGTTTCATGCTGATAGCGGCGATGAATCCCTGCCCCTGCGGTTATTTTACGGATCCAAAAAAAGAATGCCACTGCACGCCGCACCAGATACAGCGTTACCTTAGTAAGATTTCCGGGCCGCTTCTGGACAGAATCGATATACATTTAAATGTGCCGAGGTTAAAGTATGACGAGCTTTCTGGCAACAGAAAAGGCGATTCATCGGAAGTTATAAGAAAGCATGTCAATAAAACAAGAAAAATTCAGGAGAAACGATATAAAAATGACGATATTTTATTTAACGCCCACCTCGAATCCAGGGACCTTGAAAAATACTGCGTACTAAATAAGGAAGGCGAAGAACTTCTTAAGATGGCGATTCTCGAACTTGGTATTTCCGCAAGGGCATACGATAAGATACTAAAAGTGGCGAGAACAATAGCGGACCTTGAAGAGAAAGAGACCATCGAGGCTTCGCATATAAGCGAGGCAATATCGTATAGAAGCCTGGACCGGGACTTCTGGATGATGTAGAGTTTATCCGCACCGGCGAGTTCTCTTTGAAAGTAAATATAGGGACGTGCCTTACATCAATCTCTGGGTTGTCCCAAACGCTAACTCTGGCATGTCCCGCTAAACGCACAAACATAGAAAGGATGGTGCATGATGCCAAGAATGGCAAGGTTACTTATCGAAGATGGCTGTTATCATATCGTAACGAGGGGTATCAGAAAAATTAGGAGTTTTATTGATGACTCGGATTATCAAAAGTATCTTAAGCTTCTTTTAAAATACAAAAAAAAATTTCACTTTAAACTTTACGGATGGTGCCTCATGCCCAATCATCCCCATCTCATAATCTCATCGAACAATCTCAGCAAGGTTATGCACGCTATTAACTTTTCTTATGCACAATACTTCAATTACAAATATAACAAGGTTGGCTATTTATGGCAAAACAGATTTAAAAGTTATGTGGTAAATAAAGACAAGTATCTTTTGAATCTCATAACGTATATAGAATATAATCCTGTTAAGGCTAAAATTGTAACCACACCGGAAGATTATAAATGGAGTAGCTACAGAGCAAGGGTTTTGGGCGAAGATTCGTTGGGGTTGCTGGATCCGTTAGAGCTTTGAATGGGACAGGCCTAAGTTACAGTGAGGGACACCCCAGAGTTTGTCAAATGCCCCGTCCCTAATTTTTGGGTGGGGGGGAGGCGAATACGAAGCTGTTTTCTCCTGAGTTAAAGAAAATTAGATTTTGAAAGTTGTGTTTTTCCAATATGGCCTTTAGTTCATCCCTGCTGAAAGACGAAAAAAACGGGAATCTTTTTATCTTACGGTATATAAAATGGCACAAAAACATAACGCTCCACCAGTGTCTTTTTCTCCAATAATCGATAAAAATATACCTGCCTTCTATTTTAGATAACAGCCTATCGATTTCATGCCGCCTGAGATACGGGGTCAACCCGAGGGCGACAACGTAATCGGAATCCGGAATTATAAAATCCGATTTTTTTACATTACCGACCAGAAATTCATATTTCTCTTTCGGGATTTCGGATTCCTCAAATTTTTTCCTGGCCATCGCGATTGCGCCCGGGGAAATATCAATACCCACTATTTTGCTTGCGCCCGTTTTTAAGATATCGTAACAGAAAAAGCCTCCGGCGCATCCCAGATCAATTACGGAACGCCCTTGAATTTTTTTATCAAGGTAGCGAAGGGCTGTATTTTTTTTGTTTACAATGATAAATTTTCTAACTACACCGGCTATAGACTCTATAACGGTAGCCTTTGTGTAACCGGGGTTGTGGGCAGTCTGCCCCCAATCAGCGGCGCTTCTCGCCCAGTATTTATCGTAAAAGTCTGCCATTTAGAGACCTTTATAGCTTGATAAAGCTATGCCATTATCGCGAATAAAACGCTTTACCCTCTCTGAAAGCATCGCGTCTTTATCTCTTGAGCCCGTTTGAAAAAAATGTGTGGGATAATACGTATGGCCAAAAGCCTCGTCAATTTGTTCTTTATTAAAATTAGCCGGATGAACCGGGATCTCTGTAACGCCCCCATACATTCCTTTCAGAAACTTCAGCATGATATCTTCCGTGACATAGCCGCTGTTCGCCAGGCCTATAAAATGATCGGGATGCGTTATGCCTGCCGGGACCATCTTTTTGATAACAGAGGCGTTCAAGCCAATGGCCAGCTTTATCAAATATTGGATCGGCTGCCCCAAATCGATATTAAAAAAGGATTCCCTTGGATATCTGAATTTTCTTATTTTATATTTTTCCATAAGCTCCAATACAATTTTAAATATCTTCGGCAACACGTGTAAATTGCAATGCCCGTCGACATGGGTAAGATTTATTTTATTGTCCAGGCATTTCACAATTTGATTTTCCAATTCAATTTTTATTTCCTTAACACTTATCCTATTGCTGAAGTACCTCTTCAAAAATTCCTTGAGCGGATATAAACGCTTGCCCTCACCGCTTAACAGCGAGGGTATTTTATGTTTCGGACTAACCGAAATGAAGTCAACAAGGCTAAAATGCAGGCCGCAAAAATCTTTGCCTTTTACAAGAGAAGCGGCATTATCAAAATCCATGCCCCCGGTCACGATAGTGGTACTGGTGACAACGCCTTTGTTCAGGCACTCCCAGATGGCATCGGTAACACAGCGCGCCGATCCTATTTCATCGGCGTTAACAATTAGTTTTTTTGAACGGGTGTTAAATTTTTTGGTCATATTTTTATATCCGCCGTTTCGCACCCAATACGTTCACGCGGCGAAAAAATCCAATCTTATCTTAATTTGTAATTCCCTCCCGGCAAACCAAAGATGCACACGTAATCGGCCAAATATAGATTTATCCTGTTTTAATCTTGGGTTTTATCGTTTTCTCAAATTTATTTTTCCCATAAATAATTTCATCTTTTTTGAATCTTTTTGAAACCCTGAAACAACCGGCCTTTATTTCCGGTAAGCGAGGACAACGCCGGCAACGGCCGTAAAAAGTATAAGGTTCATGATGTTAAACACTCGCCAAACCGGATCGGGAGAAGCGAATGCCTCCGGGGCCATCAGCAAAAAACATGTCCACACCCCCAATACCCAGTATATGCTTATATCACTGGAAGATTTTCTCTTTATCACCCTCACGATAAGCGGTATATTCCATAAAGGCAATACAATGGCTGCGATAAACGCTATTTTTTCTCTCATTTAACCTCCGGTGTTTATTTCATGACTTTAAAATTCCAGCGCGTGGGCCTGCTCCATAAACGGGTCCATTCATCACGCTGCCTTACCTGCCAGGTATATGTAGTGTTGTTCTCGAATTTATCCGCGGGTATTTCTATCGAAAAAACGCGCGGTGAAAGCGTTTCAACGACAATACGTTCGTATCCGTAATCTTTGAATAATTCGAATTTATAACAGGCCCTGTGGCCGCTCGGGATCGGCGTAGGCTGCCACCTGAACGTAATAAAGCTTTGTTTTTTAAGAACGACGGTTGATTCGTTTTTGGGAAAAGCGCGCCTGACTTCCGGGGTATAGTCACCCGTTCCGTGTAACCAGGCGCCGGCCGGCGCCGCAAACACGACAGAAATCAGCAAAAAAGGCAATATTTTTCCTATCCTATTCACCCCAGAATCCCCTTTTGTTTTCCCGCGCCTCTTCCTGGAGTTCACGGAAAAGTTCGGCGTATTTTACGTTAGGTACGAAAGTATAAATTTGCGCGTACCCCTCCCTGACAAGTTCAGCATTCAGAAACCGTCCGTCGGGTAAATATACATAAGCGAGGAGCCTGTTGTAACGGTCTTTTTTTTCAACGTCAAATTCAAGCCTTACCCTTTTTCCCTCAACAAGCGATCTCGTAAAAGCGGTGGCCCTTTTCCCCATCACCATGATGGCCTCGCAATTCGATTTCGTGCGCCTGGCATCGCGTTCAAGTTTCCGGCTATACCTGGCCTCGGGGGTGTCTATGCCTATCAGCCGGACCCTTTCCTTGCTTTCAAGCTCTATGGTATCGCCGTCTATTACCTTTGTAACAAGAATATCGCCGTAATCATACTTTTTTCCGAAAGGAAGCGCGAATTTAAACTTACCCCTGTAATAGGTCTCACCCTTGGCAAAAGCGGCGGAAGGAAACGCGAGGATCGATAATATTACCGCGGCGGCGAACAGGCGACGATATCCCGCCAGGCCGATTAACGCCAGGACGATACATCCCCAGGCGAATACGTCTCCGAAACGCGTGTAAAACGACCCGGCGAAAGTAGGCATGATGTTTGCCGAGGCGTATCCGTCCACGAAAATCCGGCGGTTCCCTTCTTTCACGGATTTTATAATTTTGCCCCTGTGGTCTATAACACACGAAACCCCTGTGTTGGCCGCCCTTAATACGGGAACCCTGTTTTCTACGGCCCTGAAAATCGAACACTGCATGTGTTGAAATGCCGCGGCGGTTTTACCAAACCAGGCGTCATTTGTTATGTTGACAAGGAATCTTGCTCCTTTTCTCACGAAGTTTACCGAAAGCTCCGGAAAAATATCCTCAAAGCATATAAGGACAGAAAATTTATGGAAGTGCGTAGCTTTGCGGATTCTTTCCGATTCACTAAAAGTTTCCATAAATTTAAATTTGAACACGGTAAATTCCCCTCCCCGGTCAAAATCGCCTATGGGCTTGTCGACAAGAGAGCGTATCGAAAGAAAACTTTTTTCTAAAGGGATAAATTCCCCGAACGGTACAAGGTGAATTTTGTCGTAACTCGCCAGTATTTTTCCCTCGTTTGATATAAACGAGGCGCTGTTATGGATATCTGGGCCATTCTCTCTCAGGGTGCCGGTCAGGAGGTATATATTATCCGATCTAGCCAATTCCGTTATTTCTTTTTTTATATCCTTTTCCTCGAGATAGCCCGGAAGCGCTGTCTCCGGCCATATTACAAGACGCGGCCTTTCGGAAAGCGAGCTTTTTGTAAGCGCTTTATATTTGTCTATTATAAAATTTCTATAGCGTGAATTCCACTTGATTTCCTGCGGAATATTCGCCTGAATAACAGCGATTTTCAGGTTTTGCGCGGGTTGGATTTGGGCAATCCTTTTCCACCCATATCCGAAAGACAGGGAAAACAATATAAACACGAAAAACAAAACGTGAAACCTGCCGGGGCTTTTTCTTAAAGCCCTGTATACACTGAAATTCACAAGCATCACCATAAAAGAAACGCCGTAAACGCCCGCGATATCAGCTATCTGTATAGCGGGAAGATTGAAACTCTGGGAATAACCTAAAAGCGCCCACGGAAAACCCGTAAATAAATGGGCCCGGAGATATTCGGTTGCCACCCAGAGGGCGGGAACGAAAACAACGCTCAGGGCGCGGGGGGCCGCCGGTGTCGACGGGAAAAAAAGACAAAATATCGCCGGCGCAAATGATAACAGCATTACCAGAGCGATCGTCCCGGGCCAGGTTACATTAACAAGCCAGTATAAAATACCGGAAAAAAATACGATCCCGAATAAATAACCGGTGAAAAATTTCTGCTTTGGTTTTTTATTTTCGAGGGCGAAAAATAAAGGTATGAACGCGGCCCACGCGAGAAATTCTAAATTAAATCCGGGGTACGCGAATATCAGTAAAACAGCGGCTATTACCGCGAGAAGATATCTATGGCGCATGGCTTATAACTTATTTTCCGCAACACTTCTTGTACTTAAGGCCGCTTCCGCAGGGGCACGGGTCGTTTCTGCCGACCTTGGGCTGTTTTCTCTTGAAAGTTGTTTTTTTACCCGGCCTCGTATCCGGCATGGCCCGCGGTATTTCCGCCCCGGGCGCGCCCGGGGACTCAAGCGCGGAATATTCCTCGTGTATAAAAGTTTCTTCGTCTTTTTTAAATACGCCGCGCGTAAATTTTTCCTCCACGGCAAAGGTTTTAAAAAGCCTTTCGACTATTTCCTCGTCGATAGTTTTTATAAGATCCGTAAACATCGCGAACGCCTCGTGCTGGTATTCGACAAGAGGGTCCTTCTGCCCGTAGGAACGCCAGCTTATGCCCTCGCGAAGCTGGTCCATGCTAAAAAGGTAATCCTTCCAGTTGGAATCTATGACCCCCAGTATAATCATGCTCTCAAGGTGCCTCGTTTTTTCCTCGCCCAGGATAGTTTCTTTTTTCGCGTAACTGGACCTTGAAAGCTCAAGGATTCTTTTTATTATTTCATCGCCGGACAAATTCAAAAAGTCCTGCGGCCGGAACTTCAACAGAAATTTAAGCATGAGTTTTCTGCAAAAATCCGTAAAATATTCTTCGCTGTCCTCACGGACCGAAAGCCAGTCCTCCAGAACTCCCTCCAGTATATTAAAGATCTCGCCTTTTAGATTTTTTTCTTCCAGCGCGAAGCGGCGTCTCACGTATATCAGTTCCCTCTGCTGGTTCATAACGTTATCATACTTGAGAAGATGCCTTCTTATCTCAAAATTCTGTGTCTCAACCCTTTTCTGCGCCGTCCTTATGGCCCGCGTAACAAGCGGATGCTCTATCTCCTGGCCCTCTTCCATGCCGAGTCGTTCCATGATCATTTTTATCCTGTCCGAGCCGAAGATCCTCATGAGGTTATCTTCCAGCGACAGATAAAACTTCGACGACCCCGGGTCCCCCTGGCGTCCGGCGCGGCCCTGTAGCTGATTATCTATTCTCCTGGCCTCGTGGCGTTCGGTCACTATCACGTGAAGCCCGCCGAGTTCCACAACTTTTTCGTGTTCGGCGTCTGTTTTCGCTTTGTATTCCGCTAAATATTTCTTCTTTACGGTTTCGCGCTCCTCGGCAGATTCTATCGAGAGTTTTTTTACGGCATCATCCGCGAGATAATCGGGATTCCCGCCTAAAAGTATGTCGGTACCCCTTCCGGCCATGTTTGTCGCGATGGTAACGGCCCTGAAACGGCCCGCCTGCGCCACGATATGCGCTTCCATTTCGTGGTATTTGGCGTTCAGGACATAATGCATAACCCCCCGTTCCCTGAGAAGGCGGCCCAAAATTTCGGATTTCTCTATGGAAATTGTGCCGACAAGAACCGGCCTCCCCTGCTTATACAGGCCTTCGATTTCATCGCATATAGCGTTAAATTTTTCTTTTTCCGTCTTGTATATAACATCGGTGAAGGTAGTCCGCCTAAGGGGTTTATTCGTAGGCACCACGATTACGTTAAGGTTGTATATTTTTTCAAATTCATCTGCCTCGGTTGCCGCCGTACCGGTCATCCCCGCAAGCTTACCGTACATCCTGAAAAAGTTCTGAAGTGTAATCGTCGCTAGAGTCTGGGATTCCCTCTGCACTTCCACGTTTTCCTTGGCCTCTATCGCCTCGTGTATACCTTCGGAGAAACGCCTGCCCGGCATCATTCTTCCTGTAAATTCGTCCACTATTATAACCTTGTTCTCGTGGACAACGTAATCAACGTCTTTCCGGAAAAGAATATAGGCCCTGAGAAGCTGTTTTATACTGTCCACACGCCTCTGTTGTTTTAGGTAATTTTGCGTTATCTCGCTTTCCTTTACCAGCTTTTGCTGTTCGGTAAGGCCCTCTCCGAGCGCTATTGCCGAGAGTTTTGTCTGCAGGTCCTCTATCATAAACTCAACGTTGAATTTCCCGCGCATGATTTCCTCGCCTTTTGACGTAAAAGAAACCTCTCTTGTTTTTTCGTCGAACACAAAGTACAATTTTTCAAGAAGCGCGACGCGCTCATTTTCCATCATCTTGCTGTCATAAAGGCTTATGGCCTTGTCAAACATTGTTTTTATTTTAGTATTTTTTAAAACAAGATCGAGAAGCGCCCTCTCTTTCGGCGAACCCTTATGTATGAGGTAAATAAGCCTCCTTGCCTTTTCTTCTTCGTCTTTCTTTTCAAAAAACGCCTTGAAATCGGCAAGGAGTTCGCCGATCAATTTTTTCTGCAGCCTCGCGATGTGGTCAACAACAGGCTTCATTTCCACGTAAGACGTATTCGTACTTTCCGTGGGGCCTGATATGATAAGAGGGGTTCTCGATTCGTCGATCAGGATGCTGTCTACCTCGTCAACGATCGCGAAATTGAAACCCCTGTGGACAATGTCACCGGCGCGGATCACCATGTTGTCGCGCAGATAGTCAAATCCGAATTCATTGTTTGTCCCGTAAGTAATATCGCAAAGGTACGCTTTTTTTCTTGTTTCAGGATCCATATCATGCTGAATCACGCCCACGGAAAGGCCGAGTGTTTTGTAAATGGGGCCCATCCACTCACTGTCGCGCTTGGCTAAATAATCATTGACCGTAACGACATGAACGCCTTTCCCCGTAAGCGCGTTGAGGTAAACGGGGAGCGTGGCCACAAGCGTTTTTCCTTCCCCGGTCGCCATCTCGGCTATTTTTCCTTCGTGTATAACGATACCGCCCATAAGCTGTACGTCAAAATGCCGCATTCCGACGGTCCTCCTGGCCGTCTCCCTAACAACGGCGAAAGCCTCCGGCAAAATACCCTCAAAAACCTTATTATTCAGGATTTTAAGTTTTTTCTTCAGCTTATCTTTCTCCTGCGGATAAGCCGCGTTTTCAACTTTTTTTTCGAGCTCCTTTATTTCCGGTAGAAATTTTTCCGTTTGTTTTTTTATCTCATCGCGAAACCGATCGGTCTTACGCCTGAGGTCTTCGGATGAAAGAGACGAAATTTCCGGCTCAAGGGCGTTGATCTTCCCGACCAAAGGTTTTAATTTCGCGAGTTCCTTTTTATTCTGCGATCCCATAATTTTACTTAAAATAAATTTCATTTTTTCTTCCCGGCCTCATATCTCAGATAAGCGTCCATGAAACTGTCCAGGCCGCCGTTTAGAACCCCGGCCGCGTCCGAGGTTTCGCAAGAGGTCCTGTGGTCCTTGACCATCGAGTAAGGATGCAGAACATAAGAACGTATCTGGCTTCCCCATTCGATGCTCTTTTTTTCCTCATGCTGCCTGGCAAGTTCCGCCTTCTTTTTTTCAAGCTCTGTTTCGTAAATACGGGATTTCAGGATTTTCATCGCTGTCCGCTTATTTTTGTACTGTGAGCGTTCATTCTGGCACTGTGCCACTATTCCCGTGGGGACATGTGTTATTCTGACGGCGGAATCCGTAACATTTACGTGCTGGCCGCCCCGCCCGCCGGCCCTGTAAGTATCTATCCGCAGATCCGATTCCTTCACGTCGACCTTTATGTTCTCGTCGATTTCCGGAGCGACATTCACTGAGGCAAAAGATGTATGCCTTCTTTTGTTCGCGTCAAAAGGCGAAATTCTCACCAGGCGGTGCACGCCGTTTTCGGATTTGAGATAGCCGTAAGCGAACTCGCCTTTAATAATAAAAGTTACGTTTTTAACGCCCGCCTCTTCGCCCGGCAGATGGTCTACCCTCTGCATTGTGTATTTTTTGCTGTCGGCCCACCTGCCGTACATCCTGAAAAGCATGCTGACCCAATCGCAAGATTCGGTTCCGCCGGCGCCGGCGTTAATGCTCACTATGGCGTTAAGGGTGTCTTCTTCCTTATCAAGCAAACTCCTGAATTCAAGCCCGTCTATTCCTTTTTTTAACTTTAGCATCTCTTCTTTAAGGTGGGAAAGAGAGGACTCGTCTTCTTCCTCGGTAATAGAGAGAAGCTCTTTTATCTCGGTGAGTTCGGCTGAAAAACCCTGAAAGGGGCCCACGGACCTTTTCAGGCGCTTTAACTCTTTTAAAGCGGAATTCGCCTTTTCCTTGTCTTTCCAAAAACTTTCCCGGGAAATTTCCTCCTCTAATTTCCTTATCTTTTGCCTGCTTTCATCCAGGTCAAAGATAACCTCCCAGGACATTAAGCCTTTTTTCCAGTTTCTGCAATTCCAGTTTTATATCTTCCAGCATTTGCTACCCCGCATTTTCTTGTTACCGCGGCGTTATTATACTCGATACCCTACTTAACGTCAAGCCCTTCCCCTCTCAGGAGAGCCTTTTTCGCGGCTTTCCCTTTTGCGAAACCGCCCGGTGAACCGTCGCTCTTTATAACCCTGTGGCACGGGACCTTTCCGATGTAAGGATTCCTCCTGAGCGCTCGTCCTACAGCGCGGTAAGCTTTCGGAAAACCGCATTTTTCGGCGACCCATTTATACGAACGGGTTTCCCCGCGCGGTATTAGCGATACTGTCTTATATACTTTTTTTTGAAAAGCGGTAATTTTAAGATTTTTGCTCCTGAGAAATTTGTGATAAGAAATAGCGAACCTGTGCGCCTCATCCCTCATCCGCATTATGAGCATAAGAGCGGATGAATTGCGGGATAGCCCGAGCGGTTTCTTTTTCCCCTCGGTATACACGTCCTCTTTCGCCTTTGCTATGCTCACAAGACGAATATTGAGCGGGCCTATTTTGCGCAATTCCTCCCCGGCCGCTCTCAAGTGCCCCTTTCCGCCGTCTATCAATATAAGATCGGGTAAACGGCCTTTTTCTTTCAAAAGCCGGGTATAACGCCTTTTTATAACTTCCCTTATCATGGCGTAATCATCTATTCCGGAAGTATATTTTATCCTGAACCTTCTATATTCGCTCTTTTGTGGTTTCCCGTTAAAAAAACTCACCATGGAACCAACCGCTTCCTTTCCCTGTATGTTTGATATGTCAAAGGCCTCTATGTGAAATGGCAGAGCCTTAAGCCCAAGGGCATTTTTCAATTCCGTTATGTCCCGGTTTAAAGGCGGCGGCGGTTTTCGCCCTCTCTGAATCGCCCCAAGCGCCTCGATCCTTTCTTTCAGCGCGAGCGCTTTTTCATAATCCATACTGCCGGACGCCTTAAGCATCCTGTCTGAAAGTTTTTTAAGAAGGCTTCCCATTTTCCCCTGAAGAAAAAGTTTCACCTCGCTGACTATCTTTCCGTATTCTTTTTCGCTTATGCTGCCGTCGCACGGAGAAACACATGTCCCTATGTGCGCCTTGAGGCAGGGTTTTTTCGGCATTTTTCTGCATGAGCGAAGCGGGAAAACGCTTTTTATCGCCGCCAGCGCCTTTTTTAAAAGTTTAACATTTGTATACGGCCCGTAATACAAAGCGCCGCTTTTTTTTCCGTCCCTCGTTATGAAGAGCCCGGGAAATTTATCTTTAACGGTCAGTTCGAGCAGTGGATAGGATTTATCATCTTTGAGCTCCGCGTTGTATTTCGGTTTTTTTTGTTTTATAAGGCCCGCCTCGTAAATCAGCGCCTCCTCGGCGGTGGCGGTCGGGATATAGTCTACGCGCGTTACCCGCGAAACCATCGCATTTATCTTTGGGGCGTGGCTTTTTTTCTGAAAATAACTCGCGACCCTCTTCTTCAAGTTCGAGGCCTTGCCGATGTAAAGGGTTTCTTTTTTTTCCCCGAAAAAAATATAAACGCCCGGCGAGGCGGGAAGTTTTTTTATCGCTTTCGCAATACCCATTCTATCAGCTTTTTTATTTCCTTTATACCAAAAGCGGCGCAAAGGCCCGCATAAATCACTGCGCTAAGTAATACGGCCCCGAGAATACCCGCCGCGTTCACAAAAATGCCGGCGCCCAGACCCGTAATAAACCTGCCCGCGGCATAAGAAAAGGCGCCCATTATAAGGCCGGCCAGAAGTATGCGCCCCAGCGCGCCAATAATCTTCGGCGTACCCAGCGGGCCTATTTTTTTTGTGAGAAAAATGTACAGCATTATAAAATTAGACGTAGCCGCGATTGAAGTGGCAAGCGCAAGCCCGCCGATTTTAAGCGGCCACATCAACACGAAATTTAACACAAGATTTATAAAAAAAGCGGCAGCCGCCGTTTTAACCGGCGTGCGCGTATCGCCAAGAGAGAAAAAGGCATTGACGAGTATCTTTATACCGCCGCAGGCGAAGAGCCCGAAAGAATAGAAAAAAAGGGCGTTATTCGTTATATCCACCGAATATTGCGTAAACTCCCCCCTTTCGAAAAGTATCTTTATAATGGGCCTTCCGAGCGTCGCGAGCCCTATGCCGGCGGGGATCAGGACAAGAAAAACGCTCCTCATGGAAAAACCGATCGTATCTTTAAGGGAAGGTATATTTTTCTCGGCCACCTCCCTGCTCATTCTCGGAAGGGCAACCGTGGCAAGAGAAATACCGAATATGGCGAGCGGCAGGTGAAAAAGCCTGTAGGAATACCATAAAGCCGCCGGAGCGCCCATCCCCACTATCCACTCAAAAGTGGAAAAGATGTTATCCACTATCACGCTTAGTTGATATACCGCCGAACCGAAAAACCGCGGCACCAGCAACTTCCATATGCGCTTTATCGCCGGATGAATAAGGCCCTTATACAGCCCGCGGATACCGAATTCGCGCCCCGGGCCCGAAGGATCAAAGCTCGTGTTTCGAATCGGGCTGATAAAGCGCAAGCCCTTCCTGCGAAGCATATACCCTATCGTGATAACCTGAAGCGCGCCGCCGGCGAGAACCGCCAGCGCCAGGCCTTTCACGCCTATTTTTGGGCACACATACACAAGAAAAAATATCATGGAGATATTCAATAGAACCGGGCCGAATGCCGGGACCGCGAAATGATTCAGTGAATTAAGCACACCCATGCCGTAAGCGACAAGGCCTATGAGAAAGATAAACGGAAACATGATCCGCGTAAGGTCCACGGTTATGGCGAGTTTCTGGGCGTCACCGATAAAACCCGGCGCTATAAGCCTGACTATCACGGGAGCCAATAAGATCCCGCATATGGAAACAACAAAAAGAACTACAACGAGAACATGTAAAAGGTTTCTCGCCAGATCCCAGAATTCCTCCCGTGTACGTTTCGTACAATATTCGGTCAGGACAGGGACAAAGGCCGCGTTGGCGGCACCCTCTCCAACGAGATCCCTTAAAAGGTTGGGTATGCGGAACGCGACCACAAACGCCTCGGCAAAAACAGTGGTGCCGAAAAAGTTCGCGATCAGCACGTCACGCGCAAAGCCGAGAACCCTGCTCGCGGAAGTGGCCAGGCCTATAAGCCCCGTTGATTTAATTAATCTTTTATTTGACAAATCATCGCTCCTGTGATATATTGTCTAACCAAATCGGAAAGAGGGTGTAAAATTATGCCGCAAAAAAGATCAGCTTGCAAAGAAATAAGAAAATCCAAAAAAAAGCATTTCAGCAACATCCGGGTGGCGACCGAGGTAAAAACAATTATAAAGGGGTACAACGCTTTTCTTGCCGAAAAAAAGTTTGACCGGGCAAAGGAGCTGTTGAGGTTCCTTACCTCTAAATTAAGTAAAGCTGTTAAAAAAGGCGTGATCCACCGCAATACCGCTTCCAGGAAGATCGCCCGTCTCTCAAAAAAATTACCCCGCGCATAATCCCACAAGAACACGCTCAAAGGCATGCTGCGGCGACATTTTTCCGTTTTTTATGAAAAAATCCGCTTCAAGGATGATTTCAAGGTTTTTCGCAAGCTGCCTCACGGTAAAACGCCCGCTTTCGCGTATGGTTTTTTCCAAAAAATATTTTTTTACGCCGGACAAACGTGAGATCTCATCCCGGGAAAGGCCCTTCGGAAGATTTTTTATTTTCATGAAGGCCCTGAACTGCCACGCCAGAAGGTTCAGCATGCGGTGCGATTTTTCCCCGGCCGATAAATCCCTTAACGGAAGAAGCGCCTCGGCTAGTTTCTTTCCGAGGACCATGTCAATAAGCTCGAACGCTGTTTTATACGCGCTTCTGAGGCAAATTTCTTCAACGTGCTTTTCGGTGATTTCGGCGCTTTTCAGGGCAAAAGCGGCTATTTTCTCGATCTCATTTTTGAGCAACAATAAATCGTTTCCCGCGAATTCCGCTATGAGGGCGGCCGCGGGCGGGGAAATTTTTTTTCCGCGCGCGGCGAATTCTTTTTGTATCCAGGAACCGACTTCACGCTCTTTCAACCTGTCGCATTTTATGATCTTTGCCGGCAAAAATATTTTTTCGGCGGATTTCCGGGATTCGCGTGATGATGTTTTCATCACAAGGACCGATGATTCACGCGGGGACGAGAGATATCTCACTAAGGAATCTTTTTCATCCGTTGAAATTTCATCAATATTATTTAAAATCGCCAGGCGTTTTTTTGAGGTAAAAGGCATGGTATTCAAAAATGCCAGAATTTCGGATATCGGTGTGGAGCCGGCGGTAAAAATTCCTAAATCGGTTTCCGAGCCGGTCTCGCCCAAAACCGATTTTTTAAGTTTTCCGAGAAATTGGCGCTTAAGGTATTCTTCGGGGCCTATAAGCAAATAATTCATCCGAACGCTACCAGTTCTCTACTGTGCGCTCTACGACACGCTTGGCAAGGTCATCCATAGCGTCCTGCGCGGCAAGATTTTCCACTTTGGCGAACTGTCCCACTGTGCGAAAAGTGCTTTCGCCGGCGAAATGGTTTTCGTGCCATATGAGCTCGTTGCTTTCGGTCCTGTAAAGTTCGAGATTCACGACAATGCTCAACCTGTATTCCAGGACCTTATTGTCAGCGTCATAACGGAGCGGCTCCCTCTTAAAGTCTATAAGCTGCCCCTTAAGTATAAAGCAGGCGTTTTGAGCGTTTTTTATTTCGTAATTTCCGTCAAATATGAAGCGGTCAATAACCCTGCGCGTTATGTCCGCTTCCATTCCCGGAAGATAAGAATAATAAGGCTTGCTGTCGGATGTCTCCTCGGTCACGTTGATTTTGCTGACAAAATTGTCCACGCATATCGAGCATTCGGATGAGGGTAAACTCGCTCCCGAGCTGTATCCAAAAAAGCTGAACGGTTTGCCTCGCGCCCTTTTGGAGGCGGCTGTTTTCGCTTTCCCGGTTTTTGCTTTTTTCCGGCTCATAAAACTGAAAAACGGTTTCCGGGGCTGGGCTTTTGCCTCTTCGGCTTGTGCCGCTTTTATTTCCCCTCCCGCCGATTCTGCTTTTTTCGGGCGTATAAAACTGAAAAACGGTTTCCGGGGCTGGGTTTTCGCCTCTTCGGGTTTTATTTTTTTCGGCCCTTTTTTGAAGCTAAATAAGGACAAGAGGGATTCGATCTTTGAGGATTTCGGCTCACGCCGCTCTTTTAACTTTTCCTTTTCCACGCGCTCCCTCATTAATGTCAACTTCTCTCCGGCCAATACAGCCGAGGAGCTGGCGGGATATTTCTCCACTATATCCCCGTAGTATATGGCGGCGCTCTTATAGCGGCCCTGCCTTTCGTAAAATTTAGCGGTAGTAAACAGGCTCTGCGCTTTTTTGTCTTCCAGCATGGAAATTCTTTTTTCCGCGTCTTCCGAAATACTCAACCCCCTCCTTATCTCGGCGATCCTCCTGAATTCCTTGATCGCGTCATCGGTAAGCTCCTGGTCGTAATCCGGTTTCAGGCTGGCGAGGTATGTGCACTGGGCGGCCTCGTATCTGGCCTTGTCCGCGAGGTTACTGCGAGGGTATTCGTCCACTAACCGCTGAAATTCCTTCATGGCTTCGTGATACTGTTCCGACTTTTTATAACACTGCCCCACCATCATTTGGGCCCTGTCCCCGTATTCCCCGAAAGGGGCATTTTCCTTGACCTTGCGGAATATCTCCACGGCGCGATCGAGGTCGGTCATTATTTCCTTCCCCATCAAAAGGCCCCTGTGTTTCCTGTAAAGACGGCTTCCGAGATCGTATTCCCTTTCTATAATTTCCTCATTCCGTTTCGTAAATGGATACATATCGATTGTTTTCTGGTAAGCGATGAACGCCGGGTAATATTTACCCATCGCCTCATATGAACGGCCGCAGTAATACTGGGCCTCGGGGGCCATATCGGAATCCTTGAAATGCGCGACAAGATTTTCGAATTCTTCCACGGCTCTCTGGTAATTTTTCTCCTTGAAAAAATCCATCGCCCAGTTGAAATGCTCCTTCGGGCTGTCTTTGGCGGCGCGCTTTGGATAGACTATTTTTTTGTCTTTGGGTGTCCATATCCAGAAAGGATAGGCATCCCGGCAAAACAAGAAAAAGAGAACAAATATAACTATTATAAAACCGGATTTTCGCATGGCGAGTTTCAATATATCACAGGCGTTTTCTTTTGTCAATAAAAGAGAGTATCGCGGTATTGCGGAGGGAAAGCGGCCTCGGGATCCGCTTTACTTAAAGCGAATCGCCGGTGGATTCCGTATTTACCATGTTCTGGATGATTTCCCGGTCCCGCCTTGAAATTTCCAGGAACTGGTTTCCGACTTCGTAGTCATCGCCGGCCGGCAGTTTTTTTATCCAGGCTATTTTTGAAACGGCTCTTATGGGCTCGGTAAGCTCCGGTACATTGAGTTCCACTACCAGGCGGCAAGCCAGAGAAATAAATCTATCGCTTCTGAACCTCACGCCGCCCGCACTTAAATTTTTCGATACGGTTCCCCGAAATTCCTCATTTTTTTTCCTCATATCCTTATACTTGAGGGCAAAGCGTCCGTGAATCCTCCCGTACCTTCTCTTTTCCTCAAAATTAGCCATAAGTCCCCTTTTTTTAAGCATTTCCGTCGGGCTCTAAGCAAGTGTAGCATACAATAGTTGCTATGTCAAGTTAGAAATGAAAAAGTTGGTTTTTTCTCCGGAAAACCCTGTACCCCGCCACCATAATAAAAAGCGTTGTGTAATACAGCGGCACGCCGTAAAAGGCAGGCTGTTCTATAGTGAAATACCCGAACGGGATACTTTTGAAAATTTCGGCGCTTTTTATCAGTAGAAAAATAAAAAACCACGCGCTCTGGGCAAAAATAGAAGCGAGAAATGGCGCTAAAAATCCCAATGTAAGAAAAAAAAGGCCTGATACCATTACCATCAGGACAAGCGGAATAACCACAAGGTTGGCTATCACGACTACCGGGGATATCAACCCGAAGTAATACGCCAAAAGCGGCAAAAGCCCCAGCCATGCCGCCAGGGATACCGAGATAGAACGCAAAAAGTAACACCTGACCTTTGATGCGGCCGCCGCGGCCGGTCCCGGAACAGCGCCTACGTAAAATATCCCGTAAAAAACCGGCGCCAGGGTTACAATGGATAAAACGGCCGCGTATGAAAACACAAAACCAAGGTCAAAAACCTGGTTGGGGCAAACTATGAGAATCGCCAGGCAGGAAAGCCCCAGCAGGTTGAAAACGCTGATTTTTCTCTTCAACATTTCACCGAAAGCGAGAATCGAAAACATAGCGGCGGCCCTCAATACGGACGGACGGCCGCCGGCAAGTATCGTAAAAAGAGCCAGAAACGCGACTGATAAAATAATTGACGCGTTTTTCGGAATTCTGAAAATTTTTAAAATCACCCTGAGCGCGAAATATATTATCCCGACGTGCAGGCCGCTTATAGCCAGGATGTGAAGCGTGCCTGTCTTGGCGAATAGATCATTGAGCCACGGCGGAATTTTCTCTCTTTTGCCGAGAAGAACCGCCAGAAGCACCGAGTCATAAGGGGCCTTAAGAAATTTTTTCACGCGCGCGGCCATTCTGTTCCGGACGGAATAAACGCCTCTGATAATTTGCACGGCGAATCTTTTATCCCCGCCCGCTATTCCGGAAAAAAACCCCTTTTTTACGTTCATTACGGTATAAATACGCTTGTTGGCGAGGTATTTTACATAATCAAATCCGTATTTTCCGCCGTAAAAGAACGGTTTTGCCGGGTAACCTTCGAGAACAGCCACGTCACCGTAACGGTACCGGGGTTTGTTTGAACCGTAAAGGTTTATAAGCATAAAACCGCCCGCGCTTTCGCGTTTGCGGGCCGATTCTACCGAATGGGCCTTTAGCACGAAAGTTTTTTTTCTTCCGGAACGGCTTTCGACAGGGTCGCTTTGTACTTTGCCCGTTACGAGCGTTTTTTTCGACGGGTAAGAAATAAAATTCCTGATATTACGGCTGTCTATGTGGTTATAGGTCTCGTAGCGGATTACGCCCAGAATGAACACGAGACCTACGAGAATGGCGGAAAATAAAAAGCTTTTTTTTACAAAAAAAGCGGCGCACAGGAAAAACGCCAGGGCCAGCGGGAAAAGGAATACCGGGGAAAAAGAGGCGAAAACACCGTAAGAAGCGAGAACCACCCCGCATATAAAAACAACGCTTACGGCAAGAAGATAGACATTCTTCATTCCAGCGTTAGACTGTCTTTGATTTTTTCGTATGTCTTCGGCCCTATACCTTTTATGTTTTTAATTTCTTCCGTTTTCCTGAAATCCCCGTTTTGTTTTCTGTATAAAATTATCCTGGCGGCTAGCACGCTGCCCACGCCTTTTATGCGCGTCAGCTCTTTTTCCGCGGCTTTGTTAATATTTATTTTTTTCGCGTGATTATATTTTGATTCTTTTAATTCGAGGATTTCCGGATAACGCGGAAATATCTTTTTGCAGTACATAACGGCCGAACCCGCGAAAAGCGCGGCGAGCAGGAATATCAGGGCCGTCTTTTCTTCTTTCGTGAATCTACTCACTTGCTACCGGTAACGATATTGAGAAGCTTGTCCCGAATGAAAATCAACTTTTTGACGGTTTGGCCTTTTAGGTAATTCGCCACTTTCCCGTCGGATAAGGCCTTTTGCTCGACAGCCGACTTATCTGTACCCAGAGGCACTTCTATTTTCGAGCGAAATTTACCGTTTATCTGGATAGGGATCGTTATTATCCCGTCTACGATCAGGTTTTTATCGTATTCGGGCCACCCGGTTTTCAGCAGGCCCGGCTTTTCGCCCAGCTTTTCCCAGAGTTCCTCGGCTATGTGCGGGACAAAAGGCGACAGGAGCCGGATCGCTGTTTTTACGGATCCCGTCAGGCGGGATACGTCCTCTTTTTTATCCATGCAGGCATATATTTTGTTCACGAGTTCCATTATGCCGCTTATCGCGGTATTAAAATGAAATCCTTTTTCTATATCATCGGTCACCTTTTTTATGGTCTGATGCATTTTCCTGTTCAGGCCCCTCGCGTCGTCCCCGGCCGCCCGTTCCCGGCCAACCGCTTTCCGGCGTTCTTCGTTAACCCCCTCGACCATTCTCCACACGCGCTTCAAAAACCTGAACGCGCCTTCCACGCCCCGGTCGGACCATTCCGCGTCTTTTTCCGGCGGGCCTATGAACAGCGTGTAAAGCCTTACCGTGTCGGCGCCGTATTTTTTTATCAACTTATCCGGGCTTACCACATTCCCCTTGGATTTAGACATCTTCGCGCCGTCTTTTATAATCATGCCCTGCGTGAAAAGGTTCATGAACGGCTCGTCGAAACCTATGAAACCGCCGTCATTTAACACCTTGGTTATGAATCTTGAATACATCAGGTGCAGTATCGCGTGCTCTACCCCTCCTATGTACTGGTCAACCGGCAGCCATTTGTCAACGTCCTTTTTTTCAAAGGGCCTGTCTTTCAGGTTCGCGGATACATACCTCAAATAATACCAGCTTGAATCCACAAATGTATCCATCGTATCGATTTCCCTTTGGGCTTTTCCCCCGCATTTCGGGCACGTGGTATTGAGAAATTTCTTTGAGCTCTTTAACGGGCTTTCGCCGTGTGGTTCAAACCGCACCTCTTCGGGAAGCAGAACGGGCAAATCTTTCTCCGGCACGGCCACCATGCCGCATTTATCGCAATAAATAACAGGTATCGGCGCCCCCCAGTACCGCTGCCTTGAAATAAGCCAGTCCCTCAGGCGGTATTGGACGGCCCTTTCGCCGATTTTAGCCTTTTCCATGAAATCGGTTATTTTCACGACAGCTTCCTTATCGGATAAACCGTCAAACCGGCCGGAGTTTACCATGATACCGTCTTTCACGTAGGCCTCTTTCATGATCTCGGCGTCCAGGTGAAATTCCGGATCGTCTATCACGACCTCCACGGGAAGATTGTATTTTTTCGCGAACTCAAAATCTCTCTGGTCATGGGCGGGAACTGCCATGACGGCGCCGGTACCGTATTCCATCAGGACATAATTGGCCACCCAGAGCGGAATTTTTTTCCCGTTCACGGGATTTATGACATAACGCCCCGTAAAAATACCCTCTTTTTCCGTATCGGCCTGCGCGCGCTTTATTTTGGATTCGTTTCTTATTCTTTCCACGAATTTACGCGTTTTGTCCGCCCCGGGAGCCTCTTTTATGAGCTCTTCCAGATAAGGGTGTTCCGGGGCCAGCACCATGTATGTGGCGCCGAAAATAGTGTCCACCCTTGTCGTAAAACATGTTAAAACTTTATCGCTTTCTGCTACGGAAAAATGTATGTTTACGCCCTCGGAACGTCCGATCCAGTTTCTCTGCATTACCTTCACCCTGTCCGGCCAATTCCCGAGTTTGTCAAGATCCTTAAGGAGCCGTTGGGCGTAATCGGTGATTTTAAAAAACCATTGCTCGAGGTCCTTCTGGGAAACAGCGCTTTCGCACCTCTCGCATTTACCCTCTATAACCTGTTCATTCGCAAGGACAGTGTTACATGACGGACACCAGTTCACGAAAGCCTTTTTTCTGTACGCAAGGCCTTTTTCAAGAAGCTTCAGGAATATCCACTGCGTCCATTTATAATAATCGCTTTCGCAGGAGGCGATTTCCCTTGACCAGTCGTAAGAAACGCCCCATGAATTAAGCTGTTCCTTCATTTTTTTTATGTTGGCGAAAGTGTATTTTTTCGGGTGTGACTTATCTTTTATGGCGGCATTTTCCGCCGGGAGCCCGAACGCGTCCCACCCCATCGGCGAAAGAACGTTAAAACCGCGCATTATCTTATAGCGCGCCACGACGTCACCTATTATATAATTACGCCCGTGTCCGACGTGAAGCGCGGCGGAAGGATACGGAAACATAACGAGACAGTAGTACTTTTTTTGATAATCCTTTATGGCGGCTTCGAAAAACTTGTGCTTAGCCCAGTACTTCTGCCATTTTGGCTCGATTTTATCAAAAGGATATGACTCACTCATAGCGCGGCTATTCTAACATATGAGGACGCGGCAAGGCAATATAAAAAGTTTTCTCTATTTCCCTTAAAACAGGCGGCCAAAAAAAACCGGTTAAACTGTCTTATTTTTTTACGATATACGCTCGTGCCGGCGCCTGACGAACCTTCGTATGAACAAGCCTTTTTAAAAGCCGGCTCGTTTCGCGGCCGGAGGAAATTCCGAACGGCACAATAAGGAATGTAATCCATAAAGAGCCTGAAAATCCGACTTTTAGAAATAAATTAAAATCTTAATTTTTTCAAAGTACCGATTCCGGATTGAACATATTATAACGGGGCTAAGGTCATATTCAGGAATTACGCGAATTTCTTAGCGGCGTATTGGAATATCTCTTTTAGCTCTTCCGGGTCTATCGGCGTGATTGGTAAAAGTTTTATAAGTTTATTGATTGCTTTTGTAATTTCATTGATCCCACCCGTTGCCAGATTTATTATGTCATTGGGGATCAAATCAAAGTGTTTAATCCCCAGGGATTCGCATAGGATTTTATATTGATTGCACATGGGCGAGACAAATTCTTTAATAAATCGCCTATCGAGTTTTCCAAGCCCGTTATTTTGCCGCGCAATATGCAGGAGCCCAAAGCCAAAAATCGCGCCTCTTACAAGCCCCGCCGGGCTATCTTTAAAACCAATCGGCGACAAAACTGTATTCTCAAACCCCAACCCCGCGGCGGCCAGGCAAGTTTGTATAGTTTCTCGATCTATTTTTTTACCCTTTTCAACAGGAAGCAAAGTTATTATATTTTTTTCCTTTTTGCATTTTTCCCTAACATCATCGGGCACTGTTTTCAGCACTGTCTTTAGTTTATCCGGCATATTAATATCCCATGACCCCGGCATGGAATAGAATTCTACGTAACTATTTTTGGGATTCTGTAAGGCAACGAGAAAACCTTTAATGCGCTCTATCTCTTTTTGGCTCATAAATTTTAAAGGTTCAACCGGAATACGGTGTAGGACAGGGCCGTGGCTACCGGCTAAAATGGCTTTAATAACCGCCTCGTTGCCATCCATGAATTCGTAATAGGCATTCTTCGAAATGCGATTCTTCGAAATGCGCGCCTTGCCTGCCATATCATCAATAACAAGCCTGTCCTGTCTATAGATTCCCCCCAGGCAGCCAATCATTCCTTTGAGCGGAGCAAGAGAAGTAATTTCGCGATCCATCATGATCAGGGATTCGGCTTTCATGCCGGCCCGGAGAAGTTCCTTGCGGGTTTCCGGAGCATAATTCAGAAGAATACGGTTTTTATCTATCAGCATAAAATTAGCAGGATTAAGATAGGCCTCTTCGTCCGGTATAACAACGATTTTGGCTTCATATTTCTCTTCTATATCCATTAAAAGGCGAGAAGTCCACTCACTCATAGTTAATTCCTTGTAATAATGGGGATCTATCAGGACAATGGGTATGCCCTCTTTTGTTGTTTCAGCGGGCATCACATTGATTACGCAATCGATATGAGAAGTCCCCTGTAAAACTATTTGGCCATTAGAAAGCTTTATAGTTATGAAGCCGGGGGGGATCATCCGGGTATCAATATCAGGAAACATCTCATTGAGCAATCTAATAGATGTAACATTTGATTCTGAAACAAGAAGCAGAGGATTTCTTCCGGAAATTACGGCAGTTTCTCCGCATACGGGGAAAGATTGAGAGGGTAATGAAAATGGTATAAATCCCTTTAATGCTGGAATCAAAACGCTTCCGTCTTTGGCCCATTGAACAAGACGCAGGTCATCTTGTTCCATCCTGATACCTGTCTTGGAGCGGTAAAAAAACACATCATTTGCCTCAAGGGTATCAATCACTGCCTGAACATCAGGGTGGTCTTTGCCGGAAGGGAGTTTGTGAAAAGCTTTTTCTATAAGCTTTGTACCTGCCTTGTCAGAAATGTATCGCCCGGCAATGTATTTATTCTTCCAAGATTTTCTCAAGTTCCGTTGCTCGACAGATTCCAATACGTTTAATTCTTCCTGCATAGAATAGTAAGCTTCTTCGTAGCGTTCCATATCAACAATGCCCTCCAGCCATCCTACGGCAAGAGCCTTGTTAGCCACGCGGCCTTTAATTCGGCCAATACATCCAGAGATAAAATAGGATAAGAATAAGCTTCTGCTGGAGTCACCAAAGCCCTCAGATTCAATTGCTTTCTGCAATAGGCTTGAAGGCGGCTCTAAAGAAATCCCGGTTATGACATCGTTGATTTTTTCAATATCTTCGACACCCGCGATTTGACTCAGGGAAATAAGAGCACTTTTTGTAACAGGGGACATATCCGGCTTCAGGGAGCTTATTAAAAATTCTACGGCTCTGCGATCAGCATAAAAAGCCAAACTCCTTGCAGCGGCTGTTCTCTGGTAACTCTTACTTTCCTCTCCTGTAAGGATTTCCCCGAGAAAAAGCATTGCTTCTTCGCTATTACTTTGCCCAAGCGCCCCGATTACAGCTTCCTGGGAACCCCTGGAAAAATCATTATCCTTTATCCTGCCGAATGTTTTTATAAGGGTTGGAACGGAAAGATTGCTTTTGAGCTTGGATAAGTTCCTGGCAGCAGACTCCACCACCTGAAACTGTGGATCGTCTAATAAATAAATTAATGCCTTTTCCGCTCCCTCTATCTTTCTCTTTCCTATCTCATCTGCGGCATTTCGTCTTTCAACCCAGTTTTTAGATGTCAACGCTTTCAATAAGTCTGCGGGGCCTTGGGTTACCGCAAATACCCTTTCATCATCGGCTGCATTATTCAAAGTTGGGTGAATTTCAGCAATTGCATCCACTTTGCCGCGGAAAAGGCCGGCCTGGAATTCACTCCCGGGATACACCAATGACACTGGAGTATGCATAGACTTTATTATCGCGGCAAAACCTTGTTTTTTCTCGATCTCTTCGCGCACAAATACTTTCGCTTCTACATCAAACAATCCTGCCGCTTTTATTCCTGTCCCCTCCATGAC
>Ga0180432_10001041_pt1 | contig 44232 bp, 43 predicted proteins | sample SS_ome_10_FD_132414 | JGI IMG/M metagenome (GOLD analysis project Ga0180432, IMG submission 132414) | Hypersaline lake sediment archaeal communities from the Salton Sea, California, USA - SS_1_MS_2 metaG | ecosystem: Environmental > Aquatic > Non-marine Saline and Alkaline > Hypersaline >... | reverse complement strand
GCCGAAGGCTCAATAACATAAGGAACGTATCTCTCGCCAGCCTCATCATCGTAGTAACTGAGCTCTCTACCGCTATGTTTAGTATGCTGGGTGAGGTCGAAATCGCCCCTGTTGGCTATACCCTCCAGCTCCGACCAGCCCATAGGAAACAGATAATCGACATCATAGCAGTCCTTGGCATAGTGGGCCAGCTCGTCTTTGCCGTGCTGGCGCAGGCGAAGATTTTCCTTCCTGATACCCAGTTTGACATACCAGTCAAACCTCTCCTTGACCCAGTAATCAAGCCACTTTTCATCGGTCCCCGGCTTAACGAAATACTCCAGCTCCATATGCTCAAACTCCCTGGTTCTGAAGATGAAATTGCCGGGGGTGATTTCATTGCGAAAAGATTTCCCTATCTGGGCGATGCCCAAAGGCAACTTTTTCCTGGAAGTGGTGATAACATTGTCGAAGTTAACGAATATGCCCTGGGCTGTTTCGGGGCGGAGGTAGATTGTGCTCGCCTCTTCCTCCACAGGACCCATAAAAGTCTTGAACATCAGGTTGAACATGCGAGGCTCGGTCAGCTCACCGCTACATTTGGGACAGCCCTGGCCCTCTATCTGGTCGGCGCGCCACCTCAGGTGGCAAGATTTACATTCCACCAGAGGGTCTGTGAAACTATCAATGTGGCCGCTGGCCGCCCAGACTCCACTGTGCATCATGATGGTAGTGTCCAGCCCTACTACATCATCACGCTCCTGGACTATCGCCTTCCACCAGGCGTCTTTAACGTTGCGCTTAAGCTCCACCCCCATAGGGCCATAATCCCAGCAGCTAGCCAAACCACCATATATTTCACTGCTGGGGAAAATAAGCCCCCTCCGCTTACACAGAGAAACGACTTTATCCATACTCACTTTATCGGGCATCCCCGGGTCTCCTTTGAGTTCCTAGCTTACCAGCTTTGTTCACAGGCGTCAAAAGGTATGATGGTCTTGGAGGTCTTAAAAATTTGAGGGAAGGAGGGTAAGCGTAAAGATTCATAATAATGTGCTGTCCCCTGAAGAACTGCAGTCACTGCCAGAACTTAATCAATGCAACCCGATATAAAATTGCGACATCCACCTAAATCTTAACAAGATTTTAATATTCAGGTGTTACAGTCATCGCTATCAACCATTAACAATATGCAAGGCTGTTCAAAAAACGTAGTTGCTCAATTGTTGGGTGGTGGTGCTTGATGAATAAAGCAACGACAAGAATCTAGAAATGAAAAACTTCCAAGATGCCCAAATAGGGAAGCAGCCTCGCTCTCAATCGCTGAGGTTGGGGAAGAAATAAGCCATTACCCTATGTGCAAAGAAGGGCAAGGTCTTAAGAGAAGGACCTTAGATAACACAACTGACGTTTAGCAAAGCTTGATATAGCAAAAGAGTTCATTGTAGAATAGAATATAGACCTAACTAAATTGCAGAGGAGCTGTGGAAAATGAATAAATTCAAGCTAGCTTGCCTGTTGGTCAGTCTTATTTTTTCTCTGGCAATATTTGGCGCTTTGATTAACCAGCCAATAGTTGCAGCTCAAGAGGAAAAAATCGAGCTTAATTCCAAATACCCTATACGGCCTGGGCCAGCAGACATTTCCTTCATGTTTGACGTAGAACTACTATATAGCGGTGGTGAAGAACAACGCACTTTTGAACTCTCAGTCGAGGGACCCGATGGCTGGCTGGTGAGCATACTGCAATCGGCTTACGAAGGAACAGAGATATCGGCCATTCGCCTCGACCCCACAAAGGCTTATCCGGAGACAATTGCAGTCGCTGCCTCGGCACCTTATTGGTTATTCCCGGAGCCAGGAGATTACACCATAACCCTGAAAGCTGCATCGGGGGATATTGAAGACAGCATCGACCTCACAGCTAGAATAACCGCCAGATATGATTTTCTAGTCCAAACTGAGACCGATCAGCTCAATATCAAGGCTACGGCAGGGAAGGAAAGCCACCTCACTGTTATTATCACCAATCTGGGAACGGCACCCTTTAACCAAATAACCTTCCGCTCGGTCAAGCCCAAAGCAATTGCCGGCGAGGCTTGGAGCGTAACCTTTAACCCCGACAAGATAGAAAACCTCAATCCCTGGGATGAACGAGAGGTCGAGGTTGTAATAAAGCCGCCACCTAAGACCATCGCCGGGGACTATATGACTACCTTGGAGTTTAATAGTGACCCCACCACCTCAATCGAACCGCCCGCATTGGAGATCAGGGTAACAGTGGGGACATCCACTAAGTGGGGGTGGATAGGCGCAGGAATAGTGATTGCCGTGATCGTCGGCCTGTTTGTTAGTTTTAGATACCTGGGCAGGAGATGATAAGTGAGGCAGGTCATTGTTGAGACAAAGGATTTAAGCAAAACCTATAACGGCTTTACCGCCGTTGACGGGCTTAACCTTAGTATAGAGGAAGGTGAGATTTTCGGCTTCCTTGGTCCCAATGGTGCCGGCAAGACAACAACCATATTGATGCTGCTCGGCCTTACCGAGCCTAGTTCCGGGACAGCACAGGTCTGCGGCTACAACCCGACCAGGGAACCCTTAAAGGTAAAGCACATTGTTGGCTATTTGCCAGAAAAGGTTGGCTTTTATGAAGACTTAACAGCCAGACAGAACCTGAGGTATACCGCTGAGCTAAACAATCTGCCCAAAGCTGAAGCCGAGAAGAGCATAGAGGATATGTTGGCTACGGTAGGATTATCTCAGGTAGCTGACCAGGAAGTTAGCAAGTTCTCCCGAGGGATGAAGCAAAGGTTAGGCATAGCCGACATATGGGTTAAAGAACCCAAGCTCGCCTTTCTCGACGAACCCACCTCGGGCATCGACCCCGAAGGCGTAGATGACATGCTCAATATCATAGGCAGCATGGCTAAGAAAGATATAACAGTTATTTTTTGCTCTCACCAACTGCATCTGGTGCAGAGGGTATGTACCCGGATAGGAATACTGGCCAAGGGACGTCTGGTGGTTGAAGGACCAATAGACCGCCTGGGCAGGCAAGCTATTAGCGGTGGAAAATATCGGATTGAAGTTGAAGTGGCTCAGGCAAGTCCTGACCTTCTCAATTCCTTAAAGGGGTGTATGGGGGTCAGGGAGGTACAGAGTTCCGGCAATATGCTGTTCATTACCTGTGACGATGACCTGAGGTCTCAAATAGCCAAGGAGATTATCGATAGCGGTAGTCTGCTGGTTGGGATGAAGATAGAGGAATATAACCTGGAGACAATTTATAAAACTTATTTCGAAGAGGATTAGCTATGCCTGCTGTTTTTCGCAAAGAACTGGCCGACCACCTCGTTAGCCTAAGATTCTTAATCCTCTTTACTTTAGTTTTGCTGGCGGCGATATTTGCTACCTATATAGCTACTCGGACCATAAGAGAAGCAGTAACCACAGATACAGAATCTGTCTTCCTCACCCTTTTTACCACCTCCGGAGGATCTTTGCCGTCTTTCACCTTTTTCTTATCCCTTTTTATCCCTATCATAAGCATAGCTCTCGGTTTCGACGCCATAAATAGTGAGCGCAACAGCGGCAACCTGAGCCGTCTTTTGTCCCAGCCAATCTATAGGGACGCGGTAATAAATGGCAAATTTCTTGCCGGGCTAGCTGTCCTGGCCATTATGGTCGTAAGCGTAATTGCCATCGTGGCTGGACTGGGGCTGCGCATTGTTGGCGTGCCACCGGACTCAGGAGAGGCCCTCAGACTCATAGTCTTCGCCCTGATAAGTATAGTCTATGGGGCTTTCTGGATGGCCTTGGCCATTCTTTTTTCTATCCTGTTTAAGTCGGCTACTACTTCTATGCTAGCTTCTATTGGCCTGTGGATATTCTTTTTCTTTTTTACATCCATGATTGCTGGCTCTATTGCCAATGCCCTGGTCCCAATTGACCAGACTTCCACCCTGGAAATGATGACCAGGAATGCTGAAATTCAAGGGGCGATAGCACGCATCTCTCCTCGCACTCTTTACGAAGAAGCTACCATTGCCTTACTGGTGCCTGAAGTAGGTAGCCTTAATCTCGTATTGCTGATGAGTGCCATTGTTGGAGGAAGGATGCTGACTGCTCTCCCCTTCAGCCAGAGTCTTCTCCTCGTCTGGCCTCAGGTCGTAACCATAATAGCCCTGGCCGCTATCTGCTTCGCCGTCTCTTACATAAGGTTTATGCGAGAGGAGATAAGGGCGATTTAAGGAATAGAGCTGCCTGACTAAGGCAATAGTCAGAAAGTCTCTACCTCACCTTTCTCTGATTAACACGAGCAGTCTTCCACATATAAGAGCAGGCTGACCATCAGTATATGCCCGGTATACGGGATTTCCGGTTGTAGCGGGAAAACAAAAAGGAGGTGCAAAATGGAACAAAGGAATGAATGGAGGCGCCAGCTAATCGTACTCATAACGTCCTTCTTAGCTGGCTGGCTTGGTGTAGACCGCTTCTACCAAGGACAAGTGGGCTGGGGTATTGTAAAGCTGATAACAATGGGCGGTTTTGGGGTTTGGTATGTGGTCGATTTAGCTATTGCTGCTTATGAATTTGGAAAAACTGACCGGCAAATGAGGGAATCATCGGCAAGCGTGAGCTAGCCCATTGGTACTCTATACCTTGTTTTCCCCAGTTGCCTGGACGAAAAAAGGTTTACAATAGACGCTTGCCTCAAATTCTACAGCTATGATTCTGACTTCGACAGGCTTACGGGTTTCAGGTAAGCTTAGCCATAAAAAAGTCTACCGCTCAGGATAACAAAGCGTGAAAGGTGCAGGAGGACAGCGAGTTGCTGCACCACCTTATTTAGCTTTTGCCTTGGCAGCTTTCCGGGCAGCGAAGCTAAGGTTATCCTCCTGCAAGCTAATAGCTATGGTATCCCCTTCCTTAAACTCGCCCTGCAATATCTTTGCTGATATGGGATTTTCCACATACCTCTGAATAGCCCGGCGTAAGGGGCGAGCTCCATATACAGGATCATAGCCTCTCTGAGCTAACCAAGCCTTAGCTTCCTCATTGACTTCAAGCTTAATATCACGCTCAGCCAATCTCCGCTCTACCTCACGAATAAGTAGGTCGACGATGCTCTTCAAATGCTCCTCAGTTAGAGGATGGAATATAATAACATCGTCTATCCTGTTGAGTAACTCAGGGCGGAAGGTTCGCTTTAAGGCACCCTCTATGGCGCTTCTCATTCTTTGTTCGTCAGCTTCCTCCTTGCGGGAAAAGCCGATACCCTGACGCTGGAATTCCTCAGTGCCCAAGTTACTGGTCATGATTACCACTGTGTTTTTGAAATCCACAGTCCTGCCATGCCCATCGGTAAGCCTGCCGTCTTCCAATAGCTGCAACAATACGTTGAAGACATCGGGATGAGCCTTTTCTACCTCGTCGAAGAGGATAACCCGGTAGGGACGACGACGCACTGCCTCGGTCAGTTGACCTCCCTCTTCATATCCCACGTATCCCGGTGGCGCCCCGATAAGACGGGATACGGTATGCTTTTCCATATATTCCGACATGTCCAGTCTTACCATGGTCTCTTCATCGTCGAAGAGAAACTCGGCCAAGGCGCGAGCTAACTCGGTTTTTCCCACACCGGTGGGTCCCAGGAAGATGAAGCTACCAATGGGGCGTTTGGGGTCCTTGAGTCCAGCTCGACCTCGCTTGATGGCCTCAGAAACGGCTACCACTGCCTCCTCCTGGTCCACTATCCTCTGGTGAATCCTTTCCTCCATATGAACCAATTTATCAGTCTCCGTTTCCATCATCCGGGAAACAGGTATGCCCGTCCACTGGGCAACTAGTCCGGCGATATCTTCCTCGTCTACGACGCTGTCGATTTTCCTCTCCTGTTGCCATTGCAGTTTGGCTTGGTTGTACTCCTGTTCCAGGTGCAACCTTTCCGCTTTCAATTCGGCAGCTTTCTGGTAGTCTCCTCGTTGCGAAGCCGCCGCCTCCTCATCAACAAGGTGCTTCATCTTCTGGTCCAGCGTTTTAACTTCTTCCGGAGCACTTTCCATATCAATGCGTAGCTTGCTGGCTGCTTCGTCGATTAAGTCGATTGCCTTGTCAGGCAAGAATCTATCAGATACATATCTCTGGCTCAGCTTAGCAGCAGCTACCAGGGCAGAATCCTCAATCTTTATTTTGTGGTGTTTTTCATATCTGGGACGCAGTCCTCGGAGCATCTCTATGGTTGCTTCTACGCTGGGCTCATCGAGGTAAACAGGGCTGAAACGTCTCTCGAGAGCTTTATCTTTTTCAATACGCTTTCTGTACTCGTCGAGTGTAGTGGCCCCGATACATTGAATTTCCCCACGAGCCAGTGCCGGTTTCAGCATATTGCTGGCGTCAATTGCTCCTTCAGCAGCCCCAGCCCCTACCACGGTGTGAAGCTCGTCAATGAACATGATAACTTCGCCAGCCGCTTGCTGAACCTCATCTAGAACTGCCTTCAACCTTTCCTCGAACTCCCCGCGGAATTTGCTTCCGGCCACCAGTGCTCCCATGTCTAAAGCCACCACCTTTTTCCCTTTCAGGGAATCGGGAACGTCTTCAGCGGCAATCTTCTGAGCCAATCCCTCGGCAATGGCCGTCTTGCCCACCCCAGCATCGCCAATAATCACGGGATTGTTCTTGGTGCGCCGACTAAGTATTTGCGTCACACGTTTAATCTCATTTTCCCGTCCGATTATGGGGTCGAGCTTGCCTTGACGAGCTAACTCTGTTAGGTCATGGCCATATTTTTCCAGGGAGCGGTATTTGCTTTCGGCCTGGCGGTCGGTAACTCGATGACCACCACGAATTTTCTGCAAGGCTTGATAAATCTTTTCCTGGTTGACGCCGGATTCAGCTAAAATTGCCGCGGCCTCACCTCTGGTTTCCCCGGCAATAGCAATGAGCAAATGCTCAGTACTAACAAACTCATCCTTGAGCCTGTCGGCCTCACGGTCGGCATTTTCTAGAAGAGCGGAAATCCGCGGTGTAGCATAAATTTGCCCCGCCTCGTAAGATACCTTGGGAAAACTCTCAAGCGTTGCTTCCACTCGTTGCTTTACCGCTTCGATATCTACATCCAGCAACTGTAATATGTCCCTGGTTATCCCCTTTTCCTGCTCCAGTAAGGCCAGCAGGATATGCTCCACATCCCACTGGTTATGGCGGTAGCGACGCACCAGCTCCTGTGAAGCTGCTAAAACCTCTTGTGCCTGTTCAGTAAATCTCTCTGGTCTCAATTGCTTATACCTCCTTCCATTCTGCGTCTTCTATTACGTCCTCCACTATGTCTTCTATTTCAGCTTGGGCAATTTTCTCTATCCTTCTTTCCATTTCCTCAAGTTGGTGTTGCATCTCTTGCATACTTTGCATCAACTTCAACGCCACCTCTACCCCAGCCAGATTAACGCCACAATCGCTCATCAGAGTCTTGATATAGCGCAAGCGGTCAACATCCTGCTCCGAATAGAGACGTATATTACCACTCGAGCGCTCTGGCTGTACCAGCCCCAGCCTTTCATAATAACGCAGCGTATGGGCTTCTATGCCTACCATCCTTGCGGCTACGCTTATTACATATCTTGGTTTAAATTCCCGGTTCATCATCGTGGCACCTCACTTTATGTGGGTCGCAAAGACTTCAATCTCTCAAATAGCTTCCTTTCTTCCTCAGTCAAATTAGTGGGCAGGACCACTCTTACCTTGGCGAACATGTTGCCATGCCCTTTATTGCCCATCTGTGGCATGCCCTTTCCTGCTAGGCGGAAAACCTTGCCGTTTTGAGTCTCCGGTGGAATTTTAAGAGATAGATTGCCATTTAAAGTGGGCAACCTGACCTCGCCACCCAGCATAGCAGTAGCTAAAGGCACCGAGACCTCGGTGTAAAGGTCGTCCCCTTTGCGCTCAAAGAGCTTGTGGGGAAGAACCTTCGCTACCAGATAGAGGTTGCCTTTGTTCCCCCCGGCATGACCAGGCCCTCCTTCCCCTGCCATGCGAATCCTTGAGCCGTCTTTAACCCCCGCTGGAATCTTGACCTCCAGGCGTCTGGGACTTACTTTTGCCCCAGCACCATTACAAATGGTACACACTCGATTGCCCACTCTGCCTGTCCCACCACAAGCTGTACATGGCTCCGTGGTCTGAAGTTGTATAACACGTGTAGAACCGTGGTAAGCCTCCTCAAGGCTTACCTCAATGGGTGACTCTATATCCTGACCGCGCCGTGGCCCACGCCTCGTCCTGGAGCCTATGCCAGAGTCGCCAAACAAGCTGGAGAAAATATCGCCGAAGTCGCTCACGTCGCCATATTCGAATGTTTTGCCGCCTTTGCTAAAATCCCACTTACCCCTCTCTTGTCCCCCGGATTTAGCAAATTGCTCAGCATATTCCCACTGGTCGCCAAATTGGTCATATTTTTTCCGCTTTTCAGGATTGGAAAGGACTTCATGAGCCGCATTTATCTCCTTAAATTTAGCCTCAGCCGATTTGTCGTTGGGGTTGAGGTCAGGGTGGTGCTTGCGAGCCAAACGCCGGTAGGCCTGCTTGATTTCCTTTTCCGAAGCGTTCCTACTTACACCTAGAATCTGGTAATAGTCCTTGCCTGCCATCTCTGTTCTCTAACGATTTTATGTTAATTATAGAATTATTGGATTTTTTTGTCAACTATGCTTAGACAAATTTCAATGATAGTTGACAGATTTGTTTAACTTTTCTATAATATCTGCTGAACTGAGAGCGGGGCTCGTTAAAAATAGAGAAAGGAGGCGAAACAGATGGCTATAGAAAGATGGCATCCTTTTACTGAACTTATGAGCCTGAGACAGGCAATGGACAGGCTGTTTGAGGACAGTTTTGTTCGCCCATCCCGTGTTTTAACTACCCTTGGTGAGACAGCAATGCCGACCTTGGATGTCTACCAGACTCCCACGGAGGTAGTGGTGAAAGCAGCTTTGCCAGGAGTGAAACCGGAGGATGTCAGCATTGACATAACCGGCGAAACATTAACCATTAAGGGGGAGAGCAAAGTGGAACAGGAGACCAAGAAAGAGGACTACCTGTACCAGGAGAGACGCTATGGCGCTTTTTCCCGCAGCGTGGTTCTTCTCAGCGGGCTTAAGCCCGATAAGGCTGAGGCAACGATGGAGGATGGCGTTCTAACCCTCACTATACCCAAAGCTGAAGAAGTAAAGCCTAAAGCAATTAAAGTCAAGGCTAAAGAGAAGAAATGACTACTGCGGGGCCCCACTCTCAGACTTCAGTAAATCGATGAACTGCCTTAAAATCCTTGCGGTAGCACCCCAGATGATATGCCCTTCATATTCGTATGAGTAAGAATCTTGCCTGAAATTGGCTTCGTCCATTAAGAATGACAATGGAACGAAAAAAATTTCCCTGATTTCTATACCATCGGCCTTGAAAGGGTAAGGGTAGGGTATGAAGGCAACAAAAGGCGAAATAATGTAGTTACTGATTAGCGTCAGGGTATCGTCAAATTCCCCTAAAATTTCAACATCCTTAGCCTTTAAACTTATCTCTTCTTCAGTCTCCCTGAGAGCAGTTTGGAGTAGGCTGGAATCGGATGGCTCACGAGTCCCGCCGGGAAACGAGACCTGCCCTTTGTGAAAGCCTACCTCATCGCTCCTCTCAGTAAATAGAACATAATATTGTCCTTGGCTACAAAAAAGAGGTATTAGAACCGCTGAAGCTCTACGCTTTTCATCGATAATTGTCTTTTTCTTACGATTACGGAGGATTCTTTCAATCTGCTGTTTCACTGTGCTGTGATTATATCATTTCTTGAGGTGTCGAATATTTGCGGGTTAAGTACCTGAAAGTTGTCAACATACGCATTTAAGAGTTATACTTGAAGATTGTGGCAATAAAACAAGACTATTATGAAGTGCTGGGAGTGCCCCGGAACGCTAGTGACGAGGAGATTAAGAAGGCGTTTCGCAAATTGGCTTTCCAGTGCCATCCCGATCGCAATAAAGAGCTAGGAGCCGAGGAGAAATTTAAGGAAATAAACGAGGCCTACCAAGTTCTTTCCGACCCCGAGAAGAGGAGTAGGTATGATCGTTATGGCCGGGTAGATGTTGAGGGAGGATTTCCCGATTTTGGTTTTGGCGGGCTGGGAGATATCTTTGAATCCTTCTTCGGTGGTTTCGGCACCCCCTTTGGCAAGACTGCTCAGCGTGTTCCACAGAAAGGGGATAGCCTAAGAAGTCATCTTACTCTTTCTTTTGATGAGGCGGTATTCGGCTGTAGTAAAGAAGTTGAAATACAACGCATAGAGTTCTGTTCTTCATGCCATGGCATTGGCAGCGAACAGGGAACAAATCCCGAGACCTGCCCTGATTGTCGCGGCACAGGGCAAGTAAGGCGGACTCAGCAGAGCATTTTTGGGCGCTTCACCCATGTTACCACTTGCTCTCGCTGTGGAGGTAGTGGCGCTGTAATAAGCAATCCCTGCTCTCAATGCCAGGGAAAGGGGAGGACAAGGGTGAAACGCAGGATAAAGGTTGATATTCCTGCTGGCGTGGATGATGGGCACCGATTATGCCTGTATGGAGAGGGAAGTGCTGGTTTGTATGGAGGCCCGTCGGGCGACCTCTACGTCACCTTTTCAGTAAAGCCACACAAGTTATTCCAGAGAGACGGCAGCGACATTCTTTACGATTTATCAATCAATTTCGCCCAAGCTGCTCTGGGCGATGAGATGAGAGTGCCGTCTTTAGATGGAAAGATAGTTCTAAAAATACCGCCAGGAACTCAAAATGGCAAAGCCTTTCGCCTTAAAGGCAAGGGTGTCCCCTATATTGATGGCAAGGGAAGAGGAGACTTGCTCGTCAAAGTTGACATAATGACTCCACAGCATCTGGATAAAAACCAGCGTCGCATTTTTGAAGAGTTGTCCAAGGTACTACCTCGGACTGAACCACCTACAGAAATCTGATAGAGGTTATTCAGATCCAATTGCAAAATCCCTGTAGTTTTCCCTTTCCTGGCGAGAAAGAGTCAGGCAAGGATGGACCTCTCTCCGATGCTCAGGAGACAGTTAGACGCTTTCTAATGAAGGTTGGCGATGGCTTGTTGCTATCTCCTTGAACTCGATCAATGCTCGGCTTAAGGGCAAGCCCTCAAAAAGAATCCCATAAATAAGGCTGATAACAGGTAATTTGAGCCCCTGGCTTTTTGCCAACTGGTGGGCTGCCATAGTGGTGGCGACTCCCTCGGCAACGTTTGGCATAGAGGCAGATATTTCAGATAACGAGCGACCTTTAGCCAGTTCGTAGCCAACATAATGATTACGGCTCAGAGTGCTGGAGCAAGTGGCTATTAGGTCGCCTAAACCAGCTAAGCCATGAAAAGTGTCGGCCTTGGCTCCCAAAGTTACCCCTAAGGAAACAACCTCAGTCCATCCCCAGGCGATGAAGGCGCCCTTAGCATTGTCACCTAAGCCTAATCCGTCTATCATCCCTGCGCCCAAAGCTATAATGTTTTTCAGGGCTCCGCCCAATTCAACTCCGATAACGTCATCACTAGTAGATATAAAGAATTTTGGTGACCCCATTAGTTCCCGTGCTCTCTCCGCTAAAGCTAGATCCTGGGCGGCAATGATTGAAGCGGCTGGCAGGCCTTGGGCAATTTCCTTGGCTAGATTGGGACCAGAGAGAACGCAAATTTGCTTTCTTAAGGGAGGAGCAATCTCCTCGGCCAGCACTTGTGACATCCTTTTACCGCTATTTACTTCCAATCCCTTGGCGGCGCTCATCAATAGCATCGAATTGGTCAGATATTTCTTGGCTTGAGTGACATTTTGTCTCAACCTTTGAGAAGGAACCGCCCAGATTGCCAAGTCAACCCCATTTAGGGCTTCTTCAATATAGCTAGTAGATGAATAGCTACGTCTTCCTTGGTTTAACTCTTCGGCCTCGGCCTCGCTTCGCGTCCACAGTTTTACTGCTGCTCCCTTATCACTCAGCAAAACGCCTAAAGTGTTACCCCAAGAGGTATTGCCTATGATAGTAACTTTAGGCATGGTCTCTCCCGCTTTTCTCACCATAATTGGCGTTCTGTGCCTTGCCTTAAGCGTTTTATATTGTCTTGGTGCTGGTAGACGAGCAGTGCAATAACTACCAAACCATAGGCCAGGTAGATCGGGGGAAAGTCGTAGGCAATAGTCAGCGGTACCATTAAGCACCAAGCGGCCAAGGCTCCGAGTATAGAACCCAGAGACATGTGTCGGCTACGCAATGCTGCTATAGCTACAACTTCGGCTCCCAATATGCCCGCGGGGGGGAAAATAGCGAACAACGTGCCAAAATAGGCAGTTACCCCCCTACCACCCTTAAACTTGGCAAATATAGGCCAGTTGTGTCCTGCTACTACAGCCAAGCCAGCCAAAACTTGGGCCACATGCTGCCAATGAACGGACACGCTGCCAATAGTTAAGATACCGCTACCACTGCCTATGATTACTTTGGCTAACATGACTGCCCCAGCAGCTTTAACCACGTCGAGAACCACGGTTAAAACGCCGAGCTTAGTCCCCGCGGTTCTCATCACATTAGTGGCGCCAGTCTTGCCGCTTCCATATTCTCTGATATCAACGCCACCTTTCAGCTTGCCTATTATCAGGCCAAAGGGAATTGAACCAATGAGATAAGCAATGACAACTACAGCAACAAACTCAGCTACCATCATGCTCTCACCCCCGTCTTTTTATTGCTTCTACGGGAAGCCTTGGTGAAAATTAATCTCAAAGGAACGCCGCGAAAACCGAAGTCATGGCGGAGCTTATTTTCTAAGTAGCGGTGATAAGAAAAATGAACCAGCTGAGGATAGTTAACCTGCAGGATGAAAGTTGCTGGTCGAGATTCATCTTGGTAGGCTCGAGCAATGCGCAACTGTCTAGAACCTGCGCGAGGTGGGGGATGGCTGCTTACCGCCTGTTTAACCACCGTGTCAACTTCTGATTGAGATAGTCTCTTTTGCCTTTCCTGCCAGATTTCCCAGGCTTGGGGTAGAATCCTGTTTATTCCTTGCCCTAGTTTAGCAGAGATGTAGACAATGGGTGTATAGGGGGCAAATCTAAATCTTCGCTCCGCACTTTGTTTAAACTCTTGTCTTTGCTCTTGGGGAACAAGGTCCCATTTGTTGACCACCAGCATCATACCCCTTCCAACCTCAATGATATAGCCAGCGATATGCATATCCTGGGCAGTAATAAATTCAGTGGCATCGATTAGCAACAAGGCAACATCAGAGCGATTAATAGCTTGCAGGGCCCGAATCAAACTATAATAATCCACTCCAGCATCGACTCTCCCGCGTCGTTTAATCCCAGCGGTGTCGACAAGTAAGATTTCCTTATCATCCCAACGAATTATGGCATCAAGCGAGTCACGAGTTGTCCCCGGAGACTCATGGACAATGGCTCTTTCATCTTTTAGCAACGTATTCAACAAAGTTGACTTGCCCACGTTGGGTCGCCCAACAATGGCTAATTTAGCCTCTCCCTGCCCAGCGATACTTCCAGGTTGTGGGGGCAAAGAAGCTAACACAGCATCCATTAACTCGTCTATCCCCCGATTATGATGAGCACTTATAGCTATGGGCTCACCCATGCCAAGGTGGTAAAAATCAGCTAGCTGATTTGCTTGTTTGGAGGAATCCACCTTGTTTACCGCTAAGACAATAGGCTTATTGGCGGCACGTAGTGTATCAGCCATTTCCTCATCAGCAGCAATAGCCCCATCTTTGGCATCTACCAGGAAGATGATGACATCTGCCTGGGCAATAGCTGCCTGTACTTGCTGCTTGACCTTTCGCTCCAAAGACGTGGATGGCCTTATTTGCCAGCCACCAGTATCAACCACGGTCAGTTCCTGATCCTGCCAGGAAACGGAAGCAAAAACACGGTCCCTGGTGGTTCCCGGCAAATCAGCGACTACAGCTACCCGCCTGCCCGCTAAGCGGTTTAGCAAGGTGGACTTGCCCACGTTGGGTCTACCCGCAATGGCTACAACAGGCTTGGTCATTTGTCCAATACCTTTGGGTTAGGCAGGAGAATTGTGGCCAGCAGTGCCTTTTGCAGATGAAGCCTGTTTTCTGCCTGGTCAAATACCACTGACCTGGGGTCATCCAGAAGCCCAGCAGAAATTTCCTCGCCGTGGTGAGCCGGCAGCGGATGCATAAACAAAACATCTCCTTTAGCCAAGCTTAATAATTCATTATCCACCTGATAGCCTGAAAAAGCAAGGCGGCGTTGCTCCGCTTCCGCCTCCTGCCCCATGCTAGCCCACACATCTGTATATACTATATCAGCATCTTTAGCTGCTTCATAAGGGTCACTGGTCAACTGGATACGACTGCCACTAAGAGCGGCGAATTCACTGCCTTGACTCAATACCTCCCCATTAACCTCATAGCCTGGTGGAGAAGCGATGTGGAAGTTCATGCCCAGTAGACAGGCAGCAAGAAGCAAGCTATTGGCCACATTGTTGCTATCGCCAATGAATGCTAAATTCAAGCCAGCAAGCCGACCTTTCTTTTCATAGATGGTGAGAAGGTCGGAAAGGGCCTGGCAGGGGTGTTCCAGGTCAGAAAGGGCATTGATTACGGGCACAGAAGAATGGCCAGCCAGAATGCGCAAAGTCTCCTGGAAAAATGTGCGAGCTGCGATGCCGTCGACATAGCGGCTGAGCACTCGGGCTACATCAGCCACTGGTTCTCGCTTGCCCAAGCCTACCTCCTCTGGAGATAGGTAGATGCTGTGCCCTCCTAGCTTATACATAGCTATCTCGAAGCTGACCCTGGTTCGCAAGGAAGGCTTTTCAAAGAGGAGAGCTAAGTTTTTCCCTGAAAGCAAAGGCGCTACCCCCTCTTTCTTCATATGCAAGGCTTGCTCTATGAGCGCTTCGATTTCTTTACGGTTAAGGTCGGATACGGAGAGCAAATCCTTTTTCATCTTTGACATCTATTGATACTACTTTAGCATATCACGTTTGTCAATTAGTATGGATTATGATGATGTTGCCTGAGATTATCTTGGCTTTATTAATACTCGGTAATATGTTAAAATCCTGCGCAGGAAAGGAGGACTCTAATGGCAGGAATAGTATCTTATGGTGTTTATATTCCCATTTATAGGCTTAGCGGGGAGTCTCTCAATCAAGTTTGGGGAGGGGCGACAAAGGGGGAGAAAGCTATAGCCAATGTTGATGAGGATAGCCTAACCATGGGCGTGGAGGCAGCAAGGGATTGTCTCAAAGGGATAGAGAAGACCTCTGTAGACGCCGTATATTTTGCTTCTACTACCCCACCCTACAAGGAGAAGCAATCAGCCAGTATAATGGCAGCTGCCCTTGACTTACGTGAGGATATAATCACTGCTGATTTCACCGATTCTCTAAGGTCTGGAACTATTGCACTTAAAATGGCTTTGGATGCAGTGAAAGCTGGCTCGGCGAAGAAGGTCTTAGTGGTAGCTTCTGACTGTCGCATCCCTCCTCCAAATTCAGATTTCGAGCCTCTTTTGGGAGATGGTGCCGCAGCTTTTCTCATCGGAGGAGATGGGGCGGCGGTAGAGGTTGAAGGAAGTTATTACCTTACCAGTGAATTCCTGGATGTGTGGAGATTGGAATACGACAAAATCACTCGGACCTGGGAAGACCGTTTTATACGAGAAGAAGGTTATGTGCCTTATTTCCAAAGAGCCGTCTCTAACTTGCTGAAGTCCCATAATCTAAGCCCTAAGGATTTTGCTAAGGCGGCTCTTTATGCCGCCGATGCAAGGACGCATAGAGATATGGCGAGGCGATTAGGCTTGGATGCCAAAACGCAAGTGCAGGATCCCCTCTTTGGCAAGGTTGGTAACACTGGGACAGCTTTTGCCCCCATGACTTTAGTGGGAGCTCTGGAAGAGGCAAAACCTGGGGATAGAATTTTACTTGCTAATTATGGAGATGGAGCTGATGCTCACGTCCTGCGAGTGACCGAGGAAATAGAGAAACTAAAAGACAGCAAAAGCCTGACACGGAACCTCGAATCTAAGTTGATGCTTGATAACTACGGCAAATATATAAAGTTCAGAGAACTCATGGAATTTGAGCATACCCCCATTATCGAGCCCAGAACCGCTCTCCCGGAACTATGGAGGCATCGTAAGTTGTACTATAGATTTCATGGGGTTAAGTGCAAGAAATGCGGCAGGGTTCAAGTCCCCGTGCCGAAGTTTTGTATATATTGCCAGGCTGAAGCAGAGTTCCTTGAAGAGGTTCCGCTTTCGGATAAGAAAGGGACTCTAGTCACTTTCAGTATGGATGAGAGGGCCTGGGTTGCAGACCCACCGAACGTTCTGGCTGCTGTTGCTTTGGAGGGGGGAGGGAGGTTCTTCAGCCAGATGACAGACCGTGATGTGAATAGCCTGAAAGTAGGGATGCCTATGGAGTTAACTTTCAGACGCATCCGCGATGCCTTAGGTGTTCACAACTATTTCTGGAAATGCCGCCCTGCAAGGGTATAATTACAAGGAGGTCAAGAATGAGAGAGAGCATAAAGGATAAAGTTGCCATCGTGGGGATGGGTTGTACTCAGTTTGGGGAGAGATGGGATGCGGACGTGGAGGATTTGATAAAGGAAGCCAGCCTGGAAGCTCTTGAGGATGCCAGGGTGGAAATAAAAGACATCCAAGCAGGGTGGGTGGGAACCGGGCGGGGTTCGCAACTGGTGGCCACGGGGCCGACTAGTGCGATCATTGCCTCTTCAGCTCTTCAAACACAAAATATCCCGTTCACAAGGGTGGAAAACCTTTGTGCCTCGGGGCAAGAAGCTATAAGAGCAGCCGCCTTTGGCGTAGCCTCCAAGTGTTATGATCTGGTATTGGCAATCGGGGTGGAGAAATTAAAGGATACCGGCTTTGGAGGACTAGGAGAGCAGTATCCAGGGAAATGGGAACCTCTATATGGAGCCTTTGGCACTCCCCCGGGGAGATTTGCTATGGCAGCCACGGCTTATTTCGCCAAATACGGCCTGTCTCAGGAGGAAGGCAAAAGAGTTTTGGCTGAGATTTCGGTAAAGAGTCACTATTATGGCGCCAGAAACCCCAAATCTCACTTGAAGAGGGAGATAACAGTTGAGGACGCCGTCAATGCTCCTATGATTGCCTGGCCCTTAGGGCTCTATGATTGCTGCGGGGTGACTGATGGCGCTTCGGCAGCTGTCATCGTGCCAGCCGAAGAAGCAAAAAATTATCGCCACGATTATGTCACCATTAAGGGATTTGCCATAGCTACAGGCACTGGCTGGGGAAAAGAGAACGAGGGCTACGATTTCACCTACTCGGCTGAGACGGAGGCGGGAGCGCGTATGGCTTATGCCGAAGCAGGGATAAAAGACCCTCGCAAAGAGCTCGACATGGTGGAACTTCATGATTGCTTCTCTATTGCTGAGCTTTTTAACACCGAATCCCTGTTCCTCTGCGAGCACGGAAAGTTCAGGGAGGAATTCACCGAGAAGAGGGCATATTACCATGATGGTGAGATGCCGGTTAATATCAGCGGAGGATTGAAGTCTTTTGGACATCCCATAGGGGCAAGCGGAGGTCGCGAGATTTATGAGATATATAAGCAAATTCAGGGAAAAGCTGAGGAGCCTTCACGCCAGATAAAAAACGTGCAATTAGGATTGGCGCATAACCAAGGCGGACACCCTGGGCGATTTGTTCCCGGAATTGCTATCATCGGCGCTCCGTAGTCAACCATTGAATAGGGAGCCCCGCTGTCCAAAACCAGAATAACCGAGATCTTAGGATATGCGCTATCTTGTGATTCAGGGGCAATGCTAGATGCCCCGGTGGCAGAGCTGGAAACAGCCGTTTCCAGTCCCGGCGGAAAGGGACTAATACTTAAAAGAGAGTTGAACCCAGCTCATAGCTATTTCCACGCCATCCAGCATAGAAGCCGCAAGATTAATAAAGAGCCAGACCTACGTTGACAAACGTAAGCCTATGTGGTAGCGTAAAAATAGAAGGTTGAGGAAGAGGAGAAACCCAGGGAAGATGGTGAAAAACAAGGGGTTTGGGATTATTTTGGTGGTGGGATTGATAGCCCTGCTTCTGGTTACTGCTTGTGCTCATACGCCGACGGCAGAAAAGGAAAAGGTGGTGGAGATCGGGATGATAAGCCCTCTTACCGGCGGGGCCGCCACAATGGCGCAGGTCATCCTTCTCGCTCAGTTAGATTACATTACGTATTTCAATGAAGAGCTGGGTATACCCGGAGTGACTCTCAAGCTAATATGGCTAGACACTGCGATGGACCAGGCCAGGATATTCAGCGGTTATCATCGCCTTGTCGAGCGTGGTGTAGTAGCTCTAGAAACAGTTGAAGTGGCAAGTCTTTTCAAGGAAATGGCCGAGAAGGACGAGATGCCAGTGTGGGCGTGGTCCATAACAGAGGAATCCCTGTACCCGCCGGGTTGGATCTACACAGGCTATTCCACTAATGCCGAGCAATTCGCAGTTGTGGCTGACTGGATTATGGAAAATTGGAAGGAGGAAAGGCCTCCTAGGATAGCCTTTGTGACCATAGAACGGGAGTACGGAATGGAACTACTGCCACAAAGTGAAAAGTATGCTGTGAGCGTAGGTATGGAATGGTTACCCACCGAGCTCATTCCTTACGTTCCCTTGGACACCACTGCTCAACTGCTAAGGTTGAGGCAGCGGGGCGCCGATTTTGTTTACGTTGGTCATATGTGGACCACAACATTGCCGCTATTGAGGGACGCCCATAGGCTGGGGCTCATGGATGAGATACAGTTTTGTGGCTGGGACGCTACCCTTGCGCGGCCTTTGATTCAGGGGCTGGGCCCTGCTGCTGAGGGTTATTTTGCTCCCAAATCGCTCCCCCTTTGGAATGAGGTGGAAAATCCGGGCATGAAGTGGGCCGGTGAAATGTGGCAGAGGTATCATGGAGCAAGAGTGATGGATGAACTGTATGACGGTTGCATTAAACAGACGACCATACTGCCTGAAGGTATAAAAAGAGCTATAGAGAAAGTAGGTTATGAGAACCTAGACGGTCGTGCCGTAAAAGAAGCCCTGGACACCATTGAGGACTTTGATCCCTATGGGTTCGGTCCCCAAATTACCTATACTAACCCAGACGACCGCAGGGGCTCGAACTGGGTAAGAATATGTCAAGTGCAAGGCGGGGACGCCGTTCCCGTGACAGATTGGCGAGAGACCCCCATGCTTGTGCCTTAGATTTATCGGCCATAGTGGCCAAGGCATTTGATATGGCAGGTCGTGCAGTCAAATACGAGCGATAGGAATAGCATGGCAACCGACGAGCTATCACCAGAGCTGCGAAAATACATTGGGCGTGTATCATCTGGTTTCGTGGAAACTCCCGACGAGGTCAACAAGCCCATGATCAGAATCTGGTGCGAGATGGTGGAAGACGCCAACCCCTTGTATACCGATGAGGAGTATGCCCAAAAAAGCGAGTATGGCGGCATTATCAGCCCACCTGCCATGCTCATGACATGGGGGCTACCCCCACAATGGTCTCCCAGGGCCACGGAAACCCCTTCTCATGTGCTGATGGATCTGCCTCTGGAGGACTTCCCCATAAACCTCAGCGTGGGCTGCACGGAGGAGTATTTCCTGCCCATCCGCCCGGGCGACAGACTCCACTACAATACCAAACTCGATGATATATCTCCTCTTAAGAGGACGCGCCTTGGCGTCGGCCATTTCATTACCTACACTTACTACTACTACAATCAACATAATGAGCTGGTGGCAACAAACCAACACGTCCTCTTCTGCTATAGAATAGAAGAGTAGTAAGGCTTTATTTGATGACAATTGCATCAAAAAACGAAGGTGAACCTGATGGCGAGTGACGGGCTTTACTGGGAGGATGTGGCTGAGGGCACCGAGATTTCTCACATCTCTCTCGAACTCACTATGAAGCGCCTGATGATGGCAGTTTGTGGCACCAGGGACTTCTATCCTGTTCACCACGACAGGGACTTTGCTCGCAATAGCGGGCATAAGGATATCTTTGTGAACCAGATGTTTTTGCAGGGCTTCCTGGGGCGATGCCTTACAGACTGGACAGGACCAGAAGGCAGGCTCACAAAGCTGAGCATTGCCATGACAGTGCCCAACTATCTAGGCGATACGATTACCGCTAGAGGCAGGGTGATTAGGAAGTATGTAGAGAACGACGAACCCAGGGCTGATTGTGAGCTCGTCGTGACGAAGCAGGATGGGACAGTAACCGTCAATTCCCAAGCTACTGTCGCACTTCCATCCAAGAAAACAGCTTAAGCGTAACCGCTTGAATGTGCACTATCCTAACCATTATGCTTGTGCTGAGTTCATCACCTTTGACCCGTTCTTTTGCTACTTCGACAACCGTGTTGAAAATTTGGTGGAAAATCCTTAGTCCCACACTTGTTAGCATTAAAGGGGGTAGTAATGTATAATTAGCACCGATGCATATCTTCCGCAAGCAAATATAGTCCAAACAGGAGGTGAATTATGAAAAAGGTTCGTGTGGGTTCTGGGTCATCGGGATGGCCAGATTTCAAAGATGGCGCCGTAGACGTGGCGATGAACGGCGACATCGATTATATGTCTTTCGACCACTTAGCGGAGCTTACGATGGCCATCCTGCAAAGCCAGCGAGCGAAGGATCCCAGCAGGGGCTACATACCCGAGGTTCTCCCCTTGATGAGATCGCTCTTGCCCGTTTGGAAGGAGAAGGACAAACACTTCAGGATGGCGAACAATGGCGGTGGTGCCAACCCGGGGCAATGTGCTGAAGAGGTTCTCAAGATCGCTCAGGAGCTGAAACTGGGCGGTATAAAAATCGGGGTAGTGACAGGCGATGACATACCTCTTAGCCGGATAGATGAGCTTAGAGCTCAGGGGCTCAAATTCAAGAACCTGGACACTGGCGAGGAGGATATCGACCGGGTACGGGATAAGCTGCTCGGTGCCTACGTATATACGGGCGCTGACAAAATCATCGAGGCCTACGACGCTGGAGCTAACCTAGTACTTACTGGTCGGGCGGCCGATAATGCCCTCTATTGCGGCAATTTCATGCATCCTTTGGGCTGGAAGTACGAGGACGAGTACTGGGATAGGATTGGCGCTGCCATCATTGCCGGGCACCTACTTGAGTGTAGTAGCTGGAGTGCCGGTACCTGTTCCAACCTGTGGGAAGAAATCGAATATCCTCGGGGCAATCCCGGCTTTCCCATAGCTGAGATGGATGAAAACGGCGACACGATAGTAACTAAAACGCCTAATTCAGGCGGTGCGATCAGGGTATTGACCCTGAAAGAGCATCTGGTATATGAAGTCCATGACCCTCATAACTACCTTATGCCAGATGGTATCGCTGACATCACGGCCGTCAAGCTGGAGCAGGTGGGTAAAGACCGGGTGAAGATAAGCAAGTTTGGTGATGCCCCACGAGGGAAACGACGACCCGACACCTTAAAACTTTGCCTGGCTTACAATGAAGGATTCATCAGCGAAGAGCTCACGGTCATCTCCGGACCTAAGGTCTTCAAAATGGCGGAAAAGATGAAGGATTTCGTTTACAAAAGGCTCGAATACTTAAACCTGCACCCGAAGGAAATATTGATTTCACTCGTTGGACATGATTCCCTCCAGGGCCCGACGGTGCCTCCACCAGACCCTGACCACGAACCTCCTGAATTGGGGTTCCGGGTAGCCTTCAAGTGCGATACCAGGGAGGAAGCCCGAGCATGTCGCACCGAATGTGGACATCTTGCCTGGGCTGCTTCTGGGCCGGGCACCGGTTTCACAAATCCTCCAGCCATTAGACCTGTATTTGCCCTATGGCCCACCTTGATACCTAGGGAGGCTGTGCCCGAGAAATTGGAGATAAAGGAGGTCAAGTAACGGTGAAAAAAGCTAGACTGAGAGACATTTGTTGGTATCGCTCCGGGGACAAGGGCGACATCTCTGATATTGGTTTGATGGCTAAGGACGAGGAAACCTACGAAATCATAAAAAAGCAGGTTACCCCTGAGCGGATTAAAGCGCACTTCAAAGATTGGGTAAAAGGAGATGTCGTCATCTACCCAATGGACAATCTCCAATCTTTGGAAATAGTGATGTACGAGGCTTTAGGGGGTGGGGCAACGAAGACCCTGCGCATCGACCAGACAGGCAAGTCTATGGGCAACGCGCTCGGATGGATGGAGGTGGAAGTAGATTAGCACTCCTGGGAGTCAGTCCGAGTCGTAAGGTTCTATAAGAAAGGAGTAGACACGGCTCAAGGGGCAGCGAGCCCGGGATATGTACCCCCCCAGGTGACGATGAGCCCCGTTTGTAGCAACTGGTCTTGCCCGAGCTACTGCTGCCCCCTGTGTAAAGGGAAACCAATGAATTGACGGAGCAGGGGAAATAATATATCATTGGCGAAGTCTGATAGGAGGCAAAGAAAATGAAAAAGGTAAAGATTGCGGGATGTTCAGCCGGCTGGCCGGATATGATGGACCCGGCCATAGACGCGGCCAAGAACAGCGATGCGCAGTATCTGGCCTTCGACCACCTGGCGGAGCTGACAATGGCCATTCTGGAGAGGCAAAAGGCCAAGAGACCCGACAGAGGCTACATCCCCGATGTAATTCCCCTGATGAGAGAGCTTCTGCCTATCTGGAAGGAGAGACGATTCAAGATGGTCACCAATGCCGGCGGGGCCAACCCGGAGCAATGCGCCGAGGAAGTGATAAAGCTGGCCAAGAGCCTTGGTATCACCGGGCTCAGGATTGGAGTCATCACCGGAGACGATCTGCCCATCGAGCGGGTTAAGGAGCTTAAGGCTAAGGGCCTCAAGTTCAAGAACTACGACAACGATGAGCCGGATATCGACCGTGTGATGGACGATTTGGTGGCAGCCTATGTATACATCGGCTCTGACCGTGTGATAGAGGCCCTTGACCAGGGAGCCGACCTGGTGATTGCCGGCCGGCTCTCCGACAATTCCCTATTCGTGGGCCCCTTCATGTACGAGTTCGGCTGGAAGTACGAGGACGCTTACTGGGACCGCATCGGCGCAGGGGTATGTACAGCTCACCTCCTGGAGTGCGGCACCTGGAGCTGCGGCACCTGCTCCAACTTCTGGGCCGAGGTCCCCGAACCCTGGCACTCCGGCGCGCCGATTTGCGAAATGGATGAGAATGGAGAGTCGGTCATAAGCAAGGTCGCAGGTTCCGGCGGCCTGGTGAGAGCGGACACGCTAAAGGAGCACCTGGTTTACGAAGTCCACGACCCGGAGAACTACCTGATGCCGGACGGTATCGGCGTTACCACCGCCGTAAAGCTCGAGGACATCGGGCCGAATCAGGTGAGGATTAGCAAACTAGGGGATAAGCCCAGGGGAAAGCCGAGGCCCGATACCCTCAAGTTCTGCCTGGCCCATGCCGACGGCTACATCAGCGAGTACACCATGATAGTCCCTGGCCCCAAGGCCTATGACATGGCAAAGAGGTGCGAGGACTTCTTCTACAAGAGGCTGGATATGGTCGGCGTAAAGCCTGTCGAGACCCTCGTCTCCTTCATAGGCTACAACGCCCTCTATGGTCCCGCGGCTCCCCCCATCAACTACGAGCCCAACGAGCTGGGGGTCAGGTTCGCCATCAAGACCAAGACAATACAGGAGGCCCGACAGGCTAGGCTCCAGGCAACACTGTCCTGGTATGCGGCCGGTGTCGGCACCGCCTTCGGCGCCCCTTCCGAGAGGGAGGTCTTCGCGCTATGGCCAAGCCTGATACCCAGAGAAGAAGTCCCCACTAAGTTAGAGATGAGGGAGGTCAAGTAATGGCTAAAAAGGTAAGACTAAGCGAACTCGCCTTGGCCCGCTCCGGAGACAAGGGCGATATCTCGGACATCGGTCTTATGGCCTTTAACGAGAAGAACTACGCGATAATAAAGAAGCAGGTAACACCGCAACGGGTGAAGGAGCACTTCAAGGACTGGGTCAAAGGAAATGTGGAAATCTACGAGATGCCCAACGTCCTCTCCCTTGAGATCGTAATGCACCAGGCCCTAGGAGGCGGGGCAACCAAAACCCTGCGCTTCGACCAAACAGGTAAGGCCATGGGTAACGCCTTACTTTTTATGGAGGTGGAAGCGGATTAGCGCTCCCGCGAGCCAGTCTGACTCTCATAAGGCAAATTCCTACCACGGGTCTTATAAGAAAGGAGGGATTCTAACATGCCCTTAACAGGACCGGAAATTCTCCTCTACGAGAAGAAGGACCATATAGTCACTATCACCATGAACCGCCCCGAGCGGATGAATTCTGTCACCATTGAAATGTTTGACCTGCTGGATGAGGCATGGGAGAAATTCCAGAATGATGATGATGCCTTCGTGGCCATATGGACCGCGGCTGGAGACCGTGCCTTTAGTGCTGGTATGGACCTTAAGGACCAGGCAGAGAGGGTAGCCAAGGACCCCTCTTTTGACATAGTAAAACTGAGGCCTGGTGTTTTGGATGGAACGGTTGGTACCCCCTACGGGCACAACGTAACCAAGCCGATTATTGCGGCCGTCAACGGCGTTGCCACTGCCGGGGGTTTTCAGTTCACCATGATGTCCGACCTGAGGGTGGCTGCCGAGCATGCCAGGTTTGGGGTCGGCGAGGTCAAAGTGGGGCGGGGGACACCTTGGGCAATACCAGTGCTCTGGCAGATGCCACTGCCCACGGCTTTCGAAGTACTGCTAATGGGTGACCCTGTGCCAGCTCAGCGACTTTACGAGGTCGGCTGGATAAACAGGGTTGTCCCACTGGACCAGCTCATGCCCACGGCGATGCAGATGGCGACCGTCTTAGCTGGAAATGCCCCGCTTTCGGTGAGGGCAGCAAAAGAAGCCTTTTATAAGGCAATGGACGTTGGTCGCCGGGCCGGCTTGGATATGGCGAAGCTTATCTATGATAAGGTCTATGCCAGTGAAGATGCCATTGAAGGTCCGAGGGCCTTTGCCGAGAAAAGAAAGCCGGTGTGGAAGGGAAGATAGAGCTTACGATGGCTTTTCGCCTGCCAGGAAACTGACTTTATAAGGAGGACTATGGATTTCAGCTTCACAGAAGAACAAGAAATGTGGCGTAAGACGATGCAGGATTTCACCGAGAAGGAGGCAGGTAGGGAATATACACGGATGTGTGACCTTGAGCAAAGGTATCCTCAGGAACTTTGGGACGCAGGGGTCAAACAGGGCTTCTTAGGATTACTGATCCCGCAGGAGTATGGAGGCATGGGCGCCGACGCCATAATGTTTAGCATATTTGTCGAGTGCTTAGCCAAGTACAGCTATGAGATGGCATCGGTGTTTCATGTACCCATGTTCTCTGCCACGAATGTCGTGGACTTTGGCACCAAGGAGCAACAGGAGAAGTATTTGCCACGTTTCATAAGGGGTGAGCAAAGGTTTTCTATTTCCATGACCGAGCCCGAGGCAGGCTCAGACGCTGCCTCTATCACCACCTCGGCCGTGCTCCAGGACGACCACTTTCTGGTTAACGGACAGAAGCAGTATTCAACAGGTAGTCATCTGCCGGGCAATATTATGGTAATGTCGGTAAGGACGGACAAGGACGCGGTTCCCCCCCGCAAGGGCATCAATGTACTACTGGTTCCCAATGACCTACCTGGTCTTCAGTTGGTTCGCCTGCCTCTTATAGCTAGGCGCGCCATGGGCACCTGCTCCGTTTTTCTCAGTGACGTTAAGGTTCCCAGGGAGAACCTCCTGGGGGAATTGAACGGGGGCTGGGAGGTCCTGACAGGCCATCTGGAATGGGAACGCCAGACTGTTTGCGCGGCTTGCTGTGGCGAGGCCCAATCGTGCCTGGATGACATCATGGACTACGCCAAACAGAGGGTACAATTCCGCCAGACCATTGGCAAGTTTCAGGATGTGGGGCACAGGCTGGTCGATTTGTGGTGTGAACTTCAAGCGATTCGGGCCTTTACCTACAAGATAGCCTGGATGATAACCGAGCATATACCCTGTGTCAAAGAGGTCTCCGCAGGGAAGGTGCTTACCACCCAGCTTTTGCATAACTGTGCCCTTGCTGGCATGGAGTTTATGGGTGGTTACTCCCTTCTGCCAGATTCCGATTTTGAACGCCACTGGCGAAATTCAAGGTACTTGCTGGTTGGCGGAGGTGCCACCGAAGTCCAACGCTATGTTCTGACTCGTTTGTTGGGGCTGAGATAGGAAGCGGGCATCACATATAGGAGTTGTTACCATTTATCTGAATGAGCGCCGTTATCTGTGAGGCTATCATATACCTATATGCCATCAATCCGGCCACCATCAATGGTAATAATCTGGCCGGTGATAAAACTGGACTCCTCGGAAGCCAAAAATAACGCAAGGTTTGCCACATCTTCCGGCATCCCAGCACGGCCCAGAAGGGTGATTGTTTTTCTCTGTTCAACCGATTCTTCCGTTTCCTCTTTCGTTCGGTCAACATATCCCAGTGAAGTAGCAATTAGTCCCGGCGAGATGGAATTTACATTTATTCCGTATTGACCTGCTTCTCGAGCAGTAACCTTCGTTAACTGCATAACACCAGCTTTAGCTGCCGCATAGCTAGCTAAATCCGGCCCAGCATGCCCAGCCCCGGCGATCGAGGAGATATTTATAATCTTACCGTATTGCTGTTCTATCATGTGGGGCAAAACCGCTTGAGTGCAATTGAATACGCCCTTGAGATCCACATCTATGGTGGTATCCCATGCCTCCTCCGTCAGCTCGAGGAGAGGTGCACGCCGCATAATGCCGGCATTGTTTACCAGGATGTGGATTGCCTTAAATTTCTCTATGGTGGTCCTTACCATATCTTGAACTTCCGATTTGTCAGCCACATTCACTTGAGCACCGATCGCCGTTCCTCCCTGAGCTTTAATTTCGTCAGCTATGCGCCCTGCCTTTTCAAACTTAACATCAGCCACCACAACCGCTGCGCCTTCAGATGCAAACCTCTTAGATATGGCTTTTCCTATACCTTGGGCTGCACCGGTTACTATTGCTACCTTACCACTTAATTTCATTGTTCTTGCCTCCTATAATTATCACTTACCTGCTCTCCACTGCGCCATAGCCACACTCTTTAGTGCACCTATCCCAAACTCCCAGCAGGCTCACTTTTTCACTATCACAGTGCCGGCATTTCCCTGTGCCCCATAAACCTGGCCAAATCCTACCTTAGCACCCTCCACCTGCCTTGGCCCAGCCGCTCCTCTTAGTTGACGTACAATTTCGTAGACTTGAAGCAAACCCTGTGCCGCCACAGCCTCCCCAAAACTCGCGAACCCACCGCTTGCATTGATGGGGAGTTTCCCTCCTAGCTCAGTCGCTCCATCATCAAGCAAGTGCTCAGCCTCGCCCGGCCCACAAAAGCCCAGGGCTTCCATATACATGAGTTCATGCCAGGAACTATTGTCAGGAAGCTCGGCAAAATCCAACTCTTCCGGACCAATACCAGCCTCTTCATAGGCTTTGCGGCTGCTTTGTACAACCTCACTGGCCATGGGCACTGAGCTATTCACTTTGTAAGCCACATGGGACCCAATCTGTACAGTTGGATCCCCATACACAAGATTTCCTAGAGTGGCAGCAGCAAGAATGACTGGCCTGCTAGTATATCTTCTCGCCACCTCCATGCTGCTAAGTATAACTGCTCCGCCCCCGTCACTGGTTGCACAGATTTCATAAAGCCTCAGAGGGTAACAAACCACAGCCGAGTTCAAAACCTCTTCCAAAGTAAAAACCTTCCTGTACCTGGCCAAGGGATTAGATGAGCCATACTTGCTATTCTTTACCTTCACCTTGGCAAGATGAGCCTCTGTAGTCCCATACTCCTCCATCCGTCTTCGACAATCCAGAGCCCAATGAACTGGATTTGTGGCCCCGATAGCCGTGAAACGAAGTGAATCTGGGCTTAAAGGGTCTTCACCAGCCAAGGCAGGCAAGAAACCTTCAGGCGATACATCTCCACCGACGGCTAAGGCTATGTCGCACATACCGCTCTTTATCATCATCGCAGCTATCGCCAAGGCAACGGCTCCGCTAGCACAGCCATTCTGGATATTGACAGCCGGTATCCCTGTACTTCCCAGCGCTCTTGAAACAAATTGTCCTGCGTATAACCCAGACTTACCAGACCACACGGTTTCAGCACATACCATAGCCTGGATATCCTTCCAGCCCATACCAGCATCCTTGAATGCTTCGTTGGCAGCTATCACCGCCAGGTCTACAAAATCCTTGTCTTTGAATTTCCCCCACGGATGCGCTCCGACGCCTAAAACTGCAATATCTTTTTCCATCTTGGTCTTCCTGTCCTTTCTTTCCAGCTCCTCCGGCAAACTTCGCACGTGGTCAGATTCCATATGTAGATATTTTCCGTGTTCGGAAAGCCAGAGGCATTTTCAGCGTACATCCCCTGCTCCCTTACTTTTTGCCGGCCTGTGCTGGCCTGAACTTCCAAGTCACAACTTCCCTCCCCTCCTCATCCTCAAATAGCTTTTCTATGACCAATTCCATGTCCATCCCTATCTTAAGGTCCTCTTCTCTACAGTCAGTAAGCTGACCCATAATTTTCAGGTTTTCCGGCAACTCCACAAGCCCGATTGTCAACGGCACGGGCCCTCTGTAAGGGGGAGGAGGTGCATAATGCTGAACGGTATAACTCCAAAGCTTACCGTTTCTGCTTAAAAGCACCTCCTTGACATCACCCTTATCAGGACAATCAGGATTCTGACATGACTTAGCCCTGGGGAAAAAATGCTCTCCGCAAGTCTCACACCTGCTCCCAATAAGACATGGCTCATCAGATGGCCAGGTGAAGACTCCCTCGGCTACGGGTATTTGCTCTTTTGGCGAATCCATGTGGAACCTCCTTAGTTGCCTACTTTTTAGCACGTTTCGGGGAAAGCGTCAAAATCGGGGCCTGAGCCTGGCGAGCGCCAACGAGCCTGTTACAACTTCAGAAATAATAAACCTCTCTGTCAGCATCACAAAGTGCCCAGTATGCTTTTCGTAGCCAGACTAAAATTGAGCCCACTGTGCAATCGGCTAACAAAGGAGTCTTTTGTGCGGTCCGGATAGTGCTCTGGGCTGGATAGGGCTGTACACGTGCTTCTGGGGTAGACATTACTTGCCGTCAATGGGTATACTAGCCAAACTGAAGCATAGTTTGCCGACCTGCAAATCTGGTTTCGGGCAACATTTACGGTGGAAGGATAGCGGAATGCGAAAAAAGCTCATCCTCTTCGGCCTGCTTACAGTAGGTATTTTTTGGGGATATCCCTTCTATCTTAGCTGGGCCATAGCATTTGCCCTATCGAAATACTGTGGCGGAGGGGAAAACGGCATACCAGGTAAAGTAAGGTCGGTTATTATTTCCTGGCGCGAATACCAGTTTCATCTTCACCACTGGCTCCTCGCTTCCTTGGTAGCAGCTATCAGTGCGGTGAATGGTTTCTCCCCGGTAAGTCCGGGGCTATTTTACGGATTTCTTAGCGGACTGGTCTTCCAGGGCATCTACTGCTACACAGACTGGCACCGGATTATAATAAGCAAGAAAGTTCTGCCAGATATTCTGGAGGCAGAGCAGATGTCATTAGCCGCTGAGACTGCCCCTGAAGCCCTCGGCTGTTGAAGTATAATATGAGCTCGGCCCTGGCGAGCGCCAACGAGCCCACTACGACTTCACAAATGCTAAGACTCTCCAACCCAGAGATAACAGCATAAATCAATGGACGACTAGCGACACTCCTGTCAGGCAAGATATTAAGTCCTCCTGGCTACCCTGGCCATCTTCAGCATACCGGCAAAGCTCTCCACTCTGGTCCCTAGCTGCTCGGCACTATAGTTCCTGCTATCGTAGAGGTCTCCCTCCAAAACCAGCACTGGAATGCCCAGCTTCCCACTTATGGTTTTTTTAAAGCACCGGCTGGGCGAGGCCGGCGAGACGACAGGAGCAAATATAACAACTATTTCGCACGTAGAGGTAAATTGTGTCGCGAGAGCCATCTAAATTGCTTCAGTGACACCGGAGCGATTATAATGAAGCCTGCGGGGAGGTGTAGAGCAGGTGGCGTTTAGTTGAGGTCATGTTGCTGCATTATCGTGTCTTAGACTTGACTGATGAAAAGGGGTGGATGTGTGGCAAGATTCTAAGCGAACTGGGTGCTGACGTAGTTAAGGTAGAGAGACCGGGTGGAGACCCGGCGCGGAATATTGGCCCCTTCTATCAAGATATCCCCGACCCCGAGAAAAGCCTCTACTGGTTTGCTTATAACACAAATAAAAGGGGCATCACTTTAGATATCGAGACCAGCCGTGGACAGGAAATCCTTAAGCAACTGGTAACAGGCGCTGATTTCGTCATCGAATCGTTCCCCCCTGGTTACCTGAGTGGTTTAGGACTAGGATATTCTCAGCTAAGTGAAATTAATCCTAAAATCATTATGACCTCGATTACCCCCTTTGGCCAGACAGGACCTTATAAAGACTATAAGGGTTGTGACCTTGTAGCCATGGCTATGGGTGGCTTCATGTATGTATGCGGAGATGCGGACCGGCCTCCAGTTCGTGTCAGCATGGAGCAAAGTTACCCTATTGCTGGTGCCGAAGCTGCCGCAGGTTCACTCATTGCCCACCACTACCGAATATTAACTGGAGAGGGACAGCACGTCGATGTCTCAATACAAGAATGCATCGTTCGCGAGATATTTATGGAGCTGTGTTTTTGGGATGCTTCTAAGGAGGTTTCTGTAAGGGCAGGGCCACGACGCCGCCGAATGGCAGCTTACCAGCGGGATATCTGGCCCTGTAAGGATGGACACTTAGGCTTTCGCATTCTTGGAGGTCGCCTTGGCGCGGGAACGCTTCAGGCTTTGACCGACTGGATGGATACCGAAAATATGGCCGGGAACTTGAAAGGGATGGATTTCGAGTCTTTAGACATGTCTAAGGTGACTCGGGCGGAATCACAGGAGTGGGAGAATACCCTGCTTCAGTTTTTCTCAAGGCACAGCAAGGAAGAGATATACCAGAAGGCGGTGGAGAAAAACATGTTAATTTGCCCCGGCTATACTCCCGAGGAGCTCGTGGAGTATGAGCAGTTAGAAGAGAGAAATTTCTGGACGGAGCTGCAATACCCGGAATTGGACACCACTATAAAACAGCCAGAAGGCTTTCTAAGAGCGAGTGAGGCCCGGTGCCAGATACGGAGATGTGCCCCCCTGATTGGGGAGTACAATGAGGAAATCTATGGGAAAGAGCTAGGCTTCACCAAACGAGAACTTGCTCTCCTCAAAAAGGAAGGAATTATTTGAACAGGGAAGCAAAGAGCAAGAGGAAGAAAGCTCCCCTGGAGGGAATAAAGGTTTTGGACCTCTCGACACAGTATATGGGACCTAATGTAACCCGGGCTTTAGCTGCATTCGGGGCAGAGGTAATTCGTTTAGAATCTATTCACCAACATGAGCTGACCAGGGTCTCAGCACCTTACAAGGATAATGTTGTTGGCGTAAACCGCAGTTTCGTTTTTGCTGCTTCAAACACCGGCAAATATGGCATAAGCCTCAACTTGAAGCACCCACACAGCGCCGAGGTCGTTAGGAGATTAATTATTTGGGCCGATATAGTTGTGGAAAATTTTGTTCCCGGGTCGGCAAAAAAATACGGCCTGGACTACGAGCAACTCCGAGAGTTGAAAACAGACATAATCGTGCTCAGCCTCTCTGCCCAGGGGGCAACAGGACCTTACTCCAGGCATCCTGGCTACGGCTTTAACTTATTGGCCCTCTGTGGTTTCAGCCACTTTACTGGCTGGCCCGACCGCGAGGCATCAGTCCCCGTTGGCGCTTATACCGATTTTCTTTGTCCGTGGTTCGCAATTGCCGCTATTTTATCAGCCCTGGATTATCGGCTGCGCACGGGTAAGGGACAGCATATAGATGTATCCCAGCTTGAGATTTCCCCCCATTTCCTCATCCCGGCTATTCTGGACTACACCGCCAACGGACGGGTTCAGACCCGCTGTGGGAATCGCTCGTCTTCTGCCTCCCCTCACGGGGCTTTCCGTTGCCGAGGTGATGATAGATGGTGTGTCATTGCTGTATTTAGTGACGAGGAGTGGGAAACATTCTGTAGGGTTATTGGCTCTCCCGAGTGGACAAAAGACCGCAAATTCAACACCCTTGGGGGGAGAAAGGACAACGAGGATGAGCTGGATAAATTGGTGGAGGCGTGGACAGTGCTCTCTACCCCGGAGGAGGTAATGACCAGAATGCAAAAATCGGGAGTAGCCTCGGGGGTTGTACAGACGATTAAGGATGTGGTTAACGACCCTCAACTCAAGCATCGGGAGCGTTTTCAAATTCTGGAGCATCCCGAGCTGGGTGCCCATATTTGTGAAAACCTCGCCTTTCGCTTGTCCAAATGTGAAGTCGAATGGAAAAGACCGGCGCCCTGCCTAGGTGAACACAATGAATTCGTCTATACCAAGTTGTTAGGCATGTCAGAGGAAGAGTTCGTCGAGTTGCTAAACGACGGGGTTTTTGAGTAGAGGGAAAGGGGTTAGCAGGAACACTGAGTCGTGATGGAAAAGGAGGCATAACATGGACTATGGCTTAGCTGAAGAGCAACTTATGTTTAAGACCGCTGTTCGCGACTTTCTGGAAGCGGAATGGTCAGCAGAAACAATGAGGGAGGCCTGGGATGACAGAAATGACTATCCACTGGAACTGTACCGCAAAATGGGAGACTTAGGCTGGTTAGGGTTACTGATACCAGAACAATACGGAGGAATGGGTTTAGGCTGGGTTGAGGCAGCTATTTTGTTTGAAGAGTCAGGGCGAGTATTACTCAAGGGCCCGCTTCTTTCTACAGCTATCCTGGGAACACAGGCTTTATTACTGCTGGGCACTGAGGAGCAGAAGAGGGAGATGCTACCGAAGATAGCTGCTGGTGACATTATCCTCGCATGGGCCTATGGCGAACCAGAGGTAAGCTATGACCTGGACTTGATAAACACCAAGGCTACGCTCATAGATAATCAGTTCCACATTAACGGTCAGAAGCTATTCGTCAGCAATGTACGATGGGCAGACTATGTCATGACAATAGCCAAAGTGGAGGGAGGAACAGAGAATACTGGTGGACTCGGTATTTTCCTCGTGGATACTAAGTCCACTGGCTTTAGCTATGAATTGATGTATGGGATAGATGAAGATGAACTTGCTGAGGTGAATTATGAGAGTGTGGTAGTAGCTAAAAAGGACTTAATCGGATGGATAAATAACACTGGGCACATTCTTGATATAGTGGGAAAATCCAAGTTAGCATATTCTGCTGAAATGGTCGGCGGAACTGAGAGGGCGCTGGAAATAGCTATTGACTACTGCAAAACCAGGAGACAATTCGGCAGATTCATCGGCTCTTTTCAGTCTATCCAGCACAAACTAGCTACCGTGGATATGCTGCTTGAAAGGAGCAGATGGCTTGCTTACTATGCCGCCTATCTGTGTTCCCAGGGCATAAACAGCACAGCAGAGATAAACATGGCATATCTGGCAGCTAATGAGGCATACCGGCTAGCAAGCGCTGAAGGAATCCAGGTTCATGGCGGCCATGGCTGCATGCGTTTGTATGATATAGGACGCTATTTCAAGAGAGCCAAGGCCCTCCAGCTTAAATTAGAGCCTTCACACGTCACTAAAGACAGAATCGCACAGATATTAGAGGAAAAAGGAGCCAAATATGGAGTTCAGATTTACTAAAGAGCAAGAGGAATGGCGAAGAGAAGTAAGAGACTTCTTTGCGCGGGAAGCCCCACCGGAATTGGTCAGGAGGCTTATGATAGAGAAAAAGTGCACCAATCCCCTTTCTCTCGATTTATATATGAAGATGTCAGAAAAGGGCTGGTTTAAGAAGACCTGGCCTCAGGATTACGGCGGAGAGGGGAAAAGTCGATGGCATGACACCATCCTGACTGAAGAGATGGGTTACTGTGTGATACCAAGAGGAACGTGGAATCTGTATGCCAATACAGTGCAGTTCCTCGGTAATTCTCTGATTGCTGGAGGAACGGAAGAACAAAAAAGGAGATGGCTTCCGCTTATAGCTAACGGAGAGTTCAGGACTTCCAATGGCATCACTGAACCTAATGCCGGCAGCGATGTTTCGATAATTGAAACCACCGCTCTCGAAGAGACCACCGCAGTAGAGAAAGATGACTACTTTGTGGTTAATGGCGCAAAGATATTCAATCAGGCCCATAATGCCGAATATATCACAGCCATAGTCAGGACTGACCCCAGTCTTCCTAAACGGCGTGGTATGAGCGTTCTATTGATTAACCTTAAAAGCCCCGGCGTTGCTGTTGACCCGAGTCTGGTAGCGATTTCTGGGTGGCTGAGGTCAGAGGTATTTTTCCAGGATGTCCATGTTCCCAAGGCCAATCTTCTTGGAGAGAAGAATGGAGGATGGGATTACCTTATAGGGGAATACCTGCCCATAGAAAGGACTTCTGTAGCCGCTGCAGACCTTGGCGAGCTATTTCGCATTCTTGAAGAACTGATTGAATATAGCAAAGAAACACGATGTGATGGGCATCTGCTGATTCAGATCCCGCAAATTCGCTCGATGTTAGCCGACATGTGGACGGAGCTTCTGGCTTCCAGACTACTCATATATCATACAATCTGGAAGCTGGGAAAAGGCGAGGATGTCCGACAGGACGCTAATATGGCAAAACTTTATTTTAGCGAAGTTAATGAGAGGTTCTGCAATGCAGCGATGGAAATAGTAGGTCGATACGGACAATTGGAAATACTCAACCCCTACACGAGGTGGCTTGCCCTTGGAGGAAAGGTAGCCTATCTGTACAACCACTCTCGGGTCGACCAAATTGGCGGTGGAGCTTCAGAAATATTACGCGATCAGATAGCTGTGAGGAAGCTAGGGCTGTCCAGAGCTTAGTAGATGCTGATATCGTATCGCCAGTGACTTTACTATGCTGAAACGCGAGCTAAGTAAAGAGCCCACTCTGCAGCAGGCTGACGAACTCCTCCTCAGTCATATTCAGGAAATTAGTGCACACATATTCGGTATGCTCACCTAGGCAAGGAGCACGTCTTACCTGGGACGGAGTCAAAGAAAGGCGAGGAGGAAGCCCCATATGCTTGAATCGTCCCATTACGGGATGCTCCGCCTCAGTGAAATACTCCCGACTTTGTAATTGAGGGTCACGATCCATAATATCTTCCTCATCCTGTACTATCCCCGCCGCCACGCCGGCTTCTTGGAGACGGGGCATCACCTCTTCAGGAGTGTAATTGACTGTCCATTCCTCTATCAGCCGGTCCAATTCAAGCTCATGTCCCTTCCTGCCTAGAAACGTCACAAACCTGGGGTCTCTTGCCCAAAGAGGATCACCCATTGCACTGCAGAGACTATGCCATTCCTCATCTGTGAATACGGCAATAACACACCACCTATCCTCCCCACGGCAGCGATAGCAACCATGTGGACAGGAATCGGGAGACGAATTTCCCTGGCGGATTTGCCGCCGCCCATTGGCTGTGTAGTCCAGAATCGCGGGAGAGAGGAAATGGATGCTAGCTTCCACCTGAGAGTGGTCGATAAACTGCCCTTTGCCAGTGCGGCGGCGATAATCCAGGGCAGCCAGAATAGAGACAATAGCAAACCAGGGTGAGACCTCATCGGTGTAGGAAGGAGCAGGCGCAGTACCATCCCTGTCTGGCCAGCCACTGAGATGGGCAAAACCGGCGAGACCTTTCATTGACCATCCCCAGCCAGGGTGTCTGCAAAACGGACCAGTCTGCCCCTGGGCAGTAGTGCTGAGCATTATTATCTGGGGATTTATCTTTCTTACATTAGGATAATCTAATCCCCACTTCTCCTTTACTCCCACAGCGAAACTCTCGACCATCACGTCAGCCCACTTAAGCAATTGCTCCATCACTTCTTTCTGGCGAGGATGGTTCAAGTCTATGGCTACACTGTATTTGCCATGGTTCACATAATTGAACAGGCCGGAGCGGTCTAACCCAGCTATCCCGTCTTTGTACGGCGTGCTCAATCTCATGATATCCGGCTTACGACTGCTTTCCAGCTTTACCACCTCCGCGCCAAAAGCCCCTAAATAAGTGCATATATAGGGTCCCACTCCAGAGATAGTTAGATCGAGCACTTTTATTCCCTGTAGAGCGCTATGTTGGTCGATGTCTGCCCGTTGCATCATATTTGCCCCAGTGCCGGTGACGAGTTTCTCAGGTGAAACTCCCAGCTCCTGATATACTTCCTGGTTATGCTCCCCAATAAGAGGGGCACGCCGCCTTATTTGACATGGAGTGAGGGTAAGACGAGCGAACGGCCCGGGGTAAGTTATAGAGCTCCCCAACTCGGGATGTTCTACCTCTGTCCAGTACTCTCTTGAAGCAAGTTGCTTCTCCTTAACCAGTTCATCAGGGGTATATGCTGGTAGCAGATGGATGTGCCTTTTCACAGCCTCCTGATATAACTCTTCCTTAGTATGCTTGAGGAAAAACTTGATGAACTGCCCTTCCCAGGAATCATATTGCTCCTGGCTTATCTGACTTACATCTATCTCTTCCCAATTAACATCCTTGAGCTTGCCAGCCATTCCTTCTTCATCCATCCACTCTATTAGCTGGGTTATTGCCTTAGCGTACACGCCAGTAAGTATCCTCATTCCTATCTGGCCATCTTTGCAGGGCCAGGCCGCTCGCTGCCATGCCCGCCCCCGAAATATATAAGAGCCTGACCTGACAATCTTGTAGTGTGCAAGTTGCCATTGGGGCAGTATCTCCGGCATGGTAGGAATTATGGATTCCTGGATAGAGATATCCACCCACTGACCCTTTCCCGTCAAAGCACGATACCAGTGGGCAAGAAGTGCCCCTATGGTTGCCTGTGCTCCGGCGTGAAGATATGCTTGCTCTACACTAACCCTCACCGGAGGGCGGTCGGCGTCTCCGGTGATATACATTAACCCACCCATAGCCATGGACACGATATCCGAGGATTTGTAATCCCTGTACGGGCCAGACTGACCAAAAGGGGCAATGGATACAAGGATGATAGCCGGGTTTACTTTGCTCAACCAGGGATAGCTTAGGCCAAGCCCTTCCAAATATCCAGGGGCGAAGGACTCGATGACAAAGTGCGATATTTCGACCAGCTTCTGGAAAATCTCCCTACCTTCTGAGGTCTCAAGGTTGAGGGTTATTCCCCTTTTGTTTGCGTTATAAGCAAACCAATACAAGCTTCTCTCGGGGTCAGGTATATCCCCGTAGAAAGGACCTATGTTCCTGGCCTTGTCTCCCCCAGGCTTCTCTACCTTTATCACATCTGCCCCAAGATCGCCCAAAATACGACCACAGAGCATCCCTTTTTCGTCCGTTAGATCCAGGACGCGATAGGGGCCTAAGGCCAAGCGGTTTTCTTCGTCTCTGTCCAGTGTCGTCCTTTCTTGCCTGATAATGGCTATTTTTAGATACGGGTGCGAAGCTGTCAAATTCTGGTATCAGGTTATTCAGCAGCTTCTCATTCTGAGCGAAAATAAGAAGCTAAATGTTTAACTGCCTCATCAAAGTCACTCGTGTTTCTTGCCCCCTACATAGTAACACACGGGGCTGTAGAGGTATAATTTTGATATTATCCGCGATTCGTGCAGAGTAAGAGTCGAGACTTACAAAGCGTTTAGGTCGTTGACTTTCCGCCCAGCCTTAGTTATGCTGCTCCCTTAGAAAGGAGGGACAAAGTGAGAAAAACAATATCACTGATGCTTCTGATAGTCATGGTGCTGGCCTGTGTTGGCTTCACTGCTTGTGGGGTAGGCGAAGTGACGCCACCGTCCAGTGGTGGTACAACACCGACACCGTCTGATGGAGGGACACCAACGCCGGCGCCATCCAGCGGAGGAGGCTTCACCTGGAATGACATGCCCATCTACCCTGGAGCTACGCAGGGGGGGGAAGTGGCCTGGTCAATGCCTCCAGAGGAGGGCGAATGGCAGAAGGCAGAGTGGAGATGGTACGAAACTAGCGCCAGCCCGAGCCAGGTGATTGCCTTTTATCAGTCCGCAATGCCTCAGAATGGCTGGCAGCAGATGGCATCTATGGAAGTGGAGGAAGTCAGCTGGCTTATGTACATGAAGAATAATGAGCAGGATGGGGCTATGGTGTGGGTTGGTGCGGAAGAAGGCAAGACCTATATCGGCCTGATGAGAGGTGGAGAGTAACGATCTAATAGTTTAACTCATCGCATTGGTATTAGGAATATAGCGCCTGGTGTTTTCCGGCCAGCGCTATATTTCTTTATCCTATGTCATGTAGTAAAGTATCTGCTTCTGCGCATTACAGGGCGGCAGTCAAAGCTAAAATAGCTATAATCCAGACAGAATGACCAAAATAAACAGACTCAGGAATATTGGTTTTATTCGTATAATTTTCCTGTATAATAGGCAACGATGAAGAGGAAACCAAGTAAGCGGGAGGCTTTAATAGGCGGTATATCTCTAACAGTTACCATAGTTCTATGTATTCTTATCATTCAACATCGAAGCTACCTCGACCAAATAGCACACTGGGGCTACGTTGGTTGCTTCTTCATCAACATACTCGCCAGCGGCACCTTTGTTATTCCCGGCTTCGGCATGATTATTACATTCACACTGGGTGGAGTTTTGAATCCTCTCATAGTTGGCGCCGTAGCTGGCATTGGTGAAGCTATAGGTGCTATTGGTGCTTACTTTACTGGATACGGTGGTGGGGGAATACTCCGAGATAATAACAACGGCTTTTATCTTCGCTTCAGCAATATTATTGACCGCCACGGCTCTAAAGCCGTTTTTGTCATGGCATGTCTAATTACCCCTATTTTTTACCCCTTTTCCGTATTCTTAGGCATGCTTCGCTTTGGCTGGGCAAGATTCCTCCTCGCCACTTGGGCAGGCAGGACAATCAAGAACATGGTGCTGGCCTACCTGGGATACTTCGGTTTGCGCTCTATACTGCAATGGCTGGGCTTAAGCTTCTAACTTGAGTTTCGCAAGCTGTTTTGCTATATTTTTGAACTGCGTGGGGCTGTAGCTCAATTGGGAGAGCGTCTGACTGGCAGTCAGAAGGTAGGGGGTTCGAATCCCCCCAGCTCCACCAAAGGTAATCACCGGCAGAATTCCTTCCAACTGGTCCTTGTCCCCCTGTGGCATGGCTCAGGCACTCTATACATTATTGCTTCACATTATACCACTGCCGAAGTTATATCCCTGAAAGACAGTTGCTGGCAAACCTATGCCTCATCTCCACTCAATGGAAAGCATGCAATGAAGAATTGCACCTTTCGACGGAATGTTTAATAAAGTTGGAGGCATTGAGAAAGACAGCTTAACAGCTTGACGGGCCTATCATTACAATCCCGCAATCTATCTCATTTTGCTCACGTCAGACAATGCCTACCGAAATCACCTTACCTATCAATAAGGTGGTAAGACTCCTGGAGCAAGAAAGGGATTGAAGAGAAGGTATCTTGCCACCAGTGGCTAAGAGTCAGGAAAATGGCATCAAAATCCTGCCAATCATTGACAGCTTCGCTGTGGCCTTGGTATTCTAGTTCTTGGCTGGAACAAAAGTCGCAGACAAATAAATTGATACTAATAGAGGCAGCAATTGATTAAAGCACGAAAATCTTTTGCGATATCAATGATCTTGGCGCTAGTGCTGCTGGGAATGGTGGCACTGCCGGTAATAGAGGTGGAGGCAAACCCGGGGATCATTTACGAGCCAGACGATTACGGAACGATACAAGAGGCAGTAGATAATGCCTCCTCTGGTGACACCATCGTGCACGATGGCACCTACACCGAGAATGTGAATGTCGGAGTGCATAATTTAACCACCCAATCAGAAAATGGCATGGCCAATTGCATTGTTCAGGCGGCGGATTCAGAACCTGGCACTTTTGCTCCTCTTGGGAATTTTGCTGCATCACCAGTTCATAATGCTGCTGGCTGGGTAGTAGGAGACCCTAGTGATGGATATGGAACCATACTCTATACTACAGATGGTGGCGACACCTGGGAAAGACAGGGCTCTATTGGAGAAATACCCAATGTTGGCTTTGATGGAGTAAGTGCTGTTGACAGCAATACTGCTTGGGTAGCAGGGGGCAACAAGACCTGTGGCGTTATCCTCTATACTACGGATGGTGGCAATACCTGGACAAGGCAGGGCGAAGGTGAAATACCATATACAGAGTTGCTTAGAATAAGTGCCATCGATAAGAATATCGCTTGGGCAGTAGGTTTTCATGGCACCGTCCTTCATACTACAGATGGAGGCAATACCTGGGAACAGCAGGGTGTAGGTACAATTCCTGGCGTTCTTTTGCAGGGAGTATATGCTGTTGACCATGAAACCGTCTGGGTAACTGGAGACACTTTCGAAGGCTACGCCACCATCTTCCATAGTACGGACGGCGGCAATACCTGGACAAGGCAGGGCTCTGCTGTGGAAATACCCTCCAACAGCCATATACTTGGTGTGAGTGCTGCTGACCGCAACAATGCTTGGGTAGTTGGAGGGATTGATTATAACCATCCCAGTTTTGTCCTACATACTGCAGACGGAGGCAATACCTGGGTAAATCAGACACCTATCGACACCAATAATGGGGATGCAAATGATGTGTTTGCCGTTAATACCAATACTGCCTGGATGGTTCAGGATCACGGCGGCATCTTTTATACTGAAAATGGTGGCGAAAACTGGACCAAGCAGGAATGCAATTCAAGTTTTTGGTATTTAGTGGGCGTAAGTGCTATTGATGCCAACACCGCTTGGGTAACAGGTACAGGCGAAGCCACTGCGGGCGGCAAAATCCTCCATACTACAGATGGCGGCGATGCCTGGGTGCCGCAGACACCTCCCGTGAATCCCAATTTTGGGAGAGTATCTTTTGCACCACCAACTCCACCCTCGGTAGGCGGTGAGGCTTATCCCGTTAATAAGATTTCTCTTCTAGCACCCTGGATTGCTGTGGGAGTGTTCCTGGGAGGCAGCATAAGCTGGTATGTTTTGAGGCGCCGCAAGGTTCAAAGCTAGAAATCGGCCGAATTCAAGGCCAACAGGCAAATCAGAGGCAAGTCTCTAAGTAGAGGCTTGCCTTGTTCTTTTCGTTCATTGTGTACTGGACCATTGCGTAGTATCTATGCACTAAACCTTCTGAAGGAGTGCGTGTTAGGGCAGGCTACCATAGCCTAAGACTAATCCGGGATTAAATTAAACAATACTGACTTTTGTTTAACATCGATTCATGTAAAGAGGCCCAGAGAGAATCAAAATCGATTGACCGTGGTTACAAAATAAACATTAATGAACATATGCATAATAAACGCCGGCCAATATGATTTCCCGCGATAAGCGGCATAGCCAAAATATATCCCTGTTATTATAGTGCTCAATGTTTCCAGCTCTGGTTTTCCAAGATGGACAAGTACAAACGGAATCGCTTGTATAAAAATACTCCCCTCTTTCCATCTTTCTCTTAAACCGAACAGGAGAAAACCACGAAATAGAAATTCTGAGGCAAATAAACTGACACAACTCACCAGAAAGTAATCGGTAAAATTGAACTGCTCTATCCTGTAATAGCTTTGAAATGAAGGGCTGTGCGAGGTAACATAAAGTATGGGAAATGCAACAAGGCACATTATGATGACATAGAAACCCCATATTTTAGGCTTCCCGAGTTTGAATCCAAAATCCAAAGGATTTCTTCGCAATATAACGATGACAACTATTATTGGTAAAACGGCATAATATAAAAGAGAGCTTAACCATTCGTTCCAGAGCGTATGATAATAGTGAAGAGCTATAAAAAGGCTGGCAAAGCTGATAATGACCGCCTCGCTCTTATTTCCTTTTAATAAGAGGTATAGGCCTCTGAATTCTTTTTGAAAAAAAGATAACAACAAATCTATCCGAATAGAAACTGTTAGTAAAAGGGTTACGAATTAGTAATCAATCTACATCAATACTGACCCTTTTTCAAATCCGGTAGGTGGCTGATTTCAGTGTTTCTTGTTGCATCTCTTAGTGCTTGGTATAACTGCGGACCGGGACTGACTTTACAATCCTCGGGATTGTTGCGCAGTTTCTGCAGACGCCATACTCACTTCTTATCCTCTGCTTTCCTTCTCAGGGGATTTTGTGTCCTGAGAAACCGACCAGGATCATCCTCAAGTTTTCTACAAACCTATCACTCCTTAACGGTCTTCCAGTGCGTTAATGCCTTCGTAGTTCCCCGATATCTTCTTCTGCTACTGCCAATAAAAGGCATTCCTTTCCGCACGCAGAGAATACGCTTTCTATGACCGAAGGTCAGGGAATAGGTTTTATGTCCCCGGAATGCCAATAGAATCCGATGCCATGAGTGATACTTCAGCCAACCACAACCAAAGCATTCGCAGTAGCAAGTGAAATTGGCTTTTTGCCCCTCACATATCATGTGGATATAATGAATCTATGATTTGTCCTAACGATAGGACCGAAATGCATCAAGTCAGAATAGTAACACATTACGGTCAGCCAATCATTGTTGACCAGTGTGAGAAGTGTGGAGGTATTTGGTTCGACGAGTCGGAGCTATTTTTGGCAAAGCAAGGAGAAGCAGAAAAAATCGAGGTATTGAATACTGCCATTCTACGAACTCCCACCATGACCGATAGTTCCAAACTCATGTGCCCTAAAGACCAAACAGCAATGCACCGATTCACTGACAAGTATTTCCCTCAAGATATTGTCCTGGTGCGTTGCCCATCGTGTCATGGAATCTGGCTCAATAGAGGCATTTTCACGAAATATCAGCAATTCCGCCAAGAACGAATGCGCCCGAAAGAGAAAAATCTCCCAGACAAGACACTGGAGGAAAACATTAATCAATTGATAGCATCACACCAGTCCGGACGCTCTGGTGGAACACTGGAGAGACTTGGAAAGTTCTTGTCTACTCCTATGAAGGGCGATACATCGGTTTCGCCGGATTACTCTCAAGGATTCCCTTTAGCGGAAAATACTGTCAGTGTTGCTCTTAATATCCTGGTAACAATTTTTAGGGCTTTCATTCTCAAGTTCTAATATATCAAGAAGAGTAAAGAATGACGATAGGACATTAAGTGACATGTTTACTCAGAATGTTGGATTTTGAGAAATAAGACAACCATGATGCTCTGTCACCTGACGATATTTAACAGGAAAGTTCTAGCTTAGTAGTGCCGTCTCTAAACGGTGAATCAACGACACCTCTCCCCCGTGAGCCTCTACATATCCTCTGACCGAACCGTATTCTCGTTTAAGTGTGGATAAGAAAAATGTCATTGACTCCGGTGAAGCTTCCAATAGGTACTCTGGTACATTTTTAAGGTCTTCTGGCGCTTGAGAGTCATTATTCCAACGGTTAATTAATTCCTTCATGTATGGAGCTGTCAGAGTATAATCTTCAATGATATCTTCATTTGTCACGCCCAGAATACCCAGAACAATCGCAGTTAAAAGACCTGTGCGGTCCTTACCCGCACTGCAGTGAAATACCAGTGGAAGATTATCAGGCTCAGCAATAATTTCTAAGGCTTCAACCACTCGCCGACCGAAGTCTTCATGGCTTACATAATATGAATAGACCTCTCCCATATTTGAAAAGTCTTGAAATATATTTTCCTTATCATTAACGCTCTCAATAAGAGGTATATTGTAGTATTCAGCTCCCACTTCATTCAGGAGGCCAAACGGCTCTAGCTGTTTGGAGCTCCTAAGGTCTATTACTGAACGCAGTCTGATTTCCTCCTTAAGCTGGATTATATCGTGGCTGGTCATATGATGCAGTTCACTGCTGCGGAATAAACGCCGCCAGGCTACCGTTTGTCCTCCTAATGTCAGATATCCACCCAGGTCACGGAAATTAAACACCGCTTCAAATCTTATGTCTCTGGGATAGGATTGCTTAGTCATCTTTATGCTCTCGTGATTCGCAGTTTCCTGTTCTATCTACTATACGTGATTATCTTATCACAACCGTTACGCCTAATG
>Ga0180432_10001040_pt1 | contig 44241 bp, 36 predicted proteins | sample SS_ome_10_FD_132414 | JGI IMG/M metagenome (GOLD analysis project Ga0180432, IMG submission 132414) | Hypersaline lake sediment archaeal communities from the Salton Sea, California, USA - SS_1_MS_2 metaG | ecosystem: Environmental > Aquatic > Non-marine Saline and Alkaline > Hypersaline >... | reverse complement strand
GTATGATTATTTTCGCATTCTGTTCCTGCAGTTCGGTGATGATGCTATCGACCTCCGATTCGTTTTCAGGAATCAGCTCGATCATTGATGAGAGGGCGATGACTGGTGCGGCGGCATTGATGATCTTCTTATATATCTGTCTCGTCTGTTTGTCAAATACCGGTCGCTTTTCAGTGCGCGTTTTTCTTGTTCCCGGTGCGTGGATGCCCTGCTTTCTGGTAAAAAGAGAGAGGATGAAGTCGATAATAATACGCAGGAGCGACCGCTTCTCTTTTTTCAGCTCCACCGATGGTTGCTCTTCCTGCTCTTCGGTCTCGCGCTGCAGGTACTTCTCATAGTCGGCGATTGCCGATCTGAGCCGCTGTACGCCATCGGTATCAGTGCGCAGCACCGCATCGATATTTGCTGCGCCTCCCGAGAGGAGGTTCTTCGCCGCGGTGTAGACCAGCGCTAACTGCTTTTCCGCTTTCTTCCTCGCGGCATATGACAGCTCATGTTTTTCGGGTTCATGAATGATAACCTGATTCAGTTCTGTGAAGAGCGTCGTGAGCGCTGCACCGTCAATGTAGCATGTTTTCCCCTCGTCATCTCTGGCGGGTATGATTGCGTTTTCCTTCAGGTGCGCGCTCTCATGCCAGCTCTTCATGATTTCATCGGTTACCTCGACGAGTGAAGCGGTGATGTCGGATTCGGTGCACAATCGATGTTCTCTGATAAATTTTATGATGTCTTTTCCTGTGGTATGAACCGGGTCGAGAACGGTATCGACCTTTAAAACGCATTGCAGGATTGCGTGTATGTTCTTTATCTCGATCATATCCCGTTCCGATATGGTCGAGGAGAGATCGTCGAGGAGTATGTTGAAAAGGTAATCGAGCTTCGAATCGCGGTAATCACTGATATCGGTGCTCAGTATGCCGAACTTCTTAAGACGTCTCATTATGAATTCGGAATAATTTGAGATGATCTCCTTGAGCCGCTTGATGTTTATTGACTCTCGTACCGAATCGTAATTGTCAGCATGGAAGCAGTAGTCCTCTGCGACCTCTATCTTGCTCTGATCGAGGCGATAGTTCTTGAAGGTGAAAATATTCTTTCCGAGCTGTAATCGGATGAGCCTGGCAAGGTCTTTCCGGTTCTGTGCCCGCTTCAGCAGCGCCGAGAGATTAAAGAATCGATACTGCCGAATGAGGTTCATCAGGCTCTCGAGAGAAATCTCATCCCGGAGGGAGATGAGCTTCTCGTAGGATTCATTGTTGAGCAGGATGGTATATTCAACGGTTTCTGTTACATTGAGCTTTTTGCTTTCGTTGTCTACATTAAAGTCGAAGGTGACAACTCTTCGAATCTGCTCGGGATAATTTTTTGAGAGCAGATCGAGGAGATAGTGGATGTTCTTTTCTCTGTTTGCTGTATGGGGTATCTTGATATTTCTTGCTACCTTGAGAGAATCGATTGTTGCGAGCGGCCTGTCGAATTCTGGTGCCGATCGATTCTGCGTTATGAGAATCTCGTTGAGCACATCCAGCAGATACGGTTCTCTCAGTGTATTCTTGTCCAGGAACCCGTAGTCTTCGAGCAGTTCATGTATATCGTTATAGGCCATCGGTCAATACTGCTGCTCTCCATGAGGTATCGAGTGATTTGTCGAGCTAATCATATTGAAATCATAAGAAATATTTTTGTCAAGAACTTGCGTGTCGCATGTATCGGAAATGAGGCCCTCTATCGCCCTTCGGTCGAAATCGATTCCATATAGTGAACGAGATGCTCGGATTCGATTGATTCCTGTTCACCGGTTTCCATATTCTTTACGGTCAAGCGGTTTTCCCTGATCTCCTCGTCCCCGATGATGAGCGCAGCTCGTGCATTCTCCCGGTCGGCCTTCTTGAGCTGTGATGCGATGCTCTTCGAGGCCGGATCGAGATCAACGGAGATGTGATTCTCTCTCAGACGGCCCGAGAGCTCTAATCCCTTTTGATAGGCCTCGGTGCCGGAATAAACAATGAAAACATCGAGCCGGTCGCTCTCGGTTCTCTCTTCCATGAGTAGAGCGATTCGTTCAATGCCTGCGGCGAATCCTACGGCAGGAGTTGGCCTCCCGCCAAAGGTTTCAACGAGGGTATCGTATCTGCCGCCGGCCGCGAAGGCGTTCTGTCCTCCCAGCCGGTCAGAGACGAACTCGAAGGTCGTTCGCGTGTAATAATCGAGCCCCCTCACCAGATAGGGATCTTCCTCGTAGGCTATTCCACCGGTGCCGAGGTATTCCTGCAGCGCTGCATGATGTGCGGTGCATTTCTCGCAGAGATATGATGTAATCACGGGGGCGGTGCTCTTCAGCTGCTGACAGCTCTCGTTTTTGCAATCGAGAAGTCTGAGTGGATTCTTGCCGAGCCGTCTCTGACAATCCTGGCAGAGGCTCTCCCGGTGCTCGGTGTAGTATTGTATGAGATCGGCGATGTAGCGTGGTCGGCACTGCTGGCATCCGATTGAGTTGAGGAGCAGCGAGTAGTTTCCGAGACCGAGGTGGCTGTTAATCATATCCATTATAGCGATGATCTCGTAATCGTAGTAGGGGAGATCGCTCCCAAAAAATTCGGCACCGAATTGATTGAACTGCCGCAACCGCCCCTTCTGTGGTCGCTCGGCTCTGAACATCGGTCCGAAATAGAACAACTTGCAGGTCGATCGCCTGTTGTACTCTCCATTCTCAATATAGGCGCGGACAACCGAGGCGGTTCCTTCCGGTCTCAGCGCGAGACTTCGGCCGCCTCTGTCTTCAAACGTGAACATCTCCTTCGAGACAATATCGGTTTCATCGCCGATGCCGCGAGAGAAAACCTCGGTGTATTCCATAATCGGAATGATTATCTCCCTGTAGTTGAAAATTCTGAATACCTCTCGCACCGTATTGAGTATGAAGTTCCATTTCTCAATCCGGTCGGGGAATATATCCTCAATGCCGGGCGGTTTTTTGAACATCATTGGCTCCCCTTGCGTAAATAATAGTATATGGAACCGGAGCTTTACAGATTTCGCGGACGATACGTGAACGGGTGCTCATCTGTTATCGAACAATTTTGTACTGCTGTTGAAACAATGTTAATTTCATAGAGAATCAATACAATAACTATTTGTTCTCTTTTTGCTTTCCGGTCATGCTCGTTCTTACAATCTCCTCCTGAAGATAGCATGATCGGCTACCGGTTTATCGAAGGTTATATGATACACCTTTCCCGGCTGGGCCATGCTGACCTTCTCGCCGCTGTCATCTATCTCCAGAACGGTAACGGTGTCGTCAGTTATGGTTTCCCCGATGGGGAAGATAGCTTCAATCCGCTCATCGGCATAGACAGGGTTGAAGGTCTTCACCGGTACGGTGTTACCGGTCGATCCGTCGGAGATCCGGTAGCCGAGAAAGAGAACCTTCTTGACATAGGAGAGGGAAGTGAATTCACTCTCGAACTCATTGAAGAGATCATCAGTATAGGGGCGGTGACTGACCAGATCGAGCTCTTCTTTCCAGAGGGGGAGCAGTTTTGCATAGTCGCCTCCCCGGGTGTAGGTATTGACCGCCTGCCTGTAGATCCGTGTTGTGTTTGCGGTATAGTAGAGCGATTTCATTCGCCCTTCGATTTTAAAGGCGTCAACACCGGCGTCAATGTACTCCGGGATTTTCTCGATAAGGCAGAGGTCCTTCGATGAAAGGATTTCCGTGCCCCGTGCATACTCATCAATCTGCAGGAAGCTTCCCGGTCTCTTCTCTTCTACCAGCGCGTACCTCCATCGACAGGGATGGGAGCAGTCGCCCTGATTGGCATCCCGCCCCGAGAGGTATCGGCTGAGCAGGCATCTCCCGGAATAGGAGATGCAGAGGGCACCGTGAACGAAAATCTCGATTTCGGCATCGGTGAGTTTCCGTATACTCCGTATCTCATCAAGGGTTGTCTCCCGGGCGAGAACGATACGCTTTATCCCGAGACTGTTCCAGAAATTGACCGAGAGGTGATTGAGGGTTGACATCTGCGTTGAGAGCGACAGGTCCCGTTCAATTCCCTCTTCGCGCAGGAGGAGCAGCATGCCGGGATCGGAAATCATAATCGTATCAACGGGGAGATCCCGTATCTGTGTGATATACCGGCGAGCGGGTTCGATATCATTTTCGTGGAGGAATGAGTTGAGGAGAAAGGTGGTTTTCACCGAATGCTTCCGGCAGAATCGGATCGCCTCCTCGATTTCAGCGAGCGAAAAGTTTCCCGATTGCGCCCGGAGATTGAGCTCTTCGCCACCGAAGTATACCGAATCAGCCCCATAATAAACGGCGAATTTCAGCTTCTCAAGGTTTCCGGCCGGAGCGGCGATTTCAACGCTTTTTCTGTCGGTCGATGAACCCATTTGCAATCCCTTTTTGATAGAACGCAACTGCTCGCAGGTGATCTGAGAGCTTTCTGGAAAAGTAGTGTGATCCGTCATTTCGAGAAACGAAGTACAGATAATCATCTTCGGCCGGCTGGAGCGCGGCGCGTATGGATGCGAGCCCCGGAGAGCATATCGGCGTGGGGGGGAGCCCGCCGTGCACATAGGTGTTGTAGGGGGACCGGTTTTTCAGATCGCTGACGGTGATGGCCCCCGTAAATTTTTTCACGGCATATCTGACGGTGGGATCGCAGTCGAGCTTCATTCCCCTCCGTAAGCGATTATAGAATACCGCTGCAATAGCATTCCGTTCCTCGGGCATCCTTGCTTCTTTTTCTATCATTGATGCAATCGTCAGGAGCTGATGCGTGTTCAGTCCCAGCCGCTGCAGTGCAGACCGGTCGATCCGTTTCAGAACCGCTCGCAACCGCTTGACCATAACGGCTGCGATCTCCCGCGCATCAGTTTCTTCCGAGAAAATATAGGTGTCGGGGAAGAGATACCCTTCAGCTGATGGTGCCGTAATACCCAGCGATCGCAGAAACCTTTTCTCCGAGGTGCAGCTGATGAAGGATCGATAACCGGTTATTCCACGGGCGGCGAGCCGTTCTCCTGTTTGATAGAGGTTGAATCCCTCAGGTATGGTGACCTGACGCCGTACGGTGTCGCCCGTTACCAGCTTTTTGAGAATCGCCGCGGATGACATTCCCCGGTGTATGATGTATTTCCCCCGCTTGATATTCGTATTACCGGTGAGTATGCCGTAAAGGGTGATGAACTGCTCGCTTCTGATGAGATTCAGTCTCTTCAGTTTGATGGAAACCGACTTCAGGGAATCACCGCTTTTAATGGTCAGGGTCTCTTTTTGCATTTGCGGAGGTGGCGAGTTGATATATATGAGCAATCCAATTGCGATCAGAATCGCACCGGCAATGAGAGAAGGTGATCGCATATTTCTCATGATCCTGTTTCCGATATTTTGAGAGTTTCCCTTCGGGTGGAGGAGATGTCGCCTGAAGCTCCGGGCATGACCATCTGTTTCCCCTCCGAAAAGAGCATCGCCTCCAAAAACGGCGGCAGTCTGTACTCATGCCGTCAGACTGCCTCGATACGGGAAAATCACTTTACCTACAGTATAGATACTATTCATTTCAAGTATAATTTTTTATTTTCAGCAAAATAGTTTGGGTACTTTTCTGCCGGGAATACTGAAGGTTTTGTTTATCTGTTTTACTGTCAGTATGCACATCGGTTACACGGTCGGTGAATGGGATTATCTGAACATCCGGTGAGGTGAATAGTTGTTGACTTTATTTGAAAAGCGGGAACATGATTGGTGCGCACATTCATATCCATTGCGTTTGAGATGCTGACGGCACTCTCTTTCTGCTTCCGGATGCGCGTGACTGTTGCAGGGCAACGGTGTTTTCAGTGATTATCGTAACGGGGGGAGTGGATCGATGACGGGGAATAAAATTTGCAGTACCTCTTCAGGCACAGTTCAGCGGCGACTGATAGCTGTTCTCGCACTCATCGTCTCGTTTCTGCTGTTAACCGATTCTCACTTCACTGCTGCGGAGAAGAACGCCATCTACCATAACAATCGAGGATGGGAGCATTTAAAGCGTGATGAGACCTTCAAGGCAATTCTGAATTTTAAGAATGCCCTGAAGAAAAATCCTCGCTATCTCGATGCGATTATCGGGCTTGCCTCCGCCTATCTCTCAACGGAGGCCTATGGTGAATCCCTGAAGCTCTTCAACCGTGCGCTCAAGCTGGATTCGAAAAACGGTGACGCCCTCGCCGGAAGGGGCTTTGCCCTCTCCGGTCTGGGACGATATAAGAGCGCTCTGAAATCATTCGATGAGGCGCTTGAAATCTCTGCAGCAAATCTCGATGCGAAATATGGCATGGCGGAGATCTACTATCGCATGGGCAAACGGATATGGGCCAAGCGAAAGCTCGAAGGTATCCTGCGCGTGAATCCCTACCATTACCGCTCGCTGCTCATGATGGCGGATATTAAGAGCAGTGAGAAGAGACTTGATGATGCCAAGGCGCTCATTGAAAAGGCTATCGCCGCCAATGAAGAGCTTCCGCTCGGCTATGTCAGCTATGGGAAGATACTCCTGCGGGAGTATCAGCGAAACGGAAGTGAAGATTATCTGAACGAATCCATTGAAGAGTTTAAAAAGGCTCTCTCCATACGACCGGATGACTACCTCGCCAATCGCTACATGGGTTTCATCTCCCTGTTCCAGGAACGGTATAATGACGCAATCTCGTACTTCAATGCTGCACGAACCGTCAATCCGAAGAGCGTGGTGTCGCTCTACGGCATTGCACTTGCCAATGAAGGGATGGGGAATCTCGAAGAAGCGGAGCGCTTTCTTTCGAAGACGATGGTCTGGTATCCCTCTGATGCGGTATTGCAGGCGAAGCTTGAGGATCATCTCGTTCTGAATAGCTATAAGATCGGCCACCCCTCGAGAATAGCTCTGTATAAACAGCATCTCTCCCGCGCACGGGACCGAATGAAGAAGAAGCTGTCGCTTCAGGCGATAATGCATCTGAGACGAGCCGTCATGCTCAATCCGGCGAAACGGGAAGCGCGGGAGCTTTTAGGGGATTATTATCTCTCGCAGGATTATTATCGGTTTTATATCACCGAGCTGAAACATCTCCTGATGTTGTATCCGGATGAGTATCAGGATGCATTGAATCTGGCAATTATCAGACGGAGGAATCGACTCTCTCATCATGCAGGCTATGCTACAGAGCCACCCCCGCGCGATGTTCCGCGGGTGCTTGTCCTCGATTTCTGGTCAGGAGGAATGGTATCAACCCATTATGATGCCGGGACGGTCATCGCGAACTATCTCACCTTTACGCTCGCACAGTTCGGGAGGCTCATGCCTGTCGGTGTGAGCAGGAGACTCGAGATGCTGAAGGGCCTGCCGGGTGGTGAGGATCTGATTGAGCGGGCGCTGGAGCGGGTTGCCGAATTGGTCAAAGAGGATGAGAAGGTTGATTTCATTGTGTACGGCGATTTCCGCGAAGGGACGAACTTCGTTACGATTGATGTCCGCATACTTAACTTTCACAATGGAGTGGTCATCGGCGAATTCACGCTTACCGAGACAGGGAAGGACAATCTCCCCCTCCTTGCCCTGCGGAGCGCGCGGAGAATATATGAGCGTATTCCCTATCAGGGGAGGGTGTTGAAGCTTAACGAGCAGAAAATTATTGCCAACCTCGGAAGCTTTGACGGAATACAGAAGGATGATCTCTTTACCGTGTATAAGGTAAGCGAGCTGCGGGAAAGAAAGATACAAGTGCTCTTCAAGGTTGATGAGGTTGATACGCTCATATCCGCCATGAAGCCGGTACGGAAAGGTGATATCACCCTTATCGATGAAGGTGATACGATATATCCGCTGAAGAAGAGAAGAGCACGACTCCTGGAGTAGGAGCTGTTGCGCTCCCCCCTCCCTGCATTCTGTCTCGCAGGGCAAAATAATTATGCATGCTCTTTAATTTCCTTGACAGGACAAAAAGGTATAATTTATTGAGTAAGTGCTCACTCATATTTCGGGATGAGCACAGAATCGATCAAAGGAGTAGGGTATGAGCTCTGATCTGATAAAAGCGAATTTAAATCTCTATGCGGTTTTACAGAATCTCGAGGATATTGTCAGGTACGACCCCGAGATAAACTCTCTGGCGAAGAATTGGGATGTCGTGATACAATTCAGTGTCAGAGGGGGGCCGAAGGCGCATATTGCTTTCAAGGATGAAGTGTGTCGTGTTGTCCGGGGAACCTATCGGGGCCCCGATATCAAGCTCTTCTTTACTTCACCGGCGCATTGCAACAGGATGTTCGACAATAAGGGGAATCCCATCCCCCTGAAGGGTTTTACCAAAATTGGCTTTCTTACGAAGGAATTTCCCAAGCTGACTGAACGGTTAGAATACTATCTGAAACCGACCGATGATCTGTTGAAGAATAAGGATTACCTGGAGATGAATACGCGGTTGACACTGAATACGGCACTGTACGCTGCACGGGAACTGGCGCTGCTCGATCCCGTTGGCATCGCCAGGGCCGCCCATATCGGAACGGGTGTTGTGCAGCTTAGAATTCGAAATGGCCCCTCGGCATATATTAACTTCAAGAATGGAGAGATCGAGGTTGAAAAGGGCGATTGGGAGAAGCCGATGGCCCTCATGGAGGTCAAGAATCTCAGAATTGCGAATGATCTCTTCAATGGCAGGGTTGATTCCTTTGCTGCCGTTGCCGCTGGCGACATTGTTGTCAAGGGAAAGATAATGATGGTTGAATCACTATCAGTGCTCTTCGACAGAATACCGATCTACTTATCATAAATGAGGGAGAGGATTCCATGAAAACATATACCTATCGAAAATCACAGTCACTCTTCAAGAAATCCACGAAGCTCATCCCCTGCGGCATATACGGCCACTTCAGCCCGGCACCGAATATCCCGGCAGTGGATTATCCCTTCTTCTCCGCCCGGGCGAAGGGAAGTCACTTCTGGGATGTTGACGGGAATGAGTTCATCGACTATATGTGTGCCTACGGCCCCATGGTGCTCGGGTACAATCATCAGAAGGTGGATGCAGCGGCATTGAAGCAGCTGAAACTGGGGAATTGCGTTACCTGTGCGCCATCGGTTATGGTGGAGCTTGCCGAATATATGGTCGCTCTCATCAATGGAATGGAATGGGCGTATTTTGCCAAGAACGGGGGTGATGTGACCAATCTGGCCATTATGGTGGCACGGACGGCTACCGGAAGAAAGAAGATCGTCATGGTCGGTGGCGGGTATCACGGTGTTACTCCCTGGATGCAGGGAGCAGGGCACTATGGCGTTGTGGATGAGGATGTCGAGAACATCATCGTTGTCGACTGGAATGACTACGGTGCTTTCGAAAAGGTCGTTGCTGAACATCCTGGTGAGATTGCAGGATTCATCTCCACTCCCTATCATCATCCCGCCTTTGCTGACAACGAATTACCCGCTGATAACTACTGGCAGAAGGTCGAGACCCTCTGCCGGAAAGAGGGAATTGTGAGCATCATTGATGATGTTCGTTGCGGCTTCCGGCTGGACATGCGGGGATCGCATATGTATTTCGGATTTCAGCCGGACCTCGTTTGCTTCTGCAAGGCCATGGGCAACGGTTATCCTATCTCTGCGCTCATGGGAACAGCAGCATTGAAGAATGAAGCGGCAAAGGTTTTTTATACCGGGAGCTACTGGTTCTCCGCGGTCCCCATGGCAGCTGCACTGGCAACGCTGAAGGAATTGAAGAAGATCAATGGACCGAAAAAAATGCAGGATACGGGGAAAAAACTCCTTGATGGAATGGTTCGTATCGCTCAAAGTTATGGATACGATCTCAGAGTAACAGGCATCTCCTCAATGCCGTATTTGAGGATAACGGATGATGAGAGTATGATGCTCCATCAGGAATGGTGCGCCGAGTGCACCAAGCGGGGTGCATATTTCACCTCTCATCACAACTGGTTTATATCCGCTGCCCATACCGAGAAGGATGTCAAGAAGACGCTGAACATCGTTGAAGAGGCCTTCAAGGTTCTCAAGAAGAAGTACGGATAGGTGCGCAGGGGTGAGCTCTTTTCTGCCTCGTACTGCAATCGTATCTTATGTACAGTGCAGATCGAGCGTTTATTCCCGGTGCTCTTATCGAATGAGTATATGTTTAGTAAAAGATACCCGAAAAAGGGTATGACTATTTCCTGATGGTGAGGAGGAGCATATGCCAATTACCGATGCGGAGATAAAGGATCTGAAAGAAAAGGCGTGGCAGATCCGGCGAGACATCATTGATACCACCCGGTGGTCGGGCGGCGCCCATATCGGGGGCGGGCTCAGTATCGTTGAGATGCTGGTATTGCTGTACTGGAAATATCTCAACATTGATCCGAAGAATCCCAAGTGGGATGAAAGAGACCGGGTCGTGCTGAGCAAAGGGCATGGTGGTGTCGGTTACGCACCGGTGCTCGCACGGAAGGGATACTTCGATTTTGACCTCCTGAAGGAGTTCAATCACTTCAAATCACCCTTCGGCATGCATCTCGATGGAAATAAGGTGAAGGGCGTTGATGCGTCAACCGGTTCGCTGGGTCATGGACTTTCCATGGCAGTTGGTCTGGCAATGGGCGCCCGATTGCAGAAGAAATCGTGGCGTACCTACTGCATTCTCGGCGATGGCGAATGCAATGAAGGATCGGTCTGGGAGGCTGCCATGGCGGCACATCGCTTTAAGGTGACGAATCTCGTAACCTTTGTTGATAGAAATCAGCTGATGATAGATGGGCCCACCGAGGTGATAATGCCGCTCGAGCCCTTCGCTGACAAGTGGAAAGCTTTCGGATGGATTGTCAGAGAGGTCGATGGGCACAGCTTTAAAGAACTCGCCGATGCCATAGATTATGCCCATGGAGAGGAGAGCGCTCCCGTTATTATCATTGCGAAGACCGTCAAGGGAAAGGGAATCGATTTCATGGAGAATGAGGTAAAATGGCACTATGGGGGCCTCGATGAAGAGCTGGCCGAAAGGGCGAGGAAATCCGTCGACAAGATGTACGGTAAGTAACGAGAAATGTCTTTCGTGAAACGATTGCTAGTATGATTAAAGGAGGAGCGTATGAGCGAGGGTTTAACCTGGACAGTACGGGATGCTGATAAGTTAACTCAGGCGGAGATATACGGGGAAGTGCTTAGCCAGCTCGGCGAGCAGAATCCGAAGATTGTCGGCCTCTCCGCAGATCTGGCACAATCGACGAAGATAGGTACGTTTGCCGAAAGGTTCCCCGACCGGTTCTTTAACGTCGGCATTGCCGAGCAGAACCTCTTCGGTATGGCGGCCGGACTTGCCCTTTCGGGGCTCATACCCTTTGCATCAACCTTTGCCGTCTTCACCTCGATGCGGGCGGCCGAGCAGGTGAGAACCGATATCTGTTATCAGAATCTCAATGTGAAGATAATAGCGACGCACGCAGGCGTCTCCTTCGGTCAGGCGGGAACCACGCATCACTGCACCGAGGATATTTCAATTATTCGATCCTTTGCCAATATGACGGTGATTGTTCCTGCTGACGGCATTGAAACGGCCAATGCGGTTCGTGCCTGTGTGGATTACCCGGGGCCTGTCTACATCAGAATCGGCAGGGGATTCGAGCCGCCGCTCTATGAGCGGGAGGATTACGGGTATCAGATAGGAAAGGCGATTCAACTGAACGATGGTACCGATATCACCCTCATCTGCTGCGGGATCACGGTGCTTCAGGCGCTGGAAGCCTCGAAGATCCTGAAGGATCAGGACGGTTTGAGCGTTCGGGTGCTGAACATGCACACCATTAAGCCCATTGACCGGGAGGCGATCATCAAGGCGGTGGAAGAGACGAGGAGAATAATCACCTTCGAGGAGCACAATATATACGGTGGTCTGGGGAGTGCCGTCGCCGAGGTTATTGTCGAGGCCGGCAAGGGCTGTGCTTTCGAGAAGGTTGGCATTCCCGATTGCTACAGCGAAGTTGGCTATCCCGAAGACCTCTATACCCATTACAAGCTTGATACCGATGGCATCATTGAAAAGGTGCGCGAGGTTATGGGAAAGGAGTTCGAAGAAGACGAGGACTGGGAAGACGAGGTATAATATGGCAAAAGCGACTGAGCGGGAGCTGCTCGCGGCGAGAATCTTCCTGCGGGCCGTGCTGCCGATAATCAAGGTGGTTCTGCAGGACGTTCCGAAGATGAAGAAGAAATTCGAGAAGGTCACGGCGAAGGTGCAGTTTGTGGCCGATAATGACGGCGAACCGGTCGGAGCGCATCTGGTCTTTGATAACGGCGAGTTCCGGGTCGAGCAGGGGGTCTGCGATAATCCGGACATTACCTTCTCTTTCGGCTCCGTGAAGAAGATGAACAACATGTTTGCCGGAAAACCGGTGCTGCCGAAGATCTCGGGATTGAAGAATTTCGGCCTCCTCATCAATGTTTTCGGGCTTTTGATGAGCCTGAAGATCCTGATGCCCAATGTCAAGCCGAAGGACCCCGCTAAGAAGCGGCTCAAGGTCAAGCTGACCTTCTATATGATAACCACTGCGCTGAGCCAGTACAACAAGGGGGGCGATCCCGAGATGGTGAAGTGGACCGCAAAGCAGCCCGAGCGGATTTATCAGATAACGGTCGATGACGAAATCGCCGCCTATCTGAAGGTGAAGGCGGGCAAGACCAGGGCGGGGAGGGGAACCTATACCAAGCGGCGGCCCTTTGTGCACATGAAGTTCAACGGCGTCGACGGCGCGCTCCCCGTGGTGCTCAACGAGGTGGACATGGTCGCTGCCATGACGAAGGGATATCTTACCGTTGAGGGCTCCCCGGAGTACGGCGGCAATATCGGCGATTTCATGATTCGCATACAGAAGCTGATAACGTGAAAAAGGGCGACAGCGTACACTGTCGCCCGTGACATAGTTTAAATGCTGAAGGAATACACCGCCGTAAGAGTCACCCCGTAGAAGGTGTGCTCCATGTCGCCACCTTCATCGTTATCCTGCTCCGTCTTGAAATACTGATACCTTCCGCCGAGAATGATTGACAGGGATGCCGGCGCGATATAGTAGGCGATTGAAAGGTTTGTGTTGAATCCCGGCTCATTGTAGTCTTCCTCTATCTTCTCGCCGCTATCGTCATCTTTTTCTTCATGTGTTCCCCAGAGATACATGCCCGAAGCGTTGATCAGGAGATAGAAATTATCGAAGAGGGGTACGGTAAGGGCGATGCCGAGGGCCGGGCCGTAGCCGATGTGCTCGCCGCTCTCCCAATCATACCCCATGTACTTTAATCCTCCGAAGAGCTTGACGTAGCGGCTGAGGGCGAAGTTGAGCGCCGTATCGGAATCGTACCGCTCTATCTCATTAGAATCGCCGTCGTCATCATCGTCCCCCATGTCGAATTCGCCATAGAGGAATACCGACGTGAGGCTTACGGTCGGCGTGAAGTTGATTCCCAGCACCGGCCCGTAGAGGAATGCCGGATCGATATCGGTCTCATGGGATTCCCCACTCTGATCTGTCTCCCACTTTGCGTACCAGGTGGAGGCTCCGATGCTGATGTCGAGGGCATGTGAGCTCGATACAAAGATGAACATGCCCGCGAAGATTAAAATCGCAGAAAGCGCAATTTTCCTGATCATGAGCTACCTCCTCATGCTGTGTTAAAAATATTGCTGTGCTTGACGGGGTATATGTTTACAGGTTCGGAATGTTCCGCACCCGCTGCTCCTCTGTCTCCTGCTCCTTCTTCTCCTTTGCGATCCGCTCCTGCTCTGCCCGCTCCTTTTCGGCTCGCTCACGCTCCAGTCGCTCACGCTCTCTCCGCTGCTGCTCGATCTTTTCCTTATTTAATCGGTCTGTTTCTAACCGTTTCTTTGCCGCTTCGGCTTCGCGCTCCTTCTCGAGCTTCGCCTCCTCATCAATTTTCTCCTCGAGAACAACCTCTTTTATCTCCTTCTTGACCTCCTCCGCGACCTTCTCATTGACCGTGATGTCCTTCATCTCTTCACGGATCTCTTCAACGTCCTCCTGTTTGAGCATCGCAATCTCGATCTCCTTCTTCTTCTCCACTATCTCTTCGACCATCTCTTCATCAAGGACGACGGTCCTGTTCGTCTCCACGACCTTCTCGGCTTCTTCGACCACCTTTCCGTCCTTTACCGGGTTGACCCGGATCTTGCCGGAGAGGACGTCAATCTTCGAGCTCTTGGTGTCGGCAACGACCCTGAAGCTGGTTCCCCGTACAGCAGCAACGGAGGTTTTAGTTGCTACCTCGAATTTCGAATTCTTGCTGAGCTTTGATATGGTAACAAAGAGCTTCCCCTCATCCATGGTTAAGTTTGTCTGATCGCCTGCTTCGCTTGAAAGGAGAACTGCTATCGTGACGCGGGATTTCTCGCTGATACGCAGTATCCCCTGCGTGCCATACCGTATGTCGATGACGGAGCGATCCTTCGTTACTATTATCTCCCCCTCTTTGATCACATCGCCGACGAGCGGGACCCGCTCGCCCTGTGACGACTCAACAATGACATTGCCGATAGTGCTCTGAACGATGAGCTGCGATGCCTCCGGTTCTTCCTTTTTGCAGCTTATCGGCAACGAAATCAAGAGGAGCAGTATCAGTGAAATGCTTTTTTTCATAACAAGTCTCCTTTTATTACTGGAACGATGGTTAGGTATAATGTATAGATGTAAGTGAAACAATGGCATACCCGAACGTACTCTATAAATATACTATACCATGTGGGCTCAAAGCGAGTGTAATTTTTAAAAAAATACTTTTCGGATCTGTATCGGTACTCCGATTGTTGAGAGATTAATCATCTACCGATCGCTTTTCTTCGTCTTCCACCGGTCATGTGCCCAGAGATACTGTTCGGGATACTTCCTGATATATTCCTCGGCTTTTTGTGTCCAGATCTCGGTGTTTTTTAAAATGGCGCTGTTCTGATTGTCAGTGCTGTAATCGAAGGGGAGGAAGGGTGATATCTTGATTCGGCACAGGTCTTTTTCGCGATAGCTTATTATCAGGACAGCCGGGCTCTGACAGATCATGGCGAATCTGGCGGGTCCCGTAGCGGTCGAAGCCGGTCTGCCGAGAAAATCAACGAATACGCCGCGGCTTCCGGCATCCTGATCCGCACCGAAACCGACAAGATGATTGTACTCGAGGAGCGCCCGGGGGATTTCCCGGCGCGCCTCCTTTCTGTATATCAGACTGAGATTGAATTTATTGCGAAATCGTCTTATCATTCGATTGAGATAGGGATTCGATTGCCGTTTCATTATGGCCGTTCCCTTATACCCCTTCAGGCCGAAATAACCGATAATGAATTCCCAGTTGCCGAGATGAGGTCCGATTACAATTACTCCTTTCTTTTTCTCAAGCGCCTTGATGAAGTGCTCCTCGCCTTCTATGCGGAAATATTTTTGCAGGAATCGCTCGTTGAGTTTCGGGAGCTGTATGAACTCCATGGCGTTCATGCCGAGATGCTGAAAGCTCTTTTTGCATATCGCGTGCTGCCATTTCCGATCCTTATCGGGATAGGCGTATGAAAGGTTTTCCAGGGCGATTACTCTCCGGTGCCGGTAGAGATAGTAGGTAAGCGTGCCGAGGAAACTTCCGATTTTCAGCCGCAGTCGATATGGTATAATGCTGAGGAGTGGCAGAAGTGTGATGACAGCTGTATATTCGAGGAGGTGCTTTAATCTTCTCATTTCAGTTCTTTTCCGGTTTTATGATATTTTTCTGATCTTGCCGGTGATAAGGTCATTACAATCGGGATTATAAATCGCATATGCAATTCACTGCTTATATGAATGATACAGCGAGATAATGTAAAGAACTTTATTATAAGGAGCAGCACCTCGAGGCGTGCCTCGAGAATGTAAGGCCTGTTGATTGAAACAGGTGATCGCCTTCGAAGCAGGCGCACCTTGTAACAAAATATTCATCGATGTTGCCGGCGTCGGTCAGAGCAATAACACCGGCAGCTTGATGCGATGTCGTTTATTGAAATATGGGAACATCTAAAAACTACGTTTTTGTCGTGCTCCTTGTGAGCGAACAATTAAGTAAAACACTTTTTTTATCAGTTTGCAGGTTGAAAAGAGTTTTAGAGGTGCCCATAAGCAGAATCGTCTCTTATCGGTAACTGTCGGTGACTATGACGATTCTTAGAGGGGGAGGCACATGAGCAGTAAAAGGAATGGGCATAATCTCAGATGGTAATTACGTTGTTTTCATGTGTCATTTGAATGGACAATAAAATAGGGGAGCATCATTCTGCTCCCCTTTTGCTGTCTTTCTCATATCTCTCTTCCAGAGAGCAACTCCGAGATAGTCAGGTCGATATGCCGAGCTTCGGCAGGATCCACTTGTTCATGACAAACCAGATTGCAACAATTATTAAGAACCAGATGATTGACTTCATATCTTCTCCTACTCGTTAACAGGAAAAACCGGTATCGATGGTAAACCCTGATCCAAAACGGCTCTCGTAATAGTCAATAGTTATCGACCTGCCGTTATCCACAATTCTCCGAATATTTTGATCGAGGAGTATAGTGATGCTGTTGTCTTCGATCATGAGATCCTTACTGTTTTCTGACTCATCCAGAGCCAAACCCAGCCTGGGTCCGCCTCAGCCTGCACCTGTGTATACGATTCTCAGAGCGGGACTGTTATATTCACTTTGCTCCAGGGCTTTTAGCAGTTCCAATCTGGCGCTATCCGTAATATTGATGTTCATTTATCCTCCAGAATTTTAATAGTTAAATCATTTATAATATACTAAAATATTAAACTATCGTCAATATTTTTTCCACTTTTCATGGTGCTCTGTAGCAGGAGAGTCTGAAATGCCTGTTTTTAGTGATCATTGTATGCGGTAAATAGTATGCGGATTCTATTTCTAGATTTAATGAGTTGATAAGGGCTTTATCGGCGCTCCTGAAAAAAGGGGCATTTCGCCCGCCTTCGGGGGGATAAATATCACCCTTTCCCTGATCCATGTTTTGGCGGTTGAGGCTGTGGCGAAGAGATGCCTTTTTTATCTCAGAACACGATGTCAAGTATATCGTTGAAATAGTTGACGAAATGGACGTTGAGCCCCTCCTTGATGTGGTCGGGGAGCTCGTCGAAATCCTTCTTATTTTCAAGAGGGAAAATGATTGTCTTTACCTTTGCCCTCTTTGCCGCGATGGTCTTTTCTTTCACTCCTCCGATGGGGAGCACCTTTCCGGTTATGGTGAGTTCTCCCGTCATCGCAATTTTCTTTTTTATCGGTTTGTTGACAACGAGCGAATAGAGCGCCGTTGCCATGGTAATCCCCGCTGAAGGGCCATCCTTCGGCGTTGCGCCGGCCGGGACGTGAAGGTGGATAAAATGGTTTTCGAAGTAATCCTCCGGGATGCCATACTCCTTGACCCGGGAGCTGATGTAGCTGTAGGCAATCTCCGTGGATTCCTTCATGACATCGCCCAGTTGGCCGGTCTGCTTGAAGCCCTTGGTCTTTGAGGGTATTGCCGTGGCCTCGATGTAGAGGGTGGCCCCGCCCATGCTTGTCCAGGCGAGCCCCATGACGACCCCGGGAATACTCTTCTTGTAGAGCGTTTCGTCGGTGAAGATGACTTTGCCGAGGAATTCCTCCAGGTTTTCGGGGGTAACGGTTACTTCTTTTATGCTCTCTTCAGCGAGCTTGCGCGCCGTTTTGCGCATGATCTTCTTGATATTATTCTCGGTGCTTCGAACCCCGGCCTCGCGGGCATACCCCTCGATGAGCTTCTTGATCGCTTTCACGGAGATCTTTACCTGATTGCGGGTAAGGCCGTGCTCTTTCATCTGTTTGGGAATAAGATATTTTTTCGCAATCTGCACCTTCTCCTCGAGAATATATCCGGAGAGCTTCATGACCTCCATCCTGTCCAGAAGCGGGGAGGGGATGGTATCGAGCTGATTTGCCGTGGTTATAAAGAGGATGTTCGAAAGATCGAATCGCACATCGAGATAGTGATCGAGAAACTGTATGTTCTGCTCGGGATCGAGCACTTCCAGGAGCGCTGAAGCGGGATCACCCTGAAAGCTGATGCCGATCTTGTCAATCTCGTCGAGCATGATGACCGGATTGGCGGTGCCGACAACCTTCAGGCTCTGAATTATCTTCCCCGGCATGGCACCGATATAGGTGCGGCGGTGTCCCTTTATCTCCGCTTCATCTCTCATCCCGCCCAGGGAAAACCGGAAGAATTTCCTGTTGAGCGCTTCTGCGACCGATTTCCCGATGGATGTTTTGCCGACCCCCGGTGGGCCGACAAAGCAGATAATTGAGCCGGATATTCTCCCCCGCATCTTACCCGTGCTGATGAATTCAAGTATCCGCTCCTTGATATCCTTGAGACCGTAATGATCTCTTTCCAGTATCCGCCGTGCTTTTCCGATATCGTAATTGTCCTCAGAGTATATCCCCCAGGGAACGGTTGTAAGCCATTCGAGATAGTTTCTGCTGACACCGTACTCGGCCGAGTTGGGTTCAAGCAGTCTCAGCTTTTCCATCTCTTCATCAATTCTCTTCTGAGCTTCTTCAGTCAGATTGAGATGTTCTATTCTCTCCTCGAATTTCTCGACCTCCGTTGTCTTCTCATCCTTCTCCAGTCCGAGCTCCTTCTTGATCTCCTTGAGTTGCTCGCGGAGAAAAAACTCCTTTTGATGCTTGGCTATTCTCTCCTCGATCTGCTGGGTTATCTTTTTCTGGATCTTACTGAGCTCGAGCTCCTTCTTCAGAAGGAGGAGAACTTTTTCCACCCGCTGTTTTACGTCGAAGGTTTCAAGAATCTCCTGTATCTCGTGAGATTCAGCCGAAGTCATTGAGGCAACAAAATCGGCGAGCTTGCCGGGATCCTCAATGGTGAAGCGGTTCAGGAAAAGCCGCAGCTCCTCCTGAAAGAGCGAATTTGATTTAATGAGTTCCTTCACCGACGAGACGATTGCCATCGAGTATGCCTTCATCTCCTCGGAACCGCTGTAGTCCACATCCTCGTGGTGGATAACCTTCCATCGCATTATCGGTTCATCCTGAAGGACACGAGTCATGGTGAATCGCTTGAGCGCGTTTATCATCACCTGCACGGTTTTGTCGTCCATGGGGGCGACCTTCAGTATCTTGATGCTGACACCGACGGTGTAGAGGTCCTGTGAAACGAGGGTGCCTTCATGTTGATTCTTGATGAGTACGATGCCACCAATCTTGTTTTCCGATTCGAATATCTCCTCAGTTACCTTCATCATTCTTTCCCCGGTGAGGACAATGGGTATCATCATTCCCGGAAAGAGGGGGCGATGAGAAATGGGGATTATGGGAATTACATCGGGAAGTATCTCCGATGGCAGGATGAGGTGCTTCCCTTCAACAGTTGCGTTTGAATCGTTCATTATAGCCAACCCTTCTCGTAACTTTTTTTTTACGTATCGATGGAGCGAAATGCATAACGGAATAACGAATTTTTATAACGAGATTTTGCTGCATACGTAAAGCATTTTAACAGTACCTGTTCTCCTCGCGTGCTATCCTGCACGAATTGCTTCTCTCCGTCCACGTTTTTTCCAGAGATTTTACAGAGAGGAAAAACGGCGAAAAGCCCATCCCCCTTCGCATTTCAGCCCGAAAATTCCGGATTTCTGCTACCTGCCGTGACGATGCATGTTTCCGTGATCGCTTTTCTCGCTTCGCAGGATATCCTTCCTATAATAACTAATAGCGTACTGGAGCAAAGGATCAAGTAAATTTTCTCACGGTTCATGGCGATGCTCTCCCCGCCCCCGTATTTATTCACCTGAGGTCACTTTTTTTTAAGGCATCATATCTCGAGGCTTGCCTCGTGAACGTTTATTGTTTGACGCGGGAAGCGCATCCGTGTATTATATGTATTTATTACCACGGCAATTAAAGGAGCTCGGTCTTGAAAAGAACACTCATGGCGTTCATTATATTAATACTGTCATCTTCACTTGCATCGGCGAATGTCTACTTCGATATCATCGGCAGTTATACGAGAACCGATGATATATGGGATCAGTTCGGCGGTGGGGGCGCCCTGGGTATTGATGTAACCCGTGACGTGAGTTTTTTCTTCAGGAGCATGTATTCGACAAAAACGCTCCATTCGAAAGCTGACAACGAGGAGAGCTATTCTCACATAACCGGTCTCTTTGTTGTTCAGTATAAACTTCAGCTCATGAATCTTCCGCTCTTCTGGACCGCTTCACTCGGTCTTGGTGCTTCACGATCAGAGGCCAGCTATAAGATCCTCGAGGATACTCCTGAAGCAGAAAGCGAAATAAGTGATCTCGGCCCCGCCGCCGCTTTCTGGACAGGCATGCTCTATGTCTGGACGCAGCATCTGAGCCCTTTTCTCGAAATTGGGTATCACCGTTCCTTTTATAATAAGGACTTTGAGGGAAAGGATATTGAGGGCGTTCAGGTATTTGTCGGGCTTCGATTCACCTTCTTCGGAAAGAATCGATCGATATTTGAGGGGTATTAGAAAAGGGTGCGTCCCGCGGAAGAAGGCGGGGGTGAAGCGCATTTATATTTATCTTTTGAATAGTCTTACTTCGCGGGCGTATCGCTTTTCATGGACATGGTGCTGATAATCTGGTGAACGATGCTGAGCACTGCATCATCAGTAAGAAACTCGCTTTCAATACCCCACTGAATCCAGATAAGATCCCTCTTTTTCATGTTAATACACCGGACCCATGCCTTATCGTGAGATTCGTCAAATCCTATTATCAGAATGTAATCAATAATACCGCGGAAGGTCGTGCTGAACGTATCGAGCACTCTGTTTTTCGTTGTGAGATAGTCTCCGTCGTATGTGGTATAGATGCGCTTGAGGTATCTGATCCGCTGATTGTACGTGATTCCGGTCCAGGTGCCGTGATGGAATTTCATGAGGCGCCAATTGTTTGTGACAGTATACGAGTTCTTATCGGTCGTGATTCGGCGGAATTTGTGGAATCGCTCTTCAAGGAGGGGGGTTGAGAGATCGGTGCTCTGTACGCAGACAACAGGGTACCCCTGTTTCAAGAAAGCATAGTATAATTTGTTCACGTCTAAGCCGTCCACATTCGTGAGTATGGCGAGATGCGAGCCGGCCGGTATCCGCTGCACTTTGTAGAACTTATTGAGAATATTGTTCATGATGATGCTTATTCTATCAACCAGCCGGAAGATCTCGGTTTCCAGCCGTCCGATAGTGGTGATGATAAGAACCTCCCGACTCTCACGAAAGTAGAGGTGCAATACCAATTTTATTCTGTCAGCGGGGCGCGGCATAAAGCTTCCGTAAATAAAGAGATCGGCATTGAGATGCTCAACCAGCCCGGGAAGCTCCGCGAGCTCGTACTTCTTCTTGAGCCGCATGTTGCAGGTCGCGTTGAGATGCGTATCGACAGCATGGGGCTTCATCACCTGCATGCCGAGGGCGGCGGTTGATGTTGCAAAGGAGTTTGGGAATATCGTTTCGAGATAGTTATAGTTTTTATCTCCTGATTCGTTTCGCAGATAGCCGAAGGCAATAGTTGTGCTGGCCGAGACGCTGCCGGCGGCACTGCTGAGAATAACGGTGAATGCCATCACCTTCAGCAGGTGGGTGCTTGTAATGATGCCTTTCAGAAAATGCATGGAATCTGCATACAACTCCTTCATGCCATGGTGATTCTTCTGATCCCAATGCTTGTTGCAGCTGCGGTGTGTCCCTTTACAGGCCGCTCATGCTCTTGATGAAGTGGCTGACAATGGTATCGGTCGTGTCGCCGAACTGCGCCGGGTAATTCTCGACCCAGATGACCTCGTAGCTGTTCAGATCTACTGCCCGTCCCCAGCTGATCGTTTCCCAATCCTTGAGATCGAGCAGAATGAGGTAGCGGACCCGCCACTTCGCCTTCATCTCGTTCAGAAGTTCTGCCTTGTGAATTTCGTAGTTATAGACGTGAAGCTTGTAAATGTTGTCGTAGGTTTTTTCCATCGAGAGGAGGGATTTCTCGTCACTGAGTGAAGTGTTGAATGAAACCTTTTTGAAATCTCTGATATCGAAGACATCCGAGAGTGAGTAGAGATCCGAAGCGTTGAAGGCAATGACCCTGAATCCTTTTGCCATGAATCTTGCCACGATAACATTTTTTATATTGTTTGGATGATCGACAATGATGGCAATGGCAGAACTGGGTGCGACTTTTTGTGTTGAAATGAAAATCCCTCTCTTCTGAGAGCAGCTCATAACGGTTAACAGGATGGCCAGGCATATCAGCGGTATACGTCTATTGCTCTTTCTCATGATCGGAGAACTCTCCTGATGGAATAGTGATATACGCTCTTTGATGCATCGTGATGAGATATGAAATCATCCCGCCTTTACCGCGGATACGTGTTGCCTCCGTGACAGCAGGAGCACATCACGGCACTGTTTTCTGATGCCGCTCTCTCGACGCTTCACGAGACACAACAATATCTGATGCGGTGCCCATCACTCTATTGCGGTTTTTGCATTCTGTCAACGAGAAAAAACATCTTTCCCTTGTGCGGGGAACACACGTGGGATCGCAGTTACGGTTGCCGGAGAGCGGAGGAAGTAATTATTCTTTCTCCACCGCCTCTTCCGTAACGGTTTCGTCGGAGTTTTCAGTAGCGCTCGGTACTTTCTTGAGGACCGCTTCGTTTTTTTCTATGACACTTTCATCTCGCAGACTCTCAACGAGCGTCATCAGTTTCCTCTGCATCTTACGTGAGAGGAGAAACTGCTTGATGTGCTTCTCTGCCTGATCGATGGGCACTCCCCGGTACCTCTTGTTCCGCTCCTGAAGGTAAAACGCTTCTATTTCTTCACTGCTGATCTTGATATCGTCCTTGAACTTCTCCTTCACGTATGTCTGGACGACAGCTCCCTCACGGGCAATCTGAATAACCGCCTTGACTTCTTTCTGGTCAAGCAGTCCATCTTCTACGGCTTTATTGTAGATCAAGCGCTGCTTGATGAGTTCCTCGAGGAAGAATTTCTTATTGAGGGTCGGAACTCGTTTTATGAGATCGGGATCTTTCGCGTACTTGTCTATCTCCTCTTTGGAAATATTGAGAAGATGCTGATGCTGTGCGTAATACAGTGTGTTCAGCTCATCGAGGGTTATCGTCTCACCGTCAATTTTTGCCACCCATTCGCCTGAAAATGTGTTCTTGCACGATATAAGTATACTGCTTGCTCCGATAATACAACAGAGAAGAATGATTCTTCTTGTATTCATGCTGAAAATCCTTTCCACCGTGAAGTGCTTTCGATCCGTTTTAAGCCTCTTTTTGACGAGAAGGAGCTTAAGGAGTCACACTATTTGTTGCAACCATTTTTTTAGTTCAACAAGCTTTTTTTCGGCTGTTGCGGCCGTTGTATAGTTCAGGAGTTCCCGATCCGAGGGATCGAGGGTAATCCCTTTGTTTGCGTTAATCGCGCGTATAATTTTCTGCCGGTCGATCTGCGCGTCGGCTGAAATTCGAATTTTTATCGAGCGTGAGTCCTCCTGTATCTCGTCAATTTCCAGCTGTGAGGCGAGTGCACGGATGTGCTCCAGCTCAACGAGAATTCTCACCTCCGGCGGCGGCTCGCCGAAACGGTCGATCATCTCTTTTTCAACCTGCTGAACCTCTTCAACGGTCTCACAGGATTCAAACCGCTTGTAGAACTCGATCTTCTGACGCGCATCGTTGATATAGCTCTCCGGAATGTAAAAGGTGGTGTTCAGAGACACCGGTGTTCGAAAAATCCGTGTCGGCTTTTCGCCTTTCAATTTCCTGACTGCATCTTCGAGCATCTGGCAGTAGAGATCGAATCCCACGTCCATGATGTTGCCGGATTGCTCTTTCCCGAGAATATTCCCCGATCCTCTGATCTCGAGATCCTTCATGGCGATTTTATACCCGCTGCCGAGATCGGAATACTCGGCGATGACCTGCAATCGCTTCTGTGCCGCCTCCGAAAGGGAGATATGCCGTGGATAGAAAAGATAGGCGTATGCCTTTCGGATGGATCTCCCGACCCTCCCTTTGAGCTGATAGAGCTGGGAGAGGCCAAAGGTGTCCGCCCGGTTGATGAGAATGGTATTGACATTGGGCATGTCGAGACCCGATTCGATAATGGTCGTGCTGATGAGGATATCGTATGCTCCCGTGAGGAAATCTATCATGACCTCTTCGAGCTCATGCTCCCGCATCTGGCCGTGTGCAATACAGGAGCTGGCTTCGGGAACGAGCTCCTGCAGCATTCGCTGCTGTGCATTGATCGTCTCGACCCGGTTGTGAACATAGAAGACCTGTCCCTTCCGCTCAATCTCGCGGAGGATGGCCATGCGCATGATGTCCGGATTCTCTTCGAGCACGTAGGTGTCGATGGCCTGCCGGTTCTCCGGCGGGGTGAGGATGATGGAGAGATCGCGGATGCCGGCTATGGCCATGTGAAGCGTTCGGGGTATCGGCGTTGCGGAGAGGGTGATGACATCGACGAGCATTCTGAGCTTCTTCAGCTGTTCTTTGTGTTTGACGCCAAAGCGCTGCTCCTCGTCAATGATGAGCAGTCCGAGATTCTTGAATGATATATCCTTCGCGAGAAGGGCGTGTGTCCCGATGACGATATCGACTGTTCCGGTGTCGAGCCTTTTCTTAATATCCTGAATGGTGCTGCGCGATCTGAACCGTGAGAGCATTTCGATATTTATCGGATACTCGAAAAATCGCTCCGTGAAGGTCGTGAAGTGCTGCATGGCGAGGACCGTTGTCGGAACGAGCATTGCCACCTGTTTCCCCGCCATTACCGTTTTGAAGGCGGCGCGAATGGCAACCTCGGTTTTGCCGAATCCGACATCGCCGCAGATGACCCGGTCGGTGGGTTGCGGAGACTCCATATCGTCCTTGACATCTTCTATGGCGGTGATCTGATCGGGCGTCTCCTCGTATTCGAATTTCGACTCGAATTCCTCCTGCCAGACCGTGTCGGGCGGGAACTGGAACCCCTTCAGCGTCTTACGCTTCGAATAAATCTCTATCAGATCCTGAGCGATCTCCTCAACCGATTGCTGCACCCGCTCTTTTATCCGATTCCATGCTGATTTTTTGCCAAGGGTGTCGATACGGGGTTTTCTCCCCTCGAATGCAACATATCGCTGGACCATAGGGATCTGATCGAGCGAGACGTACAGCCTGTCGCCCTCGGCATATTCAATGAGGATGAAATCCCGTTCCAGGCCGCTGGCGGTCATCCGTTCAATGCCTCTGAAGATGCCAATCCCGTGGTTGATATGAACAACGTAGTCGCCCTCCCTGAGATCGAGAAAGGAATCGATCGGTCTGGAGCGTCTCCCCTTGAACTGCTTCTTCTTCCGGTACGTTTTCCCGAAGATCTCATAATCGGTTATGATCATCAACCGGTCTGAAGGCATCTCAAAGCCCTGGTTAAGCGGTGATATGATGATATTGAAGGGATTGGTGAGGGTGAGCTTTTCGAAGGCGGTATCAGGATGAAACTCATTCAGCAGATCATACAGCCTTCTCGCCTGCCCCTCGAAACTGGTGGTGATAATGATGGCCCAGCCATCGGCGATTCTCCGCGAGAGCTCCTCCCGGACATTTTTGATCTTTCCACGGAAATGCGGTATGCTTCTGATCTTCAGGGTGAATGCCTTCTGCGAGGCCGTGAACACCTTGAGCTCGATGGATCGGTTGAGCGATTCCTCAAAAACGTCAGCGTTGATGAGCTCTTCGGGAAGGAGGGTAAGTGCCGTTGCCGTTCGTCTGTCGTACAGTTCCTGGAAGGTCTTCACGAGCTGTTCCTTCTGTGCGATGAGCTCCGGTGTCTCGAGAGAGACTATTCGCGCTTTTTCCTGGAGGTATGAGGTGATGTTTTCAGTTCTGAGCGCGAGGGGAAAGAGGTCTTCAACGCCATGTATTCTCTTGACGGTCCCGACCTCGTGCTCAATACGGGGAACCTCGAGCCCCCGCTCATGTGCATCCGCTATTCTTCGCTCTATCGGCTCATGCTCCCTGTCAAAGAGTATCAGCTCTCTTCGGGGATGGAGGGTGAGCTCGGTGAGCTGTTTGAATGATATCTGGCTGTCGATATCAAATTCCCTGATGGATTCGATGGTGTCGCCGAAAAAGTCTATGCGCACGGGATTATCACGGGTAGAGGGGAAAACGTCTATAATGCCCCCCTTCACCGAGAACTGGCCGTAGCTCTCAACCCGCTGCTCCCGGAGGTATCCGTAGGAGATGAGCGTCTCAATAAATGTGTCGAAGTTGCAGGCGCTCCCGCCGGAGAGGTGGATTTCCCTTCGAATGAAGAATTTTCGTTCCGGAATCTTTCGCATGAGCGATTCAACCGTTGCCACGATAATGACCGGCTCTCCGGCGAGGATGCGGTAGATGGTGCTGACACGTTCCCGTTCGATGTTCTCTGCGGGAGAGACGAATTCATAGGGGAGGGTTTCCCACGGTGGAAAGGTACAGAGATGCTGCGGGGCTACGAAGCATGAGAGATCGGTGGCGATCTCCTGCATTCGCTGATAATTTCTGGTTATTATCAGGACCTGACCGGGCGAATGATAGTACAGTGAAGATATGATGAGCGCGAAGGAGGAGGGGGCGATACCTTCGATGGATATCTTTTCGGTTTCCTTTTTTACAATTTCGTTGAATTCACTGGAACGGGCAAATCGTTCTGCTATTTCTTTGAGAAGCATCAGAATTTCAGCTCAACTTCGGTATTAACCCTGCGATCCAGTATACCGCCATTTATTGAAATCCCTTTTCCGATCTCGAGAATTTTCTGGAGCTTTGCTCTGTTTTCAATATAGCGGTACCCGTAATAGCCTGCTGCGGACAGGCCGACGCCCGATGATATGAAGCAGATATAATAGATGATGGTACTGATGGTTCCGAGATGTATGACATGATAGAAGAGGAGACCTATAGCGAATGTTGCGGCACTGCTCGTTGTGAAGAAGAGGCTGTTGTAGCCGTTTCTGAGAACATTATTCCTGTCGATATAGAGGTACTGAATGAGATATTCGGGGGGAATATAATCGAGCTCATTCCGGCTGAGCGAATCGATTTCGAATTCGCCGACGAGGGGGTAGTGCAGGTAATAGTAGTAGCGCGACTCGATGGATTCCCCCTTGACTATTCTCTCAATGGAGTAGTGATACCTGTTATCCTCCAGGGAATCCGGCAGGCGGTAGGCATAGAAAAACCTGTAGTAGAGCGCTGGCGTAAAGGTGTAACTCCGGTGCAGGACATCGTCACTCTTCCGATAGATGTTCAGTCGGTGCTGATCGCTCTTCCGCTCACTGTAAATGTCCTGCCAGATAATCCAGGGCCGGTTGTTGCTGATGGTTTCCAGTGGATACCGTATCGGCTCGATGAGGCTCTGCCCGAATAGCGGGAGACTGAGGAGCCACAGGATGATAATGGTGATACAAGCCGATCGCGCAATTCCGATGCTTTTCCCGGCGCCCGCACTGCCATTGGTAAAAACGCCGTTTTTTCCATGGACCTTTCGGGCGGATGATAACATTGCAGAATCTCCCATTTTATCGGTTTGAACAGGGCGATAAAGATTTTCCTGATATTCGAAACATAATGGCGAAAGGATACCGATACGCTTTTGTGTATCAATCTTTTTTTTCAATAAGGGGCTTCTAAAAATTATTAATATGATACCCCCTTGTGTGCAGTAAGTAAAGTTAAAACACTTTTCGTTTATCAGTTTTACAGGTAAAAAAGTGTTTTTTGTATGCCCATAAGTGACTTCGTTTTTCTGGCATATATTCTGGCAAGCAGTATCCCCGCCAGGAAGCCGCAGAGATGGCTTTCCCATGATATATGCGCATCGGTGGGAATAATGCCCCACAGGGCGCCACCGTACAGGATGAACACCGCAATCGATACAATCACGGTCTTGATGCTGCGTATGAAGATGCCGATGAAAAAGAGATAGCTCATCATACCGTAGATGAGACCGCTCGCTCCAATGTGTACTGCGTCAGGGCGTCCGATGAGCCAGGTGCCGAATCCTCCGATGATGATGATCTCGAGGGAGATAGTGATGGCGCGTTGTTTCTCGAGGCCAATCAAGATAGTTCCCAGGATAATGAGGCTCAGGGAGTTGGCGATCAGATGAGAAAAGTTGAGGTGAAGAAAGGGCGCCAGCAGTATTCCCGGCAACCCCTGTATCTGCCGCGGCAGTATCCCGTAGCGGTTTATCGGAAAGACTGCACTCAGCAGGAGGATGAGCCAGAGGAGGAGGATGAGATAGAGCATAATGGAAAAAGGGCGTATCTTTCCCCTTTCACGTGCCATGGATGCACCCCTCCGGATCGCATTTTTCTGCAGTTATGAATTCTCCTTTATTTTCTGTTCTCATCGTGATGAGCGTTTCCCCTTCGCCCGGAAGTATTCTGAACATGCCGGAATGGAGAGCATTCGACGGACACGGGGAATGTCCCGACCCCGGTTTTTGGCTTCTTCCCCGTTCGGCCATATGGTACAGGGGAAATAAATTTTGTCATTAATTTTAAAAGGGTAAATCCTGTTTTTCTATTGCCCTCAATACATTATTATGATACTATTGGAAAATCTAACGAGTGTTGTCTCGCTCGTTTTGTTGAGCGGTTCGTGCCGGAGATTGTTTATTCATGAAGAAAACGCAAGTACTGATAGTAGAAGATGAGAGTATAGTCGCCACCGATCTTCAGAATTCGCTTCAGAATATGGGGTATGATGTTGTCGATGTCATCGATTCGGGGGAACAGGCGCTGAAGGTTCTCGAGAATCATCACCTTGATCTCGTCATTATGGATATCGGGCTCAAGGGGAGTATTGATGGCACGAAAGCGGCCGGTATCATCCGTGATCGGTTTTCTATTCCCGTCATTTATCTCACTGCGTACTCTGATGATAACACGCTTGAAAAAGCGAAAAAGACCGAGCCCTATGGATACATCCTGAAGCCTTTTGAGGAGAAGGAGCTCCACTCGATTATTGAGATGGCCCTCTACAAATTCAAGATGGAGCAGGATCTGCGAGAGAGCGAGCTGAAATACAGAAAGCTCTTTGAGGAATCGAGGGATGCAATCTTTATTGCCGGAACGGACGGGGAGATCGTTGATTTAAACACCTCGGCGCTTCAACTGTTCGGATACAGTCGTGAAGAGCTGTTGAAGGGATTCAATGTCAGTGATGTTTTCGTCAATCCTCGATCCGTTATTCGATTGCAGAAGAAGATGGAGAAACACGGATTTATCCGTGACTATGAGGTGAAGCTCAAGAAGAAGGATGGCTCGATAATCGATTGCATCATCACCTCATCATTGCGTGATGATGAGAAGGGTGATGTCTCGGGGTATCAGGGGCATATCCGTGACATTACGAATACCAAACGGGCCGAGCGGGAGTTAAAGAACAGCTTTGAGCGATTGAAGAAGGCTATGAGCGGTACCATTCAGGCCATGGCGCTGACGGTGGAAACGCGCGATCCCTATACCGCCGGCCATCAACGGCGTGTTGCAAATCTCGCTGTCGCCATAGCCAGGGAGATGGGTTTCCCACAGGACACCATCGATGGAATTGAAATGGCCGGTGTCGTTCATGATCTCGGGAAAATATCGGTTCCCGCCGAGATTCTCAGCAAACCGGGAACGCTCACCGAAACGGAATTCAGTTTGATTAAAACGCATCCCCAAGTTGGCTATGATATTCTTAAATCAATTGAGTTTCCCTGGCCCATCGCCGAAATAATCTTTCAGCATCATGAGAGAAACGACGGCTCGGGATATCCCCGGGGGCTTACTGACCGGGAAATTTTGATAGAGGCAAAAATCCTCGCGGTTGCCGATGTCGTTGAGGCAATGGCTTCTCACCGTCCCTATCGCGCGGCTATCGGTATCGAAGAGGCGCTGGATGAGATTTCGAAAAATCGGGGTATTCTCTATGAGCCGGATATTGTCGATGTCTGTCTCATGCTCTTTAATGACAAAAGTTTCGAATTCGATTAGCTTAATCACCTGCCGCTCTCTCTTCTCGCGAGCCAGTCACGGAGGGCAAGACCGGTTCCGAAAGCCCAGGGCTTCAATCGTTCAGGCTCAACCGATTTGACGTCGGCAATCTCGTCACCCAGCACGATATCACCTCGGGCGACGACATGATACGCCACGATCAGCTGATTCATCTCAAAGAAAGCGTAGGCACCGATGAGGCGCGCCGACTCTCCCGTGAGGCCGAGCTCCTCAGCTACTTCACGGAGTATCCCCTCTTCGGGTGATTCGTTTCTTTCAAGAAATCCCGTGACGAGCCCGTACATATCCTCAGGCCATCCCCTGTTGCGTACGAGGAGAATCTTATTCCGGTGCTCGATAACCGCAGCGATGACGGGGACCGGATTATTCCAGAATACATAATTGCATTCTGAAGAAGAGCAGGCGAGACGCTTAACGCCATCGATGGTTTTCTCAACGAGCTCCTTCCCGCAGAGTGGACAATATTTGTATACCATCAGCAGAAACCTCCAGAAATGTTCTCCCCTTTATTATTGCAGTACCATATTTTACAATACAAGGCCATAAATGGCTGTAAATAAACTTTATATTTTCAGAGGAGAGGTAATTCAATGAAAATTTTAGTTTTTGCAGGATAATCCGAGCACCCCTTCATCATGTCTAAAAAAAATATCTTTTCCTGAAAAAAAACTTGACTAGTATACTAAATATACTATATTAGTATACTAGGTAGAATAAAGTGAAGGCGAAAGACAGCAACATGAAGGAGCGGGTCATTCACTGTGCCGGCGAATATATACTGCAACGGGGCATCAGAGGCTGGAACATGGATCAGCTCGCTGCCGCGGCAGGAATTACCAAGCGAACGCTTTATAAGATAATAGTTTCGAAAGAGGATCTCGTCGAGAAAGTTGTTCTCGGGTTCATACGGAGCGTTCAGGAGAGAATAGGCGAAATTGTTGGAGCTGAAAGCGATTTCTATAATGCAATGGAGAAGCTGATCTCGGAATTTCCGATGCTGGTGAACAGCATGAGCTCACGTTCAATGCAGGAGATTTTCCTTGAGTATCCATCAATTGAGAAACGCGTCTTTGAACGGCGTGATGAGCTCACCGCCGAACTGCAGGCTTTTTTTCAACGGGGAATCCGGAACGGATTTATTCGAAGTGATTTAGAACCTGCATTTATTCTGCAGCTTTTTCAGGCAGTGGTGATGTATTTTATCAGATTTGATGATAGGGGCAATAAGCATTCTGAGAAGTTTCGGGCGGCTTTTGATTGCCTGATTAATGGCATTCGTGGGGATCGGTGATCACCTGCAGAGCGGGTGACGTATAGGGTGATCCGGAGCGATTCCCCGCCGAAATGAGGTCGAAGAAGGAGATCATGGTATGAAGAATGTGCTTGTCATTACCGGGAGTCCCCGTAGGGGCGATAGTTATCGGTTAACCAGGATGATTGAAGAGGCGGTGAAGAAGCGGGGAGCGGTGAGCTTTAAATATATCTTCCTGAAAAAACTGGATCTCGAGTACTGCCGCGGATGTCTCACCTGCATGAGGAAAGGCGAAGAGTTCTGTCCGATAAAGGATGATGCGATGAAGCTCCGGGACGAGCTTCTCGGTGCTGATGGCGTGATATTCGTTTCACCGGTCTATGTCCATCAGATCACCGCGCTGCTGAAGAATTTTTTCGATCGGTTTGCGTATTATATGCACCGCCCGAGCTTTCACGATAAATGTGCCCTCATCGTGAGCACGACCGAGCTCAGCGGTCTCAATGAGACGATCAAGTATCTGGAGTTTCCCGTTAGATGCTGGGGGTTCAACCTGATCGGGACGATAGGCGTGATGGTTGATCCTTTTATGGAGGAGGGGAGGTATCGCGAGGGGGTGTTGAAGGAGATAGAGAAGGTCGCCGAAAAGTTCTACGAAGCGTTGCACAGCAGTGAACTGCCCCGGCCAAGCCTTCATGACGTACAATTCTTCAACAAGATAAAAACGAAGATACTGCTCCACCGTGAAAAGCTGCCCTATGATTTTCAATTCTGGAAGGAGAAGGGATGGCTGGAAGCGAACTACTTCTATGCAGCTCCTCTCAATCCGCTCTTTCGCATACTGGGTCCGCTCCCGGTCAGAATAATCAAACTGGTGATGCGGATGCGCTTCGGCAGGGAAATCTATATGAAGCTGACGGGGAAGAGTGAGCTGAAAGGGGTATGATTTCATAACCGGCTTTGAAAGAAATCGATCGCCCTTTTTTTCTTGACCGGTAACCGGTATCCCTGTCTTTTTAAAAATGCTGAAACCGCAGGTAATTCGTATACGGTGAGGGAAGATGATGAAGGGCTACATGGGGAAGATACTGAGCATTAACTTGAGCAATAGCGAGATAAGCTCCTTTGAATTTGAAGAGCAGTTTGCCCGTGCATTTCTCGGGGGGAACGGCTTTGCGGTAAAACTTATTCACGATCTCGTTTCGCATGATACGGATCCGCTCTCGGAGGGGAATGCGGTTGTTCTTGCGACCGGTCCCGTCAACGGAACGCCGGTGTGGGGTTCGGGAAGGGGACATCTCGCCTCACTATCTCCGCTCACCGGCACCTTCTTCGATTCAAACTACGGCGGGAACTTCGCGGCAATGATGAAGAGAACCGGTTATGATGCAATCGTGCTTACGGGAAAGGCCCCGACGCCGGTGTACATTCTCATAGACGATGAGACGGTAGCCCTTAAGAGTGCCCGGGAACTCTGGGGACGAACAACGGAGGAAACCCATCAGCTCCTCCGCGAGCGGGAGGGTAAGGAAACGGAGAGCGCGGTCATCGGTCCCGCCGGTGAAAACGGGGTTCTCTTTGCCAATCTGGTATGCAGCGGGAAGAGAATAAGCGCAGCAGGCAGAGGGGGTATCGGTGCTGTTTTCGGCTCAAAGAACTGCAAGGGTATTGCGGTACGGGGGACGAAATCAGTTGTCGTTGAGAACCGGGAAAAGCTCGTTGAATACCTGAAGACGCTCTTCCCCGATCTGAAGGAGAAGGCGAAGGTGCTGACCACTCTGGGGACTCCCTTCCTGGTCACCGTTATCAACGATAAGGGAAAGCTGTGTACCCGTAACGCGCAGCGTGAGACCTTCGAGCATGCGGCACTGATAGGGGGAGAGCTCATTGCCGAGCGGTACATTCAGAAGAATGTCGCCTGTTTCGGTTGTCCGGTTGCCTGCGGAAAGCTTGTTGCGGTTCCCTCGGGAGAATTCGCCAACCGGCAGGTGAAGATACCGGAATATGAGACCCTCTACTCCATGGGGTCGATGCTCGAGAATGCGGATATCGTTTCGATACTGAATGGCAATGCCCTGTGCGACACCCTTGGAATGGATACGATCAGCCTGGGGGTGAGCATTGCCTTCCTGGCCGAGTGTGTCGAGCGGGGCATCGTTTCGGAGGGCGATATCGATATGACGGTATCTTTCGGAAGCGGTGAGCGGCTCTCTTCAATTATCCGCGCCGTCGCGTTCCGTGAGGGGACGGCTGGCAACCTCATTGCGGAGGGCTCGGAGAGGATGGCGGCCCGTTTCGGCGGGGAGGCGCATAAGTATCTCTATACGGCGAAAGGGCTTGAGATAGCCGGCCACTCGGCGCGGGGACTGCGCCAGATGAGCCTCGGGTATGCGACGGCAACCCGTGGCGGGAGCCATCACGATACACGGCCAGCCTACTATGCAACCGATCCTGAGATCGATCCCGGCTTTGACCATCAACCGGAATACTGTGTGAACAGTGAGCACAACACGGCCGTTGGCGATTCGCTGGTGCTCTGTCGCTTTTTGCACGAGCGTGCCTTCGGCATGCAGTTGAATGAGTCTCTGGTTTCGCTGCTCCGGTACATAACCGGCTGGGACATCGATCTCGAAGAGCTGAAGGGCATCGGTGAGCGCATTTACAATCTCGAGCGGGTTATCAATGTTAACCGGGGAATTGATAGAGCCCGGGATACGCTTCCCTATCGGGTGATGCATGAGCCTATTCCCGATGGCCCCTCGCAGGGATGGTACTGCCCCCCCGATGAGCTCGACGCCATGCTGGACCGGTACTATTCAATTCGCGGCTGGGATGAGCGGGGAATTCCCACGCCGAAGAAACTCAGCGAGCTCGGACTTAAATAAGCGACTTTCGTATGCTCTCAACCGATTGTGCAAAGGCCTCACGCTCCCCGGGGCTGAGCTCCAGCTCTCTAATCTCCTCAACACCGTTTTTCCCCAGTGTGACAGGGACGCCCGCGAACACATCGTGAAAACCGTACTCACCTTCCAGGAGCGTCGAGCAGGGAAGGATTTTTTTCTGGTCCTGCAGTATTGACTCGATCATCTCAACGGTTGAGACGCCGGGCGCGAAGAAAGCACCCCCCGTTTTCAGGAGATTCACAATCTCACCGCCTCCCCCTCTGACCCGTTCCACGATGGCGTCGATTGTTTCCGATGGGAGGACGCTGGTGATCGGCCTGCCGCTGACACGGCAGTAGCTGATAAGGGGCACCATGAGATCGCCATGGCCGCCGAGCACCATTGCTTCAATTTCGGAAACGGGGACGCCCAGCTCCAGAGCGACGAATGTTCTGAACCGCGCGCTGTCGAGAATTCCTGCCATTCCGATAACCCTGTTTTTCGGAAAGCCGGATAACCGGTATGCCAGCGCGGTCATGGTGTCCAGGGGATTCGATATGATGATGAGAATGCTCCGGGGTGATGATCGGACAACCTCGGAGATAATCGCTCGCATGATCTGCGCGTTGGTTTCGATGAGGTCATCGCGTGACATGCCCGGCTTTCTCGGCATGCCGGCGGTGATAGCAATAATATCCGAATCCCGGGTCATGCGGTAATCGCTCCCCCCCCGTATCGTTACATCAGATTGGGCGACGGGCATCGACTCGAGAATATCCAGTGCTTTCCCCGCCGCGAGATCCTCAACGATATCAATGAGGACGATATCGCCGAGTTTCCTGAGAGCGGCGTAAAAGGCAGCCTGGCTCCCTACATTTCCTGCTCCGACAATGGTAATCTTTGGCATGACAGTACCTCATCTATGGAAGAATCTCACCGTATCGAGGCTGCGTGAATGGTTGCGCCCGGAATGTTTAGAAGCTTGCATGAAGCGCACACCTGCGGTCAAGAAAATATTCAGAGTGCTCTTTCGCACTGTGCTGTTTTGCAAAAAAATAAAAATGGTTACATGACTCTGTCGAGATGCCGGGATGTGTCAATGGCTCAGCACTCCTCTTTGAAATGGTTCCAGCCCGAAGGGGTGCACTCCGTTATTGAGCCATCGGGGTTGAGGAGCTCGATTTTTTTCGAATCGGTTATTTCGCCGATGATGAAAAGGGGTTTTCCGAATTCGCCTCGAAAGGCCTCTGCGATCTTTTCGACCGCATCTGACCTGATGGTGCAGAGCAGCATATAGTCCTCGCCGCCTGCCAGCGCATAGGGGATCGGGTCAAAGGTGAATCGCTCACAGAATTTCATGAGATTTGATGAAACGGGAATGGCATCGGCGTACAGCCGGGCGCCGACATCGCTCTCCTCAACGATATGCGCAATATCTGAGCTGAGACCATCGCTGATGTCAATTGCCGAATGGACCGAGCCCTGTTGCGCCAGAAATCGCCCCTCTCTGAGACAGGGGAGCGGGCGGATATGGGCGGTGAGAAGCTCCTGCAGCTCGTCCGAGTCTGCTTCGATGCCGTTCAGAATGAGGTGCAGGCCTGCCCTGCTGTCGCCGAGGTGCCCGGTACAGCAGATACGGTCACCGACCCGTGCAGCGTCGCGGGTGAGCATCTCTTCCTCGGGGACGGAGCCGACGACAGCCACATTGATGATGAGATCATCCTTCGAGCTGGTTGTGTCGCCGCCGAGGAGATTCACCTCAAAATCGGCGGCAAGGTGCTTCATGCCTGCATAGAAATCGTCAAGGTAGGCAATGGGACAGTCACCGGGGATGGCAATGCTGATGAACGCTTCGCGGGCGGTTCCTCCCATGGCGGCAATATCGCTCAGGTTGACGGCCAGCGATTTGTACCCGAGATCGAAACCGCTCGTTGCAGTGCGCAGGAAGTGAATCCGCTCGACGAGAAGATCCGTTGTCACCAGAATGATCTCATCGGGATCGATGGTAAAGGCGGCGGCGTCATCACCGATTGCCCTGAGAACCGCATCGGGGCGGGTAACGCAGCCGCGGCTGATTCTCCTGATAAAACCGAACTCGCCGATATCCTTGAGATTCATTTTTCTCGTGCCCTCGTAATAATCTCCCTGAGGTCGCGTGCAGCCTCTTCGGGATCCTCCGCGGCGACGATGGCCGATACCACCGCGATACCGTCTGCCCCGTTCTGTAAGGCCTCCGCAGCGTTCTCTCTGTTGAGTCCCCCGATTACCACGAGGGGTGTGCGGACTGCAGTTCGAATGGACCGCAGCCCTTCGATGCCGAGCGGAGGGAATGCATATGTCTTGGTCGGTGTTCGATGAAGGGGGCTGACGGCGATGTAGTCGGCACCCTCCCGCTCGGCAGCAACGGCCCCTTCGACCGATTCTGCTGATACCCCGATGATCATGGACTTCCCGGCAAGAGAACGCGCCATGGAGAGGGGCATGTCAGAGGGACCAAGATGAACGCCGTCGGCTTTCACGGCGAGCGCGATATCGATGCGATCATTGATGATCAGGGGAATATTCTGTTTCTTCAGGAGATCCCTGATGGAGAGCGCCTCCTCGATGAATTCCCCGGTCGAGGCGGTTTTTTCCCGGATCTGCACGCAGGTGACGCCGCCCCGGGTGGCAGCGGCGACGATATCGTGAAGTGACCGTTCACCTGCAAGCCCCTGATCGGTGACGAGATAGAGTGAGAGGTCGAGATGCCGGCGCTTCATCGCCCTACGATTCCTCGATGCGGGCGCCGGAACCGAGCTTTTCCGGAGTGATGGTATACAGGGCGTCGAGCATCCCCGTCATAAAGCTCCCCGGTGCTGCGGCGCTTTCGGCAGCAACTTCACCTGCCAGCCCGAAGAAGGCGAGGGCGGTCGCCGTTGCGCTGACCGGATCCGGATCAACGGCGAGGAAAGCGCCGATGGTGGCGGTGGCGGTACATCCCGTTCCGGTAACGTATCCCATGAGGGCGTGACCGTTTGAAACGCGGATCACCCGATTGCCATCGGTAATCAGATCGGTGGGGCCGGTGATGGCGAGGGTCGTTTCGAGCTCGCGGGCGAGGACCTGAGCTGTCTCAGCAGCCTCGTCAACCGCGTGCAGAGAATCGACGCCCTTTGTCATGGAGTCGCGGTGCCGCAGCGAGAGAATCTCCGAAGCGTTTCCCCGGATAACGCGTATGCTCGTCTGCTCGATGATCCTGTGCGCCGCATCCGTGCGGAGCGCCGTCGCACCCGAGCCGACGGGGTCAAGGATGACCGGCTTTCCGAGATCCGCTGCCTTCTTTCCTGCCAGAATCATTGATGCGATCCATTCATCGGTCAGGGTGCCGATATTCAGGACCAGTGCCCCGGCGAGCGAAACCATCTCTTCGACTTCGTTGTGTGCATGGGCCATAACCGGTGACGCCCCCATCGCGAGGAGGGCATTTGCCGTATAATTCATTACCACGTAGTTTGTGATATTGTGTATGAGAGGCTTCTGCTCTCTCACCGCTGCCAGATTGCGGGCAGCCTGTTCAGCAAGTGTTCCCATAGAAAAACTCCTGTGATATCTCAGATCATGGTGTTGTGTATATCGACGGCACAGAGCTTGCCGCACATGGTGCAGACGACCTTTTCGTTGTCTTCGCTCTGTGCACGGCGCTGTCTCGGAAGATTCGGATCGAGTGCCATGCGATACATGCCTTCCCAGTCCAGTGCCTTTCGGAACTTTGACATTTCACTATCCCGTTCCATGGCACCGCGAACCCCCTTCGCAATATCTCCCGAGTGTGCGGCTATCTTTGCGCTGATGACGCCGAGGCGAACATCCTCCACCGTGGGCAGGCAGAGATGTTCAGCGGGAGTGACGTAGCAGAGGAAATCTGCCCCGGCTGCTGCGGCGATAGCACCGCCAATCGCGCCGGTGATGTGATCGTAGCCGGGCGCGCAGTCGGTCGTCAGGGGGCCGAGAACGTAGAAGGGCGCTTCATCGCAGATGCGCTTTTGAATGATCACGTTGGCCTCAATCTGCTGGAGGGGGACATGTCCCGGCCCCTCAACGATTACCTGAACGCCTCTGTCTCGAGCGCGTTTGGTGAGCTCGCCGATGATGATGAGCTCTTCAAACTGGGCTTGATCTGATGCGTCGGCAATACCGCCCGGCCGCAGGCCATCACCGAGGCTCAGCGTTACATCGTATTTAAAGGCGATGTCGAGAAGCCGGTCGTATTCCTCATAGAGGGGATTCTCACGGTGATGATGATGCATCCAGGCGGCGAGGAGGGAGCCTCCCCGACTGACGATTCCGGTCACACGGCTGGTCCGATTTGCCAGCGCGGAGCTTCGCTGAGTGACACCGCAGTGCACGGTGATGTAGTCGATCCCCTCCTCGCACTGTCGTTCGATTGAATCGAAGAGCAAGTCGGGGCTCATGTTGATAATGCTCTTATCCTGCGAAGCGAGCTCCGAAGCGACCGCATAGATGGGAACAGCGCCTACCATAACGCAGGAATTATCGAGTATCAACTTCCGTATTTCGGTAAGATTGCCCCCCGTCGAGAGATCCATGACACTATCGGTACCCATAATGAGAGACATCTTGAGCTTGTTCAGCTCCTCATCGGGATCGTTGTGATCCATCGAGGTTCCGATGTTGGCATTGATTTTGGTGCGTAACCCCTTCCCGATGCCTCTCGGCGTAAAGGAACGATTGACGTTCAGGGGGATAACAACCTTTCCGGAAGCAACGAGATCCCGTATCTCTTCGGGACTGAAACCCTCATCTTCCGCAACGGTTTTCATCGCATCGGTGATTATACCTTCTCGTGCTAAGCTTAATTGTGTCATTGCTCACTCCTTCTATGACGATCCTGCGAAAACAGATGGATGGGTTTTCGCAGGTCTCCTTATATAAGGGGACTTCAAAAAAGTATTAATATGATGTCTCCTTTGCCTGCGCTTGGTTGCACATCCTGTGCGCGTCGGCATGCGCGACGTCGTGTCGCTGTACGCACATTACCTGATAAAACCAGTTATTACAATTTGCGGATCAATATACATACCGGTTTTTAGAGGTGCCCATAATAAACAAAGCCGTCCCCCCGTAGGAAACGGCTTTAGCAGTCTCAAAATAGTAAAAAATGCTCTCGTCACGTCCCTACGCTGGAATTACCCAGATCAGGTTCAACGGGTATACTCTCAGGCTTTAATAGCCACCCCTTACATACCAGGTATTCTTGCAATAAAGGTATGTATTGAACGGGGCCGTGTCAAGTAAAAAAGGGTGGAATGAGAATTCTTCTGCGATAGCGCTGTAAGCGTGCTGCGGGGTATTTTGTTACGGGAACAATTTTTTTAGTTGATTACCGCCCTCTTCGGGGTACAATAAGCGCATGCACTCTTCAGGCGGTTGAGAAAGAAATGAATATATCTCTATCGTGCTCTTGATGGTGCGTGATGGCCTCCACAAAGCTTTTCACAAATAATTCAGTTCTGTATTACTCATTCTCAATTCGTCTTTCAGCGCAGAGTAAACGCACGTGAGACGATAGTCTGGAAGATACTGTAATAAAGGATGTCAGCCGCATGAGACGATCAATTGAAATGGAGGATATGATATGGCGAGCAAAGAACTGCAGGAACTTATCACCCTCTTGCGTTCGCTCCCCGATCGGTCGGGGCTCCCCTTTCCCCGGCGGCGTGAGGAGTTCGAAAAGGTTGCCTCGCAGCTGCCGGTTCCTGAAGGGGTCAGGAGCGAGCCGCTTCGGGTGCAGGGTATTCCCGCCGAGTGGATTCTCCCCGATACTGCCGGCGAGGGGGCACTCCTCTATCTGCACGGCGGCGGCTACACCATCGGCTCCATCAAAACGCATCGTGCACTCGCCGCGCGTGTCGCTCTCGCCGCAGCGGTACCGGCGCTCATGATAGACTACCGGCTCGCACCGGAGCATCCCTATCCGGCTGCGGTGGAGGACGCTGTCGCTGCCTATCGATGGTTGCTGGGCAGGGGATTTTCACCTGCGCGGATCGGCATCGCCGGAGATTCGGCGGGCGGAGGGCTCACGGTGGCCGCACTCGTTGCCCTGCGCGAAAAGGATATGCAGATGCCGGCAGCGGCTGTCTGTCTCTCACCCTGGGTCGATATGGAGATGATAGGGGAATCGATGCGTACCAGAGCGGATATCGATCCGGTTGTTCAGCCCCTTTCGCTCCAAGAGATGGCCGAGGCCTATCTCGGCGACGCCGATCCGCGGACACCGCTCGCCGCACCGCTCTATGCCGATCTCACGGGATTGCCGCCGATGCTCATTCAGGTGGGAACCGCAGAAGTGCTGCTCGACGATGCGACACGCCTGGCCGAGCGGGCGCGTGCAGCAGGCGTCGATGTCACCTTGGAGCCCTGGGATGATATGGTACACGTCTGGCATTTTTTTGCCGCGATGCTTCCGGAGGCCGGGCAGGCGATCGATCGCATTGGCAGCTTTATACAGCGGCACCTCGGATAATGCACTGCCGGGAATACCTCTCATCGAAAGGAACATGTCGATGAAAAATCCTGCCTTCAGAATTACTGGAATAGTACTCATCTCACTGATTATCGGGATCTGTTCGGCCTGGTGGACGCTCACCGGTCTCATCGATGCAATGACCGTGAAAAACGGGCCGTGGCGGGTCAATCTCAGTATCGGGACGGCGCAGACGAACAGGTATCTGCGGGCCGGGGTGGCGCGCATCGGCCTCTTCGCGCTCAAGAATACCGAAGCGGTTTACTTCATCGCCCTGAACGACTCCGAGGGGGAACCGCTCACCTCACGATGCGATTATCGGATTGTCGGAGGGGACCTCGATGCCCGGTGGTGGAGCATCACCGTCTACGGCTCCGATTTCCACCTGATACCGAACGAGCAGAACCGGTACTCCTTTTTTGGCGGAACGCTCCCGCGGGATGAGCGCAATCAGTGGACGGTGTTCCTCTCGACGAAGCCGCAGGAGGGAAACTGGCTCCCCGCCGGTGACGATGAGCAGCTCTATCTGAATCTCCGCCTCTACCGGCCGGGGAAATCGGTCTATGAAGATCCCGATACCATACCGCTGCCTGAGATAGTCAGGGAGGTGTGCCGATGAAATGGATAAAGACAGCAGCGATAGTGCTCATCCTGTCGGTGATATTTCATCTTATCTTCATCACGGTGTTCCCCGGCGCCATGATGTATGCGGTTCTGCGGGTTATCAGGGGCGACCGGGCGGTGAATGATATCTATCACGGGGAGCTTGATACGGCGGGGAGTGATCCGGTCCCGATGACCAGCCCGAATCTCCTGAAATCGACCTGCATCTTCGATGTCTCGGAGAAGCCGCTGCGAATCACGGCGAGCGTTCCCGATACCTACTGGTCGATATCCTTCTATGCGAGCAACACCGATAACTTCTTCGTTCGAAACGACGAGCAGGTTCCCTCGAAAGAGATAAAGCTTCTCCTCGTGAATCGCGAGTATCCTCATACAGGGAAGGAAGGGGTGGTCGTTTCACCGACCGATACCGGATTTATGATCATACGTATGCTCATCACGCGTCCCGAAGGGATGAAGGAGCTGAAAGAGATACAGGGAAAAGCGGTCGTTGAGCAGCTCGCGGGGTACTGAGCGAGCATGATGGCACTCTTCGCGATTGCGTGCCCTGATGCGTGCTCGGAGCGGGCCCCGCGCGCTCCTTTTCCCCGCTGTGGTTGATCAGGGGTAAACGGAATTGACCGCCGATTGGCGCGCGCGGGGCAGTCGGTGTCTGCTGCCGGATTAGACGAGCTTGATTATGACAATGACCAGAATCACTACAACGAGAATGTAGACTATCATAATCACCTCCTCTCCTTAAAGTGAGAATACCGTGCATCCTCTTCATTGCAAAAGGAAGCGGACGGGTTAACAGGACAGTGAATAGCGGCTCTCCTGCTTTTCCTGTTGTGTGCGAATATCATACCCCCTGATCCCTTCAGGATGCGTCATGATATGACGCTCCCCCTGAAAAGTCAAATTATTATCGAAAGCCCGCCGTGCCTCTTCACATCCTGAAGAGAACCCCCTCCCGTGCGAAGAGGATTCGGGAGAGGAGAATGGCGAGAACGATGTATGCCAGCGACCAGGAGAGGGTTATGGCGATGCTCGCCGGTTCGACGATGCCGATGGCGAGCTCCTTTATGGTGATGCTGATATTGACCAGGGGGATGTGCAGATAGGGTGGATCGAAATTCTTCGGGTCGACCATAACGGAGCTGTATCCGGCAGCGACACTGATGATAATGACCGGCAGGAAGTAGGTCTGCGCTTCCCTGGATGAACGGGCAAAGATGCTGATGGCCAGCTCGGTGGCGCCGAAGATCATCGTCAGGATAACGGTGAGGAGGGCGATGAGACCGAGCGGCAGCGGAGACATGGCGAAGGAGAGTTTATCCGCGCCGAAGAAATCGGGGCTGATTGCGAATGAGATGATAAGGCCGCACATGAAGGCGATGACACCGATAATCCCCATGGCGGTTACGGCGAGGAACTTGCCGATGAGGAGAGATATCCGATCAACGGGTGTGCTCAGGAGCGGTTCCAGCGAGGATCGCTCCTTTTCGCCGGCGATGAGATCGGCGGCGACGGCAAGGGGGCTCGTTGCGGAGAAGACGAGGAGCAGGAGCGGCAGCAGCAGGGAGAGGAGCATCGTGCCGGTGCCCGTCTCCTCGTCGAGTGTTGTTTTCTTCTTTATGGCGATCGGTTTCAGGAGCGATCGGTCAATTCCTCGAAGGGTTAATCGCTTCTGCAGTATCGTCCGGCCGTGGCTTTCGATGATATCTTTCAGGATGCCATAGGCCATGAGCGAGATCTGGCTGGTGTTGTCAACCGCGATGGTGACGGTTGCCGTTTTCCCCGCTTCGAGCATCTGCGCAGAGTTGTCGGGGATCATTATCACTGCGTGTACCGTCCCCGCTCGCAGGTCCGCGAGCGGTTCGTCCGAGGGACGCACGGTGATGTTCTTCTGTGCATTCAGAAAGCGGCGCAGTGAAGGGTTCTGCCCCCGTATCGCTATTCTGAGATGATCGCGCAACTGTTCATTCCTCCTGACGTTGACGTTCATGATTGAGAATATGAGGGGGAAGAGGATGATAGGGATGATGATGCTCACGAGCACCGTCCGTTTATCCCGGAGCAGGTCCCGTATCTCCTTTCTCAACACCACGAAAATCATCTCAGGCGTCTCCTTCACCGATGCGTGAGAGGAAGATCTCTCCGAGCTTCCGGCCGTGCTTCTGCAGGAGCGCTGAAACGCTCATGTCCTCAAGCAGACGACCCTGATGGATGATAATAACCCGATCACAGAGCTTTTCTATCTCATCGGTCTTATGGCTCGAGAAGAGAATCGCCCGCTTCTCCTCCCTGCACCGGGTGATGAAATCCTGCACGATCAGAGATGACGAGACATCCAGCCCGGTAGTCGGCTCGTCAAAGAGCATCACCGCGGGCCGGTGAACGACGGATCGGGCCAGCGCCGTTTTCTGCCTCATGCCCCGCGAGAAGGTGCCCACCCGTCTGTCGATATACTCCTCCATGCCGAACAGCACCGAGAGCGCGTTGACCCGTGCTGCGGTCGTGTTTCGGTCCATGCCGTTGAGCTGGGCGAAGTAGGTTATGTTCTCGCGTGCCGTGAGCCGGTCATAGAGGCCGCTCTCGCCGCCGAAGAGTATCCCTATCTGCGAGCGGACCGCCGCCGGTGCCGTGATGATATCATGCCCCGCGACCGTCGCCGTGCCGGCGGTCGGTTTCAGCATGGTGGCGAGCATTCTGAGGGTGGTTGTCTTCCCCGCCCCGTTCTCTCCGAGGAGCCCGACGATCTCACCCTGCCGGACGGTGAAGCTGAGATCGCTGACGGCCTTCACCCCGTTGAATGTTTTGCTCAGCGCCCGTAATTCTACCATT